>Ga0315905_10000912_pt1 | contig 32168 bp, 29 predicted proteins | sample LakEriMetagenome_5_FD_203522 | JGI IMG/M metagenome (GOLD analysis project Ga0315905, IMG submission 203522) | Freshwater fungal communities from buoy surface, Lake Erie, Ohio, United States - Buoy 4 MA121 | ecosystem: Environmental > Aquatic > Freshwater > Lake | place: USA: Lake Erie, Ohio... | reverse complement strand
ACAGTAGACGTTGTGTGTTCAACGCCATGGTGCATGAAATGTGGTGTGAAGTGTAAAAGGTAAACGTATCTTTCCAAAGGCTCAGGAAATCCTCTGAAAATACCAATTTGTAACGCAGTGTATTTTTTAATTTGTTCCAGAAGTACATGTTTATCGAGTGTAGATTCTCCAAAAAAATGAACTTCGAAATGGATACTGTCTTGAATAAATGAAAGAACCTCTCTTTCGTAGCACGCCACAAATGGAGTGTCTGCTAGCTCATCGAAGTTTTTAGCTTGAAATTGCAATCCATTGGATTGAATGCCGGTTGAAAGGAAATTATAATTTCCTACGATATTCAATTCATAACTTTCATCTAAATTTTGTGGAAGGAATGCAATGCAATTCACCGGATTCACATAGAGCATTTTGCTGTTAGCATAGGTGCTTCCTGCATTGAGTTCTAGTGCGCTGTAATTGTATGAGAATTCAATTGTACTTCCTGCTTCGCATTCAATTTCCCATTGATCTTTTGCTGTTTTTTTCCATTTTGCAGTGTTTCCATTTTCAAGACACAATACATGACTCACGTTTTTTGCAAAATTTCCCATCTCGTACCTCCCTGGTCGCCATGATGCAAGCTGCAATTGAGGGTTTTTAACCGGGGCGGTGAATCTGATATGCACATGCACCATTTTTCTATGCACATGCGGAACACTGAGATGTACTTGTATCATTTTCTTTTCAATGTCAGCATTGGTTGCACGGGGTTTCCAATGCAAGCACTCGGAAATCCAATATTTAAATAAGCACAAACAGTAGGAGCAATGTCGCTCACATGTGTCAAACCTTGATAAGTTTTGTGATTGATGTTTTTTCCGTAGAGAATGAATGGAACATGAGAGTCATATGAAAATGGTGATCCGTGTGTGGTACCTTGAGGACCATATTCCATGAAATTTGGCTTGAGAATATAAATGACATCACCAGATTCATTCGAGTATCCCAATTGAACTTTTTGTGCAAAGAAATCTGTTTGATTTCCTTTTGCAAGTGCAGTTGCAGTATAGGCACTTTGAATGTTTGCATTGTTGTTACAAAACTGAACAACTTTTTCTTGAATTTCGAATAGGTTTAATTTTTTATCCCGAATGAGTGTTCGGTTTAAGAATATATTTTGATTGGATTCATTAATTACCCAATCGCCTGTTCCGTAAAATTCCTGCAAATGTGTTTCGAGGGCCATTTCAAATGAATCGGAATTCCAATATCCTGCTGATCCCTTTTGTTTGCTTAATGCACTTGGGGTTGGTGCACCAGCGTGGTCGGCGCTAAGAAAGATGAGGTAGTTGTCTTTTCCGAATTTTTTATCTAACTCATTCAGCAATCTTGCGATTTCTAAATCGAGTCGAAGATAAATGTCTTGTAATTCTCTAGACTGTATTCCGAATTGGTGTCCAACATAATCCGTTGCTGAAAAACTAAGACATAATAAATCAGTATACGTGTCTTGACCTAGTTTTTCTCCATCAATTGCGGCTAGAGCGAAATCGACCGTTAGTTTATTTCCTTGAGGAGTTGCTTTGAGTAATTCAAATTGTCCATTTAATTTAGATAATGAATCGAGGTTGTGCGGAAATGTTGGTCGAATGGTTCCTTTGAAAGGAATCTCATATGGATTATTGTCTGCCATGGACTCATCATAACATGATTCTGGTAACAATAGATTCCAGGTCTCTTTCAAGTACGATTGTGCAAACTTTGGGTTGTTGTTGAATGTATTTACCCAATCTGGTAGGGTTTCAATGTACCATGAGCTTGAAACCCATTTCCCTTCGTTCCCCCCAACGAACCAATAGGCGGCATCTGCAGTTCTGCCCGCGGGAAGAATAGCACCACGATCTTTCAAAGCAATTCCAATAACTTTCGATTTCCCATCATTACTCATTTTCAATTCGTCACCAATGGTGGTGGAGCATAAGTAATGGGGTGACATTTTCCCTGATGCACTATTTGTTCCAACGCCCACTGCAGTGGAGTCAGAGGCGCAGTAGGTCATTTTATTTAACTTTCGAACAAACCAATCATTGGCAACAATTCCGTTGTATGCGGGAGTTGACCCCGTATAGATTGCAGCATGTCCGGGACCTGTGAAGGTTGGCATGTAATTGTATTGACAGTTTTTTGAAAATGCACCGAATTGAACAAGTCTTTTGAATCCGGAGTTGGAGAAATCATTCCAAAATCGATCAATGTAATCAGCGCGCATTTGATCAACTGTTATTCCAATAACAATTGGAATTTGAGTACGTTTTGACTCATTTTCTTTTTTACTTTGAGCGAATGGATGTAAAAAAGTTAAAAGAGAGACAAGGAGAATAACAACATATTTCATGTGGCAAATGTACCTCTGAAATAAATTACTTTTACGCTATGGAAAAGCACTTGATGTTGGTAGGTATGCCCGGTTCTGGTAAAACAACCTTAGGTAGAAAATGGGCAGAAGAAATGCATGTTCCACTGTATGAAATAGATGAGAGGCTTGAGGAGAAATTTGGAATATCCATTTCGGAATTTGTCTTATTGCATGGTTGGGAGGCTTTTCGTGATGCTGAATGGAATGAAATTAAAGAGGTATTACAAAAACCGGTGGGAGTAGTGGTGCCTGGGGCTGGTTTTTTTACCAATCAAGAACGAATTGATTTTGCATTAAGACAGGCAGAGGTGGTGTATCTAGAACTGGATTTAAAGTCACTTATTCAGCGACTGAGTAATCAGGAGGAACGTGAGGTACGTCCATTGTTGAGTCAAGGTGAATTACAGATAACGCTAAAGCAATTATTTGAAGAGCGGGTTCAATTTTACAATCAGGCGCATCGGAAAATCAGGGTCTAAATATCTGTGTGACTCTTCTCACCCCACTGGTCTATTTGTCAATTTACTTTTGTAAAAAAAAACGAAATTATGAATGTATTAGATGCACTAAAAAACGGTAAAGCGACTATTGTAGATGTTCGCTCTAGAGAAGAATTTCAGGGTGGACATGTTGCGGGGTCAATTAATATTCCTTTGCAAGAAGTTCCTGCAAAAGTTGAAGAATTTAAATCAATGGCAAAACCATTGGTGTTGTGTTGTTTGTCTGGAGGAAGAAGCGGACAAGCGACTGCCTTTTTACAACAAAATGGGGTAGAAGAGGTATACAACGGTGGTGGTTGGATGGATGTAAACTCAATGATTTAATTCTAGAACCATGGGATTATTTTCATTTCTAAAGGGTAAGCCAAAGGTAGATTTGGTTGAGCTCATTCGCGGTGGCGCGAAACTGGTAGATGTGCGTTCAAAAGCTGAATATGCTGGAGGGCATGCGAAAGGGACAATGAATGTACCCTTGGAACAAATAGCTTCAAAAGCTTCCTCCTGGAAAAAAGACGAACCCATTATTCTTTGTTGCAGAAGTGGTATGCGCAGTGGAGCAGCTGTTTCTCAACTAAAGAGTGCAGGTTTTTTGAATGTGCACAATGCGGGAAGTTGGAATAAAATGCAATCTTTAATTCAACAAAAATGAAAGCGAGTTTTCAAGATATTATTCAAAGCGAAAGGCCTGTATTGATAGACTTTTTTGCAACATGGTGTGGACCATGTCAATATCAAGCACCCATCTTAGAGGAAGTTGCAAGTGAGATGGGGGAAGGGGCAAGAATTCTTAAAATTGATGTTGATCGCAATCAAGCTGTTGCTGCTCAATACGGGGTGCGTTCTGTTCCAACACTCATGATTTTTAAAGGAGGTGAAGTGATGTGGCGCGAGGCGGGCGTAAAAGAAAAAGAGCAACTGGTAACGTTGCTCAAATCCTTTCAATAATCTGTTTGCTCTTTTGCTTTAGGCTGCGCTTTGCGCAGCCTTTGCTTTTTGCTTTTCAGCATAAGCAACGGCCGCCTCGCGAACCCATTTTCCTTCGTCCCACGCCTTTTGCTTCGCTGCTAATCTCTCTTTGTTGCATGGACCATTCCCCTTCACCACCTCATTGAACTCGGTCCAATCAATTTCACCGAAATCATAATGACCACGCTCCTCATTCCACTTCAAATCAGGATCAGGAATGGTTAGTCCTAAATATTCTGCTTGAGCAACGGTCATGTCAACAAACTTTTGTCTTAGCTCATCATTGGAATGACGTTTAATTTTCCAAGCCATATTCTGTGCACTATTCGATGAGTCTTTGTCTGTTGGGCCAAACATCATCAACGAAGGCCACCACCATCTGTTGAATGCATCTTGCATCATGGCTTTCTGCTCTTCTGTGCCTCGCGATAAGGCTATCATAATCTCATATCCTTGACGCTGATGAAAACTCTCTTCTTTACAAATTCGAATCATTGCTCGGCTATAAGGACCGTAACTGGTACGTTGCAGTGAAACCTGATTCACAATGGCAGCACCATCAACCAACCAGCCAATTGCTCCTATGTCTGCCCAAGATAACGTTGGGTAATTAAATATAGAAGAATACTTTGCCTTACCAGAAAGCATTTCTTCAGTCATGGTATCTCTGTCAACACCTAATGTTTCCGCAGCTGAATAAAGGTATAAGCCATGACCACCTTCATCTTGCACTTTGGCCAATAATATGGCTTTTCTTCTTAATGATGGTGCTCGGGTAATCCAGTTACCTTCGGGAAGCATTCCAACAATTTCACTGTGCGCATGTTGAGCAATTTGACGGATTAACGTTTTTCTGTAACCGTCAGGCATCCAGTCTTTCGCTTCAACTTTATTTTCAGCTTCAACGTAGTGTTGAAACCTCTGTAAGGCCATTTCCATTTCCATGTTTCAAAAGTATAAGAACTTATGCTTTCACAAAATAGAATATTTATCATTTACCATAATTTTTTATGTATTCCAACTTCCACCTATTTTTGTCGCAAACTAAACCTATGCGCCCAAAATTTCATGCACTTGTTGTTTCTGATGTGCGAAAAGAAACTGCAGACTCCGTTTCAATCGCATTCGCAGTGCCGGAGGAATTGAAATTGAATTATCAGTTCAAAGCTGGTCAATATCTTACTCTTCGTGCTGAAGTGAATGGAGAAGACATACGTCGTTCATACAGTATTTGCAGCGCTGAGCAAGATGGAGAATTACGGGTAGCAATAAAGAAGGTGGAAAATGGACAATTCTCTACTTGGGCAAACGAGTCTGTATTTGTGGGAATGGAGATGCAAGTTATGACACCCATGGGCCATTTTACCCCTCACGTGCGCGGTGAAAAAAGACATTATGTGTTGTATGCGGCTGGAAGTGGAATTACTCCCATGCTGTCCATTGCCAAATCGGTTTTAAATGAGAATGCAGAAGCGGAAGTAAGTTTAGTTTATGGAAATAGACACTTCAATGGAATCATTTTCCGTGATGAAATAGAAGATTTAAAAGATCGAAATATTGGTAGGCTGCGCGTTTTCCATGTTCTTAGCGGTGAGCCCAATGATATTGCTTTGTTTTATGGTAGAATAGATTCTGAAAAAGTTGAAGGTTTTACCAAACTTTTTCTACCCATTGAATCGGTAAATGAGGTGTTTGTTTGTGGTCCTGAATCCATGATTACGGCGGTTAAGGATTTTTATTTAACTCATGGACTTGCCGAAGAAAATGTACATTTCGAGTTGTTTGGAACGAGCAATTCGACTCAAGTTACGCGTGAGTCGAAAGTGGTGTCCGCAGATGTTTCCGGAATGTCTGATGTTACAGTTATTTTCGATGGGAATTACACCCAGTTTAAAATGCCAAAATCAGGAGAGATGATTTTAGATGCGGCACAACGCGCTGGTCTTGATATTCCTTTTTCTTGTAAAGGTGGAATGTGTTGTACATGCAGAGCTCATATTCGCGAAGGGGCAGTTGATATGAAGGTGAATTATGCGCTAGAACCCGGTGAGGTTGAAAACGGATTTGTACTTACTTGTCAATCTGTGCCTGTCTCCGATCAAGTTGTTGTTGATTTCGATAAATCTTAATGCCCATCGTCACAAGCGCACGGAGGACTGAAATACACTTTCGTTTTTTTATTATCGAACATGGATGAAATGCGATCCTGGGTTCCAAAATTCATTTGATTGTGTAAACAGTCTAAAATCATGAGTTGCTTTAAGCTTCCCAAAGAATTGGGGTAGTATTCAATTGGATTATCCCAGATAGCGAGGATCTTTAAAATGCTCAGCTGCTCAATTTCATCAGGTAAAGTTGTAATGTAATTGTCTCCCACCTGCAAATCTTCTAAATTCTTCATGAGGAAGAGAAAGGGTGGAAGGGTGTCAAGTCGATTTTCATTCAAGCTTAGTTTTACAAGCTTTGGTAATTCGGTAATTCGTGAAGGAATTGCGCTGATTTTATTTCGATCTAAATTCAACTCTCTGAGATTTGACAACTTAAAAATGTCTTCTGGGAATGACGTCAATTTCTTTTTTGAGAGTTTCAGTCGATAGACTTTATTTGGATTTTTCAATGCCAAATTCAAATCGGTATACACCCGGCAAGTATCTAAGTCTACGCCAGTATATGTCTGCGCATGACCAAAGAGTGACGCAACAAAAAAAGTGGTCAGCAGAAACAATTTATATGGTGTAATTCCGAACAAATTCAATGTCTTTTTGCAGTTGGTCTTTTAATGCAATGAACGAGTCGAATTTCATTTCATCGCGAATTTTTTGCAATAGGCGAACTTCGATTTCCATGCCATAAATATCATCAGTAAAATCAAGGATATGCACTTCAATACTTCGTGTTCCAAGATTTGTCACAGTGGGACGCACACCAATGTTCATGGCTCCTTTCCAACAATTCTCTTTTACATAGACTTCGACATGGTATACTCCGTTGCACGGTAGCAGTTTTAGATTTTCTTCAAGTTGAAGATTAGCCGTTGGAAAGCCAATGGTTCTTCCTTTAGCGTCGCCATGAATTACTTTGCCTCGTATACCATAATTGTATTCAAGTGCGTGGTTGGCGTACTTGACATCACCTTGTTCTAGAGCTTTTCTAATTTTCGATGAAGAGATCTCATTGTTTTCAATAAGCACTGCAGGAATTTCTTCTACCTCGAAATTGAAGACAGTTGCAAGCTCTGTAAGTGTTTTGAAATTCCCTTCTCGTCCTCTTCCAAACCTGTGGTCGTAACCAATAATTACTTTTTTAGCACCAATTCCAATGGCCAATAAATCACGAACATATTCAAATGCAGATTTATGAGCGAACTCGGTGGTAAACTGGAATTCAATTAAATGGTCAATGCCACATTGTTCAATTTGATGTCTTTTCTCCAGTGCATCAGTAAGCAGTGAAATGCCATGGTCTTCAGGAAATAAGATTGTTCTTGGATGAGGAGTAAACGTTAAAACGATACTCTCACCACCATGCATTTTCGCTAATTCATGGAGTCTGTTCAAAATGGCTTTGTGCCCATTGTGCACACCATCAAACGTACCAATGGTGACCACCGGGTAGTTGAGAGTTGGAAGGGTTTCGAACGACTGATGAATTCGCACTTTTTACTTACTTATGAAAAGTAGGAGAAACCGTTAATTCTTTAGTCTCTTTGTTCACAATGTAAAATCCTTCACCACTTTTATCACCGAGTTTTTTGGCTGTCACCATATTGACAAGTAAGGGACATGGTGCATATTTCGGATTACCGAACCCGTCATGCATAACACGCAAAATGGCAAGGCATACATCTAATCCAATGAAGTCTGCAAGTCGCAATGGTCCCATTGGATGCCCCATACCTAATTTCATAACTGTATCTATTTCTTCAACTCCAGCAACGCCCTCATATAGGGTGTAAATGGCCTCATTAATCATAGGCACTAAAATTCTGTTGGCAACAAAACCGGGATAGTCGTTGACTTCAACGGGTACTTTTCCTAGTTGTTTGGAAATTTCAAATACCTTGTCATTCACGGCATTGCTGGTGCTGTATCCTCGAATGACTTCAACCAATTTCATGATTGGAACAGGATTCATGAAATGCATACCAATGACCTGTTCTGGTCTTTTGGTGACAGAAGCAATTTTTGTAATACTTATGGAAGATGTGTTTGATGCTAGTATGCAGTTAGCAGGAGCGAATGTGTCAAGGGTTTGAAAGATTTTCAATTTTAAATCTACATTTTCAGTTGCAGCCTCCACTACCAATTCAGCGTTGGAAACACCCGTTTCAATACTGTTTGAAGTTGTTAAGTTGGCTAAAGTTTGTGCTTTTTGCTCTTCCGTTAAAGACCCTTTTGAAACCTGTCTGTCAAGATTTTTTGAAATGGTTGCAATGGCTTTTTCCAATTGGGCTTCATTCAGATCTATTAGTTGAACAGTGAACCCATTTTGAGCAAAAACGTGAGCAATTCCGTTTCCCATTGTTCCGGCCCCGATGACTGCAATATTTTTCATTGATTGAGATTTTTGCAAATATAGTTTGAACTTACCTTTCACTCATTTAAGTCGATTCTTTCATCAGAAATGTTTTCAATCAATTACTTTTACGTGAATTGAATTCACGATTACATGCACAAACAAATACTACTCTTCGGATTCATTATTTTTCTTCCTCTTTCAATTTTCACACAAGTAGAATTGAGCGAGCTGGGTCATACCAATATGAATTTCATTGCTGATGAAGATGGGGATTACAGTGATTGGTTAGAAATCCGGAATACGGGTGCTACAACGGTCAATATTGGCGGGTATGGAATTACCAATGAGCCAACTATTCCCTTCAAATGGGTTTTGCCTTCATATGATTTGCAAGCGGGTGAGCATAAATTAATTTGGGCCAGTGGAAAAAATAGAATTCCCGTAATTGACCATTATGAAACCGTAATTGCTGCAAACATTACATGGCAATATTTAGTTCCAACATCAGAACCGGCTGCATCTTGGAGATTACCCAATCAAAATTTAGTGGGTTGGTCAACAGGAACTGGCGGAATAGGATTTGGAGACAATGACGATGGAACAACAATTCCTACGTCAACAAGTGTCTTTTTACGTAAGACTTTCAATTTATCGGATGTGGCTACAATAGAATTTCTGAAGTTATACATGGATTATGATGATGGTTTTGTGGCTTACATTAATGGTGTTGAGATTGCAAGAGCCAATGTGGGTACGGTGGGAACACCTCCAGCCTTCAATAGTTTTGCAGCAGGAAATCATGAGGCTAATGGATACCAAGGAATTGCATTGGATGGATACGTGGTGAACATGTCTGCTTTGGAGGGTATTCTTGTAAGTGGAGAAAATGTATTGGCTATTCAGGTGCACAATGCCACGGCGAATTCGAGTGATATTACAAGCAATGCATATCTAGCTGCCGGTGTAACCAATTCAACCATTCAATTTGGTCCTGCGTTGACTTGGATGAATTTAGTTGCAAGTAGTGCTTGGCATACCAATTTCGAAATAAGCACGGGTGATCAAATCATGCTCAGTCTACCCAATGGCGCTCCGGCAGATTTAGTGACTGCTCCCCAGATGGATGTAGATTTTTCTTATAATCACAGCGGGCTATCGTGGTGTTTTAGTAACATGCCTTCACCCAATGCGTTGAACAGTTCGATTTGCTACTCTGGATTTGTGACTAAGCCTATTTTTTCAATTCCTGCGGGCATCTATGGAATAGGACAAACCATTTCAATTTCAAGTCAAGATCCAAATGTAGAAATTCGATACACCTTAGATGGAAGTATACCAACTTTGTTGTCACCGTTATATACAAACGCTATTTCAATCTCGGAAACGACGGTACTTTCCGCAAGAAGCTTCGATCCATTGGGTCAACAATGGCCGAGTGAAACAGAGAAGAATACCTATGTTATCAATGAGACACTCATTGGTCTTCCTGTCATATCCATTTCAACCGACGCATCGAATTTGTATGATTACAACACGGGTATTTATGTTTTAGGTCCGCCTGATTATGATCCCAACTTTCCCTATTTTGGATCCAATATTTGGGAAGATTGGGAGAGGTTTTCCTACATTGAATATCTAGCAACAGATAGCACTCAAAAGTTTGAAGGCGCAATTGGATTGAAAATTCACGGGGGGTGGTCTAGAGCGCAGCCTCAAAAAAGTTTTCGAGTGAAGTGTCGCGATGAGTATGGTTTTTCCAAAATCAATTATCCCTGCATACCAGATAAACCTTTCATTACAGAATACAAAGGGTTTAATCTTAGGAACGGTGGAAATGATTACTACGGCTCGCGCATGCGCGATGCGTTTATGCAACGATTAACCAAAAACACACATACAGATTACATGGGTTACACTCCGGTAATTGTCTTTTTAAATGGTGAATATTTTGGTGAATATGAACTTCGTGAAACATTGAATAAACACTGGGTAGAGAGTAATTGGGATTATGATTCAGATGAGGCAACAGTTATTACTGAGAACTATATGGGTATGGATGCCAATGACGGTACATTGGATAATTTCAATGAAATGTACAATCTCATTTCGAACGCTGACCCAAGTTCCTCAGATTTTTATTCATTAGCAGATTCGCTCATTGATCTTGAAAATTTTGCAGATTACATTATTGCAGAAACGTATTATGGCAACGGAGATTGGAGCAACGGATATCCCAATAACATTAAATTCTGGCATGTGCCCGGACAGAAGTGGCGCATGATGTTGATGGATTTGGATTTTGGATATGGTTTAACAGGAGCAGCAACCAATGAGAATTTTATAGCTCAAGCCATCAACGATCCATTTATACATCTCGATGTTATCTGTTCGAAGCTTCTTCAAAATGAATCATTTCGAATTTATTTTATAGATCGTTATGCCGATTTGATCAATACCATTTGGCAACAAGATGAGGTAACTACATTGGGAACTGCCATGCTCAATGAGGTGTCTCCTTGGATTTCGCGTCACCACACCATGTGGGGTGGAGATATGTGGAGTTTTAATTCCACAATGACCAACATGTTGAATTGGAACGCCGGACGCATCAATGGTGCAAGGAACGTTATTCAAAATCAATTCTCATTGAATGGTCAGGTTAGTTTCTCTCTTGATGTTTATCCTGCGGGAGCAGGTCGCATTCACATTTCTACCATTGAACCTGGAGAGAATGAATATCCATGGTCTGGTATCTACTTTCAAGGGGTTCCAGTTAAATTAACCGCTATTCCAAACCCAGGATTCACATTCAATCATTGGTCACCCAACAGTGTGCTTTCATCAATGAATTACAATGATACACTTACAATTACACCAACAGTAAATGCAGCATTTATAGCTTGGTTCGAGGGAAGCCCTGTGGAAAATCCGGTATACATTTCAGAGGTTATGCCGGAACCAGAAAATTCCATGCAAAGCGGAGACTGGTTTGAAATTCACAATACCATGAGTGTAGATATGGATTTATCCGGTTGTTCGGTTCGTGATACCAATATCTTCCACAATTTTGAATTCCCATTGGCCACAAGTATACCTGCAGGGGGTTATCTTGTGGTAGCTGAGGACACTGCCGCGTTCCATGCCATGTATCCGAATGTTCAAAATGTAATTGGCCCCTTGGGCTTTTCACTAAATAATACGTCAGAAACCATTCGAATCCTTTCTCATCAGGGTAATGCATACCAAGAATTAACCTATGAAACATCATGGCCATGGCCTTTGGGTGTGAATGGATACGGGCGTTCTCTTGAATTGAATAACCCCAATTTAAATGCAAATTTACCTCAAGCTTGGTTTGCGGGTTGCGTAGATGGTTCACCAGGGGAGCCTTATTTTCCTTGCGATAGCTCTATTGTTATTTCTGAAATCAATTACAAATCTGCAGTAACGGCAGATGCAGGTGATTGGTTTGAACTTCATTCAACATTAGATTTCGATTTGAATCTTGGTGGATGGGTTGTAAGCGATGGAGGGATTTCAACCGGTTTTGTTATTCCGATTGGTACAGTATTGCCTGCTCACGGCTATCTTCTGTTTGCTCAAGATGATGCTTTGTTTACTTCAATTCATCCGGGCGTGTCCAATGTTATATTACCCACTCAGATTTCTCTTGGCGGGGCAGAGGGTGTGCTTGTTTTCGATGAAACTGGTAAACTTAGATTTTCAGTGAATTATTTAAATGTTTCACCGTGGACAGTTGAGCCAAATGGAGGAGGAAAAACATTGGAGTTGGTAAGCACTACTGCGCGCATGAACGAGTGGGAGAATTGGTTTGCAGGATGTCCAAATGGTTCTCCGGGAACAGTTTACGATCCTACTTGCGGTGTGAATGTAGCGGAATTGGAAAATTTATCTGATTTGGAAATCTTTCCAACTGTGGCCGATGAGTTTATTGTGGTGAGAACGGAACAGGAGCAACTCATTCAAATGGTTAATGGTGTAGGAGAATTGATTCGAACGGTGCAGCTTTATCCTGGAACCAATAAGATTCTAGTTAGTAATCTTAGCTCGGGACTTTATCTTCTGGGAAAAACGAAGTTTATGAAACGTTAGGGTATGTAGGCTCGGAATCGTTTCCGAGCTTCAACCACAAATAAACTTCCTGGATAATCAGTTAGGACTCGCTCATACAAGGTATGAGCGATTTCTTTTTGGTTTAGATCAAAATCATTGATTTCTGCCATGGCAAAAAGCGCATCATCGGCATATACACTATTGAAATGAATATTTAATATGGTTTCGAATAAGCTCAATGCTTCGTTTATTTTTCCTTCCTTTCTATAAATTTTGGCTTTCAAAAAAATAATTTCATCCGTGAGGCTGTGATTAGGGAAGGAGTTGGTTATGCTGTCTAATGTTTGAAAACATGCATCATTCCTATTTTGAAATGCAAGTAAATCAGCCCTTGCGAATTGCATCATGGGTAATGGAATGGTATCCATGTTGAAATTGTCTGTAATGAGCAATGAAAGCTGCATGGCATCATTTGAAATAAGTTTAGAAGTGGAGGCTTTTAAAACATCCAATTGTCCCTGTGCCCACTCGAAATCTCCGGTGTAAAAAGAGATTTTCGCATTTTTAAATTTTGCTTCGTGACCAAGAACATCTTCTTTAAAATCAAGTTCTACTTGTGAGTATAAAAGAGATGCTTCCCAAATGTTATTTTGAAATAATAAGATGTCGGCCAATTCCAATTTAATCTCTGCGTTTGAAATACGCGAGAGTCCATTTATGGCGAGTGCTTCTCTCAGCAATACCTCTCCGGATTTTGCATCTGACAAATGAAATGCTTTTAAATGTCCCCAATCTTTTTTCAGTAAAGCAATGTCTTGTGGCTGGCTGATTTGACTTTGAATGGAATTGTATTCTGAATCAATCTGAAGGTATTCCTCTTTGCTTGCATTTGGTTTACTGCGAAGAAAAGAAGAGGTGCTTTGAAGTTTTTTAATGCAAGCTTGTCCGTAAAATGGATTTTGACTTCCTTTGGCAATTACGGCATTGTAGCATTTACTTGCAACATCGAATTTTTGATTGCTTTGTGCCAAAGCACCCAAATTCATGAGCCGTTGGCCATTTTCGTTGTTTCGTTTATCTAATGCAAAAAGTTGTGTGTACGCACCGTTGAAATCATTACGTTGAATTAGAAACCAGCTGAGTAGTTCAGGGTAAATGGTCTGATTGGGTTCACTTTGAATGCGTTTTAATACCAAGGTTTTGAGTTCTGTGCATTTGGCTTCATCTTCAACAAAATCAATGTTCTGCATGAGGGAAGATTCTATTTCACCTAACATACTTGCATCTTCAGAGAGAATATCTAAATAGGCAGAGAGCATGCCAGTGAAATTTCCAAGTGCTCCTTGTGTATTTGCAATTTCATAGCTAAACGTATACTGATCTTTACTTTCTAACTTGCCCTTCTCGAATGTTTTCAATGCCCATTCATATTCATAGATGTCAGAAAATAACAAAGCCGTCTCTAAAATTGGAATTCGATAAGCAGGGGTTTTTTCAATGGCGCTAGTAAATGCCTCAGTTTTTTCACTTTCTTTTTTCCACGCAATGTAGACAGTGCCTAAATGAAAATAACTTTCTGCATCCTTCAATGCTTTGATTCTTTTTTTGCACAAAGACTCTGCTGTTTTGAATTCATTCAATACCAAAAGAGTTTGTTTGTATTCTTGAAAAAAGGGTGAAACATTCACACCATCGTTCGCCAATTTATCGAAATACAATTTGGCCTGTTCGTATTGTTTTCCGTTGTAATAATGAAGTGCTAATTCTAAATCTTCTTGTGCATAGAAGCTATGCGCAATGAGCGAAGTAAGTAAAATAAGCAGGGTTTTCTTCATTGTGGTTGAATTCGAACTCGTGAAGAACGTAAGCTATCTACCCAATATTTTACTTGGGTGTAATGTCTATTGTATCTATTGTAAACACTGTCTGTTCTGGAAATGATAAATTCCATTTTGCTTACAAGGTCTTTATTGGCTTTTATTTCTTGCGCAATTATTTTTTTGTAATAGACGTCGTTCATTTCGTTTCCAACGGCGTCATGTGTTGCATTTTCATTGATGGCTTTCTTCAAATCAGTAATTTGATTCCGAGAAATAGTCAAGTTGTTTGAAATTTCTTCTCTTTTATTTCCGAGTTCAGGAATGAGTTTTCGAATGCTCCGATATTCGCTCAATTCAAGCGACATGTCTTTTTTCATATCACCTTGGTAGTTGCTTTGAATGAATTCCAAATGGGCATTTACGCTGTCAACTCTCGATTGAACTTGATCCAATTGCAGTGCCTCGTATTTCTGAGCTGTATTTTCTACAGCGGTTGAAAGTGAATCGAGTTGTTGCACATATTTCGAGCGATCCGGTGTAGAACAGCCGACAATGATTAGGCATAAGCATGCGAAGAAAATAGCTCTCATAATTAATTTATTCTTTCAAATCCGCAATAGGGAACAAGTGCATGAGGAATGCGAATACCATTCTCATCTTGGTGATTTTCTAACAATGCTGCAACAATTCGTGGTAAAGCGAGTGCACTTCCATTCAAGGTATGAACGAGTTGTGATTTTCCATCAGCGCCTTTGAATCTGCATTTCAAACGGTTGGCTTGAAACGTTTCAAAATTTGAAGTTGAGCTTACTTCCAACCAACGCTCTTGCGCTGCACTGAAAACTTCAAAATCGAAGGTGAGTGCTGAAGTGAACCCCATATCACCGCCACATAAACGAAGTATTCTAAACGGAAGTTCAAGCTGATTCAAAAGTCCTTTGACATGTGCAACCATTTCTTCCAGATGCTCGTAACTTTTTGAAGGATGAGCAAGCTGAACAATTTCAACCTTGTCGAACTGATGCAGGCGATTCAATCCGCGCACATCTTTCCCGTATGAACCTGCTTCTCTTCTGAAGCATGGTGTGTATCCGGTGAGTTTAATTGGTAATTGCTCTTCCTTCAACATGACATCTCGAAACAAATTTGTCAATGGAACTTCAGCTGTGGGAATTAAATACAAGTCATCTACCCCAACGTGGTACATTTGTCCTTCTTTATCGGGGAGCTGTCCGGTTCCATAACCACTGGCCTCATTTACCAAATGCGGCGGCTGAAATTCTTGGTATCCTGCCGCCTGTGCCTGATCCAAGAAGAAGTTTATGAGTGCGCGTTGAAGTCTTGCTCCTTTCCCTTTATAAACAGGAAAGCCGGCTCCGGCAATCTTTACCCCAAGCTCAAAATCAATGAGGTCATATTTCTCGCAAAGTTCCCAATGCGGGAGTTTGTTTGTAGTATTCGCATGAACATCGCCCGTGCTATATACAATTTCATTCTCATCGGCACCTTTCCCGAAGACAACACTGTGATGGGGAACATTGGGCACAAGATACAGAAGCTGCTTTTGCTCTTCTTCCAAAGCCAAAAGCTGAACTTCCAATTCTTTCGTAGATTCTTTCAGTTCAGAAGTTCTTTTTTTCAATTCATCGGCTTCCTCTTTTTTGCCTGACTTAAATAAGTCGCCAATCGATTTAGCAAGTTGATTGGCCTCGGCAAGTTGGCCGTCGAGTTCATTCTGAATTTTCCTTCTTTTTTCATCAACCAAGAGAATGTGATGCACAGTTTCTGCAAAGTCTTTGTTGCGCTTATTTAGTCCGGCCAATGCAGCCTCTAGGTTTTCTCTTAAATAGGGTACTTGTAGCATAATGCGAATTTACAATGGGTTTGGTTGAAATAAAAAACTCTCGGCGAACCGAGAGTTTTTAAAGTGAGTATTGTCTCGGGGTTAAGCCTGAAAAGGAACAACCGAAACAAATGATTTGTTGTCTTTTTTCTTGCGGAACTCAACAGTGCCGTCAATCAAAGCAAACAACGTGTGGTCTTTACCAATTCCAACGTTTTCGCCGGGATTGTGACGCGTACCACGCTGACGAACAATAATATTTCCAGCGATACATCCTTGACCGCCATAAATTTTTACGCCTAATCGTTTACTTTCCGACTCGCGTCCATTCTTTACTTTACCTTCACCTTTCTTATGTGCCATTGTTCTAAGAGATTAAGTGATTATCCAATTTTTTCAATAACCAATTCGGTCAAATACGCACGGAAACCATTTTTCTTTTGGTATCCTTTGCGACGTTTCTTTTTGAAGACAATTACTTTGTCTCCTTTCAGGTGTTTCACTACGCGTGCGGTCACCTTTACACCATCTACAGCTGGGGCGCCAACAGTAATCTTTCCGTTGTCGTCTGTTAGAAGAACACGGTCAAAGTCAACTTTGCTGCCTTCTTCATTTTGCAAACGATTAACGAAGATCTGCTGATCTTTTTGTACTTTGTACTGATGCCCTGCTATCTCAACAATTGCGTACATAACGTTAATTTTTAGTGTTAAAATTTCCTTTAAGGGGTGCAAATATAACTCGAAATTGTTAATAACCAAAATAAATGCATGTAATCAGAGCGATTTGCTTCTATTCACTAAGTAAATTCCGGTAATGATAATTCCAGCAAATAGACCATGCAGCCACGTAAATGGTTCTTGGTCTGCAACTCCCCAAAGTATAGCTACAACAGGAATAAGATACGTAATGCTCGATGCTGCGAGTGCTCCAACGCGCTGCGTAAAACTGAAAAAGAGAAGGTTTCCTAGTGCGGTGCCTAGAAGAGCCAATGTGGCAATGGCTAAAAATCCAGACCATCCGAATGCATTTTCTTGAAGTGTTGTCACAACTCCGTTCGACAATGCAAAAAAGATACAGGGGATTCCTGCAATTGCCAATGAGATGGCGCTTATTGCTGCCGCAGGAACACCTTGCAGTTTACTGTGAATGGTATTTACACTTACTCCGTAACTCATGGTGGCCAATATAATGAGCCCACTATAGGCTAAATTTTGACTATCACCAAGTCCGCGCAGCGAAATGAGTGCAGCCGCACCTATAAATCCAAGGCTTACTCCAAGAAGTTGATTGACTAATATTTTCTTTTTGAAAAAGAAGTATCCGATAATAAGTGTGAATAAGGGGGTTAAAGCATTCAAAATACCAGACATGGATGAGTGAATGAATAACTGTGCGTTGGTGAAAAGGAAGGCGGGTATACCGCTTCCAAGTAGGCCCACTATACTGAGCCATACCAGATTTTTTTTGGTTATGAATTTTCTATGAACAATTAAAAAGGGAGACATAGCCAATGCAGCAATTCCTAAACGCAAGGTCGCAACTTGATTCGGAGTGAAAATAAGTTCCCCACCTGATGATTTCATGCCTCTTTTCATGAGCATAAATGAACTGCCCCAAATGACGGCCAAGGATATAATAACCAATGCATTTCGAATGGGGCGAGATTCGTTCATTTTTTATTGCTTCGCGAAAGAATGCGTTTCTTCGTTCAATTGAATGAGGTACAATCCGGATGCAAGGTGAGCAGTTGAAAGTATTTGTGTACCCGGTTGAACCATGAAGTTTTCGATGCATTGACCACGCACATCGAAAATGTGTGCCTGCACAGACTCATGGCCGTCAAAATGAATCACCAGTTGGTCTTGACAAGGGTTCGGGAATGTCTGAAACGAAACCTCTGAAATCTCTTCAACGGCACTGAATGTTGGTTCGAAGCGATAAATAAGGCCGTCTGTTGGCTCAACATTGAGAAGTGAGTTTGGAGGAAACCCACCAAAATTTAAAAAGTCCAATGGGGAGATATTCGACACTGTTGCACTTTCTGGAGCACCAGACATGGTATAGAACCCTGACCAATCTTGACCTGATGCGCTGTTTAGATTTTCAATTAATCCACAGATGACACCGCCTTCGGGATGCGCAAGGTCGAATGCTGTGATTGAATTTGGTCCATAATGGTATTCAAATACACCACCGTTCTCATAGAACCAAAGTTGAAAATTTGTTCTGTTTTCAAACGTGCCATTTGAGATTCCATCTTCATAGAACCCAACATTTTGCCATTCTACAATAAGAATTTGATTTCCTGGAGGGCCCACGGTAGTGTACGACACAGGACTTACCAATACATTGTTATCGGCATTTGCAATGTCTTCATAGTAGATGAGAAAGATGTCAATGAGCAGATCATCTTGTACACCGTACACAGTTGTACCGTATTCACCAACATACAATGTGTTAATGGTGTCATTGAAGGTGTAAAAAGGGAAGGGGAAAGGAACAGTCCAAGTTGGATCATCCCATACCAAGCCTTGGTCAAGTGATGTAGCCTCTTCAATATTTTGATATGCCCCATTGAGAATGGTAACGGTGTAGTGTGGTCCTACTGCCTGTTGAGCAAAAACCCCGGCCGAGGCCAGGGTTAATGAAATAGCGATAAGTATATTTTTCATGATTTACTTGAAAGCGTCAAATCCAGTAACGTCCAATCCGGTTATTAACAAATGAATGTCGTGCGTTCCTTCATATGTAATTACTGATTCCAGATTCATCATGTGTCGCATAATAGGGTATTCTCCTGTAATACCCATTCCACCTAGCATTTGGCGTGCATTGCTAGCAATGGTCTTGGCCATATCCACATTGTTACGCTTCGCCATGGAAATCATAGCACTTGATGCTCTGCCTTCATTTCTTAATTGACCCAAACGAAGTGTAAGTAATTGTGCTTTTGTGATTTCAGTAATCATCTCAGCCAATTTCTTTTGTTGCAATTGAAAAGCTCCAATGGGTTTATTGAATTGCATGCGTTCTTTTGAATAGCGCAATGCAACGTCATAGCAGTCAAGCGCCGCACCAATTGCACCCCACGCAATACCATATCTGGCGCTGTCTAGGCATGAAAGCGGACCGCCAAGTCCAGAGCGACCCGGTAATACGTTTTCTTTTGGGACTTTCACATTGTCAAAAATCAATTCACCAGTGTCGCTTGCGCGAAGGCTCCATTTTCCATGCATGGTTGGTGTTGAAAAACCTTCCATACCTCTTTCCACAATAATTCCGTGAATTCTTCCTTCTTCGTTTTTTGCCCATACCACCGCTATCTGTGCAAAGGGAGCATTTGAAATCCACATTTTTGCGCCATTCAACAAATAATGGTCGCCCATGTCTTTGAAGTTGGTTGTCATTCCACCCGGATTCGAGCCGTGATCGGGTTCAGTTAGACCGAAGCATCCAATCCATTCGCCGCTAGCCAATTTGGGAAGATATTTTTTACGTTGTTCTTCCGAACCGTATTTCCAAATGGGATACATAACCAAAGATGACTGCACAGACGCAGTTGATCGAAGTCCAGAATCGCAACGCTCAAGCTCTTGCATAATTAAACCATAGGCAATCTGATCCAAACCTGCTCCTCCATATTCTTCCGGGATATACGGTCCGAAAGCACCGATACTAGCTAGTCCAGGTAAAAGGTGTTGTGGGAATTTACAATTCTCAGCAGCCTCTTCAATGATAGGTGAAACTTCTTTTTTCACCCATTCTCTAGCAGCATCACGAATGAGTTTGTGCTCGTCAGTCAACAATTCATCCATCAAATAGTAATCGTGACCTTGGTATAAATCAGTACGCATGGTAATAAATTTTGGCAAATGTAATCATTCAATCGCAAGTGCGACTTAAACAAATCTCAATTAAAACTGCAAATAAATTGGCGCCACAGGGACATCGGCTTTCAATATTCCAACTACAATCAAAATAGCGATAAAGAACAGAACTTTAAATGCGAAAGGGGTTTTGGTTATCAATGAAATGATTTTCTCATTCCATTTTAACGGAATTTGATGAAGAACGAATGCACCAACAATTGCGAAAACAACCCATTTGTAGTGAATAACAAATTCCTGCCATGCCGAAACATCCATATTGGTAAATATTTGCTCAAGAATGATATGACTCTTTTCAATTGAGCTGGGACCGAAATAGATCCAACAAAATACCACGAAGTGAAACGTGAAGGCGATTCCGAATAATTTTTTCCAAGAAAATCCGGGAACTTGAACGGTTGGTTTTTTATTCCCCAACAACCATTTGTCTGCAGCAAGAGCTGCCCCATGTAAGGCCCCCCATACAATGAAAGTCCAGTTGGCGCCGTGCCAAAATCCGCCCAGCAGCATGGTTACAAAGAGATTGAAATAAGTGCGTACTTGACCCTTTCGATTTCCACCAAGCGGTATGTACAAATAGTCTCTTAACCAACTTGAAAGTGAAATGTGCCAACGTCTCCAAAATTCGGTAATGGAGGAGCTTTGGTATGGTGCTAAAAAGTTAATTTCAATTTTCAATCCCATCCAACGCGCTATGCCAATGGCCATATCAGAGTATCCACTAAAATCGCAGTAGATAACCATGGCATATGCATATACCGCAGTTAAACAATAGAGACCACTGTACCGTGTTGGATCATCAAAAACAACCTGCACAATGTTGGTGTACAAGAAGTCACTGATGACCATTTTCTTGAACGCTCCGGTCAGTATGAAAAAGAATCCGTAGCTTAAATCTTCCGATTTAAGTTCTATTCGTTGTCTAATTTGTGGAAGAAAATCGGCAGCTCTCACAATTGGACCCATCATGAGCTTCGGGAAATAGGAGAGGAAGAAAAGATAATCAATAAATTTATTTACAGGCTTGAAATGTCCTTTATATACATCAACGGTATAGCTCAAATTTTCAAAGGTGTAGAACGAAATTCCCACGGGAAGGGCCAAATGCAATAACTCATAATTTCCATTCCCCCAATCATTCATCATCTGAATGAAAAAGTCAGTGTATTTGAAATAAAATAAGAGACCCAAATTAAGTACAATACTTCCAATGAGCAGTGTCTTCTTAAAAGCGCGGTTATTCGATTTTGCGATTGCATGACTTAAGTTGTAGTCGACAACCGCGGCAGCGAGAATAAATACCACATACTCGCCACAAGCTTTGTAAAAGAAGAACAATGAAAACAACGAGACAATCCAAAGGCGCAGTGTAACCCGCTTGTGAACAAGCGCATAAACTCCGAAAAACAGTGTAAAAAAGAAAAAGAAGAACGCCGAATTGAATACCAACGGTGCGGTAATCTGAAATTTCAATTGTTCAATAACGGCATTCCAACTAATCATGTGTCTGGAATTTTAGAAGATGATGACTAAATGATTTGGCCATACTCTCACCGGCAAGGGTATATCCTTTCATTGAGAGATGTATTTGCTTCGAATCGGTCAGCCCCAGTGCAGCCCATTGTTTCATACTTCCATCTCCTCCCAAGCAAGAGAACAAGTCAAATACATAGAGGTTGTAGGTCTTGGCTAGTTCCAATTGAATGCGTTGAATTCGCGGCACCAACGGGTTGGGAACGTAACTGTATCTCTTACCCACTTTCTGCGAGATACTTACGCCTGGCGGAGTTGTGAGAACAACTATCGGCGGAGATTCCAATCCGGCAAGCAGTTGAATCATTCCACGTACTTCTTCTCGAAAAATGCTATCTGAAAATGAACTTCCTTGAAAGGCTTCATTCGTACCCAGGGAAAGAATGACTATTTCTGGTGATAAACTTTCAATGTGTTTTCTGAAGTCTTCGGCTTGGTTGTATTGATTAAATGTAGCTCCATTAACGCCAATTGAAGAAACTACTGCTCCGGATTCTTTCGATCGAACATATACCCCTTGTAAGACAGATGAGTTTTGAAGTTTGTACTTTTTGATGTGTGAAATTCGAAAAGAAAAAATTCCCTTTTCAAAATAAAAAACTGATTTGAAAGGTGTGCTTTCAGAGTCTATGAATTGACCTTGTATTCCGGTTCGTGAATGAACAGCATAGTGATAATTGGAGTCAAGATTAGAGGAGTGAAATACGGTAACGAAGTGAATGGCCGGAGTTTGCGTGGAGTCGAATTTATAGTCTATATAAGCATCACTTCTATTTTGGTAAATGCTGTATCCGGCTATTCCAATGGGTTGATTGGGATTTTTTGAAGTTACTTTATAGGGTTGCCATGATACATTCGATGAAGTCTTGTAACTGCTATGTCCATTGGTATTCGCCAATTGATAGGGGTAAGCCATTCCATAACCACCGTCACCGAATTGTTTTTTTAATATTTTCCCAAGCGGTGCCGCCATAACTCCCGGTTGAATGTGCGAGTCGCCAATTTGCACAACATCTAAGGGTAAATTCATTTCTTGAGTGAAGTAAAACAAATTCTCAATAGCGAAAGGCTTACCAATTAAGGAGTCTTGTTCATGCACCATTTGAGCCTTAGCCACAAAAGCTAAAAACAAGCAAGTGATGTTCAAGATAATTTTCATGCTATGGTTTTTGTTTTTTTTGCGTGTAGACAGACTGAGAGCGCATGAGATATTCGAAGAGCAGATTGCCAACTACTTTGGTGCCGTCTCTGCTTAAATGGGTGTAGTCCGAATTCGCAAGCTTAGGAATTGAATCTTGCACCCAAGCAACAATTGATCCTTCACCACCCATGGCTTCATATAAACTAAAGAATGCGCAACCGTTGTTTAATGCCGTTTCGCGTTGAATTTTCTCTAAGTCACGAACGGTTACATCGCTCTTCCATTCGCCCTTTATTTTCCTTCCCTTATCTGAAACACCCACCACCAAAATAGAAGCCTTTGGAAAGCAAGCTTTTAAATGTCTTATGGTTTTATCCAAGTTATTTCCATAGCCTTTGTAGTTCGAAACTCCCGGTGAGTGAATGTTCAATCCGAATTCAAGAATGATTAACTTGTAATCCAGAATTTCTTCCAAGCTCGAGAAAAGATTTTGTGGAAGTTGGCTCAGTCCAATACCTGAACTTCCTCTAAATGCGAAATTGTCAACATAACAACCTTTTCCATTTTCAAAATTCAAACCATACAACGCAGGAGTTCCTTCATCGCATTGAATGTTGATTTGCTTGCCTTCAGAATTTGGAAGTTCAAGATAGAATTTTCCGGGATTTGGCCATTGAATAAAAGATCGTTGACCATTTACGGTATAGGCTAATTTTCCTGATGAGTTGGGGTGAGCTATGAGCCAGGCAGATTTGAACGGGTGTTTTGACGCGGTGAAAGTTGCACTTGCACCTGGCTGAGCAACGAATACCTGTCCAGTTGGACCTGCTTCAAATGAACTGGAATTACTTTGCATATCTGAAACTCTCCAAAAATCATTGAATTGATGTCCAATGGTAAGGCGGTATCCGGCAACAATCGAAGTTAAAGGCATCCAACCGACACCATTTCCTCCGTATTTTTTTTGCAGCGCATCACGTAAATCGCACGTTAAATTGTCTCCTTCAATTTGTGAATCCCCAAAGTGGGCAATGTGAATGCTTTTGGAACTCATTGGAAGTTTGTCAAGTCCTTCAAAGAAATAATCGAGATTGCCATTCATTTCAACTTGGCCCTTCCCAACTTGTATGATTGAGTCTTTGTAGAGTGAATCTTTAACTTGTTGAATGGAATCCTGTATCAGATTTTCCGTTTTTATTTCACTTATAAAGTCTACTTGAAGTTTCTCTGGAAGTTGTTTCACCCAATATGAGTACACAATGACCCCTATTGCTGAAAGCAATAACAGAATTGCAATTTGATAGAGGGGATTACGCATTGGGCTTTTGTGGATTGCGAAATTACGAGGAAATTCGCCTTTTTAGGGAGTTTCACGTTGATTTTCATAACCGTGGTCAATGTGCAGAGGATGAGCACTGCATGCATTTACAGCAAGCACGTCACACCTTTCATTGTAGGTGTTCCCAGCATGGCCTTTTACCCATTGAAAACGAATTTGATGTTTTTTGGAAATTTCTAAGTAGCGTTTCCAGAGATCAGGGTTCTTGACATTTTTCCAGTTTCGCTTGATCCAACCGTTGATCCATTTCTTCTCAACTGCATCTACAACATATTTTGAATCGCTGAAAATGGTAACATTGCTGTTTGGAATTTTCAATAATTCGAGAGCAACAATGACAGCCATGAGCTCCATTCTGTTGTTTGTTGTGAGGCGAAATCCTTCAGCTAATTCTTTGTAGTATTCTCCAGACATGAGTACAATCCCGTACCCGCCTGGACCTGGATTACCCTTGGCTGCTCCGTCTGTATATACGGTTATATTCATTCGTAACCAAGGGTTTGAGACAAACTGCGTAATTCGTCATCGAAAGATTTTGTGCTGTCAATAATGAAGTCACATTTAGAAATATAGGGTTCAAGGAATTCTTTTTCAGCCGGACGCACATGATTGTTCCATTGATATCTTACTTCGTGTTCAGGGTATCCTCTTTCTCCAAGATCTCGGTCAATTCTTCTTTGCAGCCTCAAATCTTCAGGTGCATTTAAGTAGATTTTATGGTTTAACCGTTCAAATATTTCATTGAAGTGAAAAACGAATAAGCCCTCCATAACTATGATTCTCGCTGGTTCAATGCGAACTTTTTCAGGTTCCCAAGCGGGATTGTTAAAATTGTATTCAAGGAATTCAATGGGATTTCCGACGAGTAACATGTTCATGTCTTGAACAAATTTTTCCCTATTTATTCCAGTTGGCAAGTCATAATTCACCCAACCATTTTCATCTCTATGCTGTTCTTCTTGAGGTTTGTAATAATTATCTTGAGAGACCAGTGCTAATTCGGCGTGCGGAATACGTTCCTTTAATTGACGAAGGAAAGTTGTTTTACCAGATCCACTGCCTCCTGAAATGCCTATGAGTATTCGATTCACTTTTTTTTCGATTGGATTTTTATGATTTCCAAAAGTAAGTGAGCTTGCTCTTGGTTATCAATACAAAGGAAAGACCCATTTCCAATTTCTGAAAGTTTCTTTAAATTTTCTTTCGCATGTGCTGTTCCTTGAATGACTACAATGGTGGTGTATATTTTTTTGCGCTTGGCTTTCCGAACTAATTTTTCAATCTGAATTTCATCTTGTTTTTTAAATGCACCATCAGTGATTACAAAAAGTTGATTGTTTCCTTCCGTTAGAAATGATTTTTGTAAAATTTTAAAAGCTTTTGAAAACCCTTTGGTTCCGCTGGTGCTACCTGCAGGGTTGTTTTTTTCAAAATAGGCAATTTGTTTATTCAGCTCGTTTCCAATTTCATTCTCAAAAATGACCTCTGCTTTATCGGCATATGTAATCATTGAGATTTGATCTACAACTCGAAGTGTTTCCCCCAATTCTTCAAAAGCGATTTTAGTAATGGGCCATTTTTCTTTGGTAGCCATGGAACCACTTTTATCTACTAGAAAAGCAATGTTGTTCGGAGCAAATGAAGTTACTGAAAAGTCAAAAATTGAATCTACAATTATGGGTTCAATGAGATCCAAAGAATCAATTTTAAATTCAGGTTGAATGGTTTGTTCAAGTTCGAAAACAAATAAATGATTTCTAGGATTAACTTGAGTTGAGAGACTGGTTCCAATATATCCGTCTTTTCCAGCGTACAACGTGTAGTATCCAATGGGCACTTCAGATTGAAATTCACCTTTTCTATCTGTTTTTCCTACTAGCAGGGGTAAGCGCTCATCTAACAACTCAAATTGAGCGTTGTGTATAGGAAGTTTTGTGGATTTATCGAGAACTAAAACATCAAGGTTGAATTGTCCACAGCAATTTACCGGCTGCTTTGAAAAGTCGGGACACGGCAATTCTTCGGTTAGATTAACATAGGTAACTTCGCTCGCAATTTCTATGTAATAGGGAATGTTTGAAGATGCAAAATAAATTGGAATACGTTCTCGGAATCGGCCAGTTTTTCTTGGGTTGAATTTGATTCGAATAACAAGGCTATCTCCAGGAGCAATGTCTTTCGTGGAATACAAAACTTGAAAATTGGTTGAGAAATCTGCTCGAAACAAGTGATCCGTTTTACTCCCTTCATTTCGAACCACAATATCAACTACTTTATCGGTGTATTTCGTTAGTATTCCAAAATCAATTTTCTGATTTGTCCAATTCACTTGGCCGGAAATATTTCCTGCAACAAAAAGTAGAACAATGAATATGAGCCTATTCAGTTTCCAATTTGTCTGCAATTGTGCGGTCATTTGCTAGTCGAGGAGTTTTGTTTTGTCCACCTAATTTCCCTTGTGATTTCATGAAAGTATTGAATCCTCCTTTTTTTACGCGAGTAATTTTCAATGGCCGAAGCACTTTACCTTCAATCAAATCTTTGTAATAAACATTTTGCTCTTGCATTTTATTGTCTAAAAGGGATTCTAAGTCGGAGTTTTCACATGTTTCATTGAACTCAATAAACCATTCGTGGTAAGGAAGTCCGGAAGTTGGATTCACTTGCGGAGCAACATGAAATTCTTGTACTGTGAATTGAAGCGTCTTTTGAGCAAAGGCCATTGCTTTTTCAACTTCTTCCGCAATGACATGTTCTCCAAATGCACTCGTAAAATGTTTTATTCTTCCTGTTACTACAATTCGATAAGGATTTGTTGAAACAAATTTGACGGTGTCTCCAATACTATATCCCCACAAACCGGCATTGTTGGAGAGAATAAGTGCGTAGTTAATTCCAATTTCCACCTCTGCAAGACTATACCTTTTCGGATTGTTTGAAAAATAATCATCTGCCCGAATGAATTCGAAAAAGATGCCGCTATTAACATTGAGTCGAAGGCCTTCGATGGTCTGAGAGTCTTGATAAGCGAGGAATCCTTCGCTGGCAGGATACAATTCTATCTTGGGAATTTCTTTTCCTATGAGTTCTGCCATTCGTTTGGCATAGGGTTCAAAACTCACTCCGCCAAAAGGGAACAATTCGAAATTCGGGAAAACTTCGAGTACCGTTTTTTTTCCAGTGTAATCCAAGAGCATTTCAAAGTACATCTGAACCCATGCCGGAATGCCCGAAATTAAAGTCATATTTTCCTTTGATGTCTCAACTACAATTTGTTTGACTTTGGTCTCCCAATCGGCTATGCAGTTGGTTTCGTATGCGGGCATACGGTTTTTTTGTAGGTATGTTGGAACGTGATTCGCAACTATACCGCTTAATCTTCCGAATGGTATGCCAGAAGGAAGTTTTTCTAATTCAGGGCTGCCTTGTAGAAAGATCATTTTACCATTCACAAAGTTTGAATTCTTTGTTTCACCGATATAATTTAACAGGGCATTTTTTGCAGAATCAATGTGGTTTGGAATGGAATCGCGTGTGAGAGGTATGTATTTGGTTCCACTTGTGGTGCCAGATGTTTTGCAGAAGTATGTGGGTAAATCGGGCCAAAGAACATTGTGCTCTCCATGTTTGACAGATTCAATGTAGGTGCTCAGTTGCTCATAATCTCGAACGGGAACACGCTGTTTAAATTCGTCGTAGGTTCGAATGCTGCTGAAATCATGTTCAATTCCAAATTGTGTTTTTTTTGCTCGATGAACAAGATGGAGTAGGACTTTATTCTGAAGCGTAACAGCTTCCTTCGCTTCGTTGAGAAGCTTTTTATGAACGTAGTTTCCAAGTACGAGACTTGCAGCAGATTTTAAAGACATGCAACTATTCTATGATGAGGTTTTTAGATGCAATATGTTCACCAGACCGAACAAGTATTCGGTATATGCCTGATCTATATTTTGAAACGTTCAAATCGTAATTACGAATGCTCTCATCTAAATGTATCTCCTCAATTAGTTTCCCATTCATGGCATAAACAGATACGGTTTTTTTCTCCGTTCCAGGAAGCGAAAGGGTAGTTTGTTCATTCGCCGGATTAGGGAACATGCCAAAATCATTTTCTGATACACGTTCTTCAGTCCCAACGTATGGCCCAAAATTCATTCTAACCATGGGTATTCGTGTGAGATAAAAAAGGTCAGATTGATTAAAACGAACCCAAGCAGTTAATTCTTCGGAATAGCCAGAGAGTCCAATGTATACACTCCCAGGACCTTCAGGGCTTCCAACGGTAACCAAGTATGCACCTTGAGAAAGGTATACGGGATTTTCAAAAGCGAGAATTTTAATGTTTTCTTCGCCATAACCATTGATGTCTTCTGAGGTTACAGGATAATCAAGGGTTGATGCAATGGCATTACCAATGCCGGTATCTAATGAAAAGGAAAATATAGTCGCATAGACAGATGAGGGTGTTGTGGTTCCAACGGCAAGAGCAACCCCAATACTTTCTACAAAATCTCCAACGGGCAAGAGATAGACACATCCCATGTCAAAAGTGGCATTGAGATAGTTATCTGTAGGTAAGAAGACTGCATTGAGGTCTCCTTTATCTCGAGCAAAAGTTACCGGGGTAATTTCAAATGTGCGCCGTTGTATGCTGTTGGCAGCGTTATCATCAGATTCAGATTGGTTAGCGATGTAATCAATGGAATAGTGTCCAATTGTGTTTGGCATTTGATATGAACCCACTTCGAATGGAGCCATTTCACCTGCAGCAACAACTGAACTATCGGGGCTCGTAGCTGTGAATAATACATTTGAGGTTTCGTCATGAGACAAGGTGGCACTCAGCGAAACATTGGTTTGGTTGTTTGTTCCGAAGTTAAAAACGTTACCTTGAAATATCAGCTCAGGAGCAAAATCAACAGGATATTGGTCGTATTCAAGAAATTCAAATCCTGTTGTGTGCGTGGGATCAAGAATATCAAAATCGCCAAAAGTTGCATCTTCTGTTAAAAGATCGTTTGCGAAAATATCTATGAGTTCAATATCGTCTATTTGCCAGAAATAGTACAATCCATTGTACACAAATCGCAATCTAATATTGGTGGAATTGCCTGCTGCAGCTGGTAGTGGAACGCGAACGAGTAGTACGTTGTCAGTGGTCAATCCTTGGTCGAATGTATTGGTGTAAAGCGTGTTCCAAGGTCCGTTGTCAATGCTGATTTCCACACCTGTTTCACCAGTATAATATCGCGCATATTGTTCAAATTGCAATGCAACGTTGGCGTGTCCAGTTAAGTTAATTGAGTTTGTGGTAATGGAAGCGTTGTGAGGGCCAGGAGCCATACCCGTTCCGAAGTATTGTGCTGTACACGGATTTGCATTGTTATCCCAGTAGTTCGAATCGAAGATGATGAATCCGTTTTCAGTAGTTGTGCTTGCAATGGGTTCTCCTGTTAATCCTTCAGGAATGCATGAGCCTCTTGATCCTATTAGGTTACTGGGGTTCGTTGCAGGACCTCGATACTCCCAAACTGCCATTGATGGATTGCCTTCATTGATCCAATCGGAAGGAATACCTTGTGAAAAATCTTCGGACCAAATGGGTATGGACTTGTGAGAAGATATTTGTTGTTTTGAATCAATGTAGGTCCCGCTGGCAGCCTTGAATTGCCCATTCGCATGAATGCAAATGATGCCGGCAAGAATGAAATATAAATTTTTCATTTTTCGAGTTGAGTATAGACCACAAAGGTAGAGTCAACTTGCAATCGATGAAGACGAAAAAGATGAGTTCCATGAACTCCACTGTATTTGGCTTGCAATTGTTGTTGATTGGGGAGGAATGGTACTGAAGTGATGCTCGCTGCAAATGGAACTTGGTTGCCAAAAACCTTGAAGATTGCCTCTTTTATGCACCAGATAGTGGTTAATTCTTCCAATGATTTTGCCCATTTAAGTTCATGGTCATTACAAAATTTGGTTTTGATGTTTTCGATTTGCGACTTACACGTTTGAATGTCTAGTCCACAAGGCGAATCAGAACAATATACTCCACACAACACTTCGTCATTGGAAATGCTGATGTGTTGCGCTGATTGAAGTAAGGGTTTCCCATTTTCATTGAAGTAAATTTGACTCGAGAGGTTCAATCGTTCTAAGATGTTGGCGACAGTTGTGCGTTGAGCATTTTTCAATTCCAACTTGTTCAAAGGCCTGGAAGCATCTAATTTCGAGAGTGTTAATCCGCCTTCGTGAAAGAAAAAAGCCATTTTGCTTGGTTTGTTGAACTTTGTAATCAATTATCTTTGACGAAAATAATTCAGAACGCATGGAAGCTACAACCAAAATTGCAATGAAATACAAAGTAAAAGACATGTCACTCGCTGAGTGGGGAAGAAAAGAAATAAAATTGGCCGAGGCTGAAATGCCAGGTTTGATGTCGCTTCGCGCTGAATTCGGTTCCGCGAAACCTCTTGCTGGTGCGCGCATTGCAGGTTGTTTACACATGACCATTCAAACTGCAGTATTAATAGAAACCCTTGTTGAATTGGGTGCGCAAGTTTCATGGAGTTCTTGTAATATTTTCTCAACTCAAGATCACGCAGCCGCAGCAATTGCAGCCGCAGGTATTCCAGTGTTTGCGTGGAAAGGAATGACCAATGAAGAATTTGATTGGTGTATAGAACAAACCCTACACGCTTTTGAAGGCGACGAGCCATTGAATATGATTTTAGATGACGGTGGTGATTTAACCAATATGGTTTTTGATCAATTCCCAGAGCTCGTAGCGAATATCAAAGGCATCTCTGAAGAGACCACCACGGGAGTTCTTAGACTTTATGAGCGTGAGAAGAATGGCACACTTCTTCTACCAGCAATCAATATCAATGATTCAGTGACGAAGTCGAAATTTGATAATAAATACGGTTGTCGTGAGTCTTTGGTTGACGCATTAAGAAGAGCTACAGATTTAATGATGGCAGGCAAAGTGGCCGTTGTTGCAGGTTATGGCGATGTTGGAAAGGGATCTGCCGATTCTTTGAAGAATGCAGGTGTTCGTGTTATAGTTACAGAAATTGACCCTATCTGCGCATTACAAGCAGCAATGGAAGGTTATGAAGTGAAAAAAATGGATACTGCAATTGCTGAAGCAGATATCATTGTGACTGCTACTGGAAATCACCAAATTATTGTTGACCGTCACTTCCTAAACATGAAGCACAACGCCGTGGTATGTAATATTGGACACTTCGACAATGAAATAGATATGGCTTGGTTGAATGACAATTATGGTCACACAAAAGACACCATCAAGGCACAGGTTGATAAATATACTTTGAATGGAAAGGATATCATTGTCTTGGCTGAAGGTCGCTTGGTGAACTTAGGTTGCGCAACAGGTCATCCGTCATTTGTAATGAGTAATTCATTTACCAACCAGACGCTGGCTCAGTTGGAACTTTGGATGAATCATGAGAAGTATGAAAACAAAGTATACGTTTTACCAAAGCACCTCGATGAAAAGGTAGCACGTTTGCACCTTGAAAAGATTGGTGTTGAACTCGAGGAGTTGACCTCAAGTCAAGCTGATTACATTGGCGTTCAAATCGATGGTCCATACAAGAAAGATGAGTATAGATATTAAGAATACAAGAATTTAGTGCATTAAATGGGAAGTAAAAGCTTCCCATTTTTATTTTATATTTAGTTTTGAAACATGAAAAAAATTACATTGGTCTTTTTGGCGCTTGTTTTTATTACTTCCTGTCACATTGAAAAGAGAAGGTATTTGCCGGGATATTCTACAAGTTGGTCCATAGGTTTTGGTAAACATTCGAATGAAAATAACCAAGCTAATTCTTCAACAAAATCGAATGGAACAGTTGCCGATTCTGCAATTCGTGTGGTTCAGGGTACAGCCGACTCAACAGAGCTTGCAATTGAAATGTCATTGGAGAATCAAGATGCAAGAGTGATTCAAGAAAATAAAATGGAAAAGAAGCCATTAGGAAATGAAAAGCCTTTGGTAAAGGGAAAAAAGAATTCAATTTTGAGTAGGGAAGAACAGAGTTCTTTCATTTCTGAAAATGCCCCCCTTGCACAAGACATAAATTCTGAAAGTATAAGAGAAAAAAACTTTTTAGGATCA
>Ga0315905_10000911_pt1 | contig 32194 bp, 47 predicted proteins | sample LakEriMetagenome_5_FD_203522 | JGI IMG/M metagenome (GOLD analysis project Ga0315905, IMG submission 203522) | Freshwater fungal communities from buoy surface, Lake Erie, Ohio, United States - Buoy 4 MA121 | ecosystem: Environmental > Aquatic > Freshwater > Lake | place: USA: Lake Erie, Ohio... | reverse complement strand
TTCCGACCAGCGGTTCCTGTGGTCGCCTTTAGTCCCTGTGCTTCAGCAATCGCAGAGGCAGCAGTAATGGCTGTCTTGATGTCACCACGTTCAACAGCCATTGCGTACGCTTGCTCAAGCCTGAGCAGATACAGACCACGATTGATGTTTACGTCTGTCAGCAGCTTAGCATCAGATCGAGCAATACTTTTCAGGATACGGCTGATCCAACCATTCGCAGTTGCCCTACTTACTCGGGGGCAGTATTCGACAATCAGTTTAATGATCGTCTCACGACGATAGCATTGAGCTAGACCGTTGCGAACTATCTCTTCGATTTTCTGTCTTTGTTCAGCAGATTCAGTTCCGGTGTAACTGTCGGGTTCTTCAGTATTAGACATCGCTCACCTTTCGATACCTTGTCACTTCAACTACCTCAGTAACAAGCTGCACCTCATCGCACTCAATTAAATCCGGATCATACTCGTAAGGACGACACTCTTGCATCTCTGTCTTTCCACGAGCAAAGGTGGTCTGATACAACGAACCGTTGTGTCGGAAGATTGCTCGTGTGTACTCCAACCAGCGACTGTCTCCAGCAGGTTCTGTATGGACGTACTCGTCGTTATCGCACAACTCTGTGAGAAACTCTTTTGAGAACTGCATTATAGACCAACCTCCTGACACTTAATCCAGACGAACTCGGTCGCACCTGTCTTTGGATCGACACGCCATTCAGCAACACCAGCCTCAGTTGCTGCTTCTTGCCAACCTGTACCGCACCTACAGCTACCGACAGCAGCACCAATCAAGAACCCCAATACAACCAACAACAGAGCAGGTATTGCTAGAGTAGTCAGTAGTTCTCTTATTGTTGGGTCCATCAGTTCCTCACCTTCGACAGATGACTTCCAATGTATCCCTCTGTAAACGAATATAGATGGGACTCTGCCGCTCGTGCTGACCCAACAAACCCAGAGTCAAAGTGCCAGCGATCCGTAGCAGACAGCGACGGCAAGATGCGTACAACAACACCAGCAGTTTCGTAGTAGTTGTAGTGTTCTTTAGCCCGCTGGGTATGCAAGTGGCCCGTCATGATCTCTCGCGTGATGCTATCTGCCCACTGGTGAGGTGCCTCGGTTGCCATGATGATAGGTGCCTTGTCCAGCTTGGTGAATCTGTGAGAGAAGCACAGCAGGTTCTTACCCCAGTGGTAATACTTGCGTGAAATCTCATCATCATCAATGACAATCCGTGGATCATCCTTGAAGTATTGCTTGACTGCCTTAGCCAGCAAAATGCTAGAGCAGTAATCGTGGTTGCCTGGAACAACTGGAGCATAGACATCAGCGATTGAGATACAATCCTCAAGCCCAGCAATCACAGCAGCCATCGCAATGTCGAAGACGTGGTGGAACCGAGTGTCAGTCGATTCGACAGGCGTCCCGGAAGTAGTAGTCCCCTGCATGTTGTCCGTGTGCAGCAAGTCTGATCCGATTGGGAAGACAATGTGCTTTATCCGTGTTGGGTTGAAGAACTTCAGAGCGTCATTAACAGCATCTCTGTAAAGTCCTGCTGCAATCTTCGGATCGTAGTCACTTCCGGTCTCGCGGTTGTAGGACAACTTTGCAAAGTGAACATCATGGATCGACACGACCAGCATGCAGTCTGCTGATTCATGTTGTGGCTTGTTGACCACATGGGTGCGTGCCTTCTCCAGCAGCGTAACGAAGTCTTCACTGAGTGTTGTGGTCTGTGGTCGCTTCTTTACCTGAACTGTGCCGGTCTTTGACTTCAACCATGCACCAGTAATGTCTGCCAATTCAAAGCCAGCAGCGATTACAGCAGCATCTAGTTCGTTTGTAGGCTGACTAACCACGACCTCAGGAGCACTGACCTCATCCTTGTATTGCCGCCTGAATGTGGTCCAAGGAATACCCAATGCCTTTGCGGCTGCTCGCTTGCTTCCATGCAACTCTACAGCTTCGTGAAGTTTCATTCAGTGACTCCAGTTACGGTTCGTGAGTGGCAGATGAGTTTAATGGGCTTCTTGGGTGGTGGATTACTGACGATGTAGTTAGCAGCCCATCTAAGGTCGTCTAAAGTGCCGTCGTTAAAGACCAGCACATCGAACAGCCAATCCTCAAGTCCTTGTTCGCTTGCATGCTGTGTAGCAGACTGCTCGTGCTCACGACGAGACTCACCTAACATCTTAACAAGGACAGTACGATTCTTCAACTTCGGTTTGGTGAACTCAAACCCGTAAATGGCATCTACTTCGTTCGGGAATCGTACATCACGGATAACTACCCGGTCATGCTTGTCAATGAATTCACCGGCAAGTTTAACCCAGCAGTCCTGTCCGTGGATGTCTCGGCCCGCCTCGGTTCCATAGGCCTGCATCAGTCGTCGGACTTCTGGAATTTTCTTGGCTTCATCCCAGCCTTCCGTACTGACCACATCTGAGAGCCTACGTCTACCATCGTCTGTAGGAATCCAAGGATCGAGTGCCAACAGACCCTTACGTAGTGGATCAGCAAAACTGTACGGTGTGTGGTCAGTAAGGAACGAGGCCATGGTGTCCTTGCCTGTTCCTAATTTGCCATGAATGGCTACTAGATCAATCATTGAACTCTCCCGGTTGGGCCGTATTTGTCGAATCGATCCATAAATTCACGAAATGAACGGTCTGGTGTCCAAACTTCCTGAATAGCAAACTCGGTGTTATACAATGGCTCAAGCCCCAACTTACGCAATGCAGTCTTCATCTCATTAGTAGCCAGCGAGGCAACCTCGATTCGCCTAGCCATGTGGTCTGCTTTATGCACTTCTTCTGGGAACGGAAATGTTACACCCCAGTAATGACAGAATCGCTTAGCAATACCATGCTCGAAGTCTTTCCAGACATTGTTGCCTAACAGGTTAAGAGCATTCTTGACTGGTGTGCTGGTGTCACCGCAGATCATCTCGTGACCGTCGTGCATTAGACCACAGTAGGAACCTCCAAGTAGGTCGCTGACTAGGCATGAATGCTGAGCAGTGCTGTACTGTCCTAGATGACCATTGAAGCTATTGACATTGCTGAGGCTATAAGCCACATCAGCGATTGTCATCTTCAGACGACCGCCTACGAGACTGCAAATACTTCCGGTACTCGTCGCGATCTGAAAATAGTTTTCCAATGTACCAATGGATTGCAGAATGTCCTTCATCTGGTAACTTCCGTAGTTTGCGAATGAACAGTTCCTTGGTTGCTTCTGGATTCAATCCCAGCATCTCACAGGCATTGTTCAGTGTGATTAGTGTCGCTGAAGTGTCATCGGCAGATGCAAGCCACTCGATAACATTGACCACAGGTCTTAGGTACTCTCTAATCCGCTTTTGTGCCGGTTTGTCATCAGAGAAGTAGTCTTTGTCGGCATTCTCTGCAAATCTGTCGATGTCGTCTGATGCGTTTCGCAATATGCCTGCCATGAGCAGCCTAACAGGCTCGGCGATATAACGACTACTCGAACCGTGCTCCGTGGAATTGGTCATAATCTTCTTGCTGGGCTGTTAGGTAGAACCAACTGAATCGATCTGCATCATCCAAGACCTCCTGGTGTAGAAGCCTCTTGATTTCTCGATCCAGTTTGCTAGTCCTGTGGTCGGAGCGAATCCCTTCGCTGATAATAACTTCTGCAATCATTTTATTTAGTCCCGCACAACCAGTACAGTGGCGTTATCGTTGAGAACAAGGTCTCGGTAGAAATCCCAGTAGCATGTGCCATCACCACGGACTACCACGAATGTCCCAATCTTCTCACGTTCTTCTTCTGTGTAGTCACCAAACCGCACTACACGTGGCTGATTCAACTTCGGCCTTACCCGGTACTCAACATTGTCAGTATCGAAATCTGGCATACCTTCGAAATCAAACCATGCACCACCTTCAAGGCGATACTGCATAGGTTTGTCGTTGATGATTGCATCGATGATGCCAGCATCTACGAGTTGTTTGAGTTTGTCTTTGGTCATTTGTGTTATCCGTGAAGAAGGACAAGTATGAGGGTATGATAGTATGTCGCAGCATGGAAAATATCCGCACCGTGCTTATTGTACAAACAAGCAGCATATCCCACATCTACCCAAGTAACCGGGTGCATGTTTCCTGAAGAATCGCTGATTAGCATCCCACACCCCATATGTGTTAGACTCCCTTGGCTGATTGACTGTCCGGGAGAGTAGACAGGAAAGACTGGTCATGCTCCAGTTCGCTGCTCAGCCATGCACAGATCGATTTGCTACACACTGGCGGCAACCAACTATCGCACCACCATCGACAAGGTTCGCTGGCCGAAGCCAGTTTGCGAATGATACCAAGTCAGAACAGCCCTGTCAACCCACAAGTGCCGAACTGATTCGCTGGACGGTTGTTTCAGGAGGGTAGCCGTTATCGTCCAGAAAAGCAATAACTGCCAGCAGTGTGGTCAGCGATCCGTACTCGCTGATGTTTTCGCGGAGAACCCCGTCATCGTTGAAAACCTTCCAGCCCTTGTCGCCTAGTTCAAACTCTGCCTTCATGTGGCAGTCTTCTTGACCATTGCAGCGGGTCTCCCGAATCCATATCCAGCCACTACACCAGTCCAACACCTCCCACTCCTCACCGCCAGCCTTGAACCGATGAACAACCTTCGAAACGTAGCCTGCCATCATCTTCTCCTGGGTTGAATTGACCACCGAACCACCGAAAGCGAATGATACACATCCTTCAGACCACCTGTCAAGACCTGTGGTCAGGCAAATCCAAAATACTTGGCTGGCAGTGTTGGTGATCTTATGTATACTAGATCGGACTCAAATGGCACAGCAAAACCATTTGACCTCCTAGGATCGCGTATACGGCCTCCAAATTGGGCAGGACGTGTCTAACCATTACCCGACCACTCCGATGGCTTTAGAAGCGATCCTGGTGCGTTTGGTGAGGTTTTGGAAGGTAGGCTTAGGTACAATTTCTGACCTGTCCGGCAGGAGGGTCGCTTTCCTTTGCCCAGTAGACCACAGGGGATTACCCGCTGGGAAATTTCTGAAAAATTTTATCTCCCTGTGGTCTATAGACTTATGACTACAGTGACCACATGGTGTGAGGATTTGTTCGAACTCCGGTTCTTGACTTCCTGCCGAACTGTGCGATCTTCCGGTTACACTGGTCTATATGAAGAAGAAGTTACTTTACTTACTCTTAATACTAATAATACTTACAAGTTTATCTTTACGAAGTAAAGATAAACGAGTAAGTATGTTGTATAGATATAGATAGATTCTTTATCAATAAGTATACTATCAATACTTAAAGAAAGAAAGATATACATTGACATTCAATATTTCTTTTTTTATGTATAAGTAGACCAGTAATCAATTACTCACTTCGTTCGTAATTGATTACGTTATCTATCATTGTATGTAATACAATAGATAAGTAATGTAGAATCATTTATGTAAAGTAGTATTGTAAAATGGGTATGTATATTACATATCTACAGTAAATGATTACATAAATTAAGTACATAGATAAGTAATACAAAGTAGATATCAATACTCTTTTGTATAGATAGAGTATTCATATCTGTTTTGTAAAAGAAAAAGAGTTACTAGGTAATCAAGTGGTCTACTAACACAAAAGAGGATGTTCAATGAAATGTCAGAAGCTAACTTCTGAACTTGAATTGAATCTTGAAACAGTTGAAGTAGATTCTGAACAAAGAGTAATCAAGAATGTATTACTCTGCGGCAACGAATCGAAAAACGGGTACAAGTACCCACCAGCCTGTTTCAAGGATCAGAACCATGTGGTCAGTCTGTACGAAGGTAAGGCTGTCTGCATCGACCACAGCGACAAACCGTTGAATCGCAAGATCAGGGATGTTGCTGGCTTTATCCAGAATGTTCGCCTTGTTGAAGGCAAGCCTTACGGCGACATTGCAATCGAAAGTGCCATCGACTGCGGTGTTGATCTTCTGACCCTTGCTAAAAACAAGCGTAAGAACATTGGAATGTCTCATGTTGCGATGTGCAAAATGAGTAAGGATCGGCAGACTGTTGAGTGCATCGAGCAGGTTGTTACCGTCGATGTGGTCTTTAGTCCAGCCACTACGAAAACTTTCTTTGAACAGGATCAGGGAATGGAACTTGAACAACTGAAGGCCGAGAACGATGTTCTCAAGGGCAAGGTTGCAGTTCTTGAGTCTGACTTGACCAAAGCAACGGCTACTGCCGAGACCCTGAAGTCCGAGAACACTAGCCTGCTTGGTGAAGTGACTAATCTGCGGACTGAGGTTGCTGAGATCAAGCCTAAACTTGAGAGCTATGTAAAGGCTGAGCAGAAGCTCGCCGATGAGACTGCGGTCAAGAAGTTGCTGGAAGGGGCAGGACTGGACATTAGCGACTCTGTGGTCGTTAGTGAGCAGTTCATGGCTATGCTTCTGAATGCTTCTCCAGACGCTCGTCTTCCGCTCATCGAAGACCGCAAGGCTGCTGTCAGTCGCGGCGGTTCGGTGACCACAGGGACTGTTCGTTCTCCGGAGCGTACGGTCAAGACTGAAACCAAGGCAGAGGCATTCGATCCTCTTGCATACCTCGACAAGTTTGTCGGCTAATAGGAGAATTCAATGGCTCGTGCTATTCATCGGCTCGGTCCTGTAACACTCAAGGACTATCCGGTCGATTCGACCACGGTAATCACCAAGGGTGATATGCTGTGGCTGGATACCGACGATGTGAAACCGGCAGCGTCCTTTACATGGGACACTAACATCGCAACCACACAGGCAGCGTTTAATAACCTGTTTGTTGGTATTGCTGCTGAAGGTCGTGCAAGCGGTGACGCTGCGACCACAATTGCAATTGATGTCAATCCAGAATCTGTCTGGGAATTCGATCAGGCGGCTGATGCTGTTCTGACCGGTGGTCTGATTGGGCCTGCTAAGGCATCTGGTGATGCACTCGAAAACCAGAAGGTTGTTGAGTGTGCTGCCGCAGCCGCGATTGGTCGATGCCACGTTGGCGTCACCTCCAGTGCCACTCGCATTCAGTGTACGTTTGGCTCTGCCCGTCATACGGCTAGTGCTAACGCTAACGCAGCCTTCGGTAGCTAATAGGAGATCAAAGTGGTACGTCTTAATCAAGAGTTCTTCACAGGACTCACTAAGGACCGTCCGGTCGCTGAAGGCTATAAGAACGTCTTCATCACTCTGACCGAAGGTCTTAAATCTGGTAAGCTGAAGGCTGAGCACGCTGTGCCTAGCTTTAAGCAACTCGGTCTGTGGCTGGGTGCCATTGACCCAATGGATGAAGAAGGCTCGTGGAAGCGAATCGCTGAAGAAGTCAAGTTCGTGAACCACGAAGGGCTTGAGCCTCACCAGGTCAATGCTCGCGTGTTCACCGAATCGAACTTGGCTGTTCGTTCGCAGGCATTTGCAACTCTGACATCGACTCTCATCTCTTCGAAGATGATCGATGCTTATGAGGCAGTGCCTAGCGTTGCAGATACGCTGATGACCATCATGCCTAATCAGAAGCTGCGTAATCAGCGACTGGCAGGTCTGACTCACATTGCTGCAAGCGATGATGAAGTTCTGGAAGGTCACCCCTATCCAGAAACGGACTTCAGCGAGAAGTACGTTACGACCAAGGAAGAAAAGCGTGGTCGTATTCTGCGGCTGACCGAAGAACTGATGATCTTCGATCAGACTGGCGAATGCTATCGTCGGGCAGCGATGCTCGGTACTGCTCTGAAAAATGAGCAGGAACGGCGTAAGATTCGTCTGCTGATCGATGCAGACTCCGGTTCGAGTGTTTATGTCTACCGTCCGAGCGGTACAGGCGAAGTCCTGTACAACACCAACGGCAGCAACATGAACTACATCGGCAACGGTGGGGTTACCGGGTTTAGTTCGGCATCTCCTCTGGTTGACTGGACCGACCTTGATCTGGTTCGTCTGTACCGGGCAACGAAGGTCACCGATGATCGTATCGATGGTACGGCTCGTCCGATTGGTGGTATTAACACCAATCTGACTCTGCTGGTGCCAGAAGGCAAGCGGTCAGCGGCTAACACCATCGTCTATCCAACCCAGGTTGGGTACGAGCCGAGTTCCTCGGGCGGTGTGCAGTTCCAGTACAATCAGCCGGTCGCAGGGTTTGTCTCCCGTGTGGTCTCAAGTCCGTACGTTGATGAAGTCAACGGCGACGACTACTACATCGGCGACTTTAACAAGCAGTTCGTTTGGACTGAGATTTGGCCGCTGCGAACCGCTGTTCAGGGACGGGATAGCGAAGACGCATTCAACCAAGACCTGATCTTCTCGATCAAGGCAAGCTACTTCGGTGGTCTGTCGGCAGTCGATTCGATCTATGTCACCAAGGTTGACGGAGCTTAGTAGTTTTTGAGTTAAGGGGTCACGGGCTGTGGCTCGTGACCCCTATTTTTGTCTAGTTCTGGGGAGAACTGAATGTCACTGAAGATTGGTAACAAGACCCTTTCGAAAAAGAACACACGCACTGTAACCTTCTATCGTGGTGAAGAAGCTATCAGTCTTGTGGTCGGACCGCTGCCGCCTAAGTACATCGAGCGTTTGCGTAATGATGTGCTGCCTTGGCCTGAACCGCCTCGTAAGGCTGTTGAGACCAAGCCCGGTATCTTCCTTTACGAAGGTGAAGGCAAGAACCGTAAGGTAGTGTTCCAAGAAGATGATAAAGACCCGGCATACCGGGAAGCCTTGTCGCTACTTTCAAAGCGATACACAGCAGCTAAAATTTTGGCCTACACTGCACACGATTCTTCCTTTAGCGTTGGTCCTGATAAGCCAACACAGAGTTACAAGGAAGACCCTGAAGCATGGCGGCAGTATCTGGATGTGGTCTATAGTGATTTGACAGATGAGACCACAGGTCTTACTGAAGCCGAGATTACACTGATCTTGGATGAAGGTGAGAAGACGGAACTGAGGATCGACACGGAAGAAGCGTTGAAGTCTTTTTAGCTCCCCCCAGCACTTCTCAAGTGTCTGGGAGTGTTCTGACAGACAAAGAAGGTAAGCACTTCTCGCGGACTGAAAGCTATTTTATTCTCAGGATTCTGGAACGCTTCGGAAGCCCAGAGGAACTTGTCAGGTCATTTGAGCAATTCTATTCTTTGGATGAGGATTGGATTGCTCATTTGATGGCGTATGAGATAATTCGGCAAAGTGAGGAGTGCTTAATGACTAGGGGGTCACTATGAAGCAGCGTGTAAAGGCGGAGGATCGTATTGGTCAGGTGTTCGGTAGACTGACGGTTGTTTCTTTAGCGGGAAAAAACAATCACGGTCAAACCGTTCTGAGGTGCAAGTGTGTTTGTGGTTCTACATCAGAACACTCACTCCCGAACATTAGAAACGGTCGCGTCACTTCATGTGGCTGCTTAAAAAAGGAGGTTGTATCGGCTAGATTTTCTAAGCATAAGAAATCAACTTCTGATGAGTACCGTTGTTGGTCTGGGGTGGTTCAGCGATGCATCAATCCTAACAACAATGCCTATCATGATTATGGTGGTCGTGGTATCACAGTCTGTCCTGAGTGGTTGTTATTCGAGAACTTCTATCGTGACATGGGAGACAAGCCCTCCAAGGACCACAGTCTTGATCGAATCGACAATGATGGACCTTACTGCAAAGAGAATTGTAGATGGGCTACACCAAAGGAACAGGCTAACAATAAACGGCGATCACGCATATTAACGCTGAACGGAATAACTCAGAGCCTAACTATGTGGGCGAGAACTATTGGGGTTAGTCGCGGAGTGTTGTTGCATCGTCTTAGGTTGGGGTGGGATGTTGAAGCGGTCCTTACAACACCCACACGAAAACACATTCTGATGCTGAATGGTAAAACTCGAACTCTAAGCCAGTGGGCAAAAGAGTATGGGATTGAGAGTTCCGTTATACGCAGTCGTCTTCAGCGGGGTTGGCCTGTAGAAGACGCAGTAACAACGCCAGTTGGAGTCCGCTAATGCCTATCATCAATTCGCTGAGTCAAATGGGTGATGGTACTCCGATTACGGAGGAGCAGATTCACTCGTTCTTGAACAAACTGACTATCAAGATTCACAACATCCTCAACGCAGACGGCTACCAGGGTGCAATTGATTACGACGAAGTGGGTGGTCAAACAGGGCACAGGATTTACTTCTCAAACTCTCTACGAGAGATGCGAGAACTGCACGCCTACTTCAGTGATCTGTTAGCAAATCCTGAGAAGCGTGGTGATGTTGGTTTCTATCTGACAGAAGCACAGCCAGTCTCTCTTGTGGAGTGGGTGAATGATAACACGCGGCTTCAATAGGGCTATGGCTTTTGTATACAACGGTCAAGATGTAGAGGTGCGGCTCCAGGGTGCTCAAACAGTAGACTTCACCACCGCAGGAGCGTCGATCACCAGAACATATACCGGTGTTACAATCAAGTCGTTGGTTGGACCAGAGGTAAAGGCTAAAGAAGGACACACACGAGAATTCGCCTTTCTAACTGCCGAATACCCAGAGAATCCACCATTGACGACCACAAGGGTTGTATTTGACAATCTGATCTACGAGATCGTTGACTACACGACAGATGGTGTGGTCACTAAGGTTTACACTAGGAGACCCTAATGCAGACTAACAAACTGTGGGGGGCATTGATCCTCACGTTGGCTGTTACTGTGGCGGTAATTGGCTTAGTTGATGCTGGTGTGTTTATAGGCTGGGGACTCCAGTCCACTTTGTCTCAGCACATCGCGGATTCAATGCACAATAACGGCGGTGTGTTTGTCTTTTTCATCGGTGCCGCCTTTGTTGGTGGCATGCTCGCTACGCACTTCACCGGCTTTGGCATGGAACGATCAGATGTGGTCCAGTTGAAGAGGCGGATTGCTGAACTAGAAACTCAGTTACAGGGGGAGCAATAAATGGCATTCTCTCGACCAGCACCGCAGGATGCAACGCAAGCTGAGATGGAGGCTGGCACAGAGACGGCACCGCGGACTATGAATCCGGCAGGGGTTGCCCAGGCAATTGCAGCCTTGGGCGGCGGCGTCGGTGGTGTCAGTGCTCTGGATGACTTGTCAGATGTCACAATCACGGCGGCGGTTTCCGGCGACTTCCTGCGACACAACGGGACGGTCTGGGTTGATGCCACAATCTCTGCTGGTGATATCCCCAGTGGGGTAGATCGGACAAAGATCGGCAACGGGATCGATGTTGTCGAGACGTTCTGCTACAAGCAGTCCTCCAGTGTGGACTACAACGGCACGGGTGCGGCATACACAATTGAGCCAGCGGATTTGCAGATCACAGTTCCATCAACAGGGCTGTGGCAGATTCATGCGTTGATAAACGTGCAGAAGGCGTCTACGGGTGCTCAGACTGGCATACGATTGGCAATGGGCACGGCAGTCATCAGCGGAACAACCGGGTGGCCTGCAGGTGGTCATTACTCTGCTGCCGTGACAGGGAACTGTACTATCACTACAGGCTCTCCGACGATTGTCTCTGGGGCCAGCCGTTCACCAGGGTCAAATGACCTTTGCTTTGCAATCACTTGGAACTTGAATGTCACCACGGCAGGGACAATCAAGGTTCAGATGATGGATACTACTTCAACCGCAAACATCTTCAAGCTGCTTAATACATCGACAATTGTTGGAAAGAGGTTGGCAGCATGATTGAAGCACTCCGCTCACTGGCTCGGCCTGCCTTTCTCCCGATGACTGAACAGTTCGATGTGTCAGAATGGATCGCATGCGACATTGATGGGGATGGAACTGTTGATAAGGTTCGATTGAATCTTGAGGTCACACCTCCACACATGGTTTTCGAGTGCAGTGCTCAGGCAATCATTGACGGCACTGGTGTGACGGTTCGAGATGCTACTGAATCTGAGTTGACGGCAATTCTGCAAGGGTTGTCTGCCAATCCTCCTAAACCACAATCACTCACTCCACTCGAAGTGCTCGCTCGATTTACTGATGCTGAGCAAGACCTGATAGACACACATGCCAAGCGATTGGCTCGACGACTGTTCTCAGCAATTGAGCCGATCAGTTGGACGACCTTCGCTGGTTCAGTTGCTGAGCTTCAGGCTGCAGGGCTCATTACCGCAGAGCAGGTGGAAAGGATTCTGGCATAATGGCAATCCAGACAATTCAATTCGCATTCCTCACAGGTCAGACAGTTACCGTTAAGTTGTTTGCAGACGATGGTTCGGATACGGTGCTTGACACTCCAACAGCCACTGAAGCAACCAATCGCACTGGTATCTACACGTTCACGCAAACCGACCGAGCGGCGGGTAACTACCTCATCACAGTTTCGGCTACTGGAATCAATGCGGAATACTCGCTTCCGTTGACCTTAGACACTGCAACTTTTTGGGCGATTGAGCGTGCGAATGTCATCAAGAACAATGACAAGACCGCTTACAGTCTGAGTCAGTCATTTCCGACGAACTTTTCAGCCCTCGCAATCACTGGTGGCGGGGCAGTCACTGCGGGAACAGTGTCAGACAAGACTGGTTACAGTCTTTCAAGCACCCAGACATTCGACCTTACGGGTAACATCACAGGTAATCTTTCTGGTTCTGTCGGCTCAGTTGCGTCTGCGATCACACTACCGACGATTCCGGCTGACTGGATCACTTCTAGTGGACTGGCATCGAGTGCTGTCACTGAAATTCAGTCGGGATTGCTTACAACTGGCACATTCAACTCTGCGATTGCAGAACTTCCAGACCAAGTTGCAGATGCTGTATGGGATGATGCGATTGCAGATCACTTGTCAGTAGGCTCTACTGGTGAGTCTCTTTACAGAACTCTTGCAATCAAGACCAAGACAGATAATCTGCCCAGTGACCCTGCCGATCAGTCGTTAATCGAAACAGCAATCACTAACGCCACATCTGGACTGGCAACAGCAGTAGACTTAGCCACAGTAGACACTGTGGTCGACGCTATCAAACTGAAGACTGACAATCTTCCGTCTGATCCGGCTGACCAGTCTGCTGTTGAAGCAGCGATTACTGCGGCTACTTCTGGGCTTGCTACAGCGTCTTCAATTGTAACACTGACCACAAAGGTCGATACGCTTGATGACTACGTTGATACTGAAGTGGCAGCAATTAAGGCAAAGACTGACAATTTGCCTGCTGATCCAGCTGATGCTTCTGATATCGCAGCTTCCTTTGTCACAGTCAACTCTAAACTAGATGCGATTGATGACTATGTGGACTCTGAGGTTTCTGCGATTAAGGTAGTAACTGACAGACTGTCTGGCATGTTGGTTCAGGATGGTCTGGTCTACCAGTACACCACAAACGCATTGGAGAATGCTCCAAGCGGTGGTGGGGGTGGTACAACGGTTGCTGTCTATCCTCTAAATGCCACAATGCCTGCTAGGGTCTATGACCTTAACCTGACCTTCTACAAGAATGAAGATGGTACGGTTGTTGGTCCTATTGCAGTTACGTCACGCAATGCTGATGTCTTTGAGCCTGTTGATTTGTCAGGTCGTACCCTTTCTGTTCGCTTTGTGGACTATGAAGGTACAGAACTTCTGACAGTCGCTGATGCTGACATCACGGTTAGCGGTGCTGATGATAATCAAATCAGTTTCCCTGTAACTACTGACCTTACAGGCTCTGTCACTGAGCTGCCTCAAGATCAGTGGCATATCTGGACACTCCGCGATCTCACGAACGGCGATAACGTCCTGATTTCGGGTCGTGCTCGTGTTCTTCTTAGTTAAGGTGAACAATGGCTACAATTCGAATTCAAGGTGGCTGGTCCTCTAGTTCTGCTGCCAACCCAGGCATCACCAATATCGACCACACGTGGCTGACTTCTTACGGTTCTGATGACAGGTTTCACTCCATCGGGACCACAGAGGAGTCGATCACGTTTACGGACATCTCCGTGAATGGTTGGGTCAAACTCGAAAACACGGACGCAACTAACTACGTGCAGGTTGGTTTCTCAACAGGCGTTTACGGTATCAGATTGAAGGCTGGCTTCTCTGCTGTCTTCTTCCTTGAACCGGGAGCAACCCTCTACTTGAAAGCCAATACTGCTGCCTGTCGAGTTAGGGCAAGTCATCTAGGAGCAGTGTGATGGCTGTAAAGTATGATGAAGAAGAGATCAGGCTAGACTTGATGGACTTCCTTTGGGATGCCGCTGGAGAACTGACCGACACGTTCTTTCGTGTGGTCGATCAAGAAGCTCCCGTCGAAGACGGTCACCTTCATCAGACTTTCGCTACTGCTCTATCAAATGCTGGTTTACCGCAGACAAAGGGCACTCAGTCTGCGATGGCTGGTAAGGGGTCTGGCGATGACGAGGCTGTTGCTGCTGGTTACGGCAGAGCATTCGGAGCACAGACTTCTGTAACAGTAACCGTTGGAACTGATCTTGGTTTTGTTGAGCGTTTGAATTCTGGTGGCACTCAGGAAGCAGACGTTAATGGAAATCAAGGTCGAAAAACAGAAGGGGCAGCGACCGTAGGTCAGCTATACGCTCCACGTTCCGAAGGCAGAGATGGAGTTCTGGTGTGGATGGATGGCGGGACCAGACGCTATGCCAGAACACGGACCATTCAGCCTCACGGATTTTTTGATGCAGCCGAACAGGCTGTGGTCACTCTTGCAAAAGAAATGGGGTTTGCATAATGCCTACTGTCACTAACGTAGCCCGTAACATTCAAAACGGGTCTCTTGTGATTAAGGATGGATCAGGTACGCCGAAGTCCTGTACTGTTGCCTGCTCGGGTAACTTGAAGTGGTCTGAAACACGCACAATGGTTGAAGTTATGTGCCGTGGATCGGTTGACCACAGACGAGAAGGTAACACTGTCGGTTTTACGGTTAGTTTTGATGCCGCTTGGTATCAGCTTATCTCAAAGACCGCCAACTCTGGTGATGCTGTCTCTGTCTATGAAATTCTGTCTAATCCGGGGTCGTACTTCACGTCGACTGAGGATGGGGCTTACTGTCTTGATATCGAATTCACTGTTGCCGATCCAAACACCACGAACGGTAATGATGAAAAGATTGTCTTCCCAGACGTGTTCATTGAGAAGGTGGACTGCTCGGAAGGTGAAGACAAGAACATGATCGCGTTCTCTGGACGTGGTAAGGTTCGTGCTCCAACCATCACTCGTGTGTAGTATACTTCGGTTCTCCCGCCCGGTATGTCCAGTCGGGCATACCGGGTTTTCTTTTTAGCTGGAGAGGCTTAGATGAGTAAGAAGTTTGAGTATGAACTGACTCTACGGCTGGAGAAGGCCGAGAAGGCAATTGCCTCCCTTGCTTCAAAGATTGAGAAGGACTTAGGCAAAGCTGTAAATACAGCATTCAAAGAGTCAAGCTACTTTGATGTTGCTAAGCAAGACCTCGACAAGATGATTGCTTCTGCGAGACTGCTTCACGAAAATCAGAAAGAGGCGTCTCAGTTTACACTGAAACTGGAGCAAGACCGGCTTGGAGTAGTCCGCGAACGCATTCAAATGGAGATGAATGCTGCTGATGAAGCAATGCGGGATGCTTTTGAGAGAAGGCAGGCAGAGAGTAATCTTCAGGCAAAAGAGGACTCAGCACGTGCAGAGAAGCAGCGTGGTCTTGAGAAGGCGTTTTCCGGTGGTGTTCCGCTTGACGTTAAGGAAAGCGAAGAACTGAGGGCGATCAGAAATATAGCTGCCGAGAAGCAGAAGCTGCGAGGAGAAGAGACTGAGCGAGAGATTCAGGCGTATGAAGGAGAGAAGGGTAGAGCAGAGCGTCTTGAGGCAGAGCGTCTGGCTGCGGTTAAAGAAAGATTAGACAAGCAGGATAAACTTGATGATGCGGCATTGCAAGAATCCCTAGCCAGAAGGCAAGCAGAGGCTGACATTGAAGCTAAGCACGCCAAGGAGCGTGAAGATAAGCAGAAGATGTACAACCGTCTGTTTGCTAACGATGCCGACGAGCAGATTAGACGGATTAAGGCTGTACAGGATGCCGATTCCGCAGCAGCGAAGGTCAGATACAAGGATCACTATGAAGTCTTAATTCGTGTCGAAGAGGCTGAGAAGCAGAATGCAGCCGACCGGATTGCTCTTGAACAAAGAGTGACCACAATGACTAAGCAAGAGGCTAAGGAACAAACCGATGCCTTCAGGAAACTTGCTAAGGCTCGTATCGATGCTGCTGTCGATGCTGGATACAAGATGGAAGCTCTGAACGCTAACCACCTGGCATCCGGTGCCAAGGGTGTATCCGCAATCTTCCAGGTCCAGCAGGGTATCGAAGATGCCATGTACGCTGGTTTGCGTGGTGCTGGTAACAACATCGCTTTCTTGCTGACCAAGGTAACCAGTAGTTGGGTTGCTATCGGTGGCCTGATTGGTGTGGCTACCTTCCAGTTGATGGACCACCTTGGTGTGTTTAAGCAGATCAACGAGGCGTCTGACGGTTTGTTCGGCAGGACAGAAAAGCAACTTGAACTCGAAAAGCAACTCGCTGAACTAAGAGCTGAGGACTATGATCGCACTACTCAGCAACTAAAGGATCAGGTTTCATTCTCGCCTTCCAGCAAGACTCCAGAGAAAGCTGCGAAGGAAATCGAGGATAAGAAGAAAGTCCTTGAGATCGAAAAGCAGCGGCTTGAGCAGTTGAAGGATGCAATTGCAAAGTATGACAAGATCAAGCAACTGGAAGCTGCTCCGTACTTCTCTGGCCAGGGTGCTAACTCTCAGCAATACCTGAAGCAGTTAGAAGCCAGTCGGGCCGCTGCTCAGGAGCTTCGAGCACAGTTCGCAGCTTTGGGCATTGAGTTCACTGTTCAAGAAGACGACTATAAGGCAATGGAAGAACGCCTGAAGCAGTTCAGGAGTGACGTTGCCAAGACCACAGATGAACTGAAGGTCTATGAAGACCAGTTGAAGGCTGTGCAAGACGCAGGCTTCCGTAAGAGTGCAATGGAATGGGTTAAGCAAGAAACCCTCGACATGCTCGACCAAGAGATCGAAAGGTCCAAGGATGTGGTCAAGGCTCGTGAAGAAGAACTCAGAACAGTCCAGCAAACTCTTGCCACTGCTGAGCAGTTACTCAAGACTGAGCAGAATCGTGAAGATGCTATTCGTAAGGCAGCATCGGCACGTGAAGATGAGTTTGCTAAGCAGAAGTTAGGTCTTCAGAATACCATTCTGGATATGGAGGCTTCTGAGACTGCCAAGGCTGAGAAGGCTAAAGCAGACTCTGCAAAAGAGGCTGTCGCTAGTCAGATGGATAGCCATCGAAAGTGGGCAGAGAAGCAGGCACAGATTGACAAGTTCAACAATAAAGGCAACTCAGCCAATATTGATGCTGCTAAGCAGAACTGGCTCAGTAATATGCAGGCACAGGCCGATGCTGAGATTGCTCGCATTGAAGCTAATGAAAAGCGTGCCATTGAGTCTGCCAAGAAGGTTGCTGAAGAGGCCAAGAAGGCTAACCTTGATGCGATGGAGGTTGTGCAGAAGAAGAAGGTAGAAGACCTGCTTGAAGAAGCGAAGCTATTAAAGGACCGGGCCGGGTTCATACGTGACCCCAGCAAGGCGAAAGAGATGGACGATGATGCACAAGAAGCGTTAGATAAGGCTCAGAAAACTCTGAAAGAGATGGCTGATGCTAAGGTTGGTAACCTCAATCAGAAGGATTCTGTGCAGCAAGGCAAGGATGCTTTGCGTGAGTGGGAAGAACTCACTAAACAGGTCAAAGAGGTTGACAAACTCAAAGAAGAGTTTACCAAGCGGGCACAGGAGGGGTACAAGAACAGAGCCTTATCTATCAAAGCCGAGGAAGATCAGGCTGCTGCGAGACTGGAAACGGTTAAGGAACAGCATCAGATCATCTTGGACAAGAAAGAGCAGATCAGCAAGACTCCATTTGCAAATCCAGATGATCAGAATGCGATCGAAAAATATCTGCATACCCTTCAGCAAATTCTGGACATGCGTCTGCAACTAAATGGTATTCCAATGCAGGGTCCAATGACTGCTCCAGGATTTGGTGGTCCCCTGCCAATTCCTGGTGGCGGTGGAACGGGCATTCCAGCACCCCCCACGCTCGGTGGTGGCAACATCAACATCAACATGGGCGGTGCAACACCAAACGCTGCTATGGCTGCTGCGATGTCCTACCAGCAGAATCAGCGAGCACTTGCAATGCTCAGTGGGAATTGACAAACCCTCTGTGGTCCAGTATCATTCGTGCCAGAGTAGGCTTAGGCTTACTCTGGCCTTTTTCTTGGAGTTGAGATGGCTTTTTCATTTGCACCTGCTCTCTGGCGTTCTGGAACGTCGTATACGTCTCCCAGTGGCACTACACGGACCACAACTGTCAACAGTGGTCAATTGTTCTTCCTGCCCCAGCCGATCACGGCATTCCCTCTCCTAGACGATTTCAAGGGTCGTGTAGAGGAGATGACTGCCAAGGTTGGTGGTAATGCTGTCAGAGGCAATAGACATGCCCATAAGCAAGTCAGCATTACTGGCCTGTACGGTAAGCACCTAGTTTCAACCGAGACTGCGTTGCTCACTGAACTTCAGATGCTGGACCTGCATAGAGACTTGCTTGAGTTCTTAAATCCTGATGAACCAACTCAGGAACATGAACTGTTCATCTACTACGATTCAGGCACAAGCACATACCGTAAGTATAAGCAGTGCTTCAAATCTAGTCTCAGTACAGATATTGGTGATGCAGCCTATGCAAACAAAATCTTCACCATGAATCTGCAAATGATTATCCTTGATCCCGTCATCTACACTACAGGACCGGGGGCTTAACAATGGCTCTGTTTGACTTTGATGAAACTGAATACAAAAGGATCATCGAACTCTATGACACTGATGCTTCGACCCTGCTGACCACTCTCTGTGACATTAGTCAGGACATCGACAAGGTTCAGCACTGTGAGTTTGATTGGCTGCGTCAGGCTGGTCTTGGTGGTGGCTCAATCACGCTCGATCTGACCACAGACGATACCATCCCTACAGTCGGGCAGTGGATCGTCTGCAAGTACAACTCAACTGATGTCTGGTACAAAGGTCGTATTGAAGAAGTCGCTGTCAACTCACCCGATGGCGGTATCAGCCTACGACTCTTCTCACTGTGGTCAGTGTTGACTGAGATTCAAGTCGGCGGCAATCCTTGGTGGGATGAGGGTGCTAAGACCTTTGGTCGTTATGACTACTTCACTAACGATCCAGACCATGCTGTTCAGGTCTACACCAACATCACCAACCTTCAGCAACTTGTTGAGAAGCTCTACAACGATTACCTGTTGCCTTGGGGTAACGGTGCGACTATCCTGCTAGATGTCATTGATGCACCGACCGACGCAGACTCATTCGCCAGTATGACCTTTCGTGGCGGTGAGTCTCTCAATCAGGTTCTTAGAACCGTTGCTGAGGCTGCTGGTGACTACTCCTACGGCATTACGGCAGACAACAAGTTCTTCTTCAAGCCCAAGGAAACCAGTTCACAACATACGTACCAAGAAGGGGTAAACTGCAACTACTCCTACACCACAGATCGTAGTCTGATGTATAACAGACTGATCTTGACTGGTGGGTATGTCTATGGTGCTCCGTCGACTGCTGGCTTCTATGTCTGGAACTACCATGCAGAGGATTCAGCTAGTGTCGCCCTGTACGGAGTCACTAAGTCCCTAACTGTCAAGATTCCTTGGATCAGGAATCATGTTGATAGTCAGAACTTTGCAGACGCCTTCTTTGCCAAGTACGCCATACCGACCACACGGTATTCAATCCAGACAATCGCTCAGGGCTACCCGCTCTGGCCTTGGATGGGTGGGGTTACTGTGGTCGATCAGGACTCGGTAACGGTTAACACCAATACCTTCGATTCAGTCAAGGTCACATTCAATGAGGCTCCTCGGTTCTCGTTGACCACAGGCCCGTCTGAGCCGATGTATCCTGGTGCTAAGGTTGTTGAGCCTAAAGACGGCGAGAGCAACTCAGGTGCTGGCGGCGGCGGTGATGCTAGAGAAGTCAGCGGCTTCGACAGTGTTATTCTGAGCGGCATCTCGATTGATAGTTGTCGCTGGCCTCCGTGTGAGGTCAAGACGATGGGCTTCTATGTGACCAGTGCATTCCCGGCTTCTGGCTATGTGGTCGGTGATATGTACTACTCGACTAAGCCAGTCTGTCCTAGAACTGGTCTGACTGTCTGGGACATCGAGACACCTTTCGGGCAGTATGTTGCTCTTGATGGTCTGTCTGGTGGTGAAGTTGTAGGCAGGATGGGTGTTGCAGTGTTCATGCGTAGGTACGCTGACCACGACATCAACGGCTGCAAATGGTTCATGACAGGTCTTTCTTGTCCTTAAAGGTGCTACATGGCTGGCTGGAACAATAAGAACTGCTGTTGTGAGCCTAAGACGTACACGTGTGCTGATGGTACTGAGCCTATCTGCTGTATGACACTACAAAAAAGTACGTGGTCACGAGCAGTTTCGTTGTATACACCAGGAATAACTCCAGACGAAGACTGCTCCGCGTACTCCGGCCCCTACAAAAAAAGCAACGCCTGTGGCTATGTCCAGATTGTCGATGGTTGTGTGGGTGTGGTGGCGGAGGTTTGGTGGGGCATTCAGCAGGACGGTACTGTTAAGCTGACGTATAACAGTCCTTACTACTTTGAAAATGACGGGACTTACCATCAAGCGGTGAGGCACGAAGTTACTGGGTTAGACCCAGATACGTGGTACTTGTCGCCTGTTGTCTTCAGTGTGTCTGGGATCACATACACACTGAACGTGTGCCCATACATGCACACTACATTCCCACCATATCCGCCTGTTCCAGTATATTTGGGTGCGTATGGTCCATTTACAACTTACGGGGGTGGTGTTGGCAATCTTCTCTGTGGGGGTCCGTGTAATCCGCTTGTATCATCGACTGCGAGTACGGCAAGCGTTAGCTGGGGATACGACATAAAAACGGACAGTATACTACTGGGTGTCTCTACTGTAACGCACTCTGGTTCTGTCTCCGTTGATTACGATGATGGGAATTGGGCCGCTGTTAGACATACAGTGCCCCTCATCTCCACTGCATTCGATCCCACGTCCGCTGTGGTGTTTCCAGAGGAGTCCTGCGATATATCTCCCCCACCGCCACCGTGCGAAGTCGAGAATGCCTGCTTCCCTGATGGTTGTCCTTGCATTATCGACGGCTCAGATGGGAGTCTGTATCGTACGCTCACTGCGGACATCTCAGGCCCAGTCACTGCAACAGGACTTACACTAGTTCCATATTTAGCTGAGGGATGGGACTATAGTTCTGGCGGCGATTCCATTGCTATTCGATGCACGAATGGTGGACTTGACCCCTACTACGTTGCTGTGTCCATCAGCGGTAATACTATGTTTGGATCAATCCCTGCTGGCGGCTTTGACTGCACTCCAGATGGTCTGGATATCGTTGATATCACAGTGACAGACGGGACAATGACAATGGTGCTGTACACACTATGAAACACGCCTGTGGTTGGGATAAGTGGCTTGCACCGGGACAGCCAGACAACACTCCCGGACTGTGTAACGCCTGTGGTCTGAATATGACCTATGGTGGCGTTAAGCGTTGCTTGCTCAAGCGAGGCGGTGCTGTGGCAGATCAGGAAAAACCTATCGCTCAGCGGTGGGTGTCCCTGACTGATCTTAGCCGGGATTCTGCACAACTTGCTTCTATGCTTTCCGGAAAGGTAGACTGCATTATAGGTGTAGCCCGTTCTGGGCTGACTCCTGCAACAATCGTAGCTACGCTCCTTCACCTTCCGCTCTTTGTTCTTCGAGAGTCTGAGGGAGACATTGTTGATGCCGGGCATGGCTGGCGACTGAAGGCAAAACAGTTTCAGTCTCCTGTGGTCATCGATGATACTTCGTGTTCAGGTCGAAGCCTGGGAAGAATCAAGAAGGTAGTTGAGAGCAGTGAACTGACTCCGAAGTATGCCGTGGTGTACTATGATAGGCAGTCAAAAGAATCTGTAGACTACTTTGTCAAGGAACTGCCCAGACCACACGTGATGGAATGGAACATTGCTAACAGTGTCTACTCCAGTCAGATGCTATGGGACATGGATGGGGTGATTTGTGAGGACTGTCCAAACTACATCTCGGATGATGAGCACTACGCCAAATGGTTGGATATCGCTAAGCCGAAGTGCCTACCGTTGAGAAGCAAGATCAGGATTGTTACCGGTCGCAGGGAGATGTGGCGACCACAGACTGAAGCATGGTTGGCTAGACATGGTGTTCAGGCAGAACTGATAATGCACCCTGACGGGGAGCGTACAGGTGAGTCTGTTATCGAGCACAAAGCCAATGCCGTATCGAAGTATGCAACCGGGCCTGTTGCAATGCTGGAAAGTGATAAGCAGCAAGCTATGCGGATACAGGAGATCACCGGTAAGTCAGTCTGGTATGTAGGCGATGGTCCTGTAGTTGAAACAAAACAAAAACCGCAGAAGACAGTAACAACTGTCCCTGCGGTTCAGGAAACTCGGGTTGATTGGTTTGAGGACTATCCTTGCACTTACCGTGCAGGAGAGCCTCAAAAGAAGACCTGCGGGTGTGGAGGCACAGGTGTGGTCTACACGATGGCCTGCACAGAGACCACAGGTAAGTCCTGCGTTGCTACAGAACTACAGCGTAAGGGTCTTCTCAAGAAGCACCCAGACCTGTATCATTCTGTGCGAGTTTGTGAAGACTGTCCGCTGGCTAAGGCAGTACCCGTGGCTCTCGACCTTCCTGCTGGGCAATCACCTTCTCATTAGTCAGGCAGAGTTGATTCACTGCGATCTGTAGTTGTCTGTTCGAGTGGGTGTTCGCTGTCACCGCATGATAAAGTTCAACTGCTGCAAATGCAATAGCAGCGAACATGGTCAGAAGCATGAAACAGCAACAGACACACAGGATACCTACCCAATCCCGATTGACGGGTTGTGGTGTGGTACTGATACTGGTTGGGTGGATGTTCTCGTGCATGGTAGTCTCCTTGTGAGTGATGCGGTCTGTAGTAGTACCACGTAAACTTGCAAAGTGTTCGAATGATTTGGAGAGAATCTTGGAATTGACCACAAGTGAACTTGTCTTTGCCTTCATGCAGACCACATCAGCAGAGCACTGGCGTATACTCGCAATCGAGTCACAGAGTATCGACTTCGTGGCGGCATCTCTTGAGCAGTACGGGTTTGCCTACTCTGTTGATACAGTACCTGACTTCAGGCTTCCCTATGATGTTGTGATTGGCAAGATTGACCACACACTGTGGTCTACAGTCAAGGACACTGCCTCTGTGGTCATCATGGAATTTCCCGATCAGGAAAACACCGAGAAATACGAAAACAGATACACCTGTTCACGCAACGGCAACATTTTCTCGTTTCTTCTGAAATTTGGTGGAACATCTTCCCTGGATGTGCGGTACTCTTGTGAGCACCGATCAACCGAACCAATCAGGTTTGCTGAGTGTGCTCCTTGTGAAGCCTTGACAGGCGAAAGCAAGGTTCCTATCTTCAGGTGCGGCCTGTTCGCTTGTGAGTGCTCTGTAGCCAGCCGAGAGGTCGCTGGCGAAGGTAAACTCAACGAGAAGACAGGAAAGCAGTCACGCAGGGCTTTGCCTTGCACAACCTGCCGTGATCGAGTACCATTCACAGGGTGACCACATGCAGCAGTACATTGTCATTCCGGAGTTGTGTGCTATCATCAGGAAGATTGCACCAGAAGGCAACCACATTGCACCGTTCGGTTCTGCTGATATTGCAGTCACTAATTTCAATGCTCTTGTGTCTGGTCGTGTGTCTGAGTGGACCTATTGCTGGCTAGAGACATATCGTCGCGTAGGCATAAGATCAAAGGAGAACACCTGATGGACGTGTATTTTGATGTCCTGATATCTTACCTGTTTGGTGAGTTATCAGGTGGATGGGGACACCTCAGTGGAGCGGAAGCGTTTCAGATTCCACAACGATCTGCAATCGTCGAAGACTGGTTCAACAACCTCAGCCTCTAAGGAGAATCCGCAGTGATGTTCGATATCGATGAGATCAACAAGGCAATTCAACATGCCGAGCACTTTGAGACAGGTGAGTTTACTGATGCAGAGGTGCTTCTCCTTTACCGGTATTACCTGCATCTGCTGACCATCACCAGCAGGGTCAAAGGTCTGGAGTGCATTTCACTCTACGCATGCGTTCACTACCGCACGTATCAAGACATCTTGCGTGCAAGGGGATTGGAGGTGCTCCAGTGATCTTTCACCGACTTCTGCCTGACGGTTTCAAGAGAGACGCGGATGGTTTCGTGGGTCTTTGCTCAGGGGTTCACAATCAGCCACTGGTGATTTTGCTTGGTGGTCCCTCAGCAACCTGGGACAGTGTTGAGAAGATTGTGTTTACCAAGAAATTGGCAAGCCTATCCGTCAACTGTGGTCACAGACCCGCAGGTATCAACCCACACCTGTTCCCCGCTTACTGGACAGGCTACGACAATCCGGTCAGGTTCGACCAGTCGGTGTTTCTTGATCCTCGGACAATCAAGTTCTGCCCATCAACACGAGCAAATGAACTTCTCCGCGATGGGACCACACTACTGTCTGAATGCCCCTCTGTGGTCTTCTTTGATCCACAGAAGCGTGCTAGTAACGGTGAACTGTTCACACTCGGTCCTGTGATAGATACTCGTGATTCCATGCTTCAGGCAGTCGACATTGCTGTCAAGTTGGGCTATCGAGACATCTACCTTCACGGTGCTGACCTGTACACCCCGCTTTCTGATGAGCAGGTTGAGTTCATCAATCGTAAACTCACTGAGACAGGTGCTAATCTACCATTCGAGTTGGCCTGCATGGTCAACTCCAGCATGGAAGCCTTGTCCAGCATCGCTCATGCTCTGACCTGCAAAGATACACCACCTGCTGAGATGTCCGACGATCAGAAGGCTGCTTGTGAAGATTGTCTTGATGAGTTGATCGCCTCCCTGTCCTGTCTGGGTAGTCCAGATATGTACAGCATGGGCAACGCAAACACCAAACTAAAGGACAACCTGAGGTCTGACTACCACTACCGGGTTACGTCAGGCCGACTGATCGGAGCAAGACGGAACTTGGCGAACCTGGGTGTACGGGTGTCATTGCTCAGAGGGACCACAGAGTGCCGGAGCCGTCTCGACGGATACTTCCCTGTGGTCAGGCTTGACGAGATCGCAGACACTGAGTATCATTCGTCCTGTGAACCTGACTACCAAGCAGTTGGGATGTACAGACGAGTCGATGGAGGGATCGCCTGATGTCGCAAAGTATAAACCCAGAACCGAAAAAGATTACAGTTCAGTTGGCTAGGTACGACCAAGTTACCTTGGGGCAACTTTTTGCTGATGCGGGGGCGTTAAACTGGCCGCAAGATGCTGCAATAGTCGGCTATTACATTGGCGATGACTCGGCTGATGTTGGTGTTGAACACACTAGATTTGAGACCTTAGATGAGGTTAGTCTGCGTGTTGCAGCGGAACAGGAGTGGGAGGCAGGTCGGGAAAAGCGGAGGATGGAGAATGAGGCTGCCCAGAAAAAGCACAGCGAAGACATGCGGAATGCTCGAATCTCAGAAGGACGGGCGAGGAGAACGGACAAGGCTTACTACGCCTACAAGCGGCTCGAAGCTAAGTATGGTCCGACCGAAAACAGCGAGCTTCACGCTATATGGGATGACTATGTGCCAACGACACCGGCTGATGGAGGGATTGCCTGATGGACACTACAACATCGCAACTTGACAACAACCAGCCAGTCTTGGTATCATTCGTGAACACTCCCCATGCGACCACTGAAAAGTGAGCACACTCTGGGGAGTCAAATCTAGCAGTTGGGAAGCCTGCCTATTCTGACGAGAGTAGGTAATCGCGATAGGCGGAAATCTGCTGGGTGTTCTCTGTAGCTTAACTGGCAAAGCAGTAAGCCTGAAGGCAGTCGGTTGTGGGTTCGATTCCCACCAGAGAACATGCGTATCTACCATGTGTAGATGTCGTAACGAATGCGTCAGTAATGACGTGTTCAGCTTGCCATCAGACTGGGGAACCCGGCGAGGTGGTGTTGACGTGAGACCTTTCAGGGTCAGTCCCGATCTCGGGGATGGGGAGAATCTGGTACGAGACATAGGTTCAGTCGGTTCGAATCCGGCCACGTCAATTCACATCCTTGTAGCTCATTTGGACAGAGCAACGATTTTCTAAGTCGTCGGCAGTAGGTTCGACTCCTACCAAGGATGCTCACAACCCTTAACCTTGGAGATCATAATGCAGAGAGACGATTGGTCTTTCATTCTTTTTGTCCTTTTTCTGATTGGGTTTGTTATTACTGCACCAGTCGTGGGTTACCTGCGACTATGTGGTGAACGGGACGCTTTCAACAAGTTCAAAAGACCAGATCAGCCAGCAGCAACTCTCTGGGATGCTTTCTGCTCAGAACTTCGAGTGACCACAAATTAGGAGCGGATTGATGATTAGAGTCAAGCAACACGTTCCGAATTTTGTTGATGTAGATGAGTGTGAATACTACCAAGGCGAGGACACACAGAGTCTGCTCAGTGATCCTCGACTGCTACAAAGGACCAAAGACCATCCTGTCTTTTGTAAGACAGACAACTCCTACTGGTCTTTCGAACAGGGCCGTGAGATACATCAAGAGCTTTTGATGGCTGAGTCTACTGACGGTCGTAAGTGGTTCGTTCTGGGGTATGTGATTGAAGGCACGATGGACTTACCACAAGCAAGAATGGTCGGCTGACGCTCTAGGATGCCCTACAAAGGCTCCAAATTTCTGGGATGACTCAAAGTACGTCCTGACCCATTTGGTGGCTTCCTACGCGATTCTGTGCGGTTTGGGAGCATTTTGAGAGGTGTTCTGTGGACAAATTCTGGCAGAGTTTTACTGAACTGTCTCCAGCTATGCAAGCTGGGCTGTACATCGTGTCTTTTGCAGTGCTTGTCTGTACAGTACATGCAATCATCAGTTTTGCCGACTGGTTGTTCAGCAAGCCTATTCCCAGAAATGAGAAACCAGAGACCGCTGTTCCTCGGGCATGGAACATCTGTGTGGTCTACCCGTTGACGTCCTATGAGGAAGTTATTGTGCTGCCGGATACAATTGACCCAGTATCAGTAGCAAATGACGAATCGTATGTGATCGAGGGGTCTTTTGTTGATCTGGACAAGGCAATTGTCCGTAAGGATGAACTCAAGAAGAAACTCTGATGTTTGAACTGCATGGTGCTGTTGCAAAGTATATCCAAATCATCAGATCAAATCAGACCACAGACGAAGAAAAAGAACAAGCAAGGTTGGCTTGCTGGTCTTTAGCACATAGTGACCACAGGGATTGCTTGGTTGATCTCTGGTTGCTACTACAAACCCTTGAGAGGATGACAGGAGCAGAAGATGGAAGTCGAGATTAGTATTGTTTGCGGTGGTTGTGTGTTTGAGGTAACAGGTATCAGTACAGGATTCTTTAACAGCCGCAGCTACACCAAACTAGATGTCGGTGCTGTCAGGAACATCATGGACAGACTGTGGTCTGTGAACTACTGTTTTCGTAATCGTGATGCTGGTTGGGGTCAGCCGAAGTGGGACGTGTCTTGGGTTCCAGTCGACAAGACCTACACTCGGGAGAAGTTTGTAACTGATCTCCTTCAGCGAGCGGAGAAGATGCTTATGCCCTACTCTGCTCCCCCAACCGTTCCGCAGTCGTTCTCAGATTTGGGGGGAGCATGAACACCGAGAAAGAGATTCTTGACTACATTGTGGGAATTTTCCCCAAGCATCCAGGCTGCGTAGCAATGTCGCAGTTTCATTCTCAGTTCGTCAATATTGCCCTGCCTGCCTATGCTAAGTTGCAAGGTGAGGTTGAGTTGTTGCAAGAGGAGCAGCAGTTTGATGTGACAGTGCAGTCGATTGCTCCACTGACTTGGGATGGTGTTATGGTGACAGCGAGATTACCAGATGACGATCTAGGACCATTCCTGCATTATCCACCAGACATTCGAATCGATAAGGGAGCAGGTCACTGATGGGAGTCTCATTTTTCTGGAAACATGCTGGTCTTGTAAGTGCCTACACAACTACTGTAGCCATACACTTGTTCCCTTGCAGGAAGTCTCCAGACGGTACTCCGGTATGGAGTTGGGGATACCATAAGGATTGGTATGATGGGCCTTGGCATAGTTTCGGTGTTGGTCCTTTTCTTTTGTTGTGTTGGACCTAGCTAGGTCGGTGTACCTGTACTAAAAGTGAAAGAGAAGAATGACTCCACTAGCAAAAGTAAACAACTACCTTGATGAGCAGCGACAGCAGGGTGCTGACGAATGGACCATCGAGACCGCACGAGCGATGCTCTACGGCTACTTCCTTCGTTATGAGAAACATGATGCTGACCTTGTGGTCAGGGGTATTGAAGTACCCTTCTCAATCGAACTGCCTGTTCCAGATGACTTGCCTGAAGAGTGGAGACCACAGAGTCCACGGTATGTCGGTGGGATCATTGACAGTATCGTAGAACGTGATGGTCGTCTCTACGCGACTGATCTGAAGACGGCTTCTTGGGCTAGCGACGTTTACTGGCAAGAACTATATACCAACAACCAACTGACACAATACAAGTTCGCATTGTTTGCTTCCGGCTATGAAGAAGCCCAGTTGGAATGGGATGTCATCATTAAGCCAGGCATTGAGCCTAAGAAACTCACAATTGCGGCAAAGGAAGAAGTCAGTCGTGGTAACTACTGCGGCTGGCCTGTTCCAACGAGTATACCTGAAGATGGGAAAGAGTCTCCAGTGCTGTACGGGAGACGCCTAGCTTCATGGTACGAGGATCGTCCTGATTGCTTCTCAAGGAGAGCTTATGATCGAAGTCCGGAACAGTTGGTGGATTTTATCTACCAACAGCACAGGCTGGCTACTTTGGCAGAACAACTCTCACTGAAAGGTGGTGATCCAATCTATCTGCACGGCCACCGTAATCAGCATGTCTGCAATCGGTTTGGTGGAGGGCTGTGCGATTACCACGGCCTCTGCTCAGGCCAGTCAGACCCGGCCAAAGCGGGTTTGCGGGTGAGAGAGGCTTCCGAGACAGTAAGACTCGATCTAGGAATGACCACAAGCCAGTCCAAAATCCTGTCTTCCTGTCAAGCAGAGTGGTACTATAAGTACCAAAGCAAACTGGAACCCGTGGTCAAGAAGAAGGCGAAGGCCCTCGACCTCGGTTCTCTGGTTCACGCCGGTCGTGAAGTTCTCCTAGCAGACAGGTTGGAAAATCCAATCGTCCTGCCCTTGGAAAAGCCTCAAAAGACCAGTGCTTGACAAACAGCGAATGGTTCTGTTATCATTCGTTTCACAGTTGCAGAACTGTCCGGGATGTCCAGAGTGGTGACTGGCATCCCGGTTTTTCCTTAACCCCATCAGGAGCATCAATGGCATTGAATGTATTGGATAGACTGCGAAAAGCAGTCAACACGGATCAGAAGGAACTCCTTGTTCTATATAGCTCTCCAGGTACAGGGAAGACATCCTTTGCTTCTCAGTTCCCTAAGCCTCTGTTCGTGACTGATGGTCGTGATGGTGGTTATGCCGATCTGGTTCGTGCTGGTCAGGTTTCATCTGAGATCGCTCCTATCGAGACGACCACATGGTCAGACCTTCGGGAAGTGACTAAGGCACTGGCTAACCCTGATACCCCCGTGGATTGTCAGACAGTTGTGTTCGAGAACCTTGGTGGGTTTCAGTTGAGTCTTGTTGAACTCCAAATCGAACGTGGAGCTAAAGCAGACAATACGACCACAGAGGCTGCCCGTACCAAGTTTTTGGCTTGGGGTGGTCAGGGGTATAAGGGCTGTGTTGCTGAGTTTTCTGACTGGCTCACTGATGTACGCAAGATTCTTGAGCGTAACGGCTGCGATGGAAAACCTATGCGGGTGATCCTGCTGGGACACTCCACACTCGTTAAGGATAAGAATCCTGCTGGTGAGATCGGTGAAGAATTCCATCGTGTTGACCTTGACCTTCACAATGAACTGCTCAAGGTCTTGCATCGTGACGTAGGGTGTATTGGTTGGATGCGTCAGCGTCCTGTCGTGGTTAAGTCCGATAAGGGCAATCGAGCACTCAGTGAAGACATTCGAGAGATTGTTTTCCATCCATCGCCTAATGCAACCGCCAAGAATCGCTGGGGCTTGCCCCCAGAACCCATTTCGATGGGCAAGTCCGCTAAAGAGGCATTTGCTTTCTTCTCAGCCGCTGTGGCTCAAGCAAAGGCTTCTAACACTTCCAAGGGAGAATCGAAGTAATGGCTCGTAAGTATCAAAATGGTGCGTATACCGCACGTATCCTGTCTGCTGATCTGGGCAACACGAAGAATGACAATCCGTGTCTGAACCTGAGTGTTCAACTACTGGAGCGTACTGATCCACAGGGCATCAAGATTACCGTTGACGGTAATGCTGTGGTTGACATCTTCATGAGTCTGTCTCAGAAGTCGATTGAGGCTGGTGTGGTCACTGAACAGCTTGCTGTCCTTGATCCAGATGATTGGCTGACCGCTGTTGAAACTGGTTCGCTGATCAACAAGATCGTTCCTGTGTTCTGTAGTGTGAACACGAACGACAAGGGCGAGGAGTTTGATCGATTCAATATCTCGACTCCTCGTACCAACCGTAGCCCGATTGCAAAGCCTGCAACTGAAACTGACAAGATCAAGTTGCGTGCGATGTTCGGCCTGAAGCCCAAGGCGACAACTCCTGCTCCAGAGGCTGTCGCGGACTTCTAAGGCGGTACTGTCCTACGGGACAGACTGACACGTGGCAGATGTGGTCCTGGATGACGCCAAGCATCCGCACGCTCACGACGTGCCGTGTCAGTTTGGGCAGTGATCCCTTCTTCATTGGTCCTTTGTGTTCAATGATAGGCCCTGCCCGTTCTTATCTTCCAACGTGCGGTGCGAACGTGACGCATAGCAATGGTCTACGCTAGGGATGTGTGGTTCGAATCCACGACGCGAAAGCGGTCGACACGACGGCAAATTACATCTCAGCAGTCGGTTAGAATCCGACCACGTTGGACGTGCCATATCTCATCTGCCAGCGGCAGAAGGAGTTGGTAACCCCCATTGGCGGGTTACTTTCGTTATGTCAGGGTAGCTCCCTGAATGATCTGGCGAATAGCGATCTACCCCAGAGAGAAGGCCGGGTGCTCCTAAGACTCCTGCTCGGGACGAGGAAAAACATCGGAAGAAGGTCGCCCATCCCTCGGTGGCGAAACGGTAAACGCAGCAGGATACAAACTGCCGTGAAATCAGGCCAGACCGGTCAATAGCCTGAGAGTAGCTTGTTGGTTCAAATCCAGCCTGAGGGGCTTGTGAGTCTTAACCTATAGGAGAAACATGAACGCATTCATCACTGGTAGCTACGCTTACGGGGTTCCCCATAAGGACTCCGATATTGACCTTGTGGTCTGTCTTGAGGGCGGGACGATTGACGAAGAGACGCTATGGGACCACAGCGAGTCCAATAAGTCCTGTCGTTTTGGTAAGTTGAATTTGATATTGTTGGCTCCCGATAGGTTTGCTGAGTGGAAGCGAATCAATGATGACTTGCTCAGTCGTGGTTACGACGTTGGACGTGAAGAAGCCGTAGCGGCTTTCCAGTCTGCCGGGTTTTGTGCTGCTGACTACACAGGAGTTCAGTAATGCCAAAGGACTACAATGACAAGACTAAACTCAATGCGATCACAGATCATCACAGTATCGGACTGCACTACAGAGGTTTCATAGTATGCCTAGATGTGCAGTGTGGTCCAAATGATGATGAGTTAGTGAAGCGTTTGGTTAAGTATCTGAGGACCACACTTAACTCGGAGGGCAAGAAGTCTTTGGATAAACTCGCGAAATACAAAGAGGATGCCGATGCTGACTGCTGAGACTGCTGAACTACTTCTGAGTACCTTTGTTGGCCGTCACGACCATATTGCCTTCCAGCCAGCAGGACAGACATTCAGACCACTCAAGCTCAATGGTCCTGTACCTGTTGACAAGTTCATCGAGAGGCATACAAATGGTAACTGTTGTGGCTTCTATTTGTTGACCGAACAGTCCAAGG
>Ga0315905_10000909_pt1 | contig 32196 bp, 27 predicted proteins | sample LakEriMetagenome_5_FD_203522 | JGI IMG/M metagenome (GOLD analysis project Ga0315905, IMG submission 203522) | Freshwater fungal communities from buoy surface, Lake Erie, Ohio, United States - Buoy 4 MA121 | ecosystem: Environmental > Aquatic > Freshwater > Lake | place: USA: Lake Erie, Ohio... | reverse complement strand
GAGCGGCGCGGTCATCATCATCGCCGGAACCATCGTCTTCATCGCGGTGTACACCGCCGCGGGCGTTCGTCGTCGTGCGCGCGTGGCCGGCATGGACCACCACGGTCCGTCACTGCGGTCCGCGTAGCACCCATTCCACGCCCTGGGGCGTGTCGCGCACTTCCACGTCGACCGCGGCCAGACGGTCACGGATGAGGTCGCTCAGGTCGTAGCGCTTGTCGGCGCGCACCGCGGCCCGCAATTCCAGCAGCACCCCGATGTACGGTCCGATGACGTCGCGCGGGTCGGCGAGTCCGCCCACGGCCGCGTCTCCCAGCCGAACGATCATGGACCGCAAGGCGGAGTGGGCGTTGTCCATGTCGGTGCTCTGCAAGGTGTCGGCGGACCAGTTGCGGATGGCGGTTTCCAGGTCGAGCGCGGCTCGCGCGGCGTCACCGGCCCGTCCCGCGGCGAGCGCCTCGTCGAACGCGCGCAGGCAACGCTCGGTGTCGCCGGCGAGCGACGCCGGGGCACTCTGGTCGATCGAGTCGCCGGCGCCCGCGGGTGCGGTGGCCGTCGCAACGACGGTCGGCAACGAGGTGCCGGTTGCCCGCTTCGGATCGCGGAGTAGATCGATGCTGATCACCGAACCCGAACGGTGGACGGCGGACTCACCGTGTACGCGCACCGTGACGGTGCCGTTTCCGATGACGGTCGCGGTGTTGGCGTCGATGTCGAGCACCACACCCGTGTGCTCGTCGACTCCGATCACGTGGGCATCCTCGGGCAGTCGTTCCTCGAGCAGGCGCAGGCGGCGTTCACCCAGGTAGCAGAACCTGGTGTCGTGGTGACCGCCTTCGGCGTTGTCGTAGTGGGGGATCACCGCGACGTTCAGTCCGATCTCACCCAACACGTCCAGTCCGTCGAGCCAGTACGGCTCTTCGCCGACCTTGTAGATCTCGTAGACCGGAACGGTGTATCGACCCAACGTCAACGCCGCCGCCGAGGCGAAGGTGACCGCGCCACCGGTGCGCATCTTCGCGCGGACGATGTCGGGAACCGCGGTTCCGGCCCATTGGCGCAATGCGTACGTGGGGCTGCCCGGTCCGGCGAAGAGGTAGTCGGCGCGACGGATGCGGTCGAGGCCCTGTTCGACGGTGAGCGGATCCTCGTCGTGGAGGCGGGTGAGCCCGGCCACTTCGATGGGATGACCGACCGACTTGCGGAAGTACTCCACGGCGCGCCCCGCGAGCTCGGGTGCGTTCTCCTGGAAGCCGTACGGGGTGTCGAGAACCACGGCGTTGGGGGTTCCGGGCAGTCGCGCGATCAGATCACGATGGGGCTTCATCATCGTGGGGGCCGTCTCGCCCGAACCCATGATGGTGAGAAGTCGGGGAATGCTCATGTCAGGAATCCATTCTCGACGTGTTCGATGAGAACTTCGGTGCATCGGCGCGGATGTTGCGCGTGCAGGTCGTGGTGGGCCGGTCGAAACCAGTGGGTGCGCGCGTTCTTCAACGCGTTCATCGCTCGTTCGATCGAGTGCTCCTTGTCGTTCGTCCAGGAAACGTCGCCCGAGTCCGCGGGAAGGAACAGAACGGGGCGCTCGATGTGGGGGAACAGTTCCGAGGGTCGATGCGACCACAGGTGACGAAGGATCGACATGTGGCGATCGAACGTGAGGTGAGGCCTGATGGTGCCGTCGTCCAGATGCTCGAAGTTCGACAGAGAACCGATGATGCCCGACTCGGGCCAGTCGCCGTTCGTGGCTCGGATCGCGCTCTCCAGACGACCGGCGCGCATCCCGGCTAGTCGCGGGGGCGCCATGCGGCGTTCGCAGTCGGCCCACTCGGGGAACACGCGACCGAGCTCGATGATCCCACCGTCGACGGCCACCGCGCCGATCACCCGATCGGGATGGCGATGGGCCGCGTGCACGACGATGTTCCCGCCCCACGACTGACCGACGAACACCGCGCGGGCGATCCCTAGATGGTCGAGAAGTCCGCGCAGGTCGTCGCAGACGGTGTCGAAGTCGTAGCCGTCGTCGGGCTTGTCGCTCAATCCGTGCCCGCGCAGGTCGATCGCGATGCTGGCGTAACCGGAACGGGCGAGAGCCTCGCCGACGCCGTCCCACATCCGGGCGTTCGAAGCCAGACCATGGATCAGCAAGAAGACGGGGGAGTCGTCGGAGCGCACGCCGCGGTGAATGGTTCTCAGGGCGGGCCCGTTCGGAACGGGGACCCGAACCACGACACCGTCGACCACGGGGAAGCGCTCGCTCGGGAGATCCATGAACTGGAGTCTGCCGTTCACGGGGGATCTTTGCCCGAGCGAGAGGGTGAACGACCTGCGATTCGTGGCACGATGGAGCCATGTCCAGCGCCCATGAATCGTTGACCGGCAAGATCGCCGCGCTCGAGGGCATCCTCCGCGACCTGGGGTCGGTCGTGGTGGCGTTCAGTGGAGGCGCCGATTCCGCGTACCTCGCCGCCGTCGCCCATCGGGTCCTCGGAGCCGACCGCGCGCACACGGTGACGGCGGTGTCGCCCAGCCTCGCCGGTGACGAGGAGCGCGATTGCCGCGAGTTGGCCGACGAGTGGGGCCTGCGCTGGACCCCGGTGTTGACCGCCGAGATGGAACGGGCCGCCTACAGAGCGAACGACGTCGATCGTTGTTACCACTGCAAGTCCGAGTTGATGGACGTGGTCGGTCCCATCGCCGTCGCCGAAGGGTCCACGGTGATCCTCGGGGTGAACCTCGACGACCTCGCCGATCACCGACCGGGTCAACGCGCGGCACTCGAGCACGGCGCCGTCTTTCCCCTCGTGCAGGCGGGATTCACCAAGGACGACGTCCGCGCCGCCTCGCGTTTGGACGGCTTGCGCACCTGGGACAAGCCGGCCGCGGCCTGTCTGGCCAGTCGCGTCCCGTACGGAACGCCGGTGAGCATCGACATCCTCAGCCGCGTCGATCGGGCCGAGGCGGCCCTGCACCGTCTGGGGTTCCGTCAGGTGCGCGTGCGTCATTACGGCGAGACGGCGCGCATCGAGGTCGAGGAGTCCGATCTTGTGCGCGCGGTGGAGGGTCGCGGCCCGATCGTGGAGGCGGTCAAGGGTTCGGGATATCGCTACGTCACCATCGACCTCGAGGGCTTTCGTTCGGGGAACCTCAACAATGGGTTGACGGGTAACGAGGGTTCGTCCGTGGACCCACTGCGCTCGTAGGGTTTGCTCGTCACGGCCGCACCGGCCCGCGTCACCCGAGGAGAAGCATGAAGCTGTCCATGATGCTCAACTACGCCGGAGGCTTTCACGCCGGCGTCGATCGTGTCGTCGAACTGGAGAAGGCCGGTCTCGACGTGGTCTGGATCGCCGAGGCGTACAGCGCCGACGCCATCAGTCAGGTCGGCTACCTGGCGGCCAAGACGAACACCGTGGAAATCGGCACGGGCATCGTGAACGTGTACAGCCGCACCGCGGCGCTCATGGCGATGACGGCGGCCGGTTGCGACTACGTCAGCAACGGACGTTTCATCCTCGGTCTCGGCGCCAGTGGCCCGCAGGTGATCGAGGGCTTCCATGGTGTGCCCTACGAGAAGCCGATGCAGCGCATCAAGGAGTACATCCAGGCGTGTCGCATGATCTGGGCGCGCGAGGAGCCGTTCCACATGGACGGGCAGACGGTGAAGGTTCCGTTGCCCGCCGGTGAGGGCACCGGACTCGGCAAGGCGCTGAAGATCATCAAGCCGGGTCAGGAGATCCGCAAGGACATCGCGATCTGGTGGGCGAGCCTCATGGGTCTCAGCGTTCAGGCCACCGCCGAGGTGGCCGATGGATGGCTGCCGATCTTCTTCGACCCCGACAAGTTCCAGAACGTGTGGGGCGACGATCTGAAGAAAGGTCTGGCCAAGCGCGATCCGAATCTGCCGCGCCTGCAGATCTCGGCCGGTGGCATGGTCGCCATCGACGAGAAGCTCACGGGCGACGCACAGGACAAGATCCTCGATTTCGCGCGTCCGAACGCGGCCTTGTACATCGGCGGCATGGGTGCTCGCGACAAGAACTTCTACAACACCATCTGCAAGAAGTACGGCTACGAGAAGGAGGCGATCGAGATCCAGGATCTGTACCTCTCGGGTCGCAAGGACGAAGCCGCCGCCGTGGTTCCGCGCGAGATGCTGGCGAACTCGAACCTGGTCGGCCCCAAGAACTTCATCAAGGAGCGTCTGGCGGCCTTCAAGGAGGCCGGTGTCACGGTGCTGTCGGTGAACCCCGTCGGCCCCGATGCGGTCAAGACCATCGAGACCTTGAAGGAGATGATCTCCTGATGGTGACCACCAGCAACATCGGAGGCTCCGTCGCACCGGGTTGGGAGAAGGTTCGTGACGCGTTCGTGGCCAACTTCGCCGGCGAAGAAGTGGGTGCGGCGACATCCGTCTACCACCGAGGGCGAAAGGTGGTCGACCTGTGGGGTGGATCGTTCGATGCCGACGGTACCCGCGACTACAACGAGGACACGTTGCAGTTGGTGTTCTCCACCACCAAGGGAATCACCGCCATCGCCGTGGCCATGTGCGTGGAGCGCGGCCTTCTGTCCTACGACGAGAAGGTGTCCACCTATTGGCCCGAGTTCGCGGCTCAGGGCAAGGGCGACGCCACCGTGGCCCAACTGCTGTCGCACCAGTGCGGCCTGTACACAGTCGACGGTGACATCTCTCTGGCCGAGGCCCTCGACTGGAACACGATCACGGCACGTCTGGCGGCCACCGCGCCGCTGTGGCCCATCGGCACCCAGCACGGTTATCACGCGCTCACCTACGGGTGGCTGGCGGGCGAGTTGGTTCGCCGCGTCGACCCGACCCACCGCAGTCTGGGAACGTTCGTTCAGCAAGAGATCGTCGCGCCGATGGGTGGCGAACTGTGGATCGGTCTGCCGGAGTCGCAGGAACCCCGCGTGTCGCCGATGATCGGCGGTCTGAACACCATGGACGACTCCAACCTCGATCCGGCGGTGAAGGCCATGATGGAGCAGTTCATGGGGCCGAACTCGCCCGGTGGGCGCGCCCTCAGTCTGAACGGTGCGTTCAGCGTGGATGGTGCGTTCAATCGTCGCGACGTTCACGCCGCCGAGATCCCGGCCGCCAACGGAATCACCAACGCGCGCACGTTGGCGCGTATCTACGCCGCCACCATCGGCGAGGTGGACGGCGTGCGTTTGTTGAAGCCCGAGACCGTCGAGCGTGCACGCGTCAAGGTGACTCCCGAGAACGAGCCGGATGCCTGCTTGATCATGCCGACCACGTTCGGCATGGGTTTCATGGTGCACGGCATGTTCAGCCTCTTCGGTGGTCCCGGGTCGTTCGGGCACCCCGGGGCCGGCGGTTCGGTTGCGTTCGCGCTGCCGGAGGCCGAGCTGAGCGTGGCCTACGTCATGAACAAGATGGCCACGAACCTGGCCAACGACGTCAGGGCTCAGACGTTGGCGAACTCAGCAGTCGAATGCGCAGGCGCCGCGTCGCGTTGATGTAGACGAAGCTGGCCACCGCGGCCGCTCCGGTGAACACCGTGATGGTCTCGCGCACTCCGATGGCGTCGGAGAGCAAACCGGCCAGAGCACTGGTGACCGACATGGTCAGGGTGACCAACGCGAAGTCGCCGGCGATGATGCGACCACGCAATTCGTCGGGCGATCGCATCTGCAGGCCGAACGTGCTCAGCGTCCATTGCGCGCCTCCGCCGAGGTGTGCCAGCACGATGAACAGGGCCGCCATCGCGAACATCGGCATCCAGGCGCCGACGAGGTAGCAGAGGCTGAACGTCAGGCTGGACACCCCGCACACTTTCAACACGCGGTTCAGATCCCGTCCCGTGTACTTCATGGCCAACGCCGGCCCGATTCCGGCGCCGAGGCCCCGGGCTCCGATGAGGATGCCGCGATATCCGTCTCCACCGTTGAACACGTCCGAAGCCAACACCGCCAATTGCGACACCACGCCACTGCCCACGGCGAAGGTCGTCTTCGACAGCACGAGGGCCATCAACACCGGGTCCCGACGCGCATGGGTTAGGGCCTCGCCCATGTCGGCCAACGGGCGCAACCGTTGTCGCCGTTTGGTGAGGTCCGCGGGGGCCTGCATCGGCGTGCGGATACGGGAGAAGAAGATTCCGGAGACGACGAACGACAGTGCGTTGGCGATGAACGCGGCGTCACGACCGAACGTGGCCGCGAACACGCCACCGATGGCCGCCCCGACCGCGAGCATCACGCCCCACGTGGAGCCGAGCAACGCGTTGGCCTTCGAGAGTTCCTCCTCGTCGCGTGCGATGTTGGGAATCGCCGCTTGCGACGCGGGGCCGATGACGGCGGCCAGAGCCGACACGGTGCTCTGGAACACGAAGGCCAACCACACGGTGTCGGCACCGACCAACAACAGGCCCAGGGCCGCCAGCGCTTGGAGAGCCGACACCGCGACCAGGATGCGACGTCGGTCGAACCGGTCCGCGATCGGTCCGGCGATGGGGGAGGCGAAGAACGATGGTAGGGAGAACGACACCATCACCATCGACACCAGGAAATTGGAGTCGGTGAGATCCTTGATGAGGCCGACGAGCGCGACGAACGAGAACCAGTCGCCCATGTACGAGATGACCTGCGCGACGAACATCCGACGCATGTCGGCGTTCGTTCGCAGCATCGTCAGCATGACGCGATACTCGAACCGTCTCGCTCGATCATTTCGCGAATCGCGAGAAGGCGGCGATGACCTGTTCCGCCTCGCGGACGATCGCGCGCACCAGATCGCCCGCAGGCACCAATTCGCGCACGGCACCGACGCCCTGTCCGGCGGGCATGAACTCGCGCTTGGGGTCGACCTCCACCTCCGGTGGCGCTCCCATGTGATTGGCGCCCGCGTTCATGGACACGCCCACCTGCTCGGGGAACTTCTTCAGTTCCTCGGGATGTTCCTCGAAGTGTTGCGTCCACTCGGTGCGCACCACGCGGCAGGTCTTGCCGGTGTACGCGCGCGACACCACGGTTCCGTCCTCGGGCAGCTCGAGCAAGGTCTGCTTGTAGGCGTTCGGCGCGTGCGCCTCGGGCGTGGCGATGAAACGAGTGCCCATCCACACGCCGTCGGCTCCGAGTGCCAACGATGCGGCCAGTCCGCGGCCGTCGAACAGGCCGCCGGCGGCCACCACGGGGATCTTGTCGCCCACGGCGTCCACGACCTGAGGGACCAACGCCATGGTGGCCACGGTGCCGGTGTGTCCACCACCCTCGGTTCCTTGCGCCACCACGAAATCGCAACCACTGGCCAGTGCCGCTTGAGCGTGGCGAACCTTGCCGCACATCGAACCCACGAGCACGTTGTTCTTGTGCAGCACGTCGATGATCTCGCGGGGCACGCCGAGTCCGGCCACGAAGATGCGGGCTCCACCCTTGATGATGCTCTCGACGTCCTTTTCCAACTGGCCCGGGATCGCGGCCAGGAGGTCGACGCCGAAGGGCTTCGAGGTGAGGCGATGCACCGCCGCGATCTCGTCGTCCAACTGACCGGGGCGCATGGGTGCGGCACCGAAGGTGCCGATTCCACCGGCCTCGCTGACGGCGGCGACGAGTTGCGAATACGAGACGCCGCCCATTCCGGCGAGCATCACCGGATGTTCGATGTCGAGCAGGTCGGTCAGTCGGGTGCGCATACCGCCACGGTAGCCGTGGAAGTCCGCGGGGGAATCAGTACGCGCCGCGCTGACGGAAAAGGCGACGATGCCAGCGTCCGGGCGTGAGTGCGATCGCGCGCGGCTCGTCCTCGAACATCCAGCGGGCGAAATTGCGACGACCCCACGATCCCGACTTGTCCAGCACGGCGATGGCGCCCCGGGCACCCTTGGGCCGGGCGAGCACCTTCGACAGACGCATCGACATGCGATGGTCGGCCAGAAGATGATGCCGAACCGCGCGGGCGTAACGACGTCGCACGGTCGCCGGTTCGCCCGCACCGATCACGGCTTTGGCCGCCTCGACGCCGGTCAGCAGTGCTTGTCCGATGCCTTCTCCGGTGAGGGCATCGGTGGCCATGACCGCGTCACCCACGAACAACACGCGTCCGCTGGAGGTGACCGCCTCGTCGATGCGCGCCGGAATGGGCCACGCGGTGTGGCGGCCCTCCAACTCGAAGCCCTCTCCCAAGGCCTCGACCACGTGATCGCGGCGCAGTAGGTCGCTCCACAATTCCTTCATGTCCTGGACACGACGTTCGCCGTCCCGGAGGATTCCGAAGCCGATGTTCACGCGATTGCCCGGCAGCGGAAAGCTCCAGGCGTATCCGGGAAGGAGATCCTCGTCGAACCACACGATGAGTCGATCCTTGGCGGGACCGGTGACGTTGCCGGCGTACTGGCGAAAGGCGTGCCATTCGCCGAGGTACCCACTCGTCGCCACGCCCATGGCCTTGCGCACCGGGCTCCACATGCCATCGGCGGCCACGACCCACGGGGCGCGAATGGTGGAAGGCGAGCCGTCGACCATCACGTCCACCGACACGCGGTCGGAGTCCGAGGAGATGGCGGAGAACGAGCACTCCTCGATGACGTCGGCCCCCATCGCTCGCGCATGTTGGACCAAAGCGGCGTCCAGTTCCATGCGCGGAGTGATGGCGGCGAAACGACCGTTCGTGGGCAGGGGGAGGTGCACCTCGCGGCCCGACGGTGACCGCAGGTAGGCGGACTGGACGTCCTGCCACGAGGGAACCGTGGAGGGGTCGAACCCCAGGGAGTGCAGCTGGCGAAGGGCCAGCGTGGTCAGACCGTCACCGCAACACTTGTCGCGGGGGAAGCGGGCCTTGTCGATGACGGTGACCTTCAGTCCGGCTCGAGCCGCCGTGATGGCGGCACTGGTTCCGGCCGGTCCGGCACCCACGACCAGCAGGTCGCAATCGATGTCGGGGCGCGGGGAGGACACGGCGCAAGGTTACGAGTGGTCGGCGACTGGTGTGCCACCGGATGGGGTTACCTATGATCCATGGAGCAGAAGTCACAGACGGGTGATCACCCGGTAACGCAAGGAGACGTCGATGGCTCGACTGTGTGAAGGACGAATCGCGATCGTGACCGGGGCCGGTCGAGGCATCGGCCGCGAGCACGCGCTCAGCCTGGCGGCCCAGGGCGCCAAGGTCGTGGTGAACGACCTCGGCGGAAACGTCGACGGCAGTGGCGGAGATCTCTCCCCGGCCCAACAGGTCGTCGAGGAGATCAAGGCCATGGGTGGCGAGGCCGTGGCGAACGGCGACAGCGTCAGCGATTACGAGGGTGCGTCACGCATGATCAACACCGCCATCGAGGCGTTCGGTGATCTGCACATCGTCGTGAACAACGCGGGCATCCTGCGTGACCGCATGTTGTTCTCCATGACCGAAGCCGAGTGGGACGCCGTCATCAACGTGCACCTGAAGGGAACGTTCGCGCCCACTCGCCATGCCTGCGCGTACTGGCGCGATCAGAGCAAGGCCGGCAAGCCGGTGTCGGGCCGCATCATCAACACCACGTCGGTGTCGGGTATCTACGGCAACGTGGGCCAGACCAATTACGGCGCGGCCAAGGCCGGCATCGCGGCGTTCACGAACATCGCGGCCCTCGAGATGGCCCGCTACAACGTCACGGTCAACGCGGTGGCCCCGGTGGCCCTCACCCGCATGACCGAAGGACTCGGACCGGCGCCCGAAACCGACGAGGATCGCGAGAAGCGTTCGCCACGTTGGATCGCCCCGATCGTCACCTGGTTGGCGTCGGACGAGGCGGCCGGTGTCACCGGTCGCGTGTTCGAGGCCAGTGGCGACGTGCTCGCCGTCGCCGAGGGATGGGTTCGTGGCCCCAAGCACGCCCCGGTCGACGACCCCACGCAGCTCGGTCCCATCGTGACCGAACTTCTGAAGACCGCCCGCAAGAACTCGGGCATGGATGGCACGCCCGGTGGCTGGCCCCAGCCCCGTTCCTGAGAACCGACACGACAATCACCCGACACACATCACGAGGAGAATCGAAATGCCGTTGAACCCCGAAGCCGTTGGAACCGTCGGCGACGTTCGCACCATGTCCTGGAATTCCAAGGACGCGCTGTTGTACGCCGTCGGGATCGGTGCCGGTCAAGCCGATCTGGCGTTCACCACCGAGAACACCAAGGACGTGGCCCAGGTCGTGTTCCCCACCTTCGCGGTGGTGGCCGGCTCCGGCACCACGTCGGCGGGACGCAGTGCGATGGCCGGTATCGGGTCGTTCAACTGGGCGATGCTCGTGCACGGTTCACAGGCGATCACGTTGCACCGACCCATCCCGGTGGAGGCCGAGGCGACGGTTCAGGACAAGGTCGTCGCCATGCACGACAAGGGCAAGGCGGCCGTCGTCGTCACCGAAGCCGAAGTGAAGTCGGCCTCGGGCGAACCGTTGTGGACCACGCGTTCGTCGGTGTTCATCCGTGGTGAAGGAGGCTGGGGCGGAGATCGTGGACCGTCGGGTCCGCAGAACGAACCGCCGGCCAAGGCACCCGATCACGAGGTGTCGCTCATCACGTCGCCCGACCAGGCGTTCGTCTATCGCCTCTCGGGAGACCGCAATCCGTTGCACACCGACCCGTCGTTCGCCGCCCTGGGTGGTTTCGACCGTCCGATCCTGCACGGACTGTGCACCTACGGATTCACCGGCCGCATGTTGTTGAAGGCTCTTTGCGACAACGACGTCACCAAGTTCCATCACATCGAGGGTCGTTTCTCGTCGCCGGTTCTCCCCGGCGACGAACTGACCGTGCGCATCTGGAAGACCAACGCCGGCGAAGCCGTGTTCACCACCTCGGTGGGTGACCGCGTGGTCATCGACCAGGGTCTCGTCCGCTACTCCTGATCAGAACAACCGTAGATCGTCGGGGCGTCGCCCCCGAAGGTCGTCGTAGTCCACTTCCACACAGGCGATCGATCGCTGCTCGGCGATCACCTTGGCCTGGGGCTTGATGGACTGCGCAACGAAGACGCCCCGTAATCCGACGAGGTTGGCGTCGGCGCGCAACACCTCCAGGTATCGGGCCAACTGCTCGACGCCGTCGATCTCGCCTCGGCGCTTGATCTCGACCGCGACGTAGTTTCCGTCGGCGTCGATGCACATCAGGTCCACCGGGCCGATGGCGGTGGGCCATTCGCGTCGCACGAGCGTGAGACCGGGTTGAACGGATTCGGGCAATGCCGCCAGCAACTCCTGCAGGTGGGCCTCGACTCCGTCTTTTTGCAGTCCCGGGTCCTCTCCGAATTCGTGGTTCGTCTCCACGTGGATCTCGTGAAAGGTGATGGTGAGAGTTTCTCCCTTGGGGTTCGTGACCACCCACTGTTCGTCGGTTTCCACGATGCTGTTCGGAGCGTTCATCCAATTGAGAGGCTTGTACGCACCTCCGTCACTGTGAATCGCCACGCAACCGTCGGCCTTCACCATCACCAGGCGGACGGCCTCGGGCAGGTGCGCGTCGAGGCGGCCTTCGTACTTCACGCTGCAACGGGCGACCACGAGACGCATAACCCGTCAATCTTTACCGGGTCACGTGCTCCCGCATGCGCTTTTGGATGAGATCACGGCGAGCCTGCAGTTCCTTGTAGGTCATTCGATCGACGTCGGCTTCCAAACCGAGGCTGGCCTTCACACTGGACATGTCGAACTGCACGGCGTTGGGGTCGACGCCCAACTCTCGCCCGAGGCGTTCACCGTGGCGCTGAGCGAAGGTCATCGAGATGTTGGCCACCTCGGCCAGGATGTCGAGATCGGGCGCCAAACGCGAGATCGCGCCGTCGAGGAACACCATGTTCTTCACGTACAGCATCAGTTCCTTGGGAAGTCGCGCCCCGTAGCCGAGGAGCGCCTTCACGACACGTTGCACCTCGGCCACCATCTGCTCGCCGGTGAGCGTGGTGGGGTCGATCGTGGCCTGGTCCAGACGCAGGTCGCGAATGACGGCGGCCAGATCGGTGTCGCGCGGGAGTGCGCCGAGATCGCGCAAGGCGGCCATCTGGCCCATGAGGTCGTTGGTGGTGGCGCTCAGCATGAGACGAAGAAACGCCAGACGGCGCTCGTTGCTCAGTCGCGCCACGATGCCGAAGTCGAGCAGGGCGGTGCGACCGTCGGGGAGTACGAAGAGGTTGCCGCCGTGGAGGTCACCGTGGAAGATGCCGTGGATCATGGCTCCCTCCATGAACGCGATCATGCCGGTACGGATGACGCCTTCGGTGTCGATGCCGGCGTCCTTCATTCCGGCCACGTCGTCGAAGTTGAATCCGGAGACTCGTTCCATCACCAACACCCGCCGGGTGACCAGACGCGGATGCGGTCGCGGCACGACGTAGCCGTCCTGGTTCAGGTCGCGCAACATCGCGGCCACGTCGAGCATGTTCGCCGCCTCGAGTCGGAAGTCCAGTTCCTCCACGATGGTCTCGGCGAAGAGTTCCACCAGCGCCGGCGGATTGGCGAGTGCCGCGATGGGAATGCGTCCGACCAGGTGCGGGGCGATCCAGGCCATCACGGTGAGGTCCTTGCGAACGAGGCTGGCCACGTTCGGTCGTTGCACCTTCACCACGACGTCCTCGCCGGTGCGCAGTCGCGCCGCGTGAACCTGGGCGATCGACGCGGCGGCCAGGGCCTTCTCGTCGAACCATTCGAAGACGTCCTCGAGGCGCGCTCCGAGATCCTGTTCGACGGTGACGCGCACGGTGGAGAACGGCTCGGCGGGCACCTGATCGCGACACAACTTGAACTGCTCGACGAGTTCGGCGGGAAACAGGCCCTCGCCACTGGAGATGATCTGACCCAGCTTGATGTAGGTGGGGCCCAACGTCTCCACCGCGTGGCGCAGACGACGCGAGACGTCGGCTCGGCTGTCGGCGGGATCGGCGTAACGACCCCGCTTCTTCTTGGCGAACCACGGCACGATGGCTCCGCCGATCTGGCCCGCCACCGTCACCACGCGGGCCCCCGGCGGAAGTCGACGCGGGGTGGTGAGGGCGGGAACCTCGGCGCGGGCGGCGGAACGCAATCCGTCGACCAAGGGCATCCAGTCGATGCTCGAGCGATCGAGCGCCCAGGGGCCGCTCTCGGTGAAGGCACCCCATTCGCGATCGTCGGGAACGGGGGAGGTGGTCACGCTCCGAGTCTGCCTCAGGAGGGGGCCGAATTCATCTCGGACCGCGTGGAGGGATGTGACAGAACTCGCCGACTATCGTGCGGTTCGCACCGTCGGGGCCGGTGACCGGAGTCGTTCGACTGGCGAGTCCGTGGGACGAAGTGGGGGAGTGCCATGGTCGCACAACGTTGGATCACCGATTGGGAGCCGAGCGCCCGGATGCCGTTGTACACGCGGGCGAACGCCGGCGAGGTGTTGCCCGATCCCTGCAGTCCGTTGTGCTGGACCGTGGTGTGGGAACCCGGCGTGATCATGGGATGGCGCGACAGCCAACTCAGCGCCGGCACGATGGAGGACCACGAGTTGCATCCCACGCGCCCGGAGGTGGTCGGTTCCTTCGGTGGTTATCTGTTCATCAACGGTTCGGCCGCTCGTCTCTTCGGTGTTCGCGGTCCGGGACTCTCGCCCGAGATGGTCGATGCCATGTACTTCGGCGCTCACCCCGACGTGCCTCCGTACGTCGCCGAACCGTGGCACGACAGCCCCGGGAACACCGCGAAGTTGGCCGAGTGGATGGGGCGGGTGATGATGGCGCCCGATCTGCCGCATCTGCGCGTCGATCGCGACGACGCCAACGCCGCACGGGCGTCGCGTCCCGACCTCGCCGAGTGCGACGAAGCGACGCTGGTGGCACGCATGACGTCGTTCACCGCGTTGTTGCGCCGAATGTTCGAGCACCATCTCGACATGACCGCGGGTACATCCATCGGGCCCGGCGCATTGGGTGCGATCACGGCGGCTCTCGGTGACCCGATGATGTTGTTGACGCTCATCACCAGCATCGGTGACGTGGACTCCGCTGCGCCGAGTCGTGCGATGTGGGAGTTGTCGCGACTGCCCGCGGATTCGGCCGAGTACCGGGCAAAGTTCGCCGACTTCATCGACGAGTTCGGAAGCCGCGGTCCGAACGAATGGGACATCCGCTCCGACACCTGGGAAACCAAGCCGGAGCTGGTGACGGTTCTGGTGGACGCCATGCGTGGTGCCGACGACGCCGAGAGTCCGATGTTGCGCAACGAACGTAACGTCGCCTTGCGCGAGGAGGCCGAAGCCCGCGTGCGTCTGATGTTGGCGGACCAACCGGACATGGTGGCCCAGTTCGACATGGCGTTGCGTTCGGCGCACCTGTATCTGGCCGGACGCGAACGAGCCAAGACCAACATCATCAAGGTGGTGCACGAAGTGCGCATGGCGGCGTTCGCTCTCGCGGCGCGCACCGGCTACACCTCGTCGCAGGTGTGCATGTTGCTGGCCGACGAATTGGATGCGTTCGTCGCCCAGCCCGACGAGTTCCGCGCGCGTTTGGCCCAGCGCGAGCGTCAGTACATGGAGTTGTTCGAACTCGAGCCCCCGTTCATCGTGAACGGTGTGGTTCCGCCGTTGAGTGAGTGGGCCCGCAAGGGGCAATCGCAGGCCACACCGGTGACGGCGGGTGAGGTGCTCGAAGGAATGCCCGGTGCGCCCGGCACCTACACGGGCAAGGCGCGGATCATCCTGGATCCGGCCGATCCGTTCGCGCTCGAACCCGGCGAGGTGCTCATCGCTCCGTTCACCGATCCGGCCTGGACGCCGTTGTTCGTGCCCGCGGGCGCGGTGGTGGTGAACGTGGGCGCGGTGGTGAGTCACGCCATCATCGTGAGTCGCGAACTCGGGATGCCCTGCGTCGTCAGCGTCACCGACGCCACGGACCGCATCCCCGACGGTGCGGTCGTCACCGTCGACGGCGCCACCGGCACCGTCACCGTCGTGAGTCTGCCCTGAAGCCCGTTCATCAATACCTTTCGGTCGCGCTCGTCATGGGCGTGGCATTGTCGATCCTGGGGCCGGCCGTGTCGTACCTCGAGGATCGTCTTGGCGTCGGTGCGGGCGCCATCGGCGTGTTGTTCGCATTGAGTGCCATCGGGAACTTCTTCGGTGCGATGGTCGGTGGCCGATGGATCGACTCGATCGGTGGTCACGCGACGTTGACGACCGCCGTGGTCGGCTTCGTGGTCGGTGCGACCCTCATCGCGGCGGGCGGACAGTACGCGATCGTTGCGCTCGGCGTGACGCTCGTCGGTGCGGCCACCGGTGCGGGTGACGCGGGGATGAACACGATGGTGGTGTGGGCGCGCGTGGGTCGTTCAGGGCCCGCGCTCAACGCTCTCCACCTGATGTTCGGTGTGGGGGCGTTGATCGCTCCGTTGGCCGTCGATCGCTCCTTGGCGTGGTCCGACGGATTGTGGTTGGTGGCGGCGTTGGTCGGTGTGTTGGGGGCGACCAGCGCGACGTTGTTGCTTCGTCATCGAGCCCCCGACGCACCGACCGCCGAGGACCACATCGAACGACCTCCCATGTCGTCGTCGACCACGGCCGCGGTGGCGTTCTTCTTCCTGCTGTACGTGGGAGCCGAGATCGGTTTCGGTGGATGGATCTTCACCTTCGCCGAGGACATGGGCCTGGACGATTCGGCGCCGGCGTTGGTGACCGCCACCTTCTGGGGTTCGTTCGCGCTGGGGCGCCTGCTGGCGATCCCCGTGAATCGCGTCGTGCGACCGATCGTCATCGTGGTGTCGTCGTGTGCCACGTCGGTGTCGGCCTTGTTCGTGATGGTGGTGGCCGAAGGGGAGCCCTGGTCGATCTGGATGTGCGCGGCGATCTACGGCCTGAGCGCCGGTCCGCAGTATCCGACCATGATCGCACTCGTCGACGCGCGACTGTCGTTGACGGCCAAGGCCACGTCGTGGATCGTGGCGGCGGCGGCCATCGGGGCGTTGATCGTGCCCACGGGCATCGGCCCACTCATCGAATCGGCGGGTTCGTCGACGATGCCCAAGGTGGTGTTGGGGGTGAGCGTCGCCGGTCTGTTGTGGGCCCTGTTCGTGGGCCGTTTGATCAACCGTGCGAGTGAACCTCGTCGCACAGACGCTCTTCACCGGGCTTGATCTGACCAGCGCCGACTCCCTCGAGGGCCGCGAACGGGCCGCACACATGGGGAGTGATCCACACGTGGATCATCGGATTCGGGGTCAACTTGATCCCGAAACTGCAGGGGCCGTCCTCGGAGGTGACGCCGACGACCCGCGTCGAACCGTGGACGTGCGGATCCTGGCTGTAACAGAGGTTGTTGTGGATGTGCCACTGCGTCAGTGAGCCACCGATGTCGGGAACGGTTTCCAACGTGTACGAATCGCCCAGCATGTACATGGCCGATACCAACGTTCGCTGACCGTTGGGTCCGACTTGGAACACCAGACTCTCGGGATACTCGGGGTTCAGTTCGTGTTCGTCGTTGATGTGGGTCCAGTTGACGTAGTGCTCGACGCCGGTGGAGGAGTCCTGGATGCTGGTGTAGCCGTTGGCGATCGCGATGTCGGTGGTGGCGAACTTCGGCAGCACCGTGCGTGTGCGGAACACCAACTCCTCGGCGCGGGCCTGCTGGGCGGCCGACACACCGGGGAATCCGGCCAGCGTGATCCGGGGTGAACCGTTGTCCTTGTAACTGGGAGCGGTGGTGGTGGTGGGGGCCGGAGTCGTCGCCGTTCCCGACGAGACGGGGCCCGAGGTGCCGGAACCCGACGACATCGTGGCGTGGTCGTGGGCGCACAGATCCTTGCGTTCGGCGTCACTCACGTTGGCACGACCGGCTCCCTCGCCTTCGAGGGCGGCGAATGGTCCGCACGGGTGAGCGGTGATCCACACGTGGACCATCGCGATACCGATTCCACCGAGGGCCGATCCGGGTGGGCACTGTCCGTTGGCATTCAGCACACCGGCCACCACGGAGCGTCCTTGGGCGTTGTTGCGGAAGCACAGGTTGTCGTGCACGTGCCACTGCATCAGTGGTCCGGCGAAGTCGGTCAGCGTCGGATCGTCGATGGCGACTCCGACGTTGGCCATGAACATCGCCGAAACGAGCGTGCGCTTGGAGCCCTCGGCCTTGTACACGAGCGACTCGGGGGCGTTGGGGTCGAGGAACTTTCCGTCGACGATGAGACGACGATTCACCAGGTGTTCGTAACCGGTGCTCTCGTCGCCGATGGACACCCAGCCTTGGGCCACCGCGTCGTCGTAGCTGGACCATTTCGGGAGCAACTCGAGCGTGTCCTCGATGAGTGTCCGCGCGCGCTCCTCCTGTTCCGCTGACACTCCGTCCACTCCACCGATGTCGATGCCGACGGTCGGGTCGTAGGCGCGGGGCCAGTTGGAGAGATGCGGATGGGCATCGGTGGTGACGGAGCCGTCGATGTTGGACACCGCCACGGCGGAAGCGCCAGCGTGATCGTGCGGTTGCGATTCGTCGATGACGTTGCCCGCCGCATCGACGGACGAGTGGTTGTGCACGTGCGAGCTTCCGGTCCACATGGCGGGAACGACGAGCACCGCACAGGCCAGGGCCGGGTAGGAAAGGCGCACGGACGGAAGTGGGCGGGAGCCGATGAGCACGGCGGCTAGTGCCGTGGTGGCGGCGACGGCGCCGAGTCCGGCACAAATGGAGTCGGCCCACTGCGGGCTCTCGGCGACCTCGAGACCGTCGATCCACGAGATGCCCGAGATTCGCGTGAGCAACCATCCGCCGACGGCCGCTCCATTGATGAGGACACCGGCCGGCATCAGCGTCGTTCTGGGGGCGAGCAACATGAAGAGTCCCCAGCCCACCTGGAGCAGGGTCATCACGATGAAGATTCGTGCCAACTGCGGATGCTCGGCATGCAGGCCGATGGCTCCACCGTGGATGACGCCGGCGGCCAAGGAGGCCAATCCGGCGAGGGCGATTCCGGGATGACGGTTCACGCGATCACCTTACAGATGCCACCGAGGGCGTCGAGGGCGCAGATGCGTCAGTAGTCGACCGCGGACAGCACCGCCGAGGCGAATTCGGGACGGCAGACCACGAAATCGGGAAGCCAGAGCGATTCCTGGTTGTAGACGAGGGGACTGCCGTCGATGCGACTGACGTGCAATCCGGCGGCCATCGCCACCGCGGCCGGTGCGGCGGAGTCCCACTGGTACATGCCGCCGTCGTGAACGTAGATGTCGGCTTCGCCCATGACCACCGCCATCGTCTTGGCGCCGGCCGAACCGAGTCGTCCGACGTCGCAGCCGAGTTCGTTGGCCACGCGGACCGCGGCGTAGGTGTTGCGGGACCGGGACGTCACCAGGATCGGGCGTTCGCGTTCGACCGTGGGAAGCGTGGGCGCCGGATGCGTGCTGAAAACCAGGTCGAGCGCGGGCATGCTGACGGCGGCGGCGGTCAGCGATCCGCGTTCCCACAACGCGATGTGGATCGCCCAGTCGAACCGGGGCGGTTCGGCGAATTCGTTGGTGCCGTCGATGGGGTCGATGATCCACACGCGGTCCGCTTGAAGTCGGCGACGGTTGTCAGCGGCCTCCTCGGACAGGATCACATCGTCGGGACGCGCGGCCGTGATGGCGGAAACCAGATAGCGGTGCCCGGCGACGTCGCCCTCGTCCTTCAGGTCCCAGTAGTGGATTCCCTCGCGCACGAGTTCGTCGCGCAACTGAACCAACATTCGTCCGGCCTCGACGGCGAGGCGGGTGGCGAGTTCCTGGTCGGTCTCGGGTGCGCGCCCGTCGGTCACTGCCCGCGACCCAGTTTCACGGACGCCTTCACGAGTTCGCGCAACTCGTTCTCGTCCGCTCCCGCCGCGGTGAGACGCGCGATGCGGGACTCGATGGCCTCGGCGTCGGCCTCGACGAACTCGGGGAGTCGACGATTCGCGGTCACGAGCGACACGACGATGAGAATGACGGCCGCGGCCGCGCCACACATGCCGATGCTGAGCACCCAGCCCTCGTTGTTGCCCGCGATCGAGGTGACGATGAGCCCGGCGATGCACGACACGAAGGTGATCGCGCAGGCGATGCGGACGAAGCGAACCGACGCGGACATCAGCGGGCGAGCGGCTTGTACTTGATGCGATGGGGCTGGTCCGCCGCCGAGCCCATTTCCTTCTTGCGCCATGCCTCGTACTCGCTGAAGTTGCCCTCGAACCAACGAACCTGGCTGTCGCCCTCGAAGGCCAGAACGTGGGTGGCGATGCGGTCGAGGAACCAGCGGTCGTGGCTGATGACCACGGCGCAACCGGGGAACGCCTCGAGGGAGTCCTCGAGAGCGCGCAGGGTGTCGACGTCGAGGTCGTTGGTGGGTTCGTCGAGCAACAGAACGTTTCCACCGGTCTTGAGCAACTTGGCCAGGTGCACGCGGTTGCGTTCACCGCCGGACAGATCGCCCACCCGCTTCTGCTGATCGCTGCCCTTGAAGTTGAACGAGGCGACGTAGGCGCGACCATTGATCTCGCGGTTGCCCACCTTCATGTGTTCGATGTTGCCGGTGATCTCCTCGTACACCGTGGCGTCGGGGTTCAGGGAGTCACGACTCTGATCCACGTAGGCCAGCTCCACGGTGTCGCCCACTTTCACGGTTCCGGAATCCACGGGTTCCTGGCCGGTGAGCATCTTGAACAACGTGGTCTTTCCGGCGCCGTTCGGTCCGATGATCCCGACGATTCCGGCCGGAGGCAACGAGAAGGACAGGTTCTCGATGAGAAGGCGATCGCCGAACGACTTGCTGATGCCGTTGACCTCGATGACGGTGTCGCCGAGGCGCTTGCCGGCGGGGATCATGATCTCCAACTTGGACGGACCGCGATCGGCGGCCTCGGCTTCGGCTTGCAGCTTCTCGTAGGCGGAGAGTCGGGCCTTGCCCTTGGCCTGGCGGGCCTTGGGGGACATGCGCACCCATTCGAGTTCGCGCTCGAGGGTGCGACGACGGTTCTCGTTGCTCTTCTCCTCCTTGGCGAGGCGCTCCTGCTTCTGCTCCAGCCAACTGGTGTAGTTGCCCTCGAAGGGGAATCCGCGACCACGGTCGAGTTCGAGGATCCATTTGGCGACGTTGTCGAGGAAGTAGCGGTCGTGGGTGATGGCCACCACGGTGCCCGGGTATTCCTTCAAGAAGCGCTCCAACCAGTCCACGCTCTCGGCGTCGAGGTGGTTGGTGGGTTCGTCGAGCAACAGAAGGTCGGGGCGGCTGAGCAGCAGTCGACACAACGCGACCCGACGACGCTCACCGCCCGAGAGCTTGGTGACGTCGGCGTCGTTGGGCGGGCAACGCAGGGCGTCCATGGCGATCTCGACGTTGCGCTCGAGACTCCAGGCGTCGGCGGCGGCGATCTTGTCCTCGAGTTCGGCCTGCAGCGCTCCGACCTTCTCGTAGTCGGCGTCGGGGTCGCCCCACATCGCCATGACCTCGTTGTAGCGATCGAGGATGGCCTTCACCGACGCCACGCCGTCCATCACGTTGCCCAGGACGTCCTTGTCGGGGTCGAGTTGGGGTTCCTGAGCCAGATAACCGACCGTGAAACCGGGGGTGAGGCGTGCCTCACCGGAGAAGCCGTCGTCGAGGCCGGCCATGATCCGCAACAGACTGGACTTTCCGGCGCCGTTGGAGCCGATGACTCCGATCTTGGCCCCGGGATAGAAGGACAGGGAGATGTTCTCGAGCACCGTGCGGTCGGGCGGGTAGTGCCGCGCCAACTTGTAACAGGTGTAGATGAACTCGTGCGCCATGGGAAGCCTCCGGTGGCAAGGCTAGTGCCCGACCGCAGCGGGCTTCCTGCCCCCAACGTGAGGTCAGTCCTGTCGGGGGTGGGAAACCGGGGTGCCGAAACTCGTGATGGAAGTGTTCGAAGTCGGTCCCGACTGCTTGCCCCGCGACACGATCAGGAAGACCATGACGCCGACCATGGCCAGGTTGACGATTCCTTCGAGGACGAAGAAGAACTTTTCTGTTCCTTCGAAATCACTCTGAAGTGCCCCAATGGGCGTGAACCACTTCAACGAATCGACGAAGGAATAATAGTCCAACAAGACCACTGATAGGACGATCTGGTGGAACACGTAAATGCCTATGGCAAGAACCGCCAAGTCGTTGGTCTTCTTCATGATGATGTTTCCTTTGATGCGTGGGTGATCAACTGAGCGGACGGCCGTCAGAGTCGGGCACATTTCGCATTGCAATGAGAATGAGATCGACCAGTGCCCAGATTCCGCAACCTCCCAAAGTGAGGAGTTTGGCGACGCCAATTCCGGTGTAGCCAAGGTAAAAGCGGTCGATGCCCAGGGTTCCGAGAAGAATCGACAGGATCAACGCGGTTGTGTACGACTTGTCCGAGAAAACCCCCGGGATCTGGGAGGCCTGAACCGGGTATTGGCTGGTCGTCGACTGGACCATTGTCGTGGGAGTAATCACTTTGGCCTTTGCCATTCCCTGAAGGTCGAGAAAGGTGTACACGCGATCCTCGGCGCCGTATGCCATCACCTTGAAGGACTGACCTCCGCCCGAGGGGGAAAAACCTGGTGTGGGCGGGTTGAACGAGTTTGAAGCCTGTGACGGGTCTTGATTCGACATACTGGAACTATCTCATATAAGGAAATGAAAGTCCATGGTTTGTTTCGTTTGATCCACACCAATTTGAACAAATCCAAACTCGACTGAACACCGCAAAGTCCAGTAACGGGACAGGAACCGGGCAAACTCGGAGGGTGGATATTGCTCCAGATTTATCGCAATTCGGTTGGTGCCCATTCGCCCAATTGACCGGAGAGCCGTGCATCTTGTGTGGCGGTACGCGCGCCGTCGTGAGTCTCGGCCGGGGCGAGATCGTGTCAGCACTCGAGTACAACGCCGCCGTTACCGTTGTGGCCCTGGTCCTGATACTGAGCCTGGTGGCGTGTTTGCTGGTCATGCGATCGCTCACGGTTTGCGTGGAAAAGGTTAGGAAGTGGCTCGGTCGCCTGGTCCGAGCACCGCTCGTGACTCAGGTCGTCGTGTTCGGATGTTGGTGGTTATGGAACGTGGGGCGTTGGTGACGGCCGAACGGTGAATCGCAACCTCTGACCGGCGGTTTTGGTACCTTGCTCTGGTCCGTGTGCTTTTCGGCCGGACACCTTGAAGGAGGAACTCATGGAAATTTTCACCCAAGATGGTTTTTCGGTCTTCGTGCGGGCTTTGCACGTGCTCGCGGGCGTTGCGTGGATCGGACTTCTCTATTACTTCAATCTCATTCAGGTGCCGTCCTTCGCCGCCTACGGCGACGAGGGCAAGGCCCGCAACATCTCGATCGACAAGTTGGCCCGTCGCGCCTTGTGGTGGTTCCGCTGGGCCGCTGTGGTCACTTTGGTGCTTGGGCTTCTCCTCATCGGTGTGACCAAGAATTACATGGAAGACTTCATGAGCGATCTCGAGACAAATGACCTCGCACACGACGCGGCCATTTTTGTCGGAATGATTTTGGGCATCACGATGGCCGCCAACGTGTGGATGATCATCTGGAAGAACCAGAAGATCGTGCTGGCCAACGCCGCCAACGTGCTGGCCGGTGGCGAGGCCGATCCGGGTGCCGCGGCGGCTGGACGTCGTGCGCTTCTGGCCAGCCGTCAGAACATGATCTTCTCCTTCTCCATGTTGTGGTTCATGGTTGGCGCCGCCCACTTCTACGGTGGCGTCTTCGATGGTGACGCCGGCGGAGCTTGGACCTTCGTGATTATCGCCACGGTGATCGGTGCGGCCCTGCAGCTCAACGCCCTGGGCAAGCTTGGCGGCACCGCCAACACCAACAAGTTGCTGTGGCCCTACGAGAGCCACAAGAACGCCATGATCACCGGCGGTGTGTTGTTCGTGGTCCTCTACGTGCTCAGCGAGATCCTGCTCAAGGCCTGATCGTTCGGCCCGAGCGAACGCTCGAAAGAGAAGGACCGCCCCTCGGGGCGGTCCTTCTGCGTTGTACGACCGTTGTCGGGCTTAGGAGACGGTGAGCGTGCTGTTCATGTTCCCGTGGCCCGGGATGGTGCAGTACACGGAGTACTCACCGGCTTCGAGGGTGATCGTTCCCTGGTCGGCATCTCCGCGCTTGTTCACCACCAGTTCCAGGTCGCCGACGACCTTGTCGCCTTGGCGCACCACCAGCACGTGCTTCACGTTGTCGTCGTTGGCCAGGAACACCGTGATCTCGCCCGCGGGTGCGGTGTACGCCTCGGCATCCCAGCGAATGGTGGGAACGGCCTTGACGACCAGATCGGCGTCGGTGGGAATCGAGTATTCGGGAGTCGTACTCCCACCACCGCCGCACGCGGACAGCAGAAGAGCCGAGCCGGCGACGATGCCGGTGAGTGAACGCAAACGGGGAAGGCGGGCGATCGACATGGGGCGAATCTACAAGTAGGAACTTGCGAAAATCAAACCTCCGGTTGTGTGAGCCGTCACCAGACGTTGGTTCGCGGGACATAACACCGCAGGTGAGTGCATGGGGAGGGGTACAGTTTCCCCGTGTCCGAAACGCTGATTCCCCCGACTGACGCACAGCCCGACTTCGGGGCCAATTCCTGGCTCGTGGAGGAGATGTACGAGCAATTCCGCCTCGACCCGGCTTCGGTCGGCGAGTCATGGCGCGAGTTCTTCTCGGACTACAAGTCGCTCACGTCCGGAGCCGCTCCCGTGGCGCCCGCGCCCACCGTGGCCTCGCCGACACCCTCGAACGGTACGACACCGGCCCCGACTCCCGCACCCTCGCAGACGTCCACTCCGGCCGCGGTCGCCGATGCGGGCGAACCCATCAAGGGCGCCGGCGTGGCCATCGTGGCCAACATGGAACGCAGTCTCACCGTTCCGACCGCCACCAGCTTCCGCAACATTCCGGCCAAGTTGCTGGAGGTGAACCGCTCGGTCATCAACGGATACCGGAGTCGCACGGGTCAGAGCAAGGTCAGCTTCACGCACATCATCGGTTACGCGATCGTGCGGGCGATCGCCGACGCGGTACCGCAGATGAACAACGCGTACCTCGAGGGACCCGACGGCAAGCCGCGCATCGTTCGCAACGCTCACGTCAGCATGGGCCTCGCGGTGGACGTCGCCAAGTCCGACGGAAGTCGCAATCTCGTCGTGCCGGTGTTGCGGGACGCGGACACCTTGTCGTTCGCGGACTTCGTGGTGGCCTACGAGGATCTGGTGCGCAAGGTCAAGCAGAACAAGTTGCAGATCTCGGATTTCCAGGGTGCGACCATCAGCCTGACCAACCCGGGAACCATCGGCACGGTTCAGAGTGTTCCGCGTTTGATGCCCGGGCAGGGTGTCATCGTCGGTGTCGGCTCCATTGATTATCCGGCCGAGTTCCAAGGTGCCGACGAGCGCGCATTGGCCACGCTCGGAATCTCCAAGGTCATCACCGTCACGTCCACCTACGACCACCGCATCATTCAGGGAGCCGAGAGCGGCTTGTTCCTGAAGCGGGTACACGAGTTGTTGCTCGGCGAGCACGGCTTCTACGAGTCGGTGTTCCGCAGTCTGGGTGTCCCGTACGAAGCGGTGAAGTGGCGCGTCGACATCAACCCGATGGACAGCGAAGAGGCGATGCTGCACAAGCAGATGCAGGTCGCCACGCTCATCCGCGTGCACCGTGTGCGCGGACATCTCATCGCCGACATCGACCCGTTGCGCTGGAAGGACCCCAAGCTTCCCGTCGAACTGGATCCCATCACGTACGGGTTGTCCATCTGGGACCTCGATCGCGAATTCCTCACCGGCGGTGTGGCCGGAACCACCAAGATGAGCCTGGGTGATCTGCTCGGTGTGTTGCGTGACGCGTACTGCCGAACCATCGGCGTGGAGTACATGCACATCCAGGACACCGACGAGCAGCGTTGGATCCAGTCGCACTTCGAGGGTGTGTCGTTCCAACTCTCCAAGGACGAGAAGCATCGCGTACTCGAGCGTCTCAACGCCGCCGAGGCGTTCGAGAAGTTCCTTGCCACCAAGTACGTGGGCACCAAGCGTTTCGGCCTCGAAGGAGCCGAGAGTGCGGTCCCGATCATGGACGAGATCCTCTCGCGCGCGGCGAACGCCGGACTGGATTCGGCGGTGGTGGGAATGGCGCACCGTGGTCGCCTGAACATCCTGGCCAACGTGATGGGCAAGAGCCTCGAGCACATTTTCAAGGAGTTCGAGGGCTACGTCGATCCGTCGGCCGTGCAGGGTTCGGGTGACGTGAAGTACCACCTCGGAGCCTCCGGCCATCATCACAGCCCGGCCGGTAACGAGATCAAGATCGAACTCGCCGCGAACCCCAGTCACCTCGAGACGGTCGACCCGTTGGTGCTGGGCATGGTGCGCGCGCGCCAAGATCAGATCGACCCGCCGGGCTCGTTCCCGGCGTTGCCCATCCTCATTCACGGCGATGCGGCGTTTGCCGGCCAGGGCCTGGTCGCCGAGTGCCTCGGCATGAGCGACATCAACGGATATCGCGTCGGTGGAACCATCCACCTCATCATCAACAACCAGATCGGCTTCACCACCTCTCCGCAGTTCGCGCGTTCGTCGCTGTACTGCAGCGACGTGGCCAAGATGGTGCAGGCTCCCATTTTCCACGTGAACGGCGACGACCCCGAGGCGTGCGTTCGCGTGGCTCGTTTGGCCTGGGAATACCGTCAGCGCTTCCACAAGGACGTCGTGATCGACATGGTGTGTTATCGACGCCACGGTCACAACGAAGGTGACGATCCCAGCTACACCCAGCCGCTCATGTACCGGGCCATCGCCGAGAAGCGCAGCGTCCGCAAGCTGTACGTCGAGACCCTCGTGGGTCGTGGTGACATCACGCTGGAAGAAGCCGAACAGGCACTCGACGATTTCCAGCGCAAGTTCCAGGTGGCATTGGACGACACGCGCGCGCACGCTCCCGCTCCCATCAAGGTGGCCAAGCCGCCCAAGCCCGTCGGTGTCCTGCCGCACGTGAACACGGGGGTCGAGCGAGCGACCCTCGATCGGATCTTCGCCCAACTCACCAACTATCCCGCCGATTTCACGCCCCATCCGAAGTTGGCCAAGCAGTTCGAGGCGCGTGCCAAGGCGTACAACGAGCAAGGCGACATCGAATGGGCCACCGGTGAGGCGTTGGCCTTCGGTTCCCTGGTGCTCGAGGGCTGTCCGGTGCGTTTGGCCGGTGAGGACTCGCGACGTGGCACCTTCAGTCAGCGTCACGCGGCCCTCATCGACAACACCAACGAACGCGTGTGGATTCCGTTGTCGGAGTTGCCCGGTGCCGAGAAGTTCTGGGTGTACGACTCGCTGTTGTCGGAGTACGCGGCCGTCGGTTTCGAGTACGGATACGCCCACGCGAACCCCGAAGCGCTGGTGCTGTGGGAAGCGCAGTTCGGAGACTTCGTCAACGGCGCCCAGATCATCATCGACCAGTACATCGTGGCCGCCGAGGACAAGTGGAACCAGCACAACGCACTGGTCATGTTGTTGCCGCACGGTTACGAGGGTCAGGGGCCCGAGCACAGTTCGGCGCGCATCGAGCGCTTCCTCACCCTGTGTGCCGAGGACAACATCCAGGTGGTGAACGCCACCACGGCCGCCCAGTACTTCCACGTGTTGCGTCGTCAGATGCACCGAGAGGTCCGCAAGCCGTTGGTGATCTTCACACCGAAGGCGCCGCTGCGCATGAAGGAATCGCGTTCGCGCATCAGCGAACTCGAACCGGGTACCTCGTTCCAAGAAGTGCTCAACGACCCCGCCATCACCGACCGTGCGTCGGTGAAGCGCGTGGTGTTCTGCTCGGGCAAAGTGGCATGGGACGCCATGTCCGAACGCAACAAGCGCAACGCACCCGTGGCCGTCGTGCGCGTGGAACAGTTGTATCCGTTCCCGATCGAGCAGATGGCCCAGATACTCGCGGGTTACCCCAATGCCCGTGAGGTGGTCTGGTTGCAAGAGGAGCCGAGCAACATGGGTCCGTGGCACTTCGTCGAGCACCGCTTGTGGCGCATCAAGGATCAGGGGTACGACCTGCGTCGCGTCGCTCGCGTGGCCAGCGGTAGCCCGGCCACCGGTTCCAAGACCGTGCACGATCAGGAGTTGGCGGACCTGATGGACGAGACGTTCCAGAATCTCTGATCGTCGCGCGCTCAGCGCAACGTCAAACCCAGAATCGTCTCCAGATCGGTGATGGCCTGATCGGCACCCGTCACCTTGATGGTGCGCATGCCCATTCCGGCCGCCGGCTTCAGATTGATGCCGAGATCATCGAGGAAGACGCATTCGGATGGCGACACCGAGAGCATCTCGCAGGCGATCTCGTAGAAGCGAGGCTCGGGTTTGCGTACGCCCACCTTGGAACTCTCGACGATGGCGTCGAAACGTTCCATGATGAGATCGATCTCGGCCTCTCGGCTGTTCGCCGGCCGTTCGGTGACTCCGTCTCCGCCGATCATGTTGTTGGTGAGGCAGGCGGTCTTGTAGCCGGCGGCCTTCACCAGGTCCAGCGCACGAACCATTTCGGGTCGAATGTCGCCCTTCAACACCATCAGCACATCGGCCCCGCGGATGGAGAACCCCATGCGGGCGGCCTCCTCCGAGAAGGCCTCGTCGAACTGGGCGGCGGAGATGTCGTTGCGTTCGAAGCGCGCCCAGGCGTTGCGGTCGGGGTCGGCGGCGTTGATCCGGCGGATGGTGTCCGCCGGGACGCCGATGCGGGCCTCCAGTCGGTTGAAGGCTTCGAACGGGCTGGTCAGGATCACTCCGCCGAAGTCCCAGAGCACGGCCGAGATCGTGGTTGAACCGGTCACAGTCCGATCGTAGGGCTATCCCCAGTGCCGGTCCCCATTGGTGGTTGACTGGCGGGGTGCCCAGACATGTCATCGTCGACGGCTCGAACATCGCCACCGAGGGTCGTTCGAAGCCCAGCTTGAAGCAATTGAACGAAGCCGTGATGGCCTTCATGGCCGATCACCCCAAGGACGTCATCACCGTCATCGTGGACGCCACGTTCGGCCACCGTATCGACGCCAAGGAGACAAAGGCGTTCGACAAGGCGGTCGAACACAACGAGCTGGTCACCCCGCCGGCGGGCACCGTCGGTCGTGGTGACGGGTTCGTGCTCAGCATCGCTCAGAAGGTCGGCGCCTCGATCCTGTCGAACGACAGTTACCAGGAGTTCCACGGCCAGTACGCGTGGTTGTTCGACGAGGGTCGACTGATCGGTGGCAAGCCCGTTCCGAACGTCGGGTGGGTGTTCGTCAATCGCACCCCGGTACGCGGCGACAAGAGCCGTCGTTCCATTCGTGACGCCGAAAAGGGTGGCAAGAAGGAATCGGCACCCAAGGTGAAGGTGAGCGCCGAGGCGATGAAGCCGATGCCGGTGCCCAAGGCGCCTCCGCCGGGCGCGACCCTGCCGGCCAAGAAGGTCGCTCCGGCACCGACGGGCAAGACGGTCAACGAGGTGTTGCCGTTCATCCAGTTCGTGGAGAAGTATCCGGTCGGTTCGGCGGTCGTCGGAGTGGTCGACAGCTACTCCTCGCATGGCGCGTACGTGTCGATCGGTGACGTACGCGGTTACGTTCCGTTGCGTCTCTACAGCAGCCCCCCGCCGCGCTCGGCGCGCGAGGTGATGAAGTTGGGTGACAGCATCACGCTCGAGGTGGTGGAGATCATTCCCGGACGTCGCAGCATCGATCTGAAGCCGGCTTCGGCCACGTCGGTCGCTCAAAAGGCGGCACCCGCGAAGAAGGCGGCTCCGGCCAAAAAAGCCACGACTCCGAAGAAGGCCGCGCCCGGGAAGAAGGCGGCGACTCCGAAGAAGGCCGCACCCGTCAAGAAGGCGGCTCCGGCCAAGAAGGCGGCGCCCGCGAAGAAGGTGGCTCCGGTCAAGAAGGCGGCGCCCGTGAAGAAGGCCGTGCCCGTCAAGAAGGCGGTGGCTCCGGCCAAGAAGGCGGCACCCGCGAAGAAGGCGGCACCCGCGAAGAAGGTGGCTCCGGCCAAGAAGGCGGCGCCCGTGAAGAAGGCCGTGCCCATCAAGAAGGCGGCGACCCCGCGTCGCAAGTGACGCGGCCGCTCCCGATCGCCTACGGTTCTCACGTGCGTCTGGCCACCTGGAACGTCAACTCCTTGCGCGCTCGTATGCCGCGGGTCGAAGAATGGTTCGCCGACGTTCGTCCCGACGTGGTGTGCATGCAGGAGACGAAGCTCGCCGAGGACGCGTTCCCCACGGACTTCTTTTCGTCGCTCGGTTACGAATCGGTTCATCACGGACAAGGTCAATGGAACGGCGTGGCGATCGTCAGTCGGGTCGGACTCGAGAACCCGGTGCGAGGTTTCTCCGACGGCCGGGACCCCGACCCGGAGGCCCGATTGGTGACCGCCACCTGCGCCGGAATCCGCGTGAGTTCGGTGTACGTGCCCAATGGTCGGGAGCTCGATCACGACCATTACCGCTACAAGCTGGCGTGGATGAAGCGACTGGTCGCTCACCTCGAGTCCAACGAATCGCCGACGGGCGATGTCATCGTGACCGGTGACTTCAACATCGCGCCCGACGATCGTGATGTGCACGACCCCTCCAAGTACGCGGGGGCCACGCACGTGAGTGAACCGGAGCGCGAAGCGCTACGCGATCTCGAACGGTGGGGGATGGCAGACGTGTTTCGACAGCATCATCCGGACGAGAAGCTGTTTTCGTGGTGGGACTACCGCGCCGGGGCCTTCAATCAGGGCCACGGAATGCGCATCGACTTGGTGATGGCCACCGAAACCGCCGCCGCGAAGTGCCGGTGGATCTCCGTCGACCGTCAGGCTCGCAAGGGTGACAAGCCCAGCGACCATGCACCGGTGGTGGTGGACATAGATGTCTGAGACGAACGAATCTTCCTCGTGGGCCGATCCCAATGGTGATGGGCCGGGAGGTCTGGGATCGGGGAACCCGTTGGACCTCCCCAAGCATCGAACGGTGATGTTCGAGGCGACCAACCCGCGTTTGCGCTTGGCTAACGCCACGCGCGCGGTGTTGCAGCACTCGGCCACATCGGTGTCGGACCCCGACGCGTTCGCTCGCGCGGCCGAACTACTCGAACAGGCGGCCGCCATTCTCCAGCCCGGTCCGCACGGGCGCAGTTACCACGCCAGCGCGGAAGGCGCCATGGGGGGTGCGACCCATGGCTTCATCAGTCACAGTCCGGTCACCGGACCATTGAACGGTTTGGCGGGTCTCGTCGACATCGCCACGACCGAACGCGAGGTGATCGCCACGGTCACCTACGGCGACGCCTACGAAGGACCACCCGGATGTTTGCACGGCGGGCTGATCGCGGCGATCTTCGACGAGGTGTTGGGGTTCGCCCAGGCGCTGTCGGGGTCACCGGGCATGACCGGTCGCCTCGAGGTGACCTACCGCTCGCCAACCCCGTTGCATCAGCCGTTGCGCGTGGTGGGCCGCTTCGACGGATTGAACGGTCGCAAGATCATGACGTCGGGAACGATCCATGCCGGTGACCGATTGTGTGCCGAGGCGATCGGCACGTTCATCACCGTGAAGGCCACGACCTTCGCGGACCTCAATCGTCAGCGCGAGCAGGCCGACGCGCCTCACCGCGACTGAGAGCTTCCAGGATTCTCTCCCCGGCGCGTCGGGCGAGGATCGCTCCGACCCCTTCGATCGACGCCAGGTCGTCCAGCGTTCGCGGTCGTCGTCGGGCGATGCGCACCAGAGTCGCGTCGGAGCACAACATGGCGGCGTCCACCTGTGCGGCGCGTCCGGCGAGGTTCCTCCATTCGCGAAGCTCCTTCAGAACGGAGTCGTCGGACTCCGTCGACGCGCGACGACGCTCGTTGTCGCGACGAAACTCGGCGGGCGGCGCGACACCGGGCTCGACCGCATCGGCGCCGGCGATGAACGGACTTCGTGTGCGGGTGCGATCGCGTCGTTGGAGTGCGTGGGTGAGAATCAGTTCGTCCGATGCGCGGGTGATGGCGACGTAGGACAATCGAACCTCCTCCTCTCGCTCGAGGTCGCTCTTGGCCGATGAGTGGGGCATCAGCCCCACCTCGCAACCGGCCACCACGACGACGTCCCATTCACGACCCTTGGCGCCATGGAACGTGAGCAACTCGACGACGTTGGAGTCCGCCACCACGTCGAAGGGCCGATTCGCCCGCACCCACGCCGAGAAGGCTCTGCCATCGCCGCCTCCCGCGCGAAGGAACTCGTCGACGGCATCGGCCACCGCGCGTCGAGCCACGATGTCCTCGGTGGTGTCGTCATCGGAGGGATCCCGGGCATCGCGCGACCATGTGGCGATGCGCGAGGAGCTGGGCAGGTCGCCGACCTCGCGGGTGGCGCGTTGAATCGGGTCGGCCGCGGCGGCTCCGAGGATGCGCGCCGAGACTCCGCGGGCTTCGAGGGCCACGCGTATGGGCGAGAGCTGGGCGTTGGTGCGCGCGAGAACCGCGATGGAACGCCAAGAGCCGCGCCCCCGACCGACTTCGTCGATGATGTCGGCGATACCGGTGGCCTCGCGATGTTCATCGGCGAATCCGTGGACACGGACCGTCGAACCATTGGGTCGGGCCGATACCAGATCGGGCACGGTCGCTCCGCCGTTCGCGAGCGCCTTCAGGCCCGCACCGACCACCTGGGGCGTGCATCGATAGTTGGTGTTCAATCGCACGATTTCGATGCCGGGGAATCGCGATTCCAGGTTGGAGAGAATCGTCGGATCGCTGCCGTTGAAGCCGTAGATGGATTGGGACGGATCACCGACCAAGGTGAGCTGGTCGCGGTCACCGCGCCACAGTTCGAGAACCTCCAGTTGGAGCGGGTTGAGGTCCTGGGCCTCATCGACGAAAAGATTGCGAATGCGCCAACGCGCGATGGACGCGAACTTCTCGTCGTTCCTCATCAGATGGATGGTCGTCGACAGCAGGTCGTCGAGATCGATGACGCCTCGCTTGGCCTTGAGCTTCTCGAGATCGGCCATCACGCGTGCCACGTCGGCGGGCGGTGCCTGACTCCGGCGACCGGCGGCCGAGACCGCGGCCGCGTAACGGGTGGACTCCACGTTGCGCGCCCGTGCCCAGTCGATGTCGGAGCCGAGCGCGGCGATGCTGGTTCCGTGCTTCGGTCCGATGACCTCACCGATGAGACGTCGTCGATCGGACACCACCGTCGGATGCGAACGACC
>Ga0315905_10000908_pt1 | contig 32205 bp, 23 predicted proteins | sample LakEriMetagenome_5_FD_203522 | JGI IMG/M metagenome (GOLD analysis project Ga0315905, IMG submission 203522) | Freshwater fungal communities from buoy surface, Lake Erie, Ohio, United States - Buoy 4 MA121 | ecosystem: Environmental > Aquatic > Freshwater > Lake | place: USA: Lake Erie, Ohio... | reverse complement strand
TGGAAAATGCAGGAGTAAGGGTGTAGCCTTCGGCCGGCTCAGAGTTATTATTCGTGCTACCCGGAGTGGGCGAGGCGAATAGAACTTCGAGGTCTTCACCATCCGTGAATTTTCCGGTGCTGGCGTTAAGCGATAGTATACTAATCGACAATTCATCTGCCAATTCACCCGAGGGTGAATAGAGATAAACCGTCTCTCCGGCGCCGGAGAGCCCGAAATTGGTGTGGAAGAAGGAGCCAGCTGTATTGATGAATTCAGAGTTCAATTCTAAGTCCGAAGTTGTAGTGATTTGAATACTTACATAATCATAATAGTTCGGGTCCGTATAGGCGACATCGAACGCAAGAGAATCAATGGGGCCGGCTGATAGTCCCGCCGAAAGCAAATCTTCTGCTCTGTATATAGTTTGCATGCGCGCGCTGAAGTACCAGTTGCCATAGGGTGCCGGGTAACACGTGTTGCAGTTTTGAGCGTTGTTTTCTCCGACTACCACATCATTGATTCGCAGCACAGGACGTAAGGTGGAGACTTCGCCATATTGAGCACTGCAGGCGTAGTCACCACCATCAACAAATGATGAAACGGAGGCAGTATAATCGGTAGCTGTTTGGTTGAATACGGAGTTGGAAGTATATCCGCCCGACCAATAGGAGCAGGTGTTTAATACCAGGTTGGAAAAACCATCCCATTCAAAGTTTTGCTGAGCCTCATGATTGTTCCATCCTATTTGAGGAGTAAAGGCGTTCGAAGTATGGAAGGAGACTGCAGATGGTGAAGTGAATCGGTTTTTACTGCTGCAGAAAACGACCAGGAACTCGCCGGGTTGAAGAACATAGGATGGAAATGACCACTGCTGTGCATTCGATTCATCGTCGGTGAGACTATATCCTTGGAGATTTACTGGTTCGTTTCCGGCATTGTATAACTCAATCCAGTCTTTGTATTCACCATCTTCATCCAGAAGTGTAGCCGCGTTTTTATTACTGCCTTCATTGATAACGATTTGAGCGTTTGAAGCAAAACAAGATGAAACGAACAGCAGAATTGAGAATAGTCGTAAACGCATAGTATTAGTGGTGTCTGCGTTGAGGTGTTAACGCCGATGTAACAAATATAGGCTATGTAATTTCAACGGATAGGATTGGTTGGAAGCCATGCTTATTTTTGCCGGCCTCATGGCCCCGTAGTTTAATGGATAGAATGGAGGATTCCGGTTCCTCAGATGGGGGTTCGAATCCCTTCGGGGTCACTGTTAGATAAGACCGCTGCGCCAGCGGTCTTATTTTTTTAGGTTCGTTTATTTTTCATCTTTATTTTGCAATCTATTAACCAATCAAAGTATGCCACTCAACTCCGTATTCGGCTGGTTTATTAAGAAGCGAATACACCAAATCGACCTGTTCATGAAGTACCCGGTCGAGGTGCAGGGAGAGTTGTTTCGCAATCTTATCGACGAGGCTGCGCTCACGCGATTCGGAGTTGATCATGGGTTTTCTTCTATTCGTTCGGTGGAAGATTTTAAAAAGGCCGTTCCTATTCGCAACTACGAGGCACTGAAGCCCTACATCGAGTTATTGCGTGAAGGTCAACAGAACATTTTGTGGCCATCGAAGTTGAAATGGTTCGCAAAGAGTAGCGGCACAACAGACGCAAAGAGTAAGTTTATTCCGGTTACTTCGGAAGCATTAGAACAATGTCATTACAAGGGCGGCAAAGATTTGCTGGCCCTTTACTATAATCAGAAGCCCGACGCTCGCGTCTATAGCGGTAAGCATTTGGTGTTGGGTGGTTCATCGAAGATTAACCCTTTCAACGAGGAAGGATACACGGGCGATTTGTCCGCTATTATCATTCGGAACTTGCCTGTATGGGTCGAGATCATGCGTGCGCCCTCGCGTGACATTGCCTTAATGGATAACTGGGAAGAGAAGATTGAGATGATTGCGCGCACCACCATGGATGAGGATATCTACATGATGGCGGGAGTGCCTTCCTGGACATTGGTCTTATTAAAGCGCATTCTCGAACTCAAGGGCACAGAGAATATCAAGGAAGTATGGCCTAACCTCGAATTGTTCTGGCACGGAGGTGTGAGTTTCAAGCCTTATCGTGACCAGTTCAGCAAGCTCATACCTTCCTTGCAGATGAACTATGTAGAAACGTATAACGCATCGGAAGGATTTTTCGGAATTCAGGATCGGTTGAATGCCGACGATATGCTTTTGATGCTGGATTACGGAATCTTTTATGAGTTCATGCCTATGAGTGAATACGGCAAGGAGCATCCGAAAACGGTAAGTCTCAAGGATGTTGAAGTAGGTCAAAACTATGCAATTATCATAAGCACAAATGGAGGTTTGTGGCGATACTTAATTGGTGATACAGTGCGCTTCACTTCTACGTTTCCATTTCGAATACAAGTGAGTGGTCGCACTCGCCATTACATCAATGCATTTGGGGAAGAGTTGATAGTAGACAATGCTGACGAAGCGATACGCTGTGCTTGCTTGGAAACGGATGCATCGGTCGTTGATTATACCGCTGCTCCGGTCTATATGTCGGAAAAGGCGAGTGGCGCGCACCAGTGGCTAATCGAATTTGACCGAGAGCCCACGAGCATGAAAGTTTTCGCGGAAGTCTTGGATCGCACTTTAAAAGCGCTCAACACGGATTATGAGGCCAAGCGTGCATTTGATTTTATTTTGAAGATGCCCGACGTAAGAGCGGTTCCTGCAGGTACCTTTTACAACTGGATGCGTGATAAGAATAAGTTGGGCGGTCAGCACAAGGTGCCACGTTTGAGCAACGAACGAAATTTCGTTGAAGAGCTTTTGTCGCAAGTAGAACGCACGGTGCAGAATTCGGTCACAGTATGATTCGATTTTTTATAGGGATTCTCCTTTTCGCAATCAGCACTGCGCCTGTGTTGGCTCAATCTACGTTTGAGCTTATATCGGAACAGCGGGTAGACGCAAATCGTCTGGTAGTGGATGAATTGGGAAATATCTACTTGATGAACACTACGGGTATTGAACGACGAAATGCAGTCGGCGGCGGAGTTTTCCGGACGTCCGAAATGCAGTGGGGCGAGTTTCATGATGTTGATGTTACAGATCCTCTTCGGCCCTTTATTCATTTTCCCTCTACCGGAAAAGTCGTTTTTTTCGATAATACGCTGAGCGCACAAGGGTTTCCTATCGATCTTTTTGAACTAGGATATGATAACGTCGAGTATATGTGCGGGTCGCGTGGCGATGGCTTTTGGTTGTGGGATGCACGAAATTCAGAGATCATCAGGGTCGATCGAAGTTTCAAGAACATTCTGTCGAGTGGGAATTTGAGTATTTTATTGAAGTCAGAAATACGTCCGCGAGGTATGATGGAGCGGGGCCACTTTTTGTATGTGTTTTGTAATGACAATACGTTGCATGTGTTTGATATGTTTGGCGCATGGAAGAAGAGTCTCACCTTGGGCGCCTTGGTGAGTTGGGAGGCCGACGCAGGCAAACTATTCCTCTTTGGTACCGATAGTGTAATGCGGATTGTGGACACGAAGCTTTGGCAAACACAAGAATTTCCAATACCAACTTCAGGTGATTGCTATTCCTTTCATTCGCCCATACTCTATTGCCTTCGGAATGGTTTCTTAAGGGAATTCAAGCTTATGGAAAACGCAAGAAACTAACAATTGCAACTTGAACGGTTGAATTGTTTTACTTTCGAAGCGTATTCTATTTACCTACAACAGATCATGCATATTGCTATAGCCGGAAATATTGGTTCAGGCAAAACAACCCTGACCACTTTACTTGCAAAACATTACAAGTGGCAACCTCATTTTGAAGAGGTAGACGACAATCCATACCTTATTGATTTTTACAAAGACATGCAGCGTTGGTCATTCAACTTGCAAGTGTTTTTCTTGAAGAGTCGTTTTCGTCAAATCATGGAATTGAAGAAAAGCGGAAAGAAGATTGTGCAGGATCGCACCATCTACGAGGACGCTCAAATCTTTGCTCCGAACTTGCACGCGATGGGTTTGATGACCACGCGCGATTTCGAAAACTACGTGGATCTGTTTAACGTGATGGATGAATTCATCACGCCTCCCGATTTGCTCATCTTTTTGCGTGCTTCTGTGCCTGCTCTGGTCGACAACATCGGCAAACGCGGTCGTGAGTATGAAGAAGCCATTCGCCTCGACTACTTAACGCGTCTCAACGAACGCTATGAGGCCTGGATTAGCACCTACAACAAAGGCAAGATGCTCGTAATCGATATCGATGATAATCGCTTCCATGAGAAGCCCGAAGATTTAGGGAAGATTATTGCCGGCGTGGACGGACAGCTGCACGGACTGTTTAAGTGAAGAGTGCCTAGTGGCGAATGTCTAATGGCTAGTGGCTTGTGATTGTAAGACAATCATTACATATAGGAATGAAAAAAGCGGTGATTATCACCGCTTTTTTTATTAGTCATTCGTCACTAGTCCCTAGTCATTATTTCTTCCCCTGTAAATTCACTGTCATGATAACCTCGTTCTTGATCAAGTTGTCGCCGAGGTTGTCGAAGAATTTGTCTGAACCATATCGAACATCAAATTGTGAGCGATCAAATACAAATCCACCGCCTACATTGATGTCTCCGCCATTCGGAGCAACGACCAATGTGCAATTGAGATCTTTGGTAATTCCTTTAACAGTGAGTTTGCCAATTATTTCGTAGTTGATTGCATTCTTCTTGGTGCCGGATGTAATGGTGTATATGGCCTCTCCAAATTTTCCTGTGTCGAAGAAGTCGGCGCTCTTCAGGTGACCTTCAATCTTTGTTTTTTCATTGCCTGATAGATCGGTGTTAGTGAGCGTATTCATATCGATTACAATTTCACCACCGGTGATAGCGCCGCCTGATATATTCACGTTTCCGCGCTTCACTAGGATTGCACCTTGATGTTTCTTTCCGACAATGTTTTCGCCTCTCCATGTGAGTGATGAGGTAGCAACATCAATGGTGTAATTACCATCGCCTGCAGGTTGCAGATTGGTCGCTTTATCGGCACTTTGGATAGTGACCATGGAAGTGTCGGTAATTCCACTTTTCAAAGCGAGTTTGCAGCGCTGATAGCTTGCCTCGTATACAGAGTCCTTTCGCAGTTCTTTACATTTCGCATAATCAGGACTGTTTACGTCTTCTACAGTTGCGCAGTTACAGGCGTCGAATTGTGTGAGTCCGCCTTTTGCAGATTCGCCGCAGGATGCCATTAGCGTTGTGGCAGCCAATGCAATCAAAGTTGTTTTTACGAAGTTCATGTATTCAATTGTTTTTAGTGTGTAAGCGTATCTGTTGATGTCATATGATAGGTGGTGGTATCAGCAGCACCTTCCATGTGAGTGCACTCGGTCTTCTTGTCTTTGCAGCAAGATGCTCCTTCACCATGTGTGCATTCCATTTTCTTACCATCCGCGCAGCAAGAATCTTTACCATGCGCGTGCTCACCCAAAAGCGGAGCGAGTGTCAAACCAACGAGACAGGTCAACTTGATGAGGATGTTCATCGAAGGACCTGAAGTGTCTTTGAATGGATCACCAACAGTGTCACCAACTACAGCAGCCTTGTGTGGCTCAGACTTTTTGTAGAAGATTTCTTTTTTGCCGTTTACTTCAATTTCAACACCTTTCTCGAACGACTTCTTTGCATTGTCCCATGCACCACCGGCGTTGTTCTGGAAGATAGCCCACAACACACCGCTCACAGTAACACCGGCCATATAAGCACCGAGTGCTTCAGCGCCCATAACCAAACCGATGATGATAGGAGTAACGATTGTGATAACCCCCGGCAACATCATTTCACGCAAGGCAGCACGGGTAGAAATTTCAACACATTTGCTGTACTCCGGCTTGCCTGTACCTTCCAGGATACCCGGAATGTCGCGGAACTGGCGACGCACTTCGTTCACCATGTCCATAGCAGCTTTACCCACAGAGTTCATGGCAAGTGCAGAGAATACAACCGGAATCATACCTCCGATGAACAATGCTGCGAGCACTTTCGCGTCGAAGATGTTGATACCATTGATACCTGTGAACGTAACATAAGCTGCGAAAAGAGCGAGTGCTGTAAGTGCAGCAGAAGCGATAGCAAAACCTTTACCGATAGCGGCAGTTGTATTACCTACAGAGTCGAGGATGTCTGTCTTTTCGCGCACGTCTGCAGGAAGTTCACTCATCTCAGCAACACCACCCGCGTTGTCGGCGATAGGACCGAATGCATCAATAGCAAGCTGCATGGCAGTGTTGGCCATCATTGCAGAAGCAGCGATACCTACACCATAGAAACCTGCCAATGCATAAGCACCCCAAATTGCACCTGCGAACAGGATAACAGGCATTGCCGTTGAAAGCATACCCATACCCAAACCTGCGATGATGTTGGTAGCAGCGCCCGTAGCAGACTTCTGCACGATACCCATAACCGGCTTCTTGCCTAAGCCTGTATAAAACTCAGTGATGTAAGAAATGGCAGCACCTACGAACATACCGATGAGTACTGCGAAGAAAACATTTTGTGATGTTGTAGTCGTTGTGCTGTATTCACCTGCATTGAACACCTGGATGCTCATTTCAGCAGGCAGGCACATGTTGATGAGGAAGTAAGAAGCTACCAGTGAAAGACCGATAGATAACCAGTTGCCTAGGTTGAGGGCGCCTTGCACCGCATTGATAGTTGCTTTACCGCTATCTGATACACGTACGAAGTAGCTGGAAATGATAGAGGCCAGAAGACCTACCGCAGCAATCAGCAATGGAAGGAAGATTGGACCCATACCATTGAATGGAATAGCATCGAATGATCCATTGTTGGCTTCCATGAAGTCGCGAATCACGTAGTTACCCAATACCATCGAGGCAAGAACTGTCGCTACGTATGAGCCGAACAAGTCGGCACCCATTCCGGCAACGTCACCTACGTTATCACCTACGTTATCGGCGATTGTAGCAGGGTTACGTGGATCGTCTTCCGGAATACCGGCTTCTACTTTACCTACAAGGTCAGCACCTACGTCGGCTGCTTTAGTGTAAATACCACCACCTACGCGAGCGAAGAGTGCGATACTTTCAGCACCCACCGAGAAACCGGCGAGAACTTCCAGCACTTGTGTCATCGCTTCAACACCGCCATTGGCAAATGAACCTTGCATGAAGTACATGAAGAACAGGATGAACAGCATGCTCAAACCGAGCACTGCCAAACCGGCAACGCCAAGGCCCATTACGGTTCCACCTGTGAATGAAACTTTCAATGCTTTTGAAAGCGAAGTACGCGCTGCTTCTGTAGTGCGCACGTTGGCTTTGGTAGCGATGCGCATACCGAAGAAACCGGCCAATGCACTAAAGAATGCACCAATGACGAATGCAATAACGATGAGCCAGTGAGAGGTGGCAACCATCTGCGAAAGCACTCCCAAGGCAGCGCCTGCAATGACCACGAAAATGGCCAATATCTTATACTCGGCTTTGAGGAAGGCCATAGCACCTTCGGCTACATAACCGGCGATTTCTTTCATACGGTCGTTACCCGCATCTTGCTTACTCACCCAGGCCGATTTAATGGCCATAACAATAAGGCCCAATACTCCGAGGGCCGGAACGATGTAAATCAAACTATCCATTGATGTGATATAATTGGTTTCGTGTTGGTTATAGAATGCCGATCGGGCATTTGGGGCGCGAATATAAGGGAAAATTGGATTTTGGGTACTGGTTACTGGGTACCCGATGGTGCTAGTCAAAGACGCAGGGCATCTGCATTCAGTATCCAGTCCCCAGTCCTCAATAGAATGCAACCCCTGCGTACGAATTTTCGTCATACTTTCACAACGAACTTAATACCTTAGCCTTATGAAATTAAATCTGCTTTTTTCAGCTTTTGTTTTATTTTTTGTTTCCGGAGTTCAGGCCCAATGCACGATTACCGGTGCAATTAACCAGCTCCCGGTAACCTGCGCAGACCAGCAAATCACGTTCATGGGATACGTTACTTCGGATTGTGGTTTTGGTGGAGCATATAATTATACATGGTTGGCCTACACCGATGGAGGCAATGGAACGCAAACACCGATCAATGAATTGACTGTTTCGGGCACTGCAATTTCCGGGACTACCTTTCCTCAGTATGTGTTGCAGCTTGAAGCGTATCCGTATGTTCAAGTTTGTTTGATGGTGAATTACATAGATGGTGATGGAATTCTGCAAGGTGAGGTTATGTTGTGCCAGTCCGCGATTAATTTTCCTCAACCGCTTGAGGTTACAACCTCTATAGGCCTCAATAATTGTGGGCAGCCTTCTTGCCTTGCGCAGTTCATGGCATCCGGAGGAACCGCTCCCTACACATACTTACTAAGTGACGGACAGGTTCTTTCGCCTAACGTATGGAACTGTTTCGATGCAGCAGGAACTTACGTGCTGACTGCAATTGATGCCAATGGATGTGAGGGTAGCACCAGCTTTTCGATTACCGGAGGTACTTCTGAAAATTCAAGCTGCGAACTATCTGTGCCTTTGGAAAACGGAGTAGTTCTTTTTGATACAATATGCAGTATCAATCAAGAGCAGCCTTCTTGCAGCAATGGAAACAGCTATTTTCAATACGGTTGGTATAGTTTCAACTCTGAAAACTTTAGCCACGCAAACATTGCTTTTTACAGTGGTTACAACGCATCTCCCAGTGGCGGTACAACAGGATATAGTTACCCTTCGGCCGTAGAGATTTATCAGGAGTCTGCAGGCAGCGGCTGCAGCGGATCGGAATTGGTCTTCTGTCAAGCATTTGCAGGTTCAAACTCAGCTACGGGCGGTGGTGTTCCTCCCTGTTTTGATTTGGCAGATTCAATAGCCATTCAGCCGAATACCAACTATTACATTAAGTATATGACACAATGGACCTCATGGGTTCCTGTGCAAGCACTCGTGATGCTTACTAATGAGCCTATTGCGCCCTTGTGTGGTTGTACCGATAATACTTCCTGCAATTACGATCCTGATGCTCTTATTCCGGATGGTTCTTGTGGATGGTCGGGTTGTATGGATGTTGGCGCATGCAACTATCAACAATGGGTGACCTGCGACAATGGTTCGTGCATTTATGGCAGCGACATCAACGGTCTCATTTTTCACGACGTAAACGGTGATGGAATTCGTCAGACATGGCAGCCAGCAGAGCCTGTGTTAAGCAATATCGGAGTGATTACGATTGAAGAATTGGGCGTACTTATTTATCCTGATGCGAGTGGTCAGTTTGTATTGCCGAATATTCCTCAAGCCACATACACTGTGTCGTTTGAAGATCCGAACGGCTATTGGATACTGAATGCAGGTGGTCCATTCCAGGTTACTTTACCTACGTGCAATGGCTTGCAACTTCCACTCATTCCTGCTACCGAAGCAACTGCCCAAATCAGTGGTTTGAGTACATGGGAGAATTCAACGATTCATTGCGCCGGTGGATTCAATCCGGGTATTTATTTATACAACAATGGTAACCTGCCTCTGAGCGGAACCTTTACCATTACAATGGATCCCTCCTTGGCTTATGATGAAGCGCCTTGGGCAGGAACCGGTGCAACAGTCGTGGCACCAATCGAAACGGCTCCCGGTACGCTCACATGGACAATCACTAATCAGCCGGCGGGTTCACTTTACTATTATCAGGTTCATATCCTGGGTCCCGGAGCAGCGACAACCGGACAGTCCTTTCCGTTTGCGTTTTCACTCACGCTCACTGATATGAATGGTGGAGTATTCTATACCAACGATTGGAACATCAATCCAAGTGTGACCTGCAGCTATGATCCTAATGATAAGCAAGCAACACCGGCAGGATGGACAGATCAACATTTCATCGAGGCCGGAGAGGATATAGAGTATCGCATTCGATTTCAAAATACGGGGAATGCGCCTGCATTTAATGTGCGCATAGAAGATCAGCTTGATATTACACGTCTCAATTTGAATTCGTTTACACCTGTTGCTGCATCCCATTCCTACAGCACTATTGTTACGCCGGATGGCATGGTGCAGTTTGTTTTTGACAACATCATGCTTCCCGATAGCGTGCACGATGAGCCGAATTCTCATGGATGGGTGGTGTATCGCATACGTGCCTTCGATTCATTGCAACCGTTGGATGTGATCAATAATACAGCAGCCATTTATTTCGATGACAACGAACCGGTGATTACTAATACGTATTCGCACACCATTTTCTCGTGCGATTTGATTCCGGATCCGAATGGAGTCAATGCGACTTGCCAGGGACAACCGGTGATGTTGAATATCTTCCCGGAAATGGACTACACAGAAACCTATGCATGGTATGTGGATGGAAACTTGGTGAGCAACGAATTGCTCTACAATTTCCCGGCAAACGATGTAGGAGACTTCAGTTTTGTGCTCAACCGCACCAACCCGTTCTGCAGTGTGTATGATACGATGACAGTGGAAGTTTGGCCTATACCTGAAGGCACAATTGTAAATGGCGGACAGGCGCTTGCAGCGCCCGCAGGAACAAGTTGGCAATGGTATTTCAATGGAGTAATGACTGCAGAAACAACCCAGGTAGTTTTCCCAACGCAATCGGGACTTTATACAGTGGTCACAACAAACGAATTCGGATGTTCAACCTTGAGCGATGAGTTGGAATACACTTTCATAGGCGTTGATGAACTAACCCCATCTTCAGTTGGCGTTTATCCGAATCCTTCGAGTGGCCTCGTGATGCTTTCGCTTGCCAATGGCGAGCGAGGGATACGCATTTATAATGGCACAGGTCAGCTCGTATACAGCGACCGCAACGCCACAGGAAATTATCAATTGGATGTTTCAAATTGGTCGGTGGGTGCTTATCGTATCGTTACCAATCAACATGATGCAACTACACTCATTGTGAGATAAGATTCAATGAATCAATAGAAGAAAAGGCCTCGAAGAAATTCGGGGCCTTTTTAGTGAATCAGATTGCGAAGCACGTTCGCTTTTAATTCTGTTTCGTGCCACTCCTCCTCCGGGGTTGAACCGGCTACTATGCCGCCTCCAACATGGATTTCGAAATGATCTGAAAATACCTGCATGCAACGCAGATTGACGAAGTGAATTTCATCGCCCGCTGAAAAGCGCATACCCAACCTTCCCGCATAGAGTCGCCTGTCGAATGGTGTATGTGCAAGTATGAATGCCCGAGCTGCTTCGCGAGGCAGTCCACAAACGGCAGGGGTTGGTTGAAGTTGGTCGATGAGGTTGTCTGAAGAATTTTCCGATGAGAAATGGATGTCGGTTTTGAGATGTGCAAGAGGCCCTGCCTGAGCTGTATAGGGGCCAACGCAATTGACTTGCGATGCTCCGCAGCGATCGATGGTTTGAAGAATGAAATCAGTAACCAGCGATTGCTCTCGGCGAAGTTTGTCAGACCAAGTCAATGGATTGGCACTTCCAATAGCTTGCGTGCCGGCAAGACTTACCGTGTGATATTCGTTACCTTTTTTTCTCAGCAGTAATTCCGGTGTTGCCCCCATCCAGGTGCCGTATTGCGGAGTATTTATAACGTAGACACACGCATTGGTGTAATTGTCCATGAGCCCCTGGAAAATGGCATCAAGCGATTTGGAAGAACGCATTACATGTTTGATGCAGCTGATCACCACTTTTTCCAGTGCTCCCGATTTTATGGAATGCAGAGCTTCAACGATTGCTTCGGCATGCTCGGCCTGAGAGGTTGGCAGTTGCGCTTCGTTTCCGTTGTATGGATGAAAAGGTGCGACAGTGAGTTCGATACCGCCATTAGCAGATAGAAATGCACTGCCATCGAATGAAAAATGGATAGCCTGCCGCTTGGTGTTTTCTTCTCGGGGGAGAACGCAAGTTGCGAAATACCGATTGTCCGCTATAGATTCATCGATGCTCATCCCTTTTTCTCTTTGACCATGACAGTAAGTCTGCTGGAAGCGATGAGTTGTTTTTCCTCATCCACGATGTCGATGTTCCAAATATGGATAGTCCTTCCTTGGTGAAGAATTTTTGCAATGCCCGTGACTGAGCCATTGCGCTTCGACTTCACATGATTGATGTTGAGTTCTACGCCAACAGCAATTCCGCCGTTTGCTGCAGCGAGTAGGTGTGACCCGTAGCTGCCAAGTGTTTCTGCCAAAGCAGCACTTGCGCCACCGTGCAAGAGACCATAGGGTTGTTGTGTGCGATGGTCGACCGGCATCGTAGCTTCAATGTGACCCTCAGAAATATGAGTAAATTCAATGCCTAATGCACCAAGAAGGGTGCTATTAGCGAGGTTATTTGCGGCTTCTATACTCATGCGGCGAAGATAGGTTATAGGGGATAAGGTATGATGAGTGAGGTGGTTGAGCGAAGGCGATGGGCAAAAAAAAACCGCCGAGCTGGCGGTTCTTTTTCAGATATCTTAAATGTTAGAAGTTCGTTTGGTCTTTGTGATTGCGGAATTCCAAATCATTCTTCGCTTTCTCACCGAGTGACGCGTCTTTCTGAACTGCGTTGCGCAAGTTCGTTCCAACACCCGCTCCGTCGCCGCTGCGAGCGCAAATGATTGCGCGCAGGTAGTCCGCTTTAGCAGAGCTGTCGCCGCTTGCATCGATATCTGCTTTTGCTGCACCTGCATCCTTATTCAGGAGTTTTGCTAATGAAGAGTTGAAAGTCTTGAAAGATGACATGTTCTTGACAGCACCGCCGTAGTTGCCGTTCTGAATGTCGATAAGACCTTTGTTATAGCTGGATTCAGCACCGGCACCTGCTTCATTGAAGTAAGTCATAGCGCCTTTGCGATCACCATTTACACGTGTAACAATACCCATGTTATTCGCGGTTTCAGCACACTTCTTCATGCTGTACGCTTTGTTCCAATTGGTTTGTGCATCTGCAAGTTTGTTTTGCATGTAGTAGACACAACCTAGGTTGTTGAATGAGCGGTAGTCAGCATCAGTCAGAACGGTTGCAGCCTGATAGATTGCCGCTTTCTTGTTCAAGTCATCAAGCAAAGAACCGGCGCGCATCAACTCTTCATACTTCAATTGTGATGGGTTGCTTGAACCAATTTGAACAAGCTCCTCATCGCTGTAGCCCTGTAAATCGTAGTTGATTAGCACACGGCAGCGACGAAGGCTAGGGAATATATCCTTCTGAATTTCTGTGTAAGTCTTAGAGATGTTTTTAATTTCCTGCTCACGCTGCTGCAAATCGCTCGTCATTTTCAATACATTGATAATGATGTTACGATCTTCGATATTCGAAGCTTCCATGGCTGAGCGGAAACCTTCCCAGTCTTCTCCTTTTGGTGTAAGAGCAAATAAGCTTTCAGGAGCGTTTGTCAGCTTCATTTTCTTGGCTAAGTCCATGAATGCTTTTTTGCCTGCCTCAGCGCGCTCTGTAGCGAGATTGTCGTTCAGAAGCATTTCACCTTCCGGTGAAGCGTAAGAAGTAAACTCGATTTTTTTGATGACAAAAGCAGGGTTGGCGGCAACGCTTTGCATCCACTTGCCCAAGCTAACCATATCGGCTTGTTTTAATTCAGCCGGTTTCAAGGTTGAAGAGTTATAATCGAAGTTAATTTGGGTGCTGTCGTTCGTGTAGCTCAGCGTGCGCACGAACTGGTCCTTACTCCAAATGCACTTGTCATCATTTTTAATCAGATAAGGAGTAGTAATGATTCCTTCTCCGATGGCCAATGCGGGGAAGTCGGCTTCTTTACTGCCCATTTTGCCATGGATGCGGAGCTCCAGTTTACCATTGGCCATTTCCGGCGTGTATGCTACACGATCGTTATATGTGAAGCTCTTACCGGTTTTGAATGGGACGATTGTTCCGTTACCAACGGCTTGCTCTCCTTGATAGTAGGTGGATTTGAATCGAGTTTCTTTTCCATTGTGGACAAAAACCGGCACTGCTTCTATGCTGGCCTTCTTTGGGAAGTATTTAGGAGGGAAGTTACCTGAAACAGTCAAAGCCACAGTATCACCGTGCACTTCAAGTGGATTTGGATTTGACTTAATGCCCATTTCCTGAGCAGCCTTCTCCATAGATTTTAAATTGGCGCATCCCACGACAATGGCTGCGCAAAGCACAGCGGCGAGAAAGTAGAAGCCGTTATTTTTCATGCGGTTTAATTGAATTGGTTTCTTAAAAATTCAACCGCAAATCTAGACACCTTGTTGCTGTTCGGAAAGGATAAAGTAGTGGTTTTGAAATGGTTTTTCAACAAGAGGTCGTGCATGACCAATTTTGATGGCGTAATGGGTAAGCCACAAGGAGCCCTTTTGTTAAAGCTCAAAGGAAACGCGAAGAAACTCATTCCAAAGAGCATCGTCAGGCGGCGGGGCTACAATACATATAGGAGTTTTCTTTACCGGATGCATGAATTCGATTTTGCGCGCATGCAGATGTATGGAGGCATTATCGTTGGTGCGTTTTGCTCCATACTTTATATCCCCTTTAATTGGACAGTCCAGGCTTGCAAGCGTAGCTCTAATTTGGTGATGACGTCCTGTTTTGGGATAGACTTCAACGAACGTGTAGTTGTCTCCGATTCCCATTACCTTGTAGCTGAGCTCCGATTCTTTTCTGTCGGCGCCTGCTTCGCTGTAGGCAAAGGTTTTATTCAGTTTTTGATCTTTCCAGAGGTAATTGATAATGGTAGCTTCCGTTGGAGTGGGGGTGCCCTTCACAACCGCCCAATACGTTTTCTGAACTTCGCGGTATTTGAACATATTGGATAACCTGTTCAGAGCCTTTGTTGTGCGAGCATATATGACAATGCCGCTCACCGGGCGGTCGAGACGATGAACAGTGCCAATGAAAGCGAGTCCTGGTTTGTTGTACTTCTGTTTGACATAGCTCTTAACGGTTTCGCATAGTGTCTGATCTCCGCTGATGTCGCTTTGAATAATGTCGGAGTTACGCTTGTTAACGACTACAATGTGATTGTCTTCATAGAGAACACGCAGATTCTCAACGGTGCTCATCACGATGGGTTCTTTCGGTGCCTGTCGCCAGTCGCGAGTTCCTTTTGATGCGGGGGTTTGGTTTTCCATGTTACTTGGTTTTTATGCGATAATCAATCGCTACAGAGTATGAGGCCTAGTATTGTTCTTTAGAATTTGGGAAGTCGCCGCTTTTTACATCGCTCACATAGCGGCTGACGGCGCTGTGAATCTGCTCGCCTGCATTCATGTATCGTCGAAGGAAACGAGGGCTGAAGTCTTCGGTATAACCAAGCATGTCGTTAACAACCAAAACTTGCCCATCCACTTGTGAGCCGGCGCCAATTCCAATAGTTGGGATTTCTATGGATTGTGTTACCTGAGCGGCAAGTGCGGCGGGTATTTTCTCCAGCACTAAAGCAAAGCATCCGCATTCGTCAAGCACTTTGGCGTCACTCAGCAGCCGTTCGGCCTCTTGTTCTTCCTTTGCGCGAACTTGATACGTCCCAAACTTGTAAATACTTTGTGGAGTTAGACCCAAATGTCCCATGACCGGAATTCCGGCTGTAAGAATGCGTTGTATGGATTCGCGTATTTCAGCACCGCCTTCCATTTTGACGGCGTGAGCTCCGCTTTCCTTCATGATTCGAATCGCTGAATTGAGGGCTTCTTTCGAGTTTCCTTGGTAAGATCCAAAAGGCAAGTCGACAACAACCAGGCAACGCTTTGCGGCTCTTACCACGCCCTGTGCGTGATAAATCATCTGATCGAGAGTAATAGGCAGCGTTGTCTCATGCCCTGCCATCACATTACTGGCGCTGTCGCCAACTAAGATGACATCAATACCGGCTCCATCGACCAGCCGAGCCATACTGTAGTCATACGAGGTGAGCATGGAGATTTTTTCACCCCTCTCCTTCATTTCATGGAGTGTGTTGGTCGTAATTCGACGCACTTCTTTGTTAATGGACATGTTGCAAAGTTAGTAATCAATCGAGAGCTCCCAATTATCCTGATAGATTGCACGAAACGTATTCGACAATCGGATGTTTACAGACCCCGTAATCGAGGAATCGTGTGCGCAGTCATTGTGTAGTAATTTGCACCGTGTTTTATTTATTTATACGTTCTATTAGCATATGAAAGCCTTGTTTCGTTTAGGAATTTGGATAGCAATCTTTGGAGCCCCGCTTGGTTTGCTTGCTCAGTGGGATTATCCCCAGTTCAATATGTCACAGACTACAATCAATGCCTGTTTCGGTCGATTGTATGATAGTGGAGGACCAACTGCTGCCTATGGGTTGAATGAAAATATAACCACAACCATTGAAGCTGATGGTATTGTTACGCTTACATTTTTTGGGGCTTTTTCACTGCAAGAAAATGTTGATTTTTTGACAGTTTATGATGGCGCAGTTGCGGGAGGTAGCGTGCTTGGTGTTTTTACCGGGCAGCAGTCGCCGGGTCAACTGGTTGCAACTTCGGGAACCGTGACCCTTGTGTTCACTTCCGATGGAAGCCTTTCGACAGCTGGCTTTAGTCTTTACTGGGTGTCGGAAGTTGCGTCACCTGTTCCTCCGGGTTTGTCTGTGCCTAATCCTCCGGCCTGTAACTCCTCTCAATTCAATATCGAGCTTTCTTCACCCGTTCCTTGTGATTGGTTTGATAGTGCTGATTTTGAAGTTGCCTCCGCTTCAGAGATATTTGAGGTTATAGAGGTTGATCCCAATTGCGCTGCTGGAATGACGGATTTGATAACGCTCACGTTAAATCAGCCGTTGACTTTTAATTGTAATATCCTTATCAACCTAACCATTCAAATTCCCGATGCTTGCGGAACCTTGCATGAATTTGAATTGGGGACATCGTTTTTATTTGATAATTGCCCCATCAACGCCCAAATTGTAAGTGAGTCTCCTTCAGTATGTCCGGGTGGCTGCACATCGCTGAGGGTTGAGACGGATGGATGTTTCAATTACTCCTATGCATGGAGCAATGGTCTGCCTTCTACAGCCGGTCCACACACAGTATGTCCTGTCGCCACAACTGTTTATTCGCTTGTCATAACTGAATTGGAAACAGCGCAACAGCTCTCGCTAACTTATGCGGTGAGTATTGAAAACGTGGAGATTTTCAATCAAGATCAAACGGTTTGTCAATCAGCGGCTGATATTACCCTAGAGGCTGGAACAACCGGCACATGGTCGGGGCCTGGTGTTGCAGGTGGTATCGGGGTATTTGATCCTGATATGGCCGGAGGTGGACAACATACCATCTACTTTAACTCAGCAAATTGTATCGACAGCGTACAAATCACGGTCACGCCAATTGCAGCACAGTTTGCCGCTGCAGCATGTCCGGGAACCGCGCCCTTCCAATTGTTCGCGACTCCTTCCGGAGGCACATGGACTGGTCTAAATGTAAATGCCGGCGGTGTTTTCGATCCGTCAACAGCAGGTGAATACCAGGCAATATATGCGGTCAATGGTTGCGTGGATGTTACCAATGTCAACGTTGCTGAAATCGCAGGTCCATTTGTATTTGATCCGATTTGTCAGTCCGCGGGAATTACGACGTTAGAAGTTGTGCCCTTCGGAGGTGCATGGACAGGTCCTGGTATTGTAAGTTCAACGGCTGGCACATTCAACCCGCTAAACGCTCCTCCGGGCGACGTGACGTTGAATTACGCTATTAGCGGATGTGAATCCGATTTTTCGGTGTTTGTAAAAGATATCGACGTCTTGAGCTCGGAAGTGCTGTGTCCACTCGAAGCGCCCTCCGTATTAGATGCGACACCGGTTCCGCCGGGAGGTCTTTGGAGCAGCCCTGATGGAGCTATCAGCAACCAGAATACGGGAATGTTTAATCCCGGTGTTTTCGAACAAGACACAGAAACGTACATTACCTATCAAGCATTGAACGGGTGTGTCGATACGATGCACATTACAATCGTGAGTCCTCAGGTAGAGGCCGATGAAATCAGTTTTTGCATCACCAATACAGTAGTGGACATCAATGAGTCACTTGTTGGAAGTGTCTCACCGGAAGGCGGATCGTGGTTAGGTCCCGGTATCAATGGTTCTTCCGGTGCAGGCTACACCCTGAATCCTCAGGCGTTGCCCATAGGTTTGAACTACATCTATTACAGGGCGAATGATTGCGAGGATTCTGTCTTGGTGCGAATCTTTGCATCCAATTTACCTAACGCGCCGCAAAATTTTTGCTCATCCGACGACCCTGCTGTTCTTGCATCAACGGTTCCCGGCGGCACCTGGTCGGGTCCTGGTATAGTTGACCCTGCAACAGGTTTGTTTGATCCTTCTGTTGCATCGGAAGGTACTTATTTCATTCTTTGGGAGAATCCGGCGGGCTGCAACGACAGTATTCTTGTAACTGTCGAAACAGAATTAGATCCTATCATATCAGGCATAAATGATGTGTATTGCAGTCAGGATTACGAAGTGAATTTTAGTGTTTCGCCGGCAGGAGGTCTTTTAGTAGGGTCACTGGCAACAACGTCATTCAATCCATCTGAGTTAGCAGACGGCGACTACTCGGTTATCTACAAGATTATCCCTATGTATTGTCCGGAGGTTGCTGATACAGCCGAGTTTACCGTGTATCCTCCTCTGGTTCTCGAGCCACTTGTTGCCTCGGCAGATCCTGTTTGTTTTGAAGAAACGAGCACAATCACGGCCGATGCCAATGGTGGATATCCTTCCAATACGCTCACCTATGCATGGAGCAATGGTGGCCCTAATGCAGCTTCGAATACACAGGCATACACGGAGACAACGACAGTAACATTATTGGTGGATGATGGTTGCTCGCAACCGCAAACCGCGAGCATAGAAATAAATATGTTCCCCCGTTTTGATTACATCCTTACCACATCCGATACATTATGTCCCGGTGAAGAGGGTTTCGTTGAACTGGACTTCGAACCAAATGGCAGTTACACGGTCGAATGGAATGGCGCAGAGGGCAATCCATCCTTATTCATAACGGAATCGGGGGCTGAAGTGGAAATACTCATAACGGATGTGAACGAATGTGAGCGCGATACTTCGATAGTAGTACCGGCATTTTCCGAGCCCGAAGCGGCATTTACGATTAGCCCCGACGACCTATGTGTGCCGTATGAGAACATTGGGAATATTCAGATGATTAATACTTCGGTGAATGCCGTAAGTGGAGTGTGGCGTTTTGGAGATGGTAATGCCGCTGAGTTGGTTCCCGGCGAAGACATGGTTCATGCCTACGAGCAAGCGGGGCAGTTTACAGTTTCTTTGAGCGTCGTAAATGAGGGAGGCTGCTCCGATTCGTTAGCAATCGATTTATGCATTCAGCCGGAGGAACCTGTATTTGTGCCGGATATTTTTTCTCCCAACGATGACGGAAAGAATGATACACTTTATGTGCGTGGTTTGTTTTTGTCGCGTTTGGAATTCAGAGTCTACAACCGCTGGGGAGAGGTTGTTTTTGAAACAAATTCCCCTTCAAAGGGATGGGATGGTAATTTACGAGGTTCACCTGCGCCTTCAGGAAGTTATTACTACACATTATTTGCAACCATTGGCGATTCAACCAAGATTGAACAGGTAGGTGAAGTTGTTCTAATTCGTTAAAGGAAACAAGATCATGAAAAAAGCTCTATACGTATTCTCTGTGTTGACGATGATTGCTTTTTGCAATGCCAATCTGATGGCGCAGGATATGCATTTTTCTCAATACAATAATTGTACGCAACTCATCAACCCGGCGCTAACAGGACAGTTCGAGACCATGTTGCGTGGAACCTTATTGCATCGCCGCCAATGGAGCAACATTGGAACGGGTTTCGTCACAAGCGGAATGGATGCGCAGTACAAATTGTTGAGCGTAAACAACGATAACTTCTTTGGTTTCGGTTTGCTGATTCTTCAAGATGCGGCAGGCATTGCCCAACAAAAGACCTTGTCTGTGAGGTCAACTGCTGCATACAACATGGTAACATCACCCGATGACTTGGTTTCGGCAGGATTTCAAATGGGATTTGAGCAGCGCAGCATGGACTTTGACGGTTTGGCCTGGGACTCTCAGTTCAACGGTGTGAGCTATGATCCGACCCTCGATAATCGAGAGCGCTTTATCACAAACACGCGCAGTTTTGTTGATTTAGGAGCCGGGGTTCATTGGAAGCATCGGAAGAAGCGTCGATTTGATTTGGGTTACGCGCTTTATCACGCCAACCAACAAATAACGATGGTTGCTCGTGGCGACGATCGAATGAAAGTACGACAGGTTTACAAAGCTGCCTGGATAAAGCGTTATGAGCACATCGACATGAAGTATGATGCTTTGGTGCAGCGTCAGGGTGGATCAAACGAGGTCATGATAGGCATCACTGCTGAGTATCGCATAGGTGATGAGTCGAAGTACACCAATGTGAAAACAGCGAGCCTTGCCCGAGCCGGAATATACTATCGATGGAAGGATGCTGTATCGCCCTACATTGGATTCGAGTATAAGCGTTTTGCCGCTATTAGCCTTGGTTACGACATTCGTTTGGCGAAGATGCCATACATCGATGGCAGAGCAGGTGGCCCTGAGATCTCGCTGACCTATATGGGTATGCCTGAGCGCAAAAGGATGAAGGTTGTGAAGTAGTATCGGGTTAGTCACCTACATGTGTCAATAATTTCCTGAAAGCAGTCTTTTGTAATGCTTTAATGAGGTGTTCTTTGAATACCTATTAAAACATTGCACATGGCATCTTTTGAAATTAACGGAGGAAAGAAACTCAGTGGAGAAGTCATTCCACAAGGAGCAAAAAACGAGGCACTACAAATTATTTCAGCCGTTCTTCTTACCGAAGAGCGAATGGTTATTTCGAATATCCCGAACATTCGTGATGTTATGAAACTCATTGAGCTCCTCGGTGAAATGGGGGTTTCTGTCACGAAAATCGACGAACATACTTATTCATTTGAGGCGAAGGATGTAAATCTGGAGTACCTGCTTACCGATGATTTTAAGAAAAAGGGCGGTGCCTTGCGCGGATCCATCATGATTATTGGTCCTTTGTTGGCTCGTTACGGTGTTGCGTATATACCCGAGCCGGGTGGTGATAAGATTGGCCGACGCCCTGTGGATACTCATTTGCGCGGATTCGAAGCCCTAGGAGCAACATTCGAGCACATGAAAGATGAGCGATTCTACAAAATCAATGCGAAAAATCTGAAGGGAGCCTTCATGCTGTTGGATGAGGCCTCCGTAACCGGAACGGCCAATATTGTAATGGCCGCTTCACTGACTAAAGGTGAAACTACCATTTACAATGCCGCGAGTGAACCCTATTTGCAGCAGTTATGCAAGATGATTAATCGCATGGGAGGCAAAATTTCGGGCATTGGATCCAACAAGCTCGTTATTGAAGGTGTGGATCGTTTGGGGGGAACGGAACATCGTATGCTGCCGGATATGATTGAGATTGGGAGCTTCATTGGTTTGGCTGCGACAACGCAATCGGAAATAACGATTCGCAATTGTTCGATTCCCGATCTGGGCATTATTCCATCGGTCTTCCGAAAGATGGGTATTGAGATGGAATTCCGTGGCGACGATATTTACCTGCCTGCTCAAGATTCTTACAAAATCCAGAATCTGATTGATGGTTCTATACTTACCATTCGCGATGGTATTTGGCCTGCATTCACTCCCGACTTAATATCCATTGCGCTGGTAACTGCTACACAGGCAAAGGGCAGTGTGCTCATTCATCAGTGGATGTTCGAGAGTCGATTGTTTTTCGTGGACAACTTGATCGATATGGGCGCGAAAATCATTTTGTGTGATCCTCATAGAGCAGTCGTGATTGGCAGCAATCGCGAAACAAAACTGCGCGGTATCACCATGTCATCGCCCGATATTCGTGCAGGGGTATCGATGCTGATTGCGGCATTGGCCGCCAATGGCAAGAGCACCATTCACAACATTGAACAAATTGATAGAGGGTATCAAAACATAGAGCAACGTTTGCGTGCTATAGGAGCAGACATCAAGCGTGTTGAATAATTTGGCAATAAGTTTGCTTGCCGCCACGACGAGTGCGTTAAATTTAACCCTGATAATTATTACAATATGAAAAAAATTGCATTTGCCCTCCTTGTTGCCGCCGGCATTGGAGCAACCTATAGTTTCACAATTACCGAGCAACCAACCAAAGCCCAGCGCATGGTAACGAAGCCCGTAAAAGTGGGAACAGCTATCGGCGACGAAGCTCCCGAAATTGTGATGGATGGTTTGGATGGAAAGCCGATGAAGCTATCTGCTCTCCGAGGTAAGTTGGTACTCATCGATTTTTGGGCTTCTTGGTGCGGCCCATGCCGTCGTGAGAATCCGAACGTTGTATCAGCTTATGAGAAGTACAAAAAAGCCAAGTGGAAGACAGCTAAAGGATTTGATATTTTCTCTGTTTCACTGGATCAGAATGTAGATGCATGGAAAGCTGCCATCGAGAAGGATGGCCTTGTGTGGAAAAACCATGTGAGCGATTTGAAAGGATGGCAAAATGGTGCGGCTGCAGTGTACGGTGTGTCGAGCATTCCAATGAGTTTCTTGATTGATGAGAATGGAATTATCGTCGCCAAGAACCTTCGCGGTTTGGAGTTGCACAAGCAGCTTGATGTGCACGTGAAGAGCTTATAATACTTACTGAATATTCAATGGGAGGGCCCTGCTTTGTGCAGGGCCTTTTTATTTTTGTCAGACCGTGTGCTTTCTATTTGTCGCAATTGGCATATTCCAGCAAGGATTGACACTTGCAAATGCGCATATTCTGACACTTTGACCCTTACTGAGCATTGGCAATATAGTTGAAAAGCCGGGTTGGCATTTTGAATCAAAAATTATGAGCAACGAAGAGATAAACAACACAGCACAGAACGCTGAACATGAAAAAGCAGAACAATTTATTACGGATGCCCACCAACCCGATTTGGGCGAGCAGGAGCCGAATGCAGAGCAACCTGTGGATGAATTGAGCAAGGCGCGAATGGACGCAGCAGATTGGAAGGATAAGTATATGCGCTTGTATGCGGAGTTTGATAATTTCCGCAAGCGGAGTATGAAGGAGAAGTCCGAAATACTTTCAACGGCATCCGGCGAACTCATGAAGGAGATGTTGCCAATCGTCGATGATTTTGATCGCGCAGTGCAAGCCAATGCTTCTGTTTCTGACATCGAAGTAGTGCGCGAAGGGTTTGTGTTGATTCATCAGAAATTATACAGAAAGTTGGAATCGAAGGGCCTCAAGCCAATCGATGCGAAGGGCCAGCCATTCGACACCGATTTTCACGAAGCAATTACACAGATACCGATGCCCGGTATGGCGGGGAAGGTGGTGGATGAAGTGGAGAAGGGTTACACGTTGCATGATAAAGTGTTGCGCTACTCGAAAGTGGTTATCGGTCAATAAGAACAGTACACATGGCAAAAAGAGATTACTACGATATACTGGGGGTTTCCAAATCGGCATCAGAAGCCGAAATAAAAAAGGCATACCGCCAGATGGCGATTAAATATCACCCCGATAAAAATCCGGGTGATGCTGTTGCTGAAGAGAAATTTAAAGAGGCAGCGGATGCCTATGGTGTTCTAAGTGATCCACAAAAGAAAGCGCAGTATGATCAGTTTGGTCATGCAGGTCCGCAAGGAGGCTTCGGTGGTGGTCATATGAACATGGACGATATCTTCAGCAACTTCGGTGATATTTTCGGAGGAGCGTTTGGAGGAGGATTTGGAGGTGGCGGTGGTCAGCGACGTGCGAAGGGTTCAAACCTGCGTATAAAGGTTAAGTTGAATTTGGAGGAAATTGCAGCGGGCTGTACGAAGAAGATTAAAGTATTCAAACTTGTCAACTCGTCTGATGTAACCTTCGATACATGTCCTACCTGCAAAGGTCAGGGACAAGTTCGTCGTGTAACCAATACGATTCTCGGACAAATGGCCACCACGTCTACCTGTCCATCGTGTCATGGAGTAGGCAAGTCGGTCAAGTCGAAACCGAAGGACTCTGATGAGAATGGCCAGAAGCGCGAAGAAGAGTTAATCGAAATCAATATACCGGCAGGAGTGGGCGAGGGTATGACCCTCAATGTTGCAGGTAAAGGAAATGCAGGACCATTTGGTGGAATACCGGGCGATCTGTTAGTGCAAATCGAAGAGGAAGAGCATGCTGAGCTGAAGCGTGATGGTGTTAATCTGTATTACGACCTCTACGTGAATTTTGCAGATGCCACCCTTGGTTCAACGGTAGAGATTCCTTTGGTAAAAGGAAAGGCGCAAATAAAAGTTGATGCCGGTACGCAAAGCGGCAAAATTCTTCGCTTGAAAGGCAAGGGACTGAAGGAAGTGAACGGCTATGGCCAGGGCGACCTTCTCGTGAATATCAACGTTTGGACTCCACAGAAACTCAACGACGAGGAAAAGAAACTACTCGAGAAGTTGAGAGATTCAGCCAATTTCAAACCCGCTCCAGGAACCAGAGACAAGAGTTTCTTTCAGCGAGTGAAGGAAATGTTTAATTAGTGAAATGGTGAAATTGTGAAGTGGTGGGCAACAGCGACTTCTATTTCACCACTTCACCATTTCACTATTTCACTAAACCAACATCATCACCGGGTTCTCCAAATACGCCTTCAGCGTCTGGAGGAATGCAGCGCCTGAAGCACCATCCACTACGCGATGATCGCAGCTGAGGGTTACTTTCATCACGTTACCCGGAACGACAGCACCGTTTTTCACAACAGGAACTGATTTGATGCCACCCACAGCAAGAATGCACGCGTCGGGTGGGTTGATGATGGCAGTGAATTCTTCAATGCCAAACATGCCGAGGTTAGAGATGGTGAAGGTGTTGCCTTCCCAATCGCTTGGCTGAAGTTTTTTGCTCTTTGCTTTTTCAGCGAATGATTTTACTTCCGCGCCAATTTGTGACAGGCCTTTTTCATTAGCGAAACGAACTACCGGCACAAGCAACCCTTCATCGACTGCAACAGCTACGCCTATGTGCACGTGCTCGTTGTAGCGAATGGTGTCGCCTCTCCATGAAGAGTTTACTTTCGGGTGCTGGCGAAGTGCCATGGCACACGCTTTCACAACCATATCGTTGAATGAAATCTTGGCAATGCCGCTATCATTAATGGACTTGCGAGCAGACATTGCATTGTCCATGTCGATTTCCATCGTGAGATAGAAGTGAGGCGCAGTGAATTTGCTTTCAGCCAATCGACGCGCAATTGTTTTGCGCATCTGCGAAACGTTTTCCTCTGTATAGCGCTCCGTTCCTGCAGGAATAAATGCAGGGACGTGGGCAGTCGATGCGTGAGCGGCAGGAGTGAAGTTCTCTACATCGCGACGTACGATACGTCCGCCATCGCCGCTGCCGGCAACGTTTCCGATATTGATACCCATTTCTTCCGCAATTTTCTTAGCTAGTGGCGATGCTTTCACGCGGCCATTGGCTGCCGTCGGAGCAGACACCGGAGGTGCTGTGGCAACAACCGCAGGTGCAGAGGGAGCTGCAACAGTTGCAGCAGCAACAGCAACTGGCGCAGGCGCAGCTTCTACTGCAGGAGCAACTGCCGCTTCTGATGCAATCAATGCAGCCACATCTTCACCTTCTTTTCCGAGAATGGCGAGAATAGAATCGACCTTAGCAGTTTGTCCTTTATCTACACCAATGTATAGTAGCACACCATCCTGGAATGATTCAAATTCCATGGTTGCTTTGTCGGTTTCGATTTCAGCGAGTAATTCGCCGCTCTTTACCTTATCTCCTACTTTCTTGTTCCAAGATGCAACGGTACCTTCTGTCATGGTATCGCTCAACTTGGGCATGCGTACTATCTCTGCCATAGCTTGTTTTCTCTTGCGGTTATTGTTGGTTGTAGTGTCTTAGTCGTTCACGTATGGATAGTCATCCTGCATGTAAACATCTTTATACAGCTCATCGGCTGTCGGAAGTGGCGATTCTTCCGCGAATTTCACCGAGTCGTCTACCAAGGTTTTCACGTCGGCTTCAACCTCTTCGATTTCCGTTTCGGACATCCAGTTGTTTTCACGGATTACACGCAAAACGTGTTCAATCGGGTCTTGATCTTGATATTCTGCAACCTCTTCCTTGGTTCGGTATTTCTGTGGGTCGCTCATCGAGTGGCCCTTGTAGCGATACGTTTTGATGTCGAGGAGTGTGGGTCCTTCGCCTTTGCGTCCGCGTTCTGCGGCACGTTCAATGGCATCACATACTGCTTCCGGACGCATGCCGTCTACTGTTTCTGAGGGCATCAAAAACGAAGCACCCAATTGTGATAGATCAGTTACATTGGAGGTACGCTCGATGGAGGTTCCCATCGCATACTGGTTGTTTTCGATGATGAAGATAACCGGCAACTTCCAGGTCATGGCCATGTTGAAGGTCTCAAACAAGGCGCCCTGACGAGCAGCACCGTCACCGAAGAAAGTGAGCGTCACGTTATCGTTGCCGTTGTATTTGTCGGCGAAAGCGATACCGGCTCCCATAGGGATTTGCGCACCTACGATACCATGGCCTCCGAAGAGGTTGCGGTCCTTATCGAACATGTGCATCGATCCGCCTTTTCCTTTTGAAAGACCGGTGGATTTGCCATACAGCTCAGCCATCACTTTCTTAGGGTCAGAACCCATCACCAGCGGATGAGCATGATCGCGGTATGCGGTTATCACCTTATCGGTAGGGCGAATGGCCTCCATCATACCGGAGAGAATCGCTTCTTGTCCGATGTAGAGGTGGCAGAATCCGCCAAACTTTTGTTGGATATACAGGTGTCCGCACTTCTCTTCGAAGCGACGCATCAATAGCATCTCACGATACCATTTGATGTAAGTGTCTTTTCCGAAACGCGAATCGGTTGTTTTTTTCGTAGTGGTTTTGCCGGTGGCGATATCAGTTGCCATAGTGTTTTTCTAAGGATAGCAAATATAGGTTTCTTGCCTGTTCAACAGCAAGGAATCTTTGTTGTTGTATTTATTACAATAAGACATCCTTCTAGTTTGGAAGGATAGGATTGCCGGTATTCTTTAAAAAATTATCATTGAAACTGGCGCAAGAAACGAACGTCGTTTTCAAAGAACATACGGAGGTCATCGATTTGGTAGCGCAGCATGGTTATGCGCTCGATACCCATACCGAATGCGAAGCCGCTGTATCTCTCGGGGTCTATTCCGCTTGCTCGCAGTACCTCGGGGTCTACCATGCCGCAACCCATGATTTCTAGCCAGCCTGTGCCTTTGGTAATGCGGTGGTCGGCTTCGCTGTTGAGTCCCCAATACACGTCCATTTCAGCACTCGGCTCGGTGAATGGGAAGTAGGATGGGCGCAAGCGGATTTTCGCTTTGCCAAAAAACTCTTGCGTGAAGTATTGGAGCGTTTGCTTCATATCTGCAAACGACACACCTTCGTCGATATACAATCCTTCGATTTGGTGGAACTGGCAATGAGCGCGTGAGCTCACCGCTTCGTTACGATACACGCGGCCCGGCATCACAATGCGGATGGGCGGTTTGTGTGTTTCCATGGCACGCACTTGCACGCTGCTCGTATGAGTGCGCAATACCATTTCTTTCTCGCCTTCTTGCGTGGGTTTGTGAATGAAAAACGTGTCTTGCATGTCGCGTGCAGGGTGCTCCGGTGGGAAATTGAGTCCCGAGAAAACGTGCCAGTCGTCTTCGATTTCCGGACCATCGGCCACAGTGAAGCCAATGCGAGAGAAAATGTCAAGAATCTCGCGGCGCACAATTGAAAGCGGATGGCGAGTACCGAGTGGAACAGCGCCCGAGGGACGGCTCCAGTCGAAGCCTTCGCTTGCACCGCTCGCAATAGCTGTGGCTTGTTGCAGCGCGTCGAGGCGCTCTTGCACGGCGTTTTTCAGTTTGTTAAGTTCCTGACCTAGCACCTTTTTTTGATCGGGTGCTACTTGCTTGAAGCCTTCAAACAAATCGTTGAGCACACCTTTTCGTCCGAGGTATTTGATTCGAAACTGCTCAACTTCCTCAGCCGTTGTGGCGTGAAAAGCGGCAATTTCGCCCAGGTGTTGTTGAATGATGTCGAGCATCGGCTTAGCGGTTGATGATTTCCATTTTCATGGTAATGTCTTGCACCGGACGGTCGCGAACGGTTTTTTGGTTGTTGATGCTGTCGATTACAGCAAAGCCGTCTATGACCTCACCAAACACGGTGTATTCCATATCAAGCTGTGCGGTACCACCAACCGTTTTGTAGGCCTGTTTTTGGGCATCGGTGTATTTGAAGCCCGGGTTGGTGCGACCGATGTTCATTTCGAGTTGACCGAGTTCCATATCGGTCCAGGTTTTACCCTGAACAATGTAGAACTGACTGCCGCTTGAAGCTTTTTTCGGGTTTACCTGATCGCCTTGACGAGCTGCGCACAGAGCGCCACGTTTGTGCACAAGGTTGGGGTTGAATTCGGCAGGAACGGTATAGCCCGGGCCACCACCACCCAGCATAACGCTTTGTGCAGCGCCACGGCTTTGTGGATCACCACCTTGAATCATGAATGTCTTGATGCAGCGGTGGAAGAGCAGATCGTCGTAGTATTTTTCCTTTACCAGTTTCAGGAAGTTGTCGCGGTGTTGGGGAGTTTCGTTGTAGAGCATGACAGTCATGTTGCCGAACTTGGTGCTGATACGAACGTGTTGCGCTTTCGACGGATCGGTAGGCGCAGGTGCTGGAGCCGGCTCAGCCGCAGGCTGGGGTTGGGCGGGAGCGGGGGCTTCCACCGTTTTTTCAGCGGTTGTTTTATCGGAGCTTTTGCAGCCAGAGGCATTGCAAAACACGAAGAAAGCGGCGCAACCCGCGAGGGCGATATACAGTCTTTTCATGGTATACATTTTTTTGAAGGGCACGAAGGTAATAAAGGAATGGCAGAGCGGGTTATGGCTTATGAACAGCAGAAGAATGGAAAAAGGCTTGTGTGTGGAAGTATAAAATGTAGTACAACCTATTAACCTTTGATTAAATTTGCGAACTATGATGAACAGACCAACGAAATTCATGATGGGTGGAATCTTCGCCGGGCTGATGGTTATCGCCATTTCCGGATGCAAGAAGGACCAGCAGACGATTGCGACCATAACGGTAGTAAACGCCGACGGAGAAGCGGTGCCGGGCGCCTCGGTTCGTTTGTATGCCGTATCGTCGCAAACCCCGCCACCACCTCAGGAGGTTCGTTTCGACACCATTCAGGTGACGAATGGAACCGGTAAGGTAAGTTTCGATTTCACCGATTACTACGAAGAAGGTCAAGCCGGATTTGCCGTGTTGGACATTGAAGCTTCGAAGGGCTCTTTGGAAGGCGAGGGCATCATCAAGATAGAAGAGATGAAGACCAATGAAGAGACTGTGGTGATTGAGTAATCCTACTATAAGAATATAGAAGGCCCCTGACTTGTCGGGGGCTTTTTTTTGGTACGAGTTGCGAAACACTCTTATTTTCGCGCCCTCGAAGAAGGCGGTGGCCTTCGGAATTTTTTAAGTTTATCGGGATGTAGCTCAGTTGGTAGAGTACACGTCTGGGGGGCGTGTGGTCGCACGTTCGAGTCGTGTCATCCCGACCCTTTACAACAAAAACCCTTGATTAATCAAGGGTTTTTTATTTGGGTGAGCCGTTATTGAACTGTTTTTGGATCATTTTGATGGGGTGTAGACTGTTGTAAACGTTACTTCTTATTCAAGATTTATCATTTTATCAATGGCCATTGTTAAGTCATGCTGACATGATACGGCTCAGTGATTTAGGTTGATGTCAATTACATCGACATCCAACTCCCTTAATCCATGTGCAAGTTGAGCGAATTTCACATTCTGATTTCTTGTATTTACTACATCCACAGTTTGTCGAATGAGTTGATTTATGTATCACGGATGGTTCTTGCTTGGGAGCCGCTTTTGGAACGGTCTTTCCAACAGTGTCAACTATTGTTGTATCCTGTAAGGATGCGGAAAGTTGCTTTGAGTTGGATTTAAAATCAATTTGGCCACATCCAAAAGTGAAAAATAAAATGATAAGCAAACTTAAAATTTTCATTTGATAGGGGGAATTAACGTGTTAAGATTTCTTCTTTGGTTTGTATTCGTTGGGCACATCGGAGAATCAGATGTTTTCTTTTCATTCTAATGCCTTTTGGTATTCAATGAAGTAATCAAAGAAAGTTCTAGCAGAATCAATGTTACTTACCAAAAAGGATTCCTTCAATCCCGATTTGGACAAGAAATTCAATTCAGCGTATTTCACAATTGGAATCTCGAAGTTGTCCTTGTATCGTTTATCCGGCTCCCCGTTTTTATTCACTTTCGCCCATGTGCTGCCAACAACTTTGGAATCTGAGGGTATCCTGTCTTTTTCCATGAATGGTGTCAGACAAAATGAAAGTTCAATATCTTTTATTTTGATGAGCCCGAATTTTTGAATATCCATTTCAGATGTCACAAGAACAAAACCAGGATAGATATACAAGTCACCTCCATTAAGATTTTGAATTAGGAACCCATTGTGCTCAGATTTGATAACGGGAATTTGAGCGATGCTGAATTTTACAAGTCCTCTTGAAATTGATTGCGCAGCTAAGGTTCTCTCAGTTTCTTTATCCGTTTTTCTTTGAGTCGTTTTATCCCAAATGGAATCAGCTTGAGTCAATGAAATGAATGAATGACTAAGTTTCTTGTAGTTTTCACCAATAACGTCGTCAAAATGATTGTCGATGTCAACTGAAATGGAATTCAATTGATACTTTAAATCAGCCAAATATTCATTCAACTGACTAATGTTCCTTCGGAATGAAGGTAAAATAAAGCCTAGAATAAAGTACTTGGCGATTTTATGCTTTCGCTTTGAGCTATCCAATTCAGCATTGGTTTTCAAAATTTCTTGTATTACCTCATTCCTTTGAACGTGGGCAGATTCCAATATGTCCTTTAACTCCACCAAGTCAGTACTTGTAAGCTCAGAATGCGATTCACTTTTAATTTCCTCCGATGTATTTGGTAGATTTTGTCCATAATGAAAACCTGCCGAGCTATTGCCGATATGTTCTCTTTTATCCGTTCCATCTAATCGTGTCCTATCGTAAAGACCTGACCCTGGGATTCCGGTGTTGAGATAAGTCCCCTTCTTACTGATTGTTACGCTTGCCCCTCTGACACCAATAGACGAACTAATTCCGGATTTGGATAAGTTGAGATGAAAACCTGGGAATACGCGAATACGTTTTCTGAATAACATGTTGACTAGACTTGCAAACAAAGCTAAGAATAATATGTATTTCATTTACATTGCCCATCGCCCGCGTTTAGCTGAGCGAAAACCATGCGGAATCTGATGACGGTTTTTACCATACCTCTAGGTCTGGCGGAGAAGTGGATGGTGGAATGGCATATGCAAAAATGCGCAAAGGGTAACGGAATAGGTGACCTTACCCCTTACCCTTTAATTTATCCTCCGTAGCGATACAGCAGAATGTTTCAGGCTGGATAACCGGTCGCAATTTGCGACCAGTTCTTCCTTGTCCGTACTTAGTACTTCGTACGTTGTACTTTGTACTTCTTGTGTTCCGCCCCTGCGGGGCTCCCGTGGCGTGTGGTGTTTTTTCTTGCTAGTTAAATTTCGATCCTACGGAGCTAGCTGAAAGGGGATGCACTCGCCCCTCGCCACTAGTCATTCGCCATTCAGCAAAAAGTGCCGCCTGGTTAAGGGAGCGGCACTTTTCTCTATTAAGAGTAATAAAAGTCAGGACAGGCGTAGTGTCTCTGCCCGATTAGTTATTGGTATTCTTGTTGGGATCTGTTTCTTCGATGGGTTCATCGTCGATTCCTAAGTCGAAGGTGATAGGCATGATGTAACTCGAGTCGACCGGTATGCCGCTCTTCGCTGCCGGCACCCACGTTGGTAAAGATGACACAAAGCGAAGGGCTTCTTCATCGAGCAGGGCATGCACACCGTCGGTAATTTGTGGCTGGCTCACTTCTCCGGTTGCATCAATTGTAAATGTCACGTAAACTGTTCCTTGAATCTTTTGCTTCTTGGCTTCTTCAGGATAGCTGAGGGAATCGGTTACCAACGTTTGCAGGGCCGCCATTCCGCCCGGGAATTTTGCGGGCTGTGAACTGCGGT
>Ga0315905_10000907_pt1 | contig 32218 bp, 29 predicted proteins | sample LakEriMetagenome_5_FD_203522 | JGI IMG/M metagenome (GOLD analysis project Ga0315905, IMG submission 203522) | Freshwater fungal communities from buoy surface, Lake Erie, Ohio, United States - Buoy 4 MA121 | ecosystem: Environmental > Aquatic > Freshwater > Lake | place: USA: Lake Erie, Ohio... | reverse complement strand
GCGCGAGACTCCGGTGTTCGTGCCGAACGCGATCTTCACGCCCATCCGGATCGCCAGCTCGTGCGATTTGCGCTCGGCCGCGCCCGCCGCTTCGGCCTTGGGCAGGACCGCCGGAGGATAGAGACCGGCGCGGGCCTGCGCCACGGCGGTTTCGGGCGCGAGCATGGTCGGCACCAGCCAGGTGCCATGCGCGATCATCGCCTTGATTGTCGGTTCATCAAGGAAGGTGCCGTGGTCGATCGTGTCGACGCCCGCATTGACCGCCGCCATGGTGCCGACGGCGGCGTGGCTGTGCGCGGCGACCTTGCGGCCGAAGCCATGTGCCGTATCGATCAGCGCCTTCATTTCCGCGTCGGTCATCTGCTGGCCGAGCCCGCCTGCGACATTGGAGAGCACGCCGCCGGTCGCGGCAAACTTGATCACTTGCGCGCCAAGCCGGATCTGCTCGCGTACCGCGCGGCGGCAATCGTCCGCCCCGTTGCACAGGCTGTTGTAATCGTGAGGAAAAAAGGCACCGTAGCTTTCCTCATTGAGCCCGCCGCCATCGCCGTGCCCGCCCGAAACCGAAATCATCGTGCCGGCGTTGATGATGGTGGGCCCGGGCAGTTCGCCCGCATCGATCGCATCGCGCAGCGCGCGGATGCCGCGCGGCGATCCGCCAAGATCGCGCACCGTGGTGAAGCCCGCTTCGAGCGTCTCGCGGGCGTGCTGCGCGGCGAGATAGGCATAGTCCTCGCGGTCGCGGGTGGACTGCTCCAGCCTTTCGCGGATCGGATCGCCATCGCTGAACAAGTGGACGTGCAGGTCGGTGAGACCGGGGAGCACAAAGGCATCGCCGAGTTCGACCGTGGTCGCGCCCGCCGGGGCCGGCAGCGTTCCGTCGCTGACACTGGTGATCAGGCCATCGGTGATCACCACGGTCGACGCGCCGCGCGGGGGCTTGCCGGGCTGGTCGAGCAGTCGCCCGGCGTGGAGATAGACGACTATCGGCTGCGGTTTGGCGGGCGTTTCCGCTGCCGCCGGGGCGGCAACGGCCATCAGCGCGGCGACGCCGGCAAGCAGGGCGGGGCGGGAAAGGCGCATCGACAAACCTCCGGCTGAAACGTTTCGTCGCAGCCTAGCGCCTTGCCGCCCCGCGTCCACTGATCCTATTCGAGACCGAGGGCGTTCTTGTAAGTGTCGAGAATCGCTTCCATCTCACGGCGATCGTCGGGCTTCAGCTTCCGGAGGCGGACGATCTGCCGCATGATCTTGGGATCATAGCCGACGGCCTTGGCCTCGGCATAGACGTCCTTGATATCGTCGCCGATGCCCTTCTTCTCTTCCTCGAGGCGTTCGATGCGCTCGATGAGCAGGCGCAGGCGGTCGTCGGCGGAATCGGCCATGGGATAGGGTCTCCGGTCAGAATAGGTTGGTCCCGTTAGGGCCGAGAGGCCGATTCGCGCAAAATCGAAGCTGTGGATAGCGGGAGGGCGCAGGCTCGGCCCTTATTCCCCTCTCCCAACCCTCTCCCCTGCAGGGGAGATGGCTTCGTCGGAGCTCCCGCTTTCGGCGCGCCCCTTAAACCCTTGCGCGATCACGTACCATTCGGACGAGTCCTTGCGGCTGGCGGGCGGCTTGGCGTGCTTCACGGTCTTGAAGTTGCGCTTGAGGATCGTGAGGAGTTCGCCATCGGTCCCCCCGGCAAAGACCTTGGCGACGAAGGCCCCGCCGGGCGCAAGCGTCTGGACGGCGAAGTCGAGCGCGGTCTCGACCAGGCCCATCGTGCGCAAATGGTCGGTCGCCTTGTGGCCGACGGTGTTGGCGGCCATGTCGGAGAGGACGAGATCGGGCGGGCCGCCCAAGGCGCCGGTCAGCGCGGCGGGGGCCTCGTCGGCCATGAAGTCCATCTGGAAGATCGTCACACCCGCGATCGGCTCGACCGGCAGCAGATCGATGCCGACCACTTCGGCTTGCGGGGCCTGCTTGCGCACGACTTGCGCCCAGCCGCCGGGCGCGATGCCGAGATCGACCACGCGCCGCGCACCCTTGACGAGACCGAAGCGCGTATCGAGTTCGATCAGCTTGAACGCGGCGCGGCTGCGCCAGCCTTCGGCCTTGGCCTGCTTGACGTAGGGATCGTTGAGCTGGCGCGCCAGCCACCGGTTGGACGAGGCGGTGCGGCCCCGCGCTGTCTTGACCCGCGTGCCCGGGTCGCGGCCGCTGCGGCTCATGCGGCGTTGCCCATACCTGGCCCTTTTCCTTGGGCCGCTTCCACACGGCGATCACTCAGCCCGCCTGCGGCCATGAGGCTGCGCAGGATGCCCTCGCGGATGCCGCGATCGGCAATGCCGAGCCGTTCGGCGGGCCAGATATCGAAGATCGATTCGAGGATCGCGCAGCCTGCGACGACAAGGTCCGCCCGCTCGCGCCCGATGCAGGGCACGGCGATCCGCTCCGCCGGCGAGATATGGGCAAGCCGCTGGCTGATCTCGCGCATCGAGGACGTGGGCACGATCACGCCATCCACGGCGCTGCGGTCATACTGCGGCAGGCCGAGGTGCAGACTGGCGAGCGTGGTGACGGTGCCGCTCGTGCCGAGGAGCCGCAGGCCGCCATCCGCAGCAGCCGCCCCGCGAGCGGGGGCGACGCGCTCGGCGAACCCGGCGAAGCCGTCGGTGATCCGCGCGCGCATTTCGCGGTAGGCGGCGGCGCGTGCTTCCGGCGTGAGTTCGATCTGGCCGATGCTTTCGGTCAGCGAGACCACGCCCCATGGCACCGATTGCCAATCGAGGATGTGCGGCACCGCCTCGCTGGTATCGACGAGCACCATTTCGGTCGAACCGCCGCCGATATCGAAGATCATTGCCGGGCCGCGGCCGGGTTCGAGCAGGATGTGGCAGCCGAGGACCGCAAGTCGGGCTTCCTCTTCGGCGGTGATGATGTTCAGCCGGATGCCGGTCTCGCGGTGGACGCGCTCGATGAAGGCTTCGCCGTTGGCGGCGCGGCGGCAGGCTTCGGTCGCGACCGAACGCGCGAGGTGGACGCCGCGCTTGCGCAGCTTGTCGGCGCAGATGTGGAGCGCGCCGAGCGCACGGTCCATTGCCGCGTCGGAAAGCCGTCCGGACTGCGCCAGACCTTCGCCGAGGCGCACCACGCGGCTGAAGGCATCGATCACCATGAAGTGATCGCCCGAGGGGCGCGCGATGAGCAGGCGGCAATTGTTGGTGCCGAGATCGATCGCGGCATAGGCCTGCCGGTGGAACGGCGGGGTATTCTGCCAAGGCGCGCGCTGGGCGACCAGCGGAGGCGTCGGGCCTGTGACGACGGGCGGCGCTGCGCTTGCGGCGAAACTGGCTGCCACCCGCGCTTCGGGCTGCGCGACAGCGCTGGCTTCTGGCCCGGCAGGGCTGCAGGCCGGCGCCAAGGGGGCAGGACGGGCCCCCTTGGGCTTGCTGCGGAACGCTATCCTGCGCCCCCGCCGCTTGCCTGGCCGCGTCTTGCGCTGCTGCGCCGGCGGATCGAATTCCGCCATGTCTACCAATCGCTTATGTTTTCCCACCAAAGGAATGCCCGGCAGGTACTTGACACGCACCCTAGCGTTCCTGCGGCTTCGGGGCAAGCACGGCGCGGGACGCTTGCCCGGCCTCGCTTGACTTGGGCCAAAGCCCCGCCTAAAGGCGCGCCTCCCTTGCCCCGTCGTCTAACGGCAAGACTACGGATTCTGATTCCGTCTATCGAGGTTCGAATCCTCGCGGGGCATCCAGTACTCTGCATCTACGAAACTGAATTCATTAGATAATTCGGTTGAACGTGGATCGCTGTTCCCTCAGTTGCCCGCACACCCCGGCGTTCCGGAGTGGGCTGGTCTCGATAAGGGAAGCGTCGCCGTCACTCGAAACTGTGGGTGGCCCTGAAACTGTAGGTGGCAGGATCTTGCCGGGGTGCAGTCTACCTGCAGTTCCATGGCACGAAAGCGGCGGAAACCTGCGGCTGAACGCAATCGCGTGTGACAGGGAGCGCGCCGGTTGCACCTACAGTTCGGTGCAGTTCCGATCGATCATCCTTGCGCACTCGCACGAGGCAACTTGTCGCCCAGCTTGAGGTAAAGCAGGCTCGTTGCGCGGCTGAAACGTGTCGCCCGGCCCGGACAGTACCTGCATGCGGTCGTGGGCGAACAAGTCGCGATCTCCCAGGCTGGCGTTGAACCTTGCGAGCACTGCCTTGAGAAGTGTCCGCCAAGGTGTGAGCGGGCCTTCGCGTTCGCATTGCATTGCCCCTGAGCCGGGACACGATTACCGATTTCACCCGCGCCGAAAACGACAGGATCCAGCTCAGCAAAGCCGTGTTCGCAGCCTTCACTTATACCGGAACGCTGCAACCGGACGACTTCTACGCTGCAGCCGGTGCTACCAAGGCGCATGATGCCACCGATCGGCTGATCTACAATACAAGCACGGGGGTGCTCTACTACGATGCCGATGGCACTGGCGGCGTGGCCCCGGTCCAGATCGCACTGCTCGGTGCCGCAACGCATCCAGCGCTGACTTATGCCGATGTTCAGATCATCGCATAAGTGAGCCTTGGAAACCCGGTTTCGGCATCGCGGCAGGCCGGGGCCATGGGCCGACCCAAAGGTCGATCTGCGCCCATGCGGCGCTGCGTGCTGCGCCGGATCTGGCGACCTGCTGTCTCATGCGCAAGAGAATGGCCGACCTGGGTCCGACAGGCCGGCCATTCCGGGGGGGGTGGGTAGAACGGATCAGGGGGATCAGCAGCCCGGACTGTCGTCACGCTCGTGACGGTCGAACTTGCGCCCTTCGCGCTCCTTGGCGCGCTCGTAGCCATCGCGGTCGTGATCGTAGCGGCGATTGTCAAATCGGCCCCTGTCGCCACGACCGCGGTTTGCGGCATCGGCCCGGTCCCGACCGCCGCTGCGCGCAAGTGAGGCCCGCAACAACTGGTCGCGGCTCGTCTTTGCCGGCGTGACCGTGCGCAGCGGTGCGGGTACAGGCCGGGCGATCCGGACGGATATCGGCAGGCTCTGCGCGGCACGGAGCGGTCCGGCATGGGCTGTGCCGCTGACGCTCAGCAAGGCTGCAGCGGCAAAGGGCAGAAGGAGGCGATTGTAATGGGGCATCTGGGGGTGTCTCCGGAGTTGAACACCACCGTACTGCTAGTCAGACTGTTGAGACTTCTTGTTAGGGCCGGGTTACCGGTTGTGGTGAACTGTGCACTAATGCCGACACCTTGGCTCAGAAAAACGCCCGAATGCGCACGTCGCCACGCGTGCCGATCGACGTTAACTGGACCACTTTGGGCCAATCTGATGGCAGCAAAACGTTAAACCGGAAGCATCGTCCATTGCGCATTGGCGCGGCCCTTGCGACATGCTTGGGCCATGACCGACGATGAAGCCCACGAACTTTCGCAGCGCAGATTCTACAAGGCCGAGCAGGAAGCCGGCTTCGTCGAAGCGCATGCCTACATTACCCCGCAGCAGCGCGATCCCGCCTATCGGCTCGCCTTCCGTGACACCGATTTCCTTCTGCGCGAAGAACTGCGCCCGGTGCGGTTCCAGCTTGAGCTTCTGAAGCCCGAGATGCTGCTGGACGAGGCAGGGATTGGCTCGACTCTCGTTATGTACGGCTCGGCGCGGATTCCGGCGCCGGAAGAGGCGGACGCGGTGCGCGCCGCCGCGACGACGCCGGAGCAGCGGCAAGTCGCCGAACGGTTGATCGTCAAGGCACGCTATTACGACGAGGCGCGTCGGCTGGCCCAGATCGCCAGCCGCAGCGCGGTGGTGGAGGATGGCAAGCGCCATTTCGTCATCTGTTCGGGCGGCGGCCCTTCGATCATGGAAGCCGCCAATCGCGGCGCGGCGGATGTCGGTGCGGAATCGATCGGGCTCAACATCACGCTGCGGCACGAGCATACGCCCAATGCCTATGTGACGCCGCACCTCTCGTTCCAGTTCCACTATTTCGCGCTGCGCAAGATGCACTTCCTGCTGCGAGCGCGGGCGGTGGCAGCGTTTCCGGGCGGGTTTGGCACCTTTGACGAATTGTTCGAGCTGCTCACGCTGATCCAGACCGGCAAGATGCAGCCGATCCCGATCCTGCTGTTCGGCGCCGCGTTCTGGGGCCGGGTGGTGAACTTCGAGGCGCTGGCCGAGGAAGGCGTGATCAGCGCCAAGGATCTCGACCTGTTCCACATCGTCGAGACCGCCGAGGAAGCCTGGGGCCATATCACCGCGTTCTACGGGCTCGACCTGAACTGACCGCAGTGGTGGAGATCAGGACCGAGCGTCTGCTGCTGAGACCGGCCCGGGCGGACGACCTTGAAGCGCTCCACGCGATCATGCGCCAGCCGCGCACGATGGCGTACTGGTCCACGCCGCCGCACGAAACGCTCGCGGAGACGGCGGATTTCCTCGAGGGGATGATGACGATCCCGCCGGGCGAGGGCGAGGACTTTGCCATCGAACGGGATGGCTGCTTGATCGGCAAGGCGGGGCTCTATCGTTTCCCGGACATCGGCTATCTGCTCGGTCCGGCCTGCTGGGGCCTCGGGCTGATGCGCGAGGCGCTGACGGCGGTGATCGCGCGGGCCTTTGCTGTCCATGCCCTGCCTCGCATCCAGGCCGATGTCGATCCGCGCAACGCTGCCTCGCTGCGGCTGCTGGCGCGGCTGGGCTTTCGCGAGACACACCGGCAGGCGCGGACCTGGCTTGTGGGCGAGCAGTGGTGCGACAGCGTCTATCTGGTGCTCGACGCAGCCGACCGGCCTCAGGATCGTGTCACCGCGTAGTGGCCGAGCGGACCGTGCCCCGCGCCGAAACCGGGCGCGGCGCACAGGGCTGAGCGAACGAATGCACGCGCTTCGGCCACTGCGTCGGCCAGCGAGAGCCCGCGCGCAAGGTGGGTGGCGATGGCGCTGGAGAGCGTGCAGCCGGTGCCGTGCGTGTGGCGGGTCTCGATGCGCGGGGCGGTCCAGACCACGTCGTCCACCCCCGGCGCCGCGAGCCGGTCTGTCACTTCGGGGCCCTCGGCATCGCCGCCCTTGCCGAGCCAGGCGATCCCGCGCGCGCGCAGCGCTGCCTCGCCGCCCAGCGCGGCCAGTTCGGGCACATTGGGCGTGGTCAGGGTGGCGATCGCCATGAGCCGCTCGAACGCGGCAATGGTGGCGGCGTCGGCCAGCGCCGCGCCGCTGGTTGCGATCATCACCGGATCGAAGACGATGGGAACGGCGAGGCGCTCCAGCCGTTCTGCCACCACGGCGGCAATCTCGGGCGAGCCGAGCATCCCGATCTTGACCGCATCGACGCCAAGATCGCCCATGCAGGCATCGATCTGGGCGGCGACCATGGCCGAGCTGGCGGCCTCGACCAAGGTGACTCCGGTCGTGTTTTGCGCGGTAAGGGCGGTCACGGCGGTCATCGCATAGCCGCCGAGCATCGTGATCGTCTTGATATCGGCCTGGATGCCCGCGCCGCCGCCCGAATCCGAACCGGCGATTGAAAGCACGCGAGGTGGCTTCATCCCTTGAATTTCCGCACCGTTGAAGGCGGATACTTGGGATGAAGCGCCTTGGCGCGGCTGGGGCGGTCCATCAATTCGCCGCCGCAATTGGGGCAGCGATCATCGAGCGCTTCGGCGCATTCGGCGCAGAAGGTGCATTCGAACGAGCAGATGAACGCGCCCGGCGCCTCGGCCGGAAGGTCGGTGCCGCAGCGTTCGCAGTCGGGGCGCATGTCCAGCATCGGGGCTCTCCTCAGGCGGCCTTGCGCACCGCGTCGCAGATCGTGTCGACCACTTGTTCGACTTCGGCCGCATCGTCGCCTTCAGCCATGACGCGGATGACGGGTTCAGTCCCCGAAGGGCGGATCACGAGGCGACCCTTGCCGGCAAGCTGCGCCTCGGCTTCGGCGATCACTGCCTTGACACTGGCGGCTTCGAGCGGCTTGCCGCCGGCAAAGCGCACGTTCTTGAGGAGCTGCGGGACGGGATCGAACAGATGCAGTGTCTCGCTCGCGGGTTTGCCCGAGGCGACCAGTGCGGCAAGGACCTGCAGTGCGGCGACGGTGCCGTCACCGGTCGTGCCGTGATCGGTCAGGATCATGTGGCCCGATTGCTCGCCGCCGACATTGTAGCCGCCCTCGCGCATTTTCTCGAGCACGTAGCGATCACCCACCGCGGCGCGCACGAGTTCGAGCCCGAGGCCGTTGAGGTACCGTTCGAGGCCGAGGTTCGACATGACGGTGGCGACCACACCGCCGCCGCGCAACGCGCCGAGCGCATGCATACGCCCGCCGATCAGCGCCATGATCTGGTCGCCGTCCACGGTCTGGCCCTTCTCATCGACCACGATGAGGCGGTCCGCATCGCCATCGAGCGCGATGCCGATATCGGCGCGCACCTCGCGCACGCGGGCCTTGAGCGCATCGAGATGAGTCGAGCCGACCCCGGCATTGATGTTCTTGCCATTGGGTTCGACGCCGATGGCGATGACTTCGGCGCCGAGTTCCCACAGCGCGGAGGGTGCCACGTGATAGGCCGCACCGTTCGCGCAATCGACCACGATGCGCAGGCCATCAAGCCGGACGTTGTGGGGGAGCGAGGCCTTGACCGCGTGGATATAGCGGCCGCGCGCGTCTTCGATGCGGCGGGCCCGGCCGACGTCGTTTGCATCGGCAAGCGGCAGCTCCTGCTCGAGCATCGCCTCGATCGCGAGCTCGGCCTCATCCGAAAGCTTGAAGCCATCGGGGCCAAACAGCTTGATGCCGTTGTCCTCGAACGGATTGTGGCTGGCCGAGATCATCACGCCGACATCGGCGCGCATCTCGCGCGTGAGCAGTGCGACGGCGGGTGTGGGCATCGGCCCGAGGAGCACCACGTCCATGCCGACGCTGGTGAAGCCCGCAGTCATCGCATTTTCAAGCATGTAGCCCGAAAGGCGGGTATCTTTTCCGATCACCACGCGGTGGCGGTGATCGCCGCGCAGGAAATAGGTGCCGGCGGCCTGGCCCACCTTCATTGCGGTAGCCGCCGTCATCACCCCGGCGTTGGTTCGGCCCCGGATGCCGTCGGTGCCGAAGAATTTGCGTGCCATTGCTTGAAACAAGTCCCTTCGCGGAAGCGCCATCGCAGCGCGGATTGCCATATGCCCCTACACGCTTAATGTCACCGCCCCATGAACGAAGCGATTAACGATATGTCATCCGGTGACACTCCCAAGGGCTTTGTGCTCCCGCCGATTGCGCAAGTGCCGGCTTCGTGGACTTTCGCGTCGCTGGCCATCGGGCTGGGCGGCGGTCTGGCGGTGGCGCTGATGGCACCGCAGGCGCTGCCCGCTGTGCTGATGGTGTCCGAGCCGATCGGCGACTTGTGGCTGCGCGCCTTGCAGGCCACGATCGTGCCGCTGGTTGCGGCACTGCTGTTCACCGGCACGGTGCAGGTCGTCGCCACGGCCAATGCCGGCGCGCTGGCGCGGCGCAGTCTGGGCTGGTTTCTTCTGGTGCTGGGCCTGAGTGCGGCAACAGCGCTCACGCTGACGCCGTTCCTGCTGACGCTGATGCCGATCCCGGGAGAGGCCGGAGCTGCCCTGCGCGCGACCCTTGCGGCGCCTCCTTCCGGGCCGCTTCCGGGGATGGCCGAATACCTGCGCGCGATCGTACCGACCAACGTGTTCGATGCTGCGGCGAATGACCGGATGCTCCCGATGATCCTGTTCGTGGCACTCTTCGCGCTCGCCAGCACGCGGATCGAACAGCGCCAGCGCGAAGCGCTTGCCACGTTCTTCGCCGCGATTGCCTCCGCCATGCTGGTGGTGATCGGCTGGGTCCTGGCAGCAGCGCCGGTCGGCGTGCTGGCCCTGAGCCTGACGGTGGCAGGCAAGACCGGCTCCGCTGCCATCGGCGCGCTCGCGCACTATGTGCTGGTGGTCATTCTCACCGGTTCGGCCATCCTGGTCATCGGCTATCTCGTCGCCACTGTGCTTGCGCGGCTTTCGCCGCTGGTCTTTGCGCGGGCGATGGTTCCGGTACAGGTCTTTGCGCTTTCCACCCAATCCTCGCTTGCTTCACTGCCCGCCATGCTTGGCGCGTGCAGCAAGCTCGATGTGCGGCCGGCCACGTCGGAGTTCGTCATGCCGCTTGCGGTTGCGCTGTTCCGCGCGACGAGCCCGGCGATGAACCTTGCGGTCGTGGTCTACGTGGCGAAGTGGTACGGCGTACCGCTCTCGCCCGCCATGTTGGTCTCGGGCTGGATCATGGCGATCCTCGTTTCGCTGAGCTCGGTAAGCCTGCCCGGCACGATCAGCTTCATCGCCTCGGTGGGCCCGATAGCAATTGCGATGGGCGTACCGGTTGCACCACTGGCGCTGCTGGTTGCGGTGGAAGTCTTGCCCGATCTGATGCGCACGCTGGGCAACGTGACCTGCGATGTCGCGGTGACCGCGGTGGTCGACCGCCAGACCAGGGAAGACAGGCCGGAACCGGCTATAGACTGATACCCGATGCAGGCCGGAACAGCGGTTCGCCCAGCAGGAAGCCGATCACGTTGGGTCGACCGAGGTTATCGAGCATGGCCTCGATGATCAGCAGGATCGGTACCGACAACAGCGCACCGGGCACACCCCAGATCCACGAGAAATAGCTGATCGCCAAGAGGATCGAGACCGGGCTTACCGTGAGCCGTGCGCCGAGGATTGCGGGCGTGACGAAGTTCGCCTCGATCGCGTGGAGCCCGAGGAAGGCGAGCGCTGGCACGATGCCCACCGCGACCGAGCTGGCGGTGCCAAGCCCGACCAGTGCGAGCAACGCCATCATCGCCAGCGGGCCGAGATAGGGGAGGAAATTGAACACGAAGGCAAGGCCGCCCCACATGATCGGCGCGCTGAGGCCGCACGCATAGGCCCCGCATGCCACGATCACACCGACGCCGAGATTGATCAGCGCGACGGTGAGGAGGTATCCGGCCACGCGGTCTTGCACATCGCGCATTACGCGGGCGATGCGCACCGAGGCGTTCACGCTGTCTCCATCGCGCGCGATGCGGCGGCGGACGCGAAGCCGCGTCTCGATCATGAAGAAGGTCATCAGCAGGGTGACCAGCGTTTCGAGCACCACGCTGGGCGTGGCGAAGGCGACCTGCTCGATCACCGAAGGGCTGGCGAGCACGACCTCGCGCGGGCTGTGGCCCATGAGGCGTGCGAGCTGGCGGTTGAAATCGTTGATCCACGCAAGGTTGCCGCGCCATTCGGCAAAACGGCGGCTGACCACGGTCAGCATGTCCGGCACCTGATCGACCATCGCGAAAGCCGGCTGGAGAATCAGCGCAAGCGCCAGCACGATCACGCCGGCCATCGTCAGCATGGCGAGGAGCGCGGCGAGCATGTCGGGCAGGCCGATGCGGCACATCCGGTCAGCCAGCGGGGCCAGGATGATGGTGATGACGACAGCGGTGACCGGCGGCAGGAACACGACCGAACCGATCGAGAGCACGAAAGGCAGCGCGAGGAACAGTCCGGCCATCAAGAGGAGCACGATTGCCGATTGCAGCCGCGCGCGCGTATCGCCCACCCACTCGTCGGGCAGGACGGCCAAGGCGTTGCCGGTATCAGGTTCAGGATCGGGCATGTCGGCCATATCAAACCGGTATCTGGACCCCGCATGTGGCGGGATCAAGGGTGGAGCAGCGTGTTTACGGTTCTTCCCGCGCGTCTTTCGGCGCTGCTATCCCACCAGTTCCTTGCCGTAGATCACGTATTCCTTGTTGACCTTGCTGTCGATGGCATCGGCGATGGCAACCATCCCCTGGTTGTCATCGAGGATCCAGCCGATCTCGCCGCGGCTGGCGCCGTAGCGCGTGACCGAATTGCGGCGGATGTATTCGATCATCATGAAAGCGAGCTGGCTGGCGAGGCGCGATGCCTGCAGCCGCTTGCGCACCCCCATCAGCGGCACGCGCATCGTCCGCACGCGCGGGCTTCGCAGCCACAGCAGCAGCTTGGCCCAGTTGAACGGGAACAGCGAGCCGCCCATGGGCTTCAGTACCTCGTTGAGATCGGGCAGCGTCATCATGAACGCCACCGGTTCGCCGTCGTACTCGGCGACCATGATCAGGTCTTCGCGCACGATCGGTTTGAACTTCTTGCCCGCATAGGCGATTTCGGTGTCGGTGAAGGGGACGAAGCCCCAGTTGTCCGACCAGGCATCGTTGAGAATATCGAGGATCAGCTTGGCCTCGGCATCGAACTTGCTCTTGTCGACGCCGCGGATGCGGATGCGTGGGTTCTTCTCGCCCGATGCGACAATGCGCTGGATGAGCGGGGGAAACTCCCTTGTGATATCAAGATCATAGGTGAGCAGCGACTTGGCATGGGTGTAGCCCAGCGCCTCGATATAGGCCGGATAGCGCTTGCTCTGGTGGCCCATCATCACCGTGGGCGATTGCTCGAACCCGCGCACGAGCTGGCCCGGCTCTTCCCAGATCGACATCGAGATCGGTGCGAGCACGCGAGTCATGCCCTTCTCGCGCAGCCAGTCCTCTGCGCGGTTGATCAGCGCGCGGGCGACTGCCTCGTCTTCCGCCTCGAGCAGACCCCAGTTCCCGGTGCCCGGTCCCATGCCCTGCGCTGCGTCCATCGCGACGGCAAGGTGATCGATATGCGCAGAAATGCGGCCGACAACCTTGCCGCCCCGGCGGGCAAGGAACAGCTGGACATCGGCATGTTCGAAGAACGGGTTCTTGCCCGGCGTCACCAGTTCTACCGCTTCCATGCGGAGCGGCGGCACCCAGGCGGGATCGCTTGCGTTGATGCGGTAGGCCAAGTCCACAAAGGCAGTGCGATCGGCCTTGCCGGAAACCGGGGTGATGCTTATTTCGCCAGTGGTGTCTGCAGTGCCGGCCACGATCTTGCCTTTGTTTCGAAGTACCAGGAAAAAATGCAGGGTTTGCCTGCGTTGGCCCGGGCCGGATTGTCAAGCGGACACGGCTCAAAGGGTCGCTGGACAAGCAGTCTCGGGTCAATCAGGAAATACGCATGCTCGCCTCTCCCTCGATCGAAACGGCCCCGCAGCCGCTGACTGCTGCGTCTGGCGATGCCGCGATCCTCGCGCGCACGCCCGATGACAAGGCGATGCTGCGCGCCGCAGTCGAACTGACGCGCGATCTGAGCGAGGCCCGCCCGGCGATCTTCTGGCCGGACATGCTGGCTTCGGCGCTGACGGGCTATGCGGCGCTGGCGGGAGCAGTCCTCGCGGGCAATGTCTGGCTGGCGGCTCTCTGCGGCGTGGTCTCCGCGCTTGCCTTCTACCGCGCGCTGCTGTTCATCCACGAGCTTTCGCATATCCACCGCAATGCGCTGCCCGGCTTCCGCTTTGTTTGGAACCTGATCGTCGGCATTCCGATGCTGACGCCTTCGTTCATGTATGAGGGCGCCCATCCGCTGCACCACGCGCGCACGCGCTATGGCACGATCGAGGATCCCGAATACCTGCCGCTCGCGCTGATGCGGCCGTGGTCGCTGCCGGTGTTCCTGCTGACCGCGCTGCTGCTGCCGGTGGCGCTGCTCGTGCGTTCGGCGCTGCTGGTGCCGCTGGGCGCGGTGATCCCGCCGCTGCGCCGCCTTGTCTGGGCGCGCGCCTCCGCGCTGGCGATCAATCCCGCCTTCCGCCGCCGCCCGCCCGAGGGCGAGTTCGCGCGCATGGTGTTCTGGCAGGAAACGGGCGCGTCGGCTTGGGCATGGTTCCTGCTGGGCTGGTCGGCCACGCATGGTTGGCGGCCGCTGCTGATCGGTATTGCCGTGATCGCGCTGGGTGCGGTGCTCAATCAGGCGCGCACGCTTGTTGCCCACCTGTGGGAGAACGAGGGCGAGACGATGACGGTGACGGGGCAGTACCTCGACTCGGTCAACGTGCCGCCGCCCGGCTGGCTGACGGTGTTCTGGGCTCCGGTCGGCCTGCGCTATCATGCGCTGCACCACCTTCTGCCGAGCGTGCCCTATCACGCTTTGGGCGAAGCGCATCGCCGCCTGAGTGCCGAGCTGGGTGTGGGTTCGACGTATTCGCGTTCGAGCTATGCCGGGCTTTTCCCGCTGCTCGGCCGGCTTGCGCGCAGCACGATGGCGGCCCGCTGAGCGCTTCGCCAGACCAGCTTTGGAGGCCACCATGGAAGCTAACCCGAGGATTGCTCCGGCGCTCGATCCTGCTCAGGATGCCGCACTGATCCGGACGCTGGCCGACGCGTTTCAGGATGATCCTTCCCTCGCGTGGATCCTGCCGGATGCGGAGGTGCGGCGCGTGCGGCTGCCGTTGCTATTTGCCGCGATGATCAAGGCGGATCGCAAGGCCGGCATGATCCTATCGACGCCCGGCGGCGAGGTGGCGACGCTGTGGCGTGCCCCGGGCCAGACCAAGCCCGGTCTCGTTGAAACGCTGGGCGAGGGGTGGCCGATGCTGCGGACGTTCGGTTCGGCGCTGGGCCGGGCCATCGCGGTGAGCGGCGCCATGGCGGCGCACCATCCCGCGCCGGATGACTACTGGTACCTTCGGTACGCCGGGGTCGCTCCATCGGCCCAAGGCAAGGGGTTGGGCGGAGCCGCGATTCGCGAGGGCATTGCTCGCGCGGCTGCGGTGGGCAAACCGGCGCTCCTGGAAACCGCAAAGGAAGCGAATGTCGCGATCTATCTGCGGCTTGGCTTCGAGGTCATCGATAGGTGGCAGGTGCCGAAGGGTGGGCCACTGTTCTGGACCATGCTGAAACCGCTGTGATGGCCCCGCGCTGAGCGCTAGCGCATCACAGCGACGTAGATGCCAACTGCGATGACGAGCAGGGCAAAGCCGCGCTCGACAAAGCCGCGCCGCGCGGCGAGGTGACGTGCGCCAGCCAGACCCAGCACCGCACCGGCCAACCCACCCGCGACAAGCAGCGCCACGAGCGGCCACTGGACCAAGCCCGAGAGCGCATAGGACGTCGCGGTCGTTGCCCCCAAGGCGGCAACGACGACCAACGAGGTGCCCGCAGCATTGCGCATCGGCATGGCGGTGGCGGCGATGAGGCCGGGCACGATCAGGAAGCCGCCGCCGATCCCGAAAAAGCCCGCAAGCAGCCCTGTGCCAAAGCCGATGGGGATGAGCCGGGGCAGCAGATGCCCGGCGCTGGTGCGGGTGAGGCGCACGTCTGCGCGCTCTTCGCCGCGGCGCGGACGCAGCATGGCAAGGCCCACACCGATCATCAGCAGGCCGAACAAAAGGAGCAGCTGCCGACTGTCGAGCGCCTTGCCCACCTCTGCTCCGATAGCTGCGCCGATCACGCCCGAAACCGCAAAGACCCCGGCGCAGCGCCACTTCACCGTACCGGCGCGGGCATGGCCAACGAGGCTTGCCAAGGCATTGAGCGTGACGGCCACCGCGCTGGTCCCCACGGCGGCATGGGCTGAGCCGACGCCGACCGCATAGACCAGCAGCGGGGTCATCAGGATCGAACCTCCCGCGCCCAGCGCGGCAAGGATCAGGCCGATCGCGGCGCCAGAGCCCAGTGCGGCGAGGATCACGGCAAGCGGCACCGGCTTACGCCGTCCGCGGCCGGTTCCACGGCATCGCCGCGAGAAGCTTGGCCATGCCGCACCAGCCGGTGCTGCCGGCAAAGACAAGGCCTGCGCCCACGAAGGCGGAGAGGCCGAGGAAGGCCGGCTGAACCGTGAGGCCAAGCAGCACCCCCAGCACCACGAGCGATCCGGCCGTGATCTGCACCTGCCGCATGATCTCGAGCGGGGCCTTCCGGTTCTCAGCTACCGGCAGCCCGGCCGCGCGCCAGGCATCGAGCCCGCCGTCGAGCAGATAGGCCGGGCAATCGCTTGCCGCCGCCAGCCGCGCGGCATCGGCAGCCGTGCGCATCCCGCTGCGGCAGTGATAGACCACTGCCGGGGCATCGCCGACGCGTTGCAGCCGTTCGATCGGACGGTTTTCCGAACCAGGAATGCGGCTGCGTGCGAATTCGTCGCTCGGTCGGATGTCAATCAGGAGTGCGCCATCGGCCATCAGTTGGCGCGTTTCGGCGGGAGAGATCAGGGGCAGGGTCATCGTTTCAATCCTCGGTGCAGTAGAGCTGGTAGAGCGTGGCAAGCAGCGCTTCGATGCGGCTGTCGGCGATGCGGTAGCGCAGCACTTGCGCTTCGCGCGTGAAGACAACGAGGCCCTCTTCGCGCAGACGCGCGAGGTGCTGCGAAAGCGCGGACTGCGAAAGGCCAACGCGCTCGGCGATATCCCCCACCTTCATTTCACCCGCCTCGACCAGCGAGCAGAGCACCATCAGCCGGTGCGGATTGGCGAGTTCGCGCAGGATGGCCGCGACCATGGTAGCGTTGGCTTCGAATGTCGCGGTGTCGAGGGGCGGGTGGATCGTCATAAGGCCTTTATATCAGGACTTGCTAATTTAGCAATACCTAATATAGAGGGACATCGAAAGGATCCATGCCATGCCTGCCCAGCCCGAGATTCTCGCGTTCTTCGACGAACCGACCTTCACTGTAACCTACCTTGTCGCGGACCCCGACACGGGTGAAGCCGCAGTGATCGACCCTGTGCTGGACTATGACCAGGCCTCGGCGCGCATCGGATCTGCTTCGGTCGAGGCGATCATGGCAGCGGCCTCGGCGCGCGGCTGGCGCATTGCGATGGTGCTCGAAACCCACGCCCATGCGGATCACCTCAGTGGGGCAAAGCTGATTGCCGCACGCACCGGCGCCTGGATTGGCATCGGTGCGTTGATCACCGAGGTGCAGGCGGTCTTCAAGCCGATGTTCGGGGCGGAAGACCTTCTGCCAGAAGGCCGCGACTTTGACCGGCTGCTCCAAGATGGCGAGATGCTGCCGCTCGGCAATCTCGCCTTCACGGTTCTGCACACCCCGGGCCACACTGCGGCCTGCGTCAGCTTTCGCATCGCCGATGTCGTGTTCATCGGCGACACGCTGTTCATGCCCGACTACGGCACCGCGCGGTGCGACTTTCCGGGCGGCGACGCGCATGCGCTCTACCGCTCGATCCGCCGCCTGCTGGCTCTGCCGGACGCGACGCGGCTGTTCCTGTGCCACGACTACAAGGGCCCGGACCGGAGCGAGTTTGCCTGGGAGACCACCGTTGGCGAACAGCGGCGCAAGAATGTGCAAGCGCATGACGGCATCGGCGAGGCGGCCTTCGTCGCCTTGCGGCAAGCGCGCGATGCCACGCTGGCGCCGCCGCGCCTCCTGCTGCCTTCGATTCAGGTGAACATTCGCGCCGGGCGGCTGCCGCCGGTCGATGCGCAGGGCGTGCAGGCTTTGCGTTTGCCGTTGCGCGCGGGTGATGCGGTCGCGGCTACTCTTCTGTCCTGACGAGGACCGTCTCGCCGATCAGCAGGAACAGGAAAAACGGTGCCCAGGCGGCGAGGAGCGGGGGGTAGCCGCCGAAATTGCCCATCGCGAGCGCGGCGTTGTCGACCACGAAATAGGCAAAGCCCAGCGCCATGCCGATCACCGCGCGGACGAACAGCATGCCCGAGCGCGCAAGGCCGAATGCGGCGACCGCGCCCAGCAGCGGCATCAGCAGTGCTGAAAGCGGGCCGGACAGCTTGTGCCACCATTTGCCCTCAAGCTCGCTGGTGCGGTAGCCAGCGCTGCGGATCGCCGCGATTGATTGCGACAGCTGGCCGATTGATTCCCCGTCGGCATCGGCCTTGCGGATGACGACCTGCGCAGGATCGACGCTCCGCGCGAAGACCGCGCCGGCGGGATAGGTGAGGCGGCGCGCGCTCTGCACATCGAAGCCGCCGGGTCGGGCGAAGTGCCAGCCCGGCTTCGCGTAGGTCGCCTCGGGCGAGCGCACGATCTCGGTCACCATTCCGGCGCGGTCGCGGCGATACCAGCTGACATCGGTCATGCGTGTCTGAGCGCCCAGACCCGTGACAGACCGCGCGAAGAGCAGATTGCTGCCGTCCTGAAGCCACACATTGGACTTGACCGCACTGTCACGCGGGATCGCGCCATAATCGACCGCCTGCCAGGCCTTCAGCGTTGCGGATGCGCGCACGACCACGCGCTCGTTGAAAGCAAAGGTAACCAGCGAGGTCAACGCGGCGACGAGAAACAGCGGCGCGAGCACCTGATGCGCGGAGAGCCCGGCAGCCTTGAGCGCGACCACCTCGCTGTTCTGGTTGAGCGTCATCAAGGTGATGATGGTGGCGAGCAGCACCGAGTAGGGAAGGAATCGGCTGATCAGCTGCGGAATCCTGAGGCCCGCATAGGTCAGCAGCTCCCCCTGGCCATTGCCCGGCGCGGCGAGGATGCGGCCGCTTTCGCTGAGCAGATCGAGCATCTGCAGCACGAGCACGAGCATCAGCAGCACGGCAATGATCCGCACCGCGAACATCCGGCCGATATAGAGCGTGATCGTGCGCGAGGGGAAGAAATCAAGCTGCATCGACGGCTCCCGATCCCTTGACACCCAAATTCCTTGGATTCGGTTTGCGCGCGGCGAACAGCTTCATCACCGAGCGGGTGATCTTTGCAAAGCCGGTCTCAAGCGCCCCGATCGGCTGGCCGCCCGGCACATAGGCAAGCCGCCAGTACATCGAGACGATCAGCGCCGCGAACAGCGCGAACGGCCCCCACAGCGCGAGCGTGGGATCAACGCGACCAAGGCTGGATACGTCCTGCCCGTATTCGTTGACCTTGTGGTAGGCGACCACCATCACGATAGAGACGAACACGCCAAGCGCCGAACTCGAGCGCTTGGGCGGCACCGCCAGTGCGACGGCCAGCAGTGGCAGCAGGAACATCATCGCCACTTCGACGAGGCGGTAGTTGAGGCTGGCGATGCTCTGATAGCGGGCGGCCTCGCTCGAATCCTTGCTCCAGCCGATGCGCAGCAGCTCGGGCAGGAAGTATTCCCGGTCGCGCTCGCCGCGGCTGCGGAATTGCTCGATCCTGGGCAAGTCGATCGGCAGGTCATGCGTCGCGAAGGTCAGCACGCGCGGCGAGCTGATGCCTGGGCCGTCCTGCACGATCTGCCCTTCGGAGAGGCGCAGGATAACCGTGTCCGGGTTCTCCTTGTTGGCGAAGAATTGGCCCTCACGCGCGGAAATGACGAGGACCTGGCCGTCCTTGGCGGCGATCCGCGCGAAAATCCCGTGCAGGTCGCGCCCCTCGTCGCGGCTCGAATCGACGCGCAGCGCGGTCCTGTCCTGCAGCGTGTTGAACTCGCCCACTTTGATCGAGGCCCCCAGTGCGCCCGAGCGCAGATCGAACTGCAGCTGCTCGTAGTAGTAGCGCGAGAGCGGCTGGAGATAGCCCACGATCAGCAGGTTGAGCGCGGCAAGCACAACGGTGAAAAGATAGGGCACGCGCAGCAGCCGGGTATAGGAGAGGCCGACCGCGCGCATCACGTCGAGCTCTGACGAGGTCGCCAGGCGGCGGAAGGCGAGGAGGATGCCGAGCATGAGCCCGAGCGGAATCGCCAGGCTCGCGTATTCGGGCAGGAGGTTCGCCAGCATCTTGAACACGACGCTGACCGGCCCGCCTTCGGTCGCCACGAAATCGAACAGCTTGAGCATCTTGTCGAGCACGAGCAGCGATGCCGCAATCACGAAGACAGCGCACATCGGCACGAAGACGAGCCGGGCGATGTATCGGTCAGTGGCGGTAAGGAAAGGCAAGGGCGGTGCGGCTCGCTGGACCGGAAGGACGGTCCCGGTTAGCCCGGTTCAGGGCCTTTCGGAAGGTGAAAATGCTGGGCGGGCCGCGCACCTCGTCGACAATGGCTGTCGCTCAGCCGCGAATCACGCCTTCTCGAGCGTGCACTGCAGTGGGTGCTGGTTCTGCCGGGCAAAATCCATCACCTGGTTCACTTTGGTTTCGGCGATCTCATAAGGGAAGATCCCGCATACGCCGACACCCTTCTGGTGGACATGGAGCATGACCCGCGTCGCCTGCTCGAGGTCCATGTGGAAGAAACGCTTGAGTACCATCACGACGAATTCCATCGGCGTGTAATCGTCGTTCAGCATCAACACCTTGAACATGCTGGGCTTCTTGGGGCGTGTCCGTGTCTTGGTAGCGATGCCGATCTGGTCGTCGTCGCCGCCGCCAGGGCCCTTGGGTTCGTCATCGCCCGCCGCGCGCACGGGCCCACGCTCCGCACATGCGGTCATGGGGGCGGCAGGGCCCTTGAGGGCGCCGAGGTGTGCTTTCATGCTCATGGCGTAATCTGAATATCGCATTGCTGACCCCCGCGTACAAGAGGCGGGTGAACACTTGGCCTTAAAGTCCAGCAACGAGGCGACATTTTTTCGGTTTCAGACGAGAACGGGCCGGACAGGTCACCCCGTCCGGCCCGCTCTCATGTGCAGGACCCGTCCACGCCCAAGCGCGGACGAAACGCCCCGATCAGGCGGCCTGCTTCATCTTCTCGACCGCGAGGCTGACGCGGTTCGAGATCGGCTGGAAGGCCTCGCTGGCGAGCTTGAGCATCGCTTCGCTGTTCTTCGAGGTCGCGGCGACCGCGGCGTCGAACTGCTTGCGCAGCATGGCGTTCTGCTTCTCGAAGAACTCGGCCGGCGACTTCGCGGCGGCGAGTTCCTTGATCTCGGCCTGCATCGTCTCGACCACAGTCTTGGTCTCGGCGGCGTAGCTCTTGCCCATTTCCTGGAGGCCGGTGGTGAGGATCTTGGTCGATTCAACGACCGCCTCGAAGTTACCCTTGGTGAAGGCGCCCATGTCGCCCAGCGCGGCCTGGCTCTTTTCAAGCGCGGCCTTTGCCTTGTCGGCGGCTTCCTTCATCGCGGTCTGGATGGTCTCGGTCATTTCTGTGGGATTGGTGCTCATGATGGTAGGATCCTTCTGCTGGGCAGCCGCGCTCTTCACGGAGGCGGCATCTTTCTTGTTGGTCTTGACGAGGGTCGTGCTGATTTTCGCGGCGGGCTTCGGCTCTGGCTCTGCAGCCGTCACCTCGACCTTCCCGACCGGCTTCACAGCCGGCGCCACCGGCGCTTCGACAGCCTGCGAGGTTACCGGTACGGCGACCTTGCGGGGACGACCGGGCTTGCCCTTCGGCTTTGAAGCGGGTGCCGGGACGGCCTCCGCCTCAAGCTCTGCTGGTTGCGTGAGCGGCTCGGCTGCGGAGATTTCAGCCTCGGCGCCAGGCGCGGCGATTGCTGCGCTTGCGATGTCCTTGACTTCGTCTTCCATGACCTGACTGCTCCTGCGCCGGACACGCTCCTTTCACGAAACCAACAGGTTCTGTTGGCAGAGGACCGTGTTGCACTGCACAAAATAGGGGCCGATAGGCCCAAGGTCAAGGATTATTGTGCGCCGCACCATAACAGGATGGCGCGAAAATGGCAGATACCGTTAACATTGCGCCGACGCGGGTTCAGCGCGTCTTCACATAGCGGCCGGGGGCGTCCTCGATAACGGGATCGCCGCGCCCGCCGGGCGCGCGTTTACCCTTGGCGGGGACCATGGCGGCATCTTGGGCCCGAATCCATTCGATCCAGTCAGGCCACCAGCTGCCCTTGGTCTCGCGCGCCCCGGCAACGTATTCGGCCAGCGTGGTCGGCTTGCCGTCATTGCGCCAGAACTGATACTTGCCTGCATCGGGCGGATTGACCACGCCTGCGATATGGCCCGAGCCCGCCAGCAGGAAGCGCCAGGGGCCCGAGAGCAGGCGGGTGAGCTTCCAGACGCTTTCCGGCGGGGCAATGTGATCCTCGCGCCCGGCCTGGATATAGCACGGGGTCGCGATCAGGCGGAGGTCGATCGGCGTTCCATCGATCTCCAGCGAATCCGGCATGACCAGCCGGTTGTCGCGGTAGAGGTCTTCGAGATAGGCCTTGTGCCATTTTGCCGGCAGGTTGGTCGTATCGCCGTTCCAGTGCAGCAGATCGAACGCGGGATAGTCCTCGCCCAGAAGATAATTGCTGACGACGTAGTTCCAGATGAGGTCCGTGCCGCGCAGCAGGTTGAACGTGGCGGCCATGTAGCGCCCGTCGAGGAAGCCGTCGGTCGAGAGGCTTTCGAGCAGCTTGATCTGACTGTCGTCGATGAACGACTTCAGATCACCCGCCTTTTCGAAATCGACCTGTGCGGTGAAGAACGTGGCCGAGCGCACCTTGTCCGCTTCGCCTCGCCTCGCCATCAGCGCCAGCGTTGCCGCGAGCGTGGTGCCGGCAACGCAGTAGCCGATGGCATGGATCTGCGGCACACCGAGCCGTTCGCGCACCACATCGATCGCCTCGATCTGCGCCATCACGTAGTCGTCCCACACGATGTCGGCCATCGTGGCATCGGCCGATTTCCACGAGACGACGAAGACCGTCAGCCCCTGCTCGACCGCCCAGCGGATGAAGCTCTTCTTGGGGTTGAGATCGAGAATGTAGAAGCGGTTGATCCACGGCGGGAAGATCAGCAGCGGGACCGCGAGCACGTTCTCGGTCGCAGGGCTGTACTGGATCAGCTGGTAGAGCGGGGTCTCATGGACAACCTTGCCCGGCGTTACCGCGATGTTGCGGCCAAGCTCGAAGGCCGTCGGGTCGGTGTGGGTGAGCTGGCCCTTGCGCACATCCGCCAGCAAGTGCTCCGCGCCCTTCACGAGGTTCTCGCCATGGGTTTCGAGCGTGCGCTCGATCACGATCGGATTGGTCATCGGGAAGTTCGCCGGGCTCAGTGCGTCGATCACCAGCTTGGTGAAGAACTGCACCTGGTGCTGGCGCTCGGGTGGCAGGCTCTTGACGTCTGCGGCCATGGCGGTGAGCTTTTCCGCGAGCAGCAGGTAGGTCTGGTGGACGAGCGCGAACCACGGCTGCTCGGCCCAGCGCGGATCGGCGAAGCGGCGGTCCCTGCGCGGCAGCGGTGCCGATTCGTCCTTGTGCGCCGCCGGCCCGATGCCGTAGCGGCCCAGCACGGTCGTCCACAGCTCCAGCCCGTCTTCCCACAGCTTGGCCTGCGTCTCGGCCTGCGAGAGCGGAAGCGCGGTGTACCAGTCGCCCAGCAACGAGCTCCAGCGCGCCGGGTCGGCCATGCGGGCCAGCACCGGCTCGACCTGTCCGGCTTGTTCGGCGCCGAAATCGAGCCACATCTTCTGCAGCTTCGCCGCCGACATCGCCCAGTGCTGCATCGCCGCCGGATCGGGCGGGGGGGTGGAGGCCGTGGGCAGGAACGGTGCGAACAAGGCCTGCATCGCCTCACCCTGCTGGCGCATCAGATCCTCGATCACCGCGGTATCGAGCGGGCTTTCGGGCGGCGTTGCGGCTTCGGCCATGGTGGTCTGCATCCCTGTTGCGCTTGGACGACCTTATAGCGCCGATTGCGGCGCTTGTGATCCCTTCCGGTTTCAATGAACCGGCGATTGTCGTAAGGGGCGAGATGATGCGGTGCTTTTGCCGCGTCAAAGGAGTGCGAGAAACCACCGTGACCGAAGAATTCTACCGCATGAAGCGCCTGCCGCCCTACGTCATCGCCGAAGTGAACGCGATGCGGGCCGCCGCTCGCGCCCGCGGGCAGGACATCATCGATCTCGGCATGGGCAATCCCGATCTCCCGCCGCCGCCGCATGTCATCGAGAAGCTTTGCGAAGTGGCGATGAAGCCCGATGCGCACGGCTATTCGGCGTCGAAGGGCATTCCCGGCGTGCGCAAGGCTCAGGCCAATTACTATGCGCGCCGCTTCAATGTCGAGCTCGATCCCGAGAGCGAGGTCGTGATGACCATGGGCTCAAAGGAAGGGCTCGCCAGCCTCGCCACCGCGATCACTGCGCCCGGCGATGTCGTGCTTGCGCCAAATCCGAGCTATCCGATCCACACCTTCGGCTTCATCATCGCAGGCGCGACGATCCGCTCGGTGCCGACCACGCCCGACGAGCGCTACTGGGAAGCGCTTGACCGCGCGATGCGCTACAGCGTGCCCCGCCCCTCGGTGGTGATCGTCAACTACCCTTCGAACCCCACGGCGGAAACGGTCGATATCGCGTTCTACGAGCGCCTTGTCGCCTGGGCACGGGAGAACAAGGTCTGGGTCCTTTCCGACCTTGCCTATTCCGAGCTCTACTTCGACGGCCAGCCGACCCGCTCGATCCTCGAGGTGCCGGGTGCGAAGGATGTCGCGGTCGAGTTCACCTCGATGTCGAAAACCTTCTCGATGGCCGGCTGGCGCGTCGGTTTCGCGGTGGGCAACAAGCAGCTCATCGCCGCGCTCACCCGCGTGAAGTCCTACCTCGATTACGGCGCGTTCACGCCCATCCAGGCAGCGACTTGCGCCGCGCTCAACGGCCCGCAGGATATCGTCGAGGCGAACCGCCTGCTCTACCAGAAGCGTCGCGACGTGATGGTGGAAGCTTTCGGCCGCGCCGGGTGGGACATCCCGAGCCCGCGCGCCTCGATGTTTGCCTGGGCGCCGCTGCCGCCGGCGCTGCGCGAGATGGGCAGCCTCGAGTTCTCGAAGCAGCTGCTGACCCATGCCGAGGTCGCGGTCGCGCCCGGCGTCGGTTACGGCGAGGACGGCGAGGGCTACGTGCGCATCGCCATGGTCGAGAATGAGCAGCGCCTGCGCCAGGCGGCGCGCAATATCCGCCGCTATCTATCGAGCATGGGCGTCAACGCCAGCGCCGCCTGACAACAGAGAAACCGGGAGCAGGATAAGCCATGAAGTTCCATGATCGCGTCAGCGTGACCATCGAAGACCACGTTGCCCATGTCCTGCTCGACCGGGCCGACAAGATGAACGCGCTCGACGATGCCATGTTCGAGGGAATCATTGCGGCCGGTAGCCACCTGCATGCCGCCTCAGGCGTGCGCAGCGTGGTCCTCTCGGGGGCAGGACGCTCGTTTTGCGCCGGGCTCGATCTTTCGAGCATGGGCAATAGCGAACGCCGGGGCAGCGGAAGCCTGACCGACCGCACGCATGGCAACGCCAACCGCGCGCAATATGCCGCGATGGTCTGGCGAAATCTTCCGGTTCCGGTGATCGCGGCGGTCCACGGCGTGTGTTTCGGCGGCGGACTGCAGGTGGCGAGCGGCGCCGACATCCGCATCGCACACCCCGATTCGCGGCTGGCGGTGATGGAAGTGAAGTGGGGCCTCGTGCCCGACATGGGCGGCTACGTGCTGTGGCGCGGCAATGTGCGCGATGATGTGCTGCGCGAGCTGACCTATACCCACCGCGAGTTCAACGGGACCGAGGCGGCGGCGCTGGGTTTCGCTACCCATGTCGATGCCGATCCGCTCGGCCGGGCCATGGCTCTGGCGAGGGACATTGCCGGCAAGAGCCCCCATGCCGTGCGCGGCGCCAAGCTCATCACCAATCGCACCGCCTACATGGACGAGGACCAGATCCTCATGACCGAAAGCAAGGTGCAGCATGAGCTCATGTATTCGCGCAACCAGATCGAGGCGGTGAAGGCCGGCATGGAGAAGCGCGCGGCCGAATTCGTCGATCCCTGATCCGCGCGGCGGGGGAGTACAAAGAATCCCGTTGCGAGCAAGGCGGCGCTCGGCTAACCGCGCTCCTCCACGCTGATGCGCATCGGGGCCCGATGGCGGAGTGGTTACGCACCGGACTGCAAATCCGTTTACGCCGGTTCGATTCCGGCTCGGGCCTCCATTTCTCCGCATCGGCACGGGGCGATCTGACCGCGATTGGCTCTATCTGCTACTGACGCCTATCGGCATCCGATACCGGCGGTTGAACCACCACGACGGCGGAGAGCGGCGAACGCTCGCGTTCCGTCGCTGGCCTGAACTACGGCTTGGGCAGGCACGTTCCTCCAAAGCAGATGCGCGCGGCTGCGGCCGCCACAGCGGTCTGGCTTCCACTAACACTTTGCAGAAGTGGACTAGCTCGGGCTTGTGGAGGACCTTCCCACACAATGCGACCAGCAAGTGCCAGTTGAGGAAGTATCGCAATGCCTTACCAGCCCTTCGACCTCAGCGGGAAGGTAGCTCTCGTCACCGGAGGGAACGGTGGCATCGGTCTCGGCATGGCGGAGGCGCTTGCGCAAGCAGGGGCGTCCGTCGTGATCTGGGGAACGAATGCCGCGAAGAATGCCTCAGCGAGAAGCAAGCTGGAGGCAACCGGACAGCGCATCGCCAGCGAGATCGTCGATGTCTCGGACGAGCGCGCGGTGATCGAGGCCATGAACAAGGCGGTCGCCGAATTCGGCCGTGTTGACACGGTCGTGGCCAATGCCGGCGTCGGCGGCGGCTCTCCTTTCGCCGAGTTTCCGACCGAGCAATGGCGCAAGGTCATGGCTGTCAATCTGGACGGCGTGTTCTTCACTTTGCGCGAGGCGTGCAAGCATTTCAAAACGCGCGCCGAAGCGGGCGATCCGGGGGGATCGCTGATCGCGATCTCGTCGACCTCGGCCATCCACGGCGCTGCACGCAATCAGGCATACGGAGCGGCCAAGGGCGCGCTTTGTTCGCTGGTTCGGGCAACAGCTGTCGAGTTTGCCCGCTACGGCGTGCGCGCCAATGCGGTTCTTCCGGGCTGGACGGTCAGCGAAATGACGCAGGCCGCGCAAGCGAACGAGAAGTTCAACCGGCAAGTGATCTCCCGCGTGCCCTTCAGGCAATGGATGGAGCCCAAGGATTTCGGCGGGATCGCGGTCTATCTCGCCTCCGATGCATCGCGGTTCCACACAGGGGACAGCATCGTGCTCGACGCGGGCTACACGATTTTCTGACTGTGCTGGAGTTGCCCAAATGGAAGATGCGTCCTTGCCGTTGGTGCTGAGCGACACGCCGCTACCCGGTGTTCGCCGGTTGACGCTGAACCGTCCGGAGAAGCGCAACGCGCTTTCGAATGCTCTGAGGACGGAGCTGTTCGCGGCGCTGGAGAATGCGGACAAGGACGCGGATGTTCGGGTGATCGTCCTGCGGGGGGCCGGCTCCTGCTTCTCCGCCGGCTATGATCTGTCGCCTGAGGCCGGCATGCAAGCACCGCCCTATCATACCGCCGGCGGCGCCGGCTTCTGGCCGCGGCACGTCGTCGAAGGGGTGTTCCGGGTCTGGGATCTGGCGACACCCGTCATTGCGCAAGTTCACGGATGGTGCCTGGCAGGGGCGACCGAACTCGCGACCGCCTGCGACCTGATTTACCTGAGCGACGATGCACAGATCGGCTACCCGCCGGTTCGCGGAATGAGTCCGCCTGATACCCAGTTCCATCCCTGGCTGTGCGGCCTCCGGTCGGCGATGGAGCAGATGCTGACCGGGGATGCGCTGTCTGCCCAAGAAGCGGTGCGCGTGGGCTTCGCCAACCGGGCGTTCCCTCTTGAGGAGCTCGAAGGCGAAGTCTTCAAGATCGCGGAGCGGATCGCGAAGATCCCACCCGAAGTCCAGCAGATCAACAAGCGATCGGTGCACCGGGCGATGGAAGCGATGGGGCTGCGATCTGCCATCCGTGCGGGCACGGAGATGCAGGCATTGGCGATGACCACGGAGGCCTCCCGGCAGACCTTCGCAGGTTTCCGGGCCGGTGACGTGCGCGGTGCGCTCGATGCTCGCGATGGATCTTTCGGAGACTACCGCACGTCACTCCCGGATAGGCCGTAAAGGCAAACGCACCCGCCGACACGCGCTGAGCGACCGCGCTTGCAGCTGTACGAGCGGGTTATTCGGCCGGCTCCTGTCCCCTGGTCTCCAGCATCTTTACGCCCGGATCGTTGGCTGAAGCCCAGTTGCTACCGATGGCCTGCTCGAACCGCATCCAGACCAGTCATCCGGTCGCAACGCTGGTGAAACCAGCAGATGCGCGGCTCCTGATAGCGCACCGGTGTGGACCGGCGTTCAAAACGGCCCCCTCATTCCGATGGTGCAGCGGCCAGCTCTGCAGCTGCTGCTGGCGCCATTCGACGGCTTCCACGAGACCGCTCATGCCGTCACCGGTACCCGCCAATTCACCTTGCGCAGGCGCTTGCTCCAACCTGCAATCCCTTCGCGGATTGCCAAGGCGTCGCCCGGCCACATCTCACCTGCCATCTCGCGTAAACTATCATGATAAATCAGGAGCGTGAGCCGTGGCCGCGCTTGTCCCCGCGGCCCTTCTCCGCCAATCAGTGCATTTGTTTTGATTGCGCCTCGGCAATGCTCGCCTCTGGCTGCAGACCTTGGCCAAAGTGACCTATAACCGGCTTCGCTGCGTCCCCGACGATCACAAAGGCCGCCCAATAGAACGGGTGCGAAGTCTGGGCATCGTTCATAAGCCGTCCCTCGGCCTCGGACAACGCTTGCCCGAGGGACTGCCCGGGACGACCCTCTATCATCCCGCTGATGAGGCGCCGGGTCGCATCAAAATCATCGGGCACGGGCCAGTGACTGGCGATCACCGCGCGGGCCCCTGCCCCGGTGAACGCGCGCACAAGACCGTCAAGCGCGTAGTTCCCGCCGTTGGTGACACCAGCCTCCCGGCTCGCAGCGACTGTCGCAAGACCCGCTGTATCACAGGCAGACAGGATGACGAGGTCGGCATCGAGCCTGAGGTCGAAGATCTCCTTGAAGCTCAGGAGGCCATCCGAACCCTCGGCGGCAAAACTAGTCACCAAGGCCGGCCGTGCGGGGCAGTCCTTGCGCGGGGCGGAAACGAGGCCGTGGGTGGCAAAGTGCAGCACGCGGTACTGATCTAACGCATTGTCCGCCAGAAGTCCTGCGTCGGTGAAGCTGGTGCCAGTCCGCACAACACTGGCGCCGCCGATGGTCTTGGCGGCAAAAAGAAGTTCGTCCGGCTTGATGGGCCGTTGCCATACCGACATCGGCCAATCGCATTCGCTGGCAACCGCCGCGACAGCTTTGGGCACCGGCACAGCATTGCTGCCCAGGCCCAGATAGGGCCGCGCCGCTTGCGACGGCGCCAGCTTGCGGATGTCTAGAAATGCGCGCGGACTGACCGCGATTGAAATCGCCCGCTCCCGGCCGAGCCAAGCAATCCCGGTAAAATCGAAGGCATCAGCATCGATGTCGATGGTCCGGGCCTTGTAAGCCGCAATCCCTGCGTTGTCGGTGACGAGGACCGAAGGCGGTAACTGGAGCATCGCCGCGTCGGGCTCGACCACCAGGTGGCTTACCGCAGTCAGATCTTCGTGCACCGCACCGAACAGTGCCTTGTAGAGCGCGTGGGAGGCGTCAATGTCAAAGGGCCGATTGACCACTTTGCCCTTCTCGATGGTGACGATGCTGTCTCGGATCTTCTGGACTTCGCGGGAGAGATCTTTGCGCGACAGGGCAATCGGGACAACTCGGGATGAGCCGCTGGTTGCCCAAAGCCCGTAGAGGGCTTCGCCTACCGCAATCAGTTTGTAATAGGCCTCACCCGAACGCAAAGCCGACTGTGTCTCTTGCAGCGACACTCTTTGCGGTGCGAGCGCGGTGTAGCGCGGAAATGCCGACAACTTGGCGATGAGCTCGGTCTGCTCTCGGCGGAGAGCCCCGAGCGTATCCTGCGTGGCGGCCAGTTCGGCGCTTTCTCTAGCGGTCGGCGTGGTCAACGCGCTCAGCCGGGCCATAACGGCCTCCGCACGGGCTACCTCGCGGCTGCGCGTCAGCGAAAGACGGAACAGCGCGGCCGCCTCATCGTTGCCTTCGGACAACTGACGGGCAAGCACGGCTTGTGTTTGCGCTACACCGGGCCGCTGCAAAATCTGCGCTGCGTCAAATATGGCTTTTGAGGCGGCGGCATGGCTCTCTTTGGCCAATACCCTAAAGTAGGGACCGAGGAGGTCACGCAGATTTGTTCCTGCGTCTGGCACCGACTGGCTGTCTTCAACCACTTTTGCGTAGAGTGACATGGCTGCAGGTTCGTCGCCCGAACGCACAAGCCATGCCGCTTTGCGCGCCTGCACTGAAAGCAAGGCGGGTGATTGTGGAAAGGCAGCGCCAATGATCGCGATGGCACGATCGAAGGCCGCGCCTGCATCAGAGCCTCTTCCCTGTGCTTCCGCGACCAAGGCGAGTTCAATCTGAATGTCGGAGCGCAACCAGCCCAGCGAGGCAATTCGCCCGCCACGCAGGGCATCAAGCCGGCGTCCTGCCGCTTGAAAGTCCGCCACTGCGCTATCAAACTTACCTTGCAAGCGGTAGGCGGTTGCGCGCAGCGCATCGGCTTGGGCATCGAGAATTTCTGCACGCTCGGCGTCTGTCAAACCGGCATCAACTGCCCCCAGTTGGCGCAGCGCAATGTTTTCGCGGTTGAGACTTTCCGATATCGACGTGCTGATAATGCCGGAAGTCAGATTGGCTGCATCCGATAAAGTGCCGTTATCGACAATAATCTCGGCAAGGTCTTTCAACAGGGCGGCAGGACGGTTCTGGTTTAAGTGATTGATTGCCTTGTAGTTGCGAATTTGACGCTGTGTCAGGCCATCGCTTCGCGGCGCCGACGCTATGGCTTCCGCGAAGAGGCGATCGGCGGCTGTAAAGTTACCGAGGTTTGATTGCTGCAACCCCTGGTTGGCGAGCGCCTCTGCAAGCCCCGCACTGCCCGATGATCGATCGCGAGAGGCAAGCGCCTCAAAGAACTCCGAGGACTCGGCAAAGCGTCCGCCATTGTTGCGCAAGTACCCTTCGTCACGAGCACCAAGCCGATCCATCTGTCCCGCCTGTACTCGGGCGAATGCAGCCGGGTCACTGACTTCCGTGGTAGCCACGCGAACCTCACCGGGTACCGCTGTGTCGCTGACCACACTTGCAAGGGTAAGGCGTAACGCGGGGTCGTAGCCTGCAAGGCCTTCGACCAGATAGGATGTCTTCCCTCGCCTGAGGGCGTAACGCTTGTATTCGACACCCGCCTTGTGATCACGGCAATTGACCGCATCAACTTGGCCCAATCCGGCGATCACAACCGCGCCGATATCACCACAATGCAGGGTTACTCCGGCCAGGCCCGATTGCTCCGTCACCATGGCGACATCCCGGCGTACCGCAATCATGGTGCCCACCGCTCCCGCAGCGTCGCGGCAGCTCAAACGATAACCGCGGTCAAACAGACCGCCAAGCCGCTCATCACGTGGAGCGTTCTGCGCGGTACAAGTGACCCCGCTGGTTCCGATGCGGAATGAGTTGCGTATGGATAGCGGCAGCTCCGGTGAACCAGCTGCGGCAGGGGCGGCGATCAAGCCCAGCAGCGAATACATCAAAGTGGCTTGGCACAGGAGACTTGCGCGGCGCTTGATGCGGTGAAGCGGCTTCGAGGTCAGAACGCTCACTTCTCCACTCCTTCTACAAGCCCTTCATCGGCTAACGTGCCCACCAGAGATGGTTTGCCGCTGCCTGTTACCGGTTGCGCAATCTGGGGCTGTGCTTGAAGCGATGTCATGTCGACAATCTGCGGACGAGGGGCGATCGGGCCGGTTGTTGCCCTGCCCTCGTCAGCGGCCGCTTCCCGCCCCTGTTCCTCGGTCTCCGTGAGGTAGTCACTCCCCGACTCGCTCGGCGCATCAAGATCCGCGACAAATTTCGGAGTGCTGCCGATTGGGTCATTCAGAATGACTTGAATCTGGCTTGAAATGGCCGGTGTCGGGTCCCGCGTCAGTTCCGAGACGCACACGACTGCATTCAGTGCACAGCCGTTGACGGAGCTGTCTGGCGTAAAGAATGATGATGAGGAATTCTCAGCAACAAGATCGTGTGCCTCGGTCCGGGCGACAATTCCGTTTGGCGTTCTCCACTGCCCGTTCACAACTACAGAAACCTGGGAGGACGAGCCATTGTCGGGGTTGGTTAGAGATGTAGAATCAAAGTCTGCAAAGAACCCCGCAGGATCGAGGATCGTCCCAGTGTTCTGAATGTACAGAGTGCTTTTCGGAGATAAGTCGAGCCCAAGAGCACGCAGGACGCCATCCGGGCGTTGACGTGGAGCTGGGCGGTCAAGGTCGGTCAGATGCCCATCATAGAAGGGATCGGTGGCCAAACGGTCGAGGATCGTGCCGGTTGCCGCGTGAATGCTGTCTGCGGCGATCTGGACAACACCACCCAAGGCGGTTCCAGTTTGCGTCAGTGATAGAGACCCTGTCGCGACGTCGAGCTCAAAACGGTCAGAGTTGAATTCAATTGTGTTGGTGCTCGCAAAGCCGGTTCCGGTCAGATTGCCAACAATGCGGATCGCACCGCCAGGTGCCTTTGTGGCTTGATCGCCCGTATTGAAAACGATCCTCCCCGCCGAGCCGGCGAGATTGCTGCTACCGACGGTCCCACCCGCCGTGAGTGACAGGTTACCGATC
>Ga0315905_10000906_pt1 | contig 32275 bp, 27 predicted proteins | sample LakEriMetagenome_5_FD_203522 | JGI IMG/M metagenome (GOLD analysis project Ga0315905, IMG submission 203522) | Freshwater fungal communities from buoy surface, Lake Erie, Ohio, United States - Buoy 4 MA121 | ecosystem: Environmental > Aquatic > Freshwater > Lake | place: USA: Lake Erie, Ohio... | reverse complement strand
GGAATCGAACCTTCAACCTTCGTCTTATAAGGACGCTGCTCGGACCATCGAGCTGCACGCCGAACAAGTGAGGCCGGTGGGGTTCGAACCCACGCTTTGCGGATTAAAAGTCCGCTGTGCTACCGCTACACCACAACCTCATGCATGGTTATGGCTATGCGTTTTAAGCGAACTAGTGATTGCATCGTGTTACTCCTTGGGTTTTTGATGTCAGTGGTAGACCTGTGTATCGAACCGCTCTTGATCGCCCCAAACGACCTGTGCCAGCCATTACACTTCACGCCCGATGATTTGCTTTTTGTCAGTGGACCAGCAGGGAGTTGAACCCTGAAGCCTTGAGTGCAAGTCAAAGCACCGACCCGTCGGCAAGCCCAAAGTGGTCTATACGGGTTTCGATCCCGCCTACCTAGCTTGAAAGGCTAGTGACCTCACCAGAAGTCGAATAGACCGCGATTGTTCGTGGATGTGCGCACCTCTTGCGCAGTTTTTTTATGTGTACTTTCGAAAGAGGTGCATCCAGTGGACCGGGAGGTGCTCGAAACCTCGTCTCCGACTCTTCAGGCCGGCGCTAAACCTTCTCAGCTACCAGTCCATCTGCTCTTCGAGCCTCGAAAAGGGCACGAAAAAACCCGGTGTCGTTTTGAGGTAACACCGGGTTTGCCAACGTTTGGTTCGTTAGTAAGGCCGAGTGCTACCTCCGATGGGGGTGCCCAAAATACTGGACGCGACGGAGCACATTCGCGTCTTTTGACACGATGCTCATGCATTTCTCGCATCCAATACTTCGTTGGTTACTCAGCCTTAGGGACAACATGATTTGGAAAATCCTGGGTTTGATGTGGTTTGGATTGCTTGGCCGGTATCGAAACCGGTCGCGTGCTGGAAGAATAGACGCGCCGGATCACTTTCGGTTCGCGAAAAAACACCAAAGTCCCGAACCGGCTCAATGGAACTGCGGGTAGGGTTGCAGAGGCACGCAAAGCTGGATGAGATGCTACCAGGACTTCCATGCCTATGTATGCCAACCGAATCGGGCCTTCCAATCCGTTTCTCGTTTGGGGTTTTACTCCAAGGGAATCGTATACCCCTCGGTACCCAAAATTCTTGCCTCCTACGATGAGGTGGAAATCAAGCGAAATCAGTACGAAGGCCCCTTGGGGAAATTGGTAAATCGACTCGTGGACGAAGAAAAGCGACCGGTCAATGGCCGCTTCAAAGTTCTTCTTCTATCGCCCCCCGACTCTGCCGAAACCCTACAACTAGCCGCTCCGATCCCCAACGACAAAGTCTCGAAAACCGGAAAGAACACCGCCTACACGATGGGACAACGTTACGCATCGAGCGAAAAACTGCTTAGGGCCAAAACGACTTCGGATTTGGATTGAAAGGGCATCGGTACAATAACGTGACCAAACGAGACTTCCTACGATTGCCGGTCGTTTCGGCAAGCGCCGAGTATTTGGTCATGGGGTATCTCATGCGCAGAAACATCCTGGCATACAAAGCACCTCCCAACAACGAAGGCTACGATCTGATTTGTATCCATCCCGATCCTAGGCATAAGCCAAGCGCGAGTCAGGTTGCTCAGGTCAGGGTCCAAGTCAAAAGTCGATACGCTAGCGACTGCGACCGTGGGTTTCCAATCAAGGAAACGAGTCTCGATGCATTCGACTTCTTGATTGTCGCCTTTTTGAACATCGGTAAGTTCTACGGACGGAACGACGGATCCGTCGGCAGGCAAGACCCAGAGTTCTACACTCTGTCCAACAAGTTCATCCGACTGCATCATGATAAAAGCTCGTCGTGGCAAAAGGTACGATTGAAGAACTTCCAAGACGAGATCGAACCATTCAAAAATGATCTTGGTTTCGAACTGATCGCAAACAAACTTGGCATACTCTTACCCAAGAAGGATCGGTCGGCAGCGATTGATGATTTGGGGGATTAAATAATGTCCAACCTCTTTTCCAATATCCCCTCAAACCTCCCAGAAGAACTCATAGAGACTCTGATTCAATCCGATGGCGTTCGGATCGAACGGATCGTTTCCTATGGTCATGCATCGCCAGAAGGGTTCTGGTACGACCAAGATGATCATGAGTGGGTAGTGGTCTTGCAAGGGGCAGCTAGGCTGCAACTCGAAGATAAAAACGTCGATCTCGGTCCTGGTGATCACATCAACTTGCCAGCACATACCAAACATCGAGTCGAATGGACGACCAATGACCAACCTACAATTTGGTTGGCTGTGTTCTATAAGTCCTAATAACCCTATCGCCCGGGGACTGTCCCCGGTTTCTTGCCAGGAAGTGGTATACTGGAGGGGTTGAAAAGCCGTTCGATATCACCCCATGGACCCCATCTATGCCCATCCCGGACTTCCAAACGATCATGTTGCCGTTTATGCAGGTACTCGCAGACGGCACAACCAAGTCCGTCAAAGAGGTCGCAAGCAGTCTTGCGATCCAATTCAATCTTACGGACGAGGAGCGTCACGTACTGCTTCCGAGCGGACAGCAAAGCCTCTTCAGCAACCGTGTCGGCTGGGCGAAATCACACTTGAAGAATGCCGGTTTGATCACCAATCCAACACGAGGAAACGTGGCGATATCTGATTCCGGCCTTGCTGTTTTGAAGGCAAAGCCCGAATTCATCAACTGCAAGTTCCTCAAGAAATTCCCCAGCTATCTGAAATTCATCGGGGCTATCGATAGCAGCAATAACGATTCCGACGGTAAGCTGTCTGGCGATGAGCTCAGCGCGTCGAAAACACCGCTTGAATTGATCGAATCGTCGTTGGAAACTCTTCGAAAGGCGACCGAGGAGGAGCTGCTGACAAAACTCAAGAACTGCGGGCCAGAGTTCTTCGAACTTATCGTCGTCCAACTTCTCCGAGCTATGGGTTACGGCGGTATCAACGGCGAGGGCAACGTAACAGGCAAGCCAGGCGATGGTGGAATCGATGGAGTGATCAAAGAGGATAAGCTTGGACTGGATATCGTTTGCATCCAAGCCAAACGTTACACCGAAGCAACGATTGGACGACCGGAGGTTCAAAAGTTTGTCGGTGGCATGGATTTTGTCCAAGCCAACAAAGGGGTGATGATCACTACGTCGCAGTTCTCCAAAGATGCCCATGAATTCTTGTCCAAGATCGTCGGCAAGAAGGTGGTTCTTATCGACGGAGCCAAAGTGGCATCACTGATGCGTGAGTACAACATCGGCGTTATCCGGACCAAGTTGTACGAGGTCAAAGAGGTGTCGAACGACTTCTTCGATGAAGATAACGGTTAGGAAGCTACCCATGAAAGAACTCATTTCATTCTTTGTCCTAGTTGCTGGATTTTTGCTTATCATTTTGAGCTTCTTCTCAATAGAACCTCGAAAAACTGACCTCAGGAAGCTTGGGTTAGGAAGCCTGATGATCCTTGCTGTGATTGGTTATTTTCTTTGGAGTGTATTTGCTCCCCCGATCTCTGGCGAAATCGAGGAGGAAACCAGGGATAAGCCAATCACTGTAGCAGCCACTTTAAAAGAAAAGCTCGACGAATCGATCTACGCATACGATTACCCTGGTTGGGCTATCGCTAAGGAACTTGCCCAATGCTCCAGTGATGTGTATCTGTCACCCGTTGAAGCCGAAGAAGCGTTAAAGAAGCGGGGGTACAAAAGTGTTGCCTCGCTCAACAGTTCCACCTTGGTCGGCTATGTCGCATCGCTTGGCGATACTTCGGTGATTATGTTTCGAGGAACCAATCCCTCCGAAATCCAAGATTGGTTCATCAATCTCAGCAATCGATCACGAAAGGTAGACCATGGCAATGTCCATGCAGGTTTCTGGACTGGTTATGACTCTTTGCATGGTCAACTAGCCAAGGTGTTGGAAGCAAGCAAACCGAAGAAGGTTTGGATCACTGGTCACAGTCTTGGTGGAGCCTTGGCCGTTGTTTGTGCTTACCGACTCTCATCCATGGAGAACCTGGAGATCGCTGGTGTTATGACCTTTGGACAACCGAAGGTCGGCAACCCTGCGTTTTGCAAGCACATGGAAGTTACCCTAAGCGGACGAATGGTGCATTTTGTGAATGAAAGCGATCTGGTTCCACGAGTGCCGCCGAGCTTTGATCACTTTGGATCACTTGTATGGTACAAAGGCGGTGGAATCAGACGGTCGCAACCGCCGATGCTTGCGATGAGGTCAGGTCCAGAGGGTGGTGGTGAAGCCCTGTCCGAAGACGAGTTCGTTGAGATACCAGAGATGACCGAGGAAGAGTTCGAGCAATCCAAGTTGGATATGCAGCTACCAGGAAACGCACAGTTCACGCCCGATGGCGAACCCTTGATGCAACGTCGGTTTTCGCTGGTTGATGATCACGATATTGCAATCTACATCGATCGGTTGAAGTAAATCTCCATACCTAGGATGTCTACACCCCTGTTGTGATCGAAAACCTAGACCACGTCGCAAGAGGATTGGTTTCAAAAATGGCAGAGTGCCGAAGATTTGTTTGTTCAGGCTGCGGACGCAAGATCGATGCGTGGTCCGATGGTAATCCTTTCTACATCGACGAAACAGGGAAGAAGAAATACGCCTACCACCCTGACCACGAAGCTCTCGCAAAATGTATTGGAAACGATCTCCCGCATTTGTGTCTCAATTGCGGTCATGATGTGGTAGTTGATTTAAGGAGCAGCAAAAGAATTTGCCCAGACTGCGATTCAGACAAAGTGATTGAAGCATTCCTACTGGATCAAAGAGACTGCCCAACATGCAAGAATGGGAAATTCCTTTGGGACCCGTCCTACCACGCCATCTCATGATGAGAAGTTCTGACGCATCCCAATCATGATCCACCTCCCCAACGACTACACGAACCCTATCCCTCGGGGACTGTCCCCGGTTTCTTGCCAAGAAATGACGACCGACACGAAGACTTCTGGCTACTCCCACACGCAGAAGGCCCCGCTCTGCTTACTGGTCTACGCACTTGCCGTCGTGTTTCTTGGGCTGGGCTGGATCGTCAAAGATGCACCACCAATTCCGTGGCTATTTCCGCCCCTTGGCCTGTTGATGCTCGTGGTTCTTGCATCGTTCCATCACTTGACGGTTGAGGACCAAGGCGACGTTCTTTCAGTCCGCTTTGGTCCCGTCCCATTGTTCCGCAAGACCGTGAACTATTCCGACATTGTTGAGGTTGAACTTGGTCAGACTTTGCTCCTGGACGGCTGGGGCATCCACATGAGTATCCGTGGTGGATGGGTTTGGAACCTATGGGGACGAGATTGTGTAGTTTTGTATTTGAAGAAAGGTACTTTGAGGATCGGCACCGATGATGCCAAAAATCTGGCTGGATTCATTGAGCAGAGAATTGGACCATGACCTTCAACCTCTTCACCAACCTCCCATCAGACTTGCCTGACGAGCTTTCCACCACTTTGCTCGAAGCATCCAACTTGCGCATCGAACGGATCGTTTCCCATGGTCATGCATCGCCAGAGGGGTTCTGGTACGACCAAGATGAACATGAGTGGGTGATGGTCCTACAAGGGGCAGCTAGGCTGCAACTCGAAGATAAAAACGTCGATCTCGGTCCTGGTGATCACATCAACTTGCCAGCACATACCAAGCATCGCGTCGAATGGACGACCGATGACCAACCAACGATTTGGTTGGCGATCTTCTACAAATCCTAGGCTCCACCCCCACCTTCGACATCCCCGCTGCTAACGGGTAAAAAAGCGATCCGAAGTTCTCGGGGTATGCGACCATCCGTGTCGCCAAAGACAATCAGCCAGCCCACGTTTTGCTCTACAAACCCGCCCATGAAGCCGTTTTGCCCTACTTGGTCGCATTTCAATGCGAATTTGCTCTTAGGACGATCCTCGCAGAGCCTGAATCCCAATTCAACCTGATCGCCAAGCTCTTTAGCGAAGGTGCGTTCTTGTTTCTATCCCAACCGTAACCAGGGCGGCGCTTCGCTCTGCCCTGGGCTATCTCATTTTGCCCCTTTGGGGCGGGGACATCACAACCCTATCGTGTGGGGACTGTCCCCACGCGATGTGGTTATTGAGTCGATGCGGTTACCTAGTCTCTATCCCTCAAGAAAGAAATCATCTCGAAGGGATCGACGATCTTGAATTTCCAGTCGCGCTCGTTAAACGCCTCTTTCAACTCTCTAGAATCTCTAAGCCCCAGGATGTCATTGTCGCGGGTCACTAGAAAGTCCGCCTTTGCTCCAAATGCAAGGTCGATATACTTGGCATCCTTGGGATCACGGTCGAGTGGAAAGACACTTGGAATGTTGGCCGAATAGGTTGAGCATAATTTGATTCGCTTAATGAAGGCAGTGACAAGTGCGGTCGTTAGCGATGGAAACTTGCGTTGAAGACTTGGGCGGTTCAAGACCTCTTGCAACTCGTGTAGAGTCGCGTCAGAGACCAAGAGTTCGATAGCACTAATCTCTGCAAGTTCTAGAAGTGCAGCCGCTGGTCCCGTGGGCCTTGCTGCGGCTTGCAGAAAGATCATGCAATCAAAAACGACTTTTGGCCTTCCCAACTACTCTTGCCCTTGATTGGCCGCGTGTACTTCGTTTCTGGCGTCTTCGAAGACGTTTTCGAGCTCAGCGTCAGTGATTTGCATTCCAGCGATTTGTTCACGGAACGGGGCCAAGATTTCAGCAAATGATCGGCTACCGATGACACCCGCACGAATCAACTCAGCTGCATAGGATTCAACAGACTGGCCGCGTAATGCAGCTTGCTCTGCAAGTATCTGCTCTGTTCCATCGGGAATGTTTACACTGATGACCATTTTTTCCTCTCTAAGGATTTGACGGCTCACGGCTAGAAATATCGGACACTCAGTCGATTATAGCACTACCAATGAGTGATCACCAAATGGAAAGCTCGCCCGGACCGGTGGTTACCACCACCGGCAGAGGTTGTGTCAGCCCTCCGGGCTTGATGAATGCCAATCTGTGTGGATCGATCTGTCTGTATTGCATTAGTGGCCATATGTGGCCATTACAGCCAAGCAGCCTTACGCGCGGTCGGCCCCCCCGCCCCTTACTCCCCCGGCCAAAGCCCCGGTGGAGAAGGGGGGCCAAGCGGTTGGATGAAGCGGACGTGAGGTGTGAGGGGAGCAGCGACCACATACTCGCTCTTGTCGCCGAAGAGCAGGGAACCACGGAACACCCAGAATACACGGAAGCATGACAGGAATATTTCCGCGTCGGAGAGGATCCACGGATATCGCGCGGTTCGTCACCGTAAGATGGGGCTTTGACCCGTCTGTGAAATCGCGGAATTCGGTACGCACGGGTCGCAGACCCATGCTACGGTCGATTTCACTCGTCGCTGGCAGTGTTCGCAGTTTCGAGCGCGTCGGCAGAGGTTCCTTCGCTTCCGGCTCCAGGTGGGACGACGCTGATGCTCCAGAGGCTCGGTGCCATGTTCCTCATAGCCCTGGCGTAGTGCCCCAGTGCCAAGCCCAACTGAAGCTCTCTTAAGCCCCCTTGGATCGCGGTCCTCAAGAGTTGCGACAGAAGCATCCAAGCTACCAGTGGTTCTTGGTCGGGATGGACCCGAACTTCGGACCAGACCACGGTCCGCGATGCACCAAAGTCGACGAACAATGCACCCGCGATCGGGGTTCCCTTCCATTCGACCAAGCAGGAGCCTAGACGCCCGACTTGGGAGAGGTTCCGCGATACACCTTTCGAAAATCGGTAATCCAATAGACGCTGAGACATCGGGATCGAACCGAAAGGTTCCTGAAGTTCCGGATCCTCGTTTTTCAACATGCCGCGAATCATCATCGCATGCTTGGCCACCTGCATTCGATCGGCATCCTCCGAGGCCTCGGTCAGCTTGAACATCCCCGAATCGAGTGACTTTTTGACCAGTGCAATCGCGCGACGGCAACTCAAAGGCCAGATCGGTTCACCGTCAGGACCCTGCACTGGGCGCAGAACCATACGCTGGATAGGCTCCGGTCTAGTTTCAGCATTCCAACCCGAGTGGGACACCAAGGCTTCGACAAAGCTCCTGATGCCTGGATCCTCCTGAGCTACCGATTGCAGGTGCAACGAGGGGACTTGTCCAAGCCATTCGGAAGCTAGGTAATTTCCAAAGGCCTCACCGATAGCCTCTTGGTCTTGCCCAGTGGCAAGAATTCCTTTCGAGTCGGCCAAGCATCCTACCGAGCCGATCAAACGCAATTCGCGTCGAGCAGACGTGCTGTGAATGACCAGCGGGAGGATCCCGCGTAGGGTCGACCCCGAGCTTGCAATCAGCACCAGTAGATCGCGCTGCGACTCTGGAAGTTCGCTGAGCCAGCCGAGCATCCAGGGGAAAGAAAGTTCCCATCGACCGCTATGCGACGCATTTTGGTTGGGCGTTTCTCCGCACAACCGATTCCACTGGCGACCGATCCGCAACAGATCGACAGGGTCTACAATCTGAGAGACGGTAAAAAGGGTTTTCATGTTGCGAGATCTTTGATGTCCGGGCTTTTCGGGGACACATGCTCAATTGCCCGGAACATACGTTAGAATACTCAACGTCTACTCTTTTGGCAATGTTTACCGTTGACCCGCCGGTGGCTCGCTTGCCTGGAAAACCCTTGGAAAAGCGGCCTCAGGCTTCACCCAAATTTCATCCTGATGGATTGATTCCTATGCAAGTGGTCGCTCATCGATCGAGTTCCCGGTGCAATCCCAAGTTCGCAAACGCTTGGGTCCCCTTGGCATGTCTGTTTTGGACCATCGCTGCGGCAGGATCTATCCTGGGCCAATCGGCCCCCTACGACGTCTATCCCGACGCCGCCCCGCCGTACTATCGCGTAAGGCTCGAACCCTCAAGTTCCCCTGGCGAGCTTTCCTACGGAGCCAACTTTACCATCTGGATTCCCCCCGAGGTTCAAACGCTTCGGGGGCTGATCGTCCACCAGCATGGATGCGGGGAGGGCTCGTGCAAGTCGGGGCTCAGCGGTGCGTATGACCTTCACTGGCAAGCTCTCGCTAAAAAACATCGCTGCGCGCTCCTGGCACCCGCTTATGAACAACCCGAAAAAGCCGATTGTCAGTTGTGGTGCGACCCTCGCAAAGGGTCAGCAAAAGCCTATCTCAGGGCGCTCGAAATGCTAGGCGAGAAATCAGGCCACAGGGAACTTGCTGGCCTGCCTTGGGCTCTCTGGGGCCACAGCGGGGGCGGACACTGGTGTGGCGGTATGGCGATGCTGTATCCGGAAAGGACCCTGGCGGCTTGGCTGCGGTCGGGGGTCCCTTTGGTCGAACCGGTCGCATCGAAAGGGAATATCCAGAACTACTCGCTTAACGACCGTATCTTGACGGTCCCCTTGATGTGCAATGTGGGGACCAAGGAAGGCGTGAGCGTCCAGGACGACCGGTTCGGATCGGTCTGGCCAGCAAACCTCGAGTTTTTTAATACCCTCCGATCGCGCGGCGGACTGATAGCCACATCCGTCGATCCGCTATCGAGCCACGAGTGCGGAAACCAAAGGTACCTGGCGATCCCCTGGCTCGATGAATGCCTTTCCCAGCGATTGCCATCCGAACTCGGTGAACCCATCCGACCGATGAATGCAAGCCAAGCTTGGTTGGCATCGCACGGCAGCGACTCAAATACCGAATTGGATCCCAACAACGCTTCGGCCGACGCCTTGAAGTGGTCGTGGTTGCCTAGCGAAAGAATCGCCAAACTCTGGTCGCAGTACAGCAAGGACACTTTGGTGGTCGACGAGACACTCCCCCCAGCACCCGATCTTGCAACCCTCCAAGGAGACACGATCTCCTGGACCTGCGATGCGGATCTCGAGAGCGGATTGGCCTATTTTGTCATCGAACGCGATGGCAAGCAGATCGCGCAGGTTCCTCAGAAGAGCAACAATCCCTTCGGTCGACCGGTTTTCCAAGGCCTCCAGTACAGCGATACTCCACCCTTGCCCTTGGCGCAAATGCTCTATCGTGACGCATCGTTCCTCTCCGATGCAGCCCCAACCGACGCCCAGAAAATCACAGTCCATAGCGTCAATACCGTCGGACGCGCCTCGGCTAAGACAGCCGTGACGATCCAACCTGTAACCAAGCCTTAATCTATGCCCCCTTAATCGATGCCCAAGGAATCCCCCCTCGATGCGAGCCTGCTATCAGAGATTTGACGCTTTGCGATTTCGAGTTGCCGGTTTGCGGGCGATCCTCCTCCAGGGGTCCCTCATCGGATTGCTCGCCATTCTCGCCTGGATCAACGTCGAGTCCGCAGCCCGAGGCGATGAGTTCGAATTCTTCGAGAGCAAGATTCGACCAGCGCTGCATACCCACTGTATAGAATGCCATCACCAGAGCAAAAAAGGGGGAGGCTTGTCCCTCGATTCCCGAGAGGGCTGGCAATTAGGTGGAGATTCCGGACCATCGGTCGATCTGAAAACACCTCAAAACAGCTTGCTCCTGCGGGTCCTTAGGCATCTCGAACCGGGCCTCGAGATGCCCTCGAAGGCGCCAAAGCTGACCCAGGAGACGATCGATCTTTTTGAGCACTGGATTGCCACGGGTGCTGCCGACCCTCGTAACGAGCCTGAAGCCCTCGAGCCTCTCCGCGCGAGAACCTGGGAGGATCTCTACAACGAACGCTCAAAGTGGTGGGCCTTTGAACCCATCAGGAGCCCGGAAAACCGAGCCGCGCCGAGCGAAGCTTCGAGCCCATCGACCAGCGAGGCGATCGATCATTGGATCGACCAAGGGCTCGCGAAGGCCGACATCGTGCCGAGCGAACCTGCCGACGCGCATACGCTTTTGCGTCGCCTGAGCTATCAACTCCGAGGCTTGCCACCGAGCGTCCAGGAAATCGAGCGTTTCGTTCCCAAACTTCTCGACCCATCGACCCACGACGAAGCTTGGCAAACGGCCCTCGATGCGATGCTCGATACGACCGAATACGCAGAACACTGGGCTCGGCATTGGATGGATACGGTGCGCTATGCAGAGACCCACGGATCCGAAGACGATGCGTACCTTCCCTTCGCGTACCGATACCGCGATTATCTGATCCGTTCGTTCGCGAGCGATCTATCGATTCAAAGACTCATCCAAGAGCATTTGGCTGGCGATCTGATCGAACCGAGATGGAATGATGCTCTCGATTGCAACGAATCGCTCATCGGCCTTTGTTTCTACCGACTCGTCGAGTTCAATCAAACGCCCGTGGACGTCAAGCGAGAAGAGATCGCGGTGATCGACAATCAAATCGACACCATCGGCAAAGCGTTCCAGGGCCTGACCATTTCCTGCGCGCGTTGCCATGACCACAAGTTCGACCCAATATCCGACGAAGACTTTTATTCGCTTTACGGTATTCTTCGCAGCACACGCTCTGCCATGGTCCCTATCGACCGACTCGAGAACTTCGTATCCAAGGACTCTGAGCTGAAGAACCTTCAAAAGCTCATGACGGGGAAACTGCTCGAATCATGGCTCATAACGACCGCCTCTTGGGACCTAGAAATCCTCGAAGCCCTTCGCTGGGTCGAATCACGGATTGAGCCCGGTCAGAAATGGGAACAGATCAAGGACGCCGTCGGCAACGATCAGCCTTGGCGCAGAGCGATCGCGCGCTGGAAGTCCAACCCAAAAGACTCCGCACTAGCCGACTGGATCGAGGTCCTAGCCGCGGATCCCCAATCACAAACCGAGCTCAAAAAGCGATTGACCGACAAGCTTGCTCGGCCCACGTGGAATGGAAGTCAGCTTCCGTCCAACAGCAAAATCCTGTTCGATTTAACCCATTTAACCGATGGTCGAATCGAGCCATGGAAGGCCTACGGAGCCGGGCTTGGTCAACATGCGATTGGGCTCCCCTCGCCAAATAACCCGAACCCAGATCTAGCTTGGTCGGTCCTGGGAAAAGCTGATCTCCGGTTGACCCGATTGCAAGAGCCCGGGTACCACAGCAATCTGCTGACGGATCGGGCATCGGGCAGTCTGAGGTCCCCTGATTTCCAGATCGATTCGGATTCGATCTCCCTTTGGTGCCATGGAACCGACAACGCAAGGGCTCGCTTGGTCATCGAGAACTTCCAAGGGGATTCGTTGCTGTTCGATACGTTAAACCCGAGTTTGAAGTCCAATGGTTATCAATGGGTCACCATGCGGATAAGGCCTCAGTGGAAGGGGCTTCGCGCGCACATCGAACTGCTTACGCGTGACGCGAAACCTTATCTGGGGGTAACCAAGGACCCGAGCGTATTGGAACGCTCCGACGGTCGATCGAGTTTTGGACTAGGGATGGTCCTTGCTCATGGGGCCAACGAAAAACCCACTGCCCCGAGCCCAATTCCGGTCACTCTGCTCGATGCGTTCCTGACCGATGGCTCCTTGCTCGAAACATGGATTCGCTCGACCGCTTCGGTGACCCGAGCAACCCTCGAACGGCTCTCCTCAGGAACCTATACGATCGAGGATGTTCGCTGGATCAATGCATTGCTCGACGAGAATTTGTTGCGTTTGGAGCCAGCGAATGCCGCCGAAATCTCGGCTTTAAGCCAGCAGTATCGAAACGCCGAATCCTCGATACCCGCTTTGCGCTGGGTGCCAGGGGTCGTCGAAGACCGCATGCCGATCGACCAAGAATGGCTCCCTCGGGGAGATCACAAGAGCCCAGGACAGCCAACTGCAAGACGCTATCTGCAGGTCCTCGGTTCGGACCCCAAGGCTTACAAGGATTCCGAAAGCGGACGATTGACACTGGCCATGGAGATCGCAAGCCCCAAGAACCCATTGACGGCCAGAGTGTATGTCAATCGCGTTTGGTGTTGGCTATTCGGAGAGGGGCTCGTTCGGACCGTCGACAACTTCGGGCGGATGGGGCAGGAGCCGAGCCATCCGGAGCTTTTGGATCGCCTCGCGAGCGATTTTCTCCGCGAGGGTTGGTCGACCAAGCGATTGATACGGGCGATCGTCACGACGAAGGCTTGGAGACGTTCGAGCATTCCGACGGCCTCGGCGAGCCAGAACGACCCAGCGAATCGGTTGGTCTCGCACTCCCACTTGCGTCGTCTCGAAGCCGAATCGATTCGCGACACCCTTTTGTCGGTCGCAGGCAATTTGCGTCGCCCTGATCAAGGACTCGGGACACGCAATTACTACAAGTCCGTGCTTGAGCCCAACAAGCAATCGGCACCAGGACCGATCGACGGGGATTCGCGCCGATCGATCTACCTGGAGGTACGGCGCAATTTCCCAGATGAATTCTTGGCGGCTTTCGATTTCCCCAAACCGACGTCGACCGTGGGCAAGCGCTACACCACCCATGGCCCCTTACAGAGTTTAATGCTGCTCAACGACCCTTTTGTCTTGCAGCAGGCGAGACTCTGGAGTCAAGGGACCGAGGACCTCGATCCCACGGAGCGCATCCGAGCGATGTACATGCGTCTGCTGAGCAGACCTCCATCGGATACCGAGGTCGAATCGGCTCTGGCATTGATCCATGACGTGCAGCAAGCGGCCGATGGTAAAGCGGCTGATGGCAAGGCGGCCGATGGCAAAGAGGCCTGGTCCATTTTGGCTCATGCGATGTTCAACTTCAAGGAAGCTTGGTTCGTACGATGACTCACTTCAACGATTCCCTCAATGCCAAGACAACAAACACCAGAACCCGCAGAGAATGGATCCGGCAAACCGGATTGGGTCTAGGCTGGTTAGCAGGCGCTGCGCGATCGGTCCAAGGCCAAGCCAATGATGGGCTCCATTTCCCGGCCAAAGCCCAAAGGGTGATCTTCCTTTTTATGGACGGTGGGCCATCGCAGGTCGACACATGGGACCCAAAGCCTGAGTTGAGCAAACGCCATGGCGAAGTCTTCCCGGCGTCGATCGACGCGACGCAGTTCGATCAAAATGGCAAGTGCCTTGGGAGCCCGTTCTCGTTCTCGAAATACGGGGAGTCGGGAATGGAGATCAGCGAGCTATTTCCTAATCTCTCGCGCCATGCCGATCAACTGTGTGTCGTTCGTTCAATGCAAAGCGAATTTGCCGAACACTCCCAAGCTTGCATGTTCCTGCATACGGGATTTGCAGCACAAGGCCGACCGTCGATGGGGGCTTGGCTCGGCTATGGCTTGGGGTCCCAGAACCAACAGCTACCGAGCTACATCGTGGTCCATGGTGGGTTGCTACCGATCGGTGGCCCGGAGAACTTTTCGAGTGCCTTCTTGCCCGCAGTCCATCAAGGTACGATCTTCGACAGCTTCAGCGGGGGAGAGATTGTGCGAAACATCCAACCCTCGAGACCGGTCCAGGAGCAGCAAGCGCTTCTGAAGTACCTGCAGCGCGAAGATCTGCGATTCCTCCAAGAACACGATTCGACAACCGCTGGATATCAACTCATCGAGTCCTCGATTCGCAACGACCAGACCGCAAACGCGATGCAAAGCTCCGTACCGGAACTGGTCCAATTTTCCGACGAGACCAAGGAGACCCTGACGCGTTACGGGGTCGATTCGCCCGACCCGTTGATGGCACAGTACGCCAAGGAATGCTTGCTGGCTCGACGGCTTGTCGAACGGGGGGTTCGGTTCGTTGAAGTCACCTGTGTCAAAGGGGTCCGCTTTATCGCACCCTGGGACGACCACGACAATCTTCAAGCCGGTCATCGCAAGAACGCCAAGGTTGTCGATCAACCGATTGCAGCGCTGCTGGATGACTTGAAATCCAGGGGGCTTTTGGAATCCACGTTGGTGATCTGCGCCGGCGAATTCGGACGTACTCCCTTTGCACAAGGTGGCAATGGTCGAGACCACAATCCACAAGGGTTTAGCATATGGATGGCGGGAGGAGGCATCCGTGGAGGTTACTGGCATGGAGCTACCGACGAATTCGGATACCGCGCCGTGGAGAACATTGTGTCGATTTACGATTTGCAAGCGACGATCTTGCGTTTGATGGGGATCGATCATGAGAGGTTGACCTACCGCTGGGGTGGCAGGGACTACCGACTGACCGATGTGCATGGAAGGGTCGTCCAGGAGTGCGTGCTCTAACTTGGCCTGGACTTGGCCTGGATTCTCGCCTAGCCAGGAAGTTTGAAATCGGGGTCGGCAATCGCTCGAATCAGCTCCGAGAGGTTCGAATAGACCAGCAAAAGCGACTGCCAGTTTTGTTGGGAAACCGAAACAGAATTCTTCGATTCGTTGGATTGAACGCCCTCGACGACATCTCCAATCCCTCGATGAATGTACTCCAAAAGCTCTGCAAGTTGCGCCGCTTGACTAGGACTCAGTCGGTCTGGAATCACCGGTGGATACTGAAGCCCCTGGGCGGAGGAAGCTTCGAGGAGCAAATTGGAGTCCACCTCAAAATCGCGATCGCTTTGGCGTTCGACCAAGCCGCTTTCGTCGACTAAATGCGTTTCATTGAGCCGAGACCGGATTTGCTGCTGATCGCCAAAAAGCAGGATGCTTCGACCTACAAGAATCAGATCGCCGAAGCGAAGGATTTTCAGTTGGCAGATCTGACCGTTGACTTTGGTGCCGTTGGTGCTTTCCAAATCGGTCAAAACATGGTGTTGGTTGTCGAGAAGAATTTTGCAATGGTAACGGCTGATGCGTTCGTCATTGAGCTGAATCGTATTGCCTTCTTCGCGGCCGATGGAAATCGGGGGGGATAGGTCACCGAAGACCTTCCCACGGTCGGCCCCTTGGACGACTCGCAAAGTTAATTTCGACATGTTTTCATCACTCCGCGGCGGCGGATTTTATTCCGGCCAAACTTCTTTTCCGGGCAGGCCTCTTTACCTACCCGGCTTTTTTCTGGATTCGATGCTATTCGCTGGCTAAACATCAAGAAAACACAAGCACTTGATGGTTGGGACGCCCAAGATCGGGACGTCGCTAGTGTAGCACAAATAATAGTCGGTTTGGCTGGAGTGGAGAAACCGATCCTCAGGAATTCCTCGACGCGTTGATCAACCGAGTTCTTCGATACCAGGAGTATAAGGAGCGAACCGCGACTGAGCGGCAACCACCTCGGGCCGCCGTGTTTGGGTCGCAAGTCCGGCTTGAGTCAAGGTCGAATCGAGCACGTCTTGAGCCTTCGACGCGATCAAGTCGCGTTTGACCGAGCCGAGATTTGCAAGCGCTGGAGTGCTGGTGATTGGACCATCGTAAGCACTTCCGCTGAGAATCTTAGCGAATCGAGCGTTGTCGATGATTCCGACGCTGGCCGCAACGAGCTTATGAGACTCTTTGCAGTCGCTGATCTCAGGAATTTCGCTCGCATCGGCGATGTTCAATCCACCGATTCGGCCCACTGGGAAACCTTCCAATTGCTCCCAAGTCCCTTTACCGACGGTCCAGTGAAAGGTGTCGATCAGCATCCCGACGGACTTCGACGGGCAGGCTTGAATCAAAGCTAATGCGCCGTTGACGTCTTGAATGAACTGGTACTGGAACGATTCGCGGTCTTCGGAAAAAGTGGAAAAATGAAGTGCCAAGAGGACATTGTTGGCTTCGAAGATGCCTGCGAGTCGCTCGATCCGCGATTTGATCCATTCGAAGTATTGGGGGAACGGAGCCCGATTGGTCGCAGAGGGGATCGCCAGGAATCCAGCCCGGGCTTTAACCATGCCGGCGACTTTGACGACTTGCTCGACGAGCTTCAAAGATTGCTCGAAATCTTTGTCGTCTGCATCGAGATTGCAGGGGACATCGAATCCCGATACGCGCATCGAGGAACTCGTCAGGAATCGAGCTGCCCGATCGAAATCGGTCCGTGCGGTCCTAACTTGCAAATCGACTGCATCGATATCGAGTCCTTGAAACCCGTAGGTCATGGCCAGCTCGATCAGATCGCTTTGGCGACCGGAAATCCCCAAAGAGGAAGCATTGAGATTCTTGTACATAGAACGAAAACTCCTTGACTGTGTGTTCCTAGTGTTTTCCGGTTGTAAATGGGGTGGAGCACTCCATTTACAAACCGAAAATAAATCCTCCGAGCAGAACTCGGAACCCCCACTTTTTAGGGTCGCCCCCTTCTAAATGGGGGGGCCAAGTATCCCACAAAAGGGGTGAGGGCATCAAGCCGAAACTCGAGCGATCGAGTGACTTGATGTCGCAACACCCGGTCGATGGGATAAGTCCCGAGGTTACCAAAGCGGCACCAACATGGGTCGCTATGGATCAAGATGATCACGATGGCACACGGTGCGGCGCCAAAGGTAGTCGGTGAACCGGCTTCGGCGCATCGAGATGTTTAAAACCTTTTTCCCCGCCCTTGGGGGGGAAACCGATTCTTAGTGGTTAGGTCGACGATGTCGTGCTCGGCTACCCGAGGAGTGCTTCTGATGGTTAGCAACGTTCGATTCGATGACCGCGCCGATCGTTTCTGTCCAAGAAGGAACCTTGCCGTGTTTTGGGCGACTTTCGGAAGAATCCTCAGAGCGATCTGAATCATTGGGGTCGTCAAACTCGTCGAACGAATCCCCGGAACGTTCCTTGAGGGGTCCTTCACCGTCTTCTTGTGAATCCGGGTTGCGGCGACCGCGTCGCTTGGGCCTTCTTTCTCTTGACGACGAAGACTCCTGTGAGTCTCGGTTCCGATCGCTTCGCGGTGAATCGTTGGACTCGTCTGGTTGGTCATTGAACAACACGTCGTCTTCGCGGTCCAGATCGATCGGATCGGAGTCCGAAACGATACCTTGGGCGAATCCTGTGTGTTCTTTGCGTCGGTCGGAGTCACCGCGCACGTTGCGATCGCGGCGATCGCCATCTCGTCGATCACTTACGGGACGGTCGTTGCCTCGACGATCGTTGCCTCGACGATCGTTGTCTCGTCGATCGCCTGTAGGACGACTTCTATCGCGTCGATCGCTTGTGGGGCGAGCTTCATCTCGACGATCACTTACCGGTCGGTCGTTGTCTTGTCGTTCGCTATCGCGTCGATCGCTTGTGGGGCGAGCGTCATCTCGACGATCACTTACCGGTCGGTCGTTGTCCTGTCGTTCGCTATCGCGTCGATCGCTTGTGGGGCGAGCGTCATCTCGACGATCACTCACCGGTCGGTCGTTGTCCCGTCGTTCGCCATCGCGTCGGTCGTTTGTGGGTCGATTGCGATCGCGGCGATCGCTATCTCGGCGATCACTTACCGGACGGTCGTTGTCGCGTCGTTCGTTGTCGCGTGGTTCGATATCGCGTCGCTCGTTTGAGGGGCGATCATTATCGCGGCGATCGCTCGTGGGTCGATCGTTATCGCGGGGGGCGTTGCCCCGTCGCTCACCTCTAGGTCGGTCGTTGTTGCGCCGTTCGCTTTCTCGTCGGTCGCCCGAGGGCTGATCGTCGTCGAGTCGGTCGATTCTAGGACGATCGTTGTCGCGTCGATCTTGATCTTGGACGCCCCTGGGTCCGCGCCGATTGTCTCGTGTCGGAGCTTGTTCGAAGCTTTCTTCGGAGCGAACTTCGAGAGCGGGATCTGCGGATGGATCGGTCGAAGGGCTTGGCTCGTCGCGCTGACCTCTGCGGGGAGCGCGCCTTGGTCCCCGGCGATCCGATTCGACGGAGTCTTGATCCCTTGGATCGGGGCGTCGGTTTCGTGGTGCCGATACGGGTGCTGTCGAAACAGGATCGTCGTTCTTGATCGTTTCTTGGGGACGATGGGACGCCGACGTTTTTTCTTCGGAATCCCACATGCTGCTCGGGGCCGAACGTTTGGACGATGGTCGGTTCGCTTGCGAATTTCGATCTTGCGAATCTTTTGCTTCGTGGGCTTTTGGCTCAAAGGACTCGGGGGCAACCGGGGCCTCGGCCGGTTCGCGTCGGGAATCGGCGGAAACGCCAAAGAGGTTCGCGAGAGCGTCCCATGAACTCTGAAGCATAGACCTCTCGCGCGGTTCCTTCGCTGGCGGTTCCTTCACTGGCGGCTCCTTAGCTTGTGAATCTTTGGCGCGTTGCGAGGGTGGTCGAGACTCTACGGGTCGAGAAGCAGGAGGTTGGGGTTTTGAATCGGCCGGTGCAATCGGTTCGGACATTTCTCCCGTTTCAAATGATGCGGACGACGCATTCAGCTCAGAGGAACCGGGCGAATCGGAAAGCCCGCCGCCGAAATTGTCTTGGACTACCTCGGTGGGGGGCTTGGGTTTCTTGGGAGACGACGCAGTCGACCGACCGCGTGCAGCGCGGGGCTTGTCCTCGGGCTTTGAATCAGTGCTCGGTCCTGTCAAATTGCCCAGGCTGCCGAGAGTCTCCGGGGTGCTGGGAGTCTCTTCGGGAACATCTGTTGGCCGACTGGAGGCCTGCGATTTGGCCGGGGCGATCGCCGCAGTAGGCTCGCTTGGAGCTTCGGTTTTTGGCGTTTTCTTCGAGCGTGGAGCAAGATTCGGCGTGCCGAGCTGATCCGCAAGCAAATTCCAATGGTCTGACATAGAGTCCTATTTTATTCCGTTCGTTGCGCACCTGAATCGCCCCTGATCGTCGACACAAGTTTAAGGATATCCCTTGAAACCGGTTGTGGCAACCGTTGCGAAAAAAAGCTTGGACTCTGTGAGGATTCCGTGAAATCCCCCTATAATTCGCCTTCTAACCCCATGATTGGACTGGACTTAGGTCAAGTGCATCCGAGAATTTGTTCCAGGGACGATCGTCGGAGGGAATCAGGCGACCGAAATTGGGATTGATTCATTGGATATATACCGTTTTTGCTCGACGGGTCGGAGTCTGTCATGGAGAGTCGGTTCAAGGTCAACGACTGGGTGATTTGCACACGGGAAAAGTACGGGAATTCGCCTGGAAAACGTGCGAAAAACATCAGTCCAGCTCCCCGAGGCGATCTTTATTCTTATGAAGTCGATAAGTATTGGATTGTCCGATCGGTAAGCGACCAAGATCTGGTTTTGGAAACACGAACCGGAAAGCAGCATTTGGTTCCTCTTAAAGACCGTCGAATCCGGGTGGCAAATTGGTGGGAGCGTTGGATTTACCGAAACCGTTTTCCCTCGAAAAACGCGATTTCTCCGTCACAAACCCTCCCTGAGGCCGAGCCAACGGCCTTTGCTTCTTCCCAACCGATATCTCAGGCAGCCGCCCGGGCAGCGACGGATGCCGGGGGTTCAAGACTCCCCAGAGGAGCTTGATCTCCAGGATTTTCGACCGGAGGACTTGCTCTCAGGGGGCAAGAGGACTTGACGTTTTCAGCGTTTAGCAATTATCTTTGTATCAACAAAGCCTAGGTTTCCGTCCTTGGGCGGGTTGTCGGCATAGCTTCAATTGGCAGAGCACCGCATTCGTAATGCGGGGGTTGTGGGTTCGACTCCCACTGCCGGCTTTCTCAGCTTCGTGAATCAGAATTGGAACCACAGCATCCATGGTAGCAGCATCATCGATCGACATTCGTGAAGTCGTCCTGGCGAATCAATCCTTTGGACCTTCAGATATCGAGCGGATCACACGAGCCGTCGAAGAAGACCTTACGCAGTTGGCTTTGCTCAAAGATGCAGTTCAAGAACTTCAACAGACCCAAGGTCTATCGCCTGCCACTCAAGTTCGGTTAGGTGTGTGCTTGTTCTTACTCGGCAGGTTTGCCGAGTCGGAAAGTGCCCTCAAGCAGGGCGACGGCGGAGCCCTGGCACAATATTATCTCGGAAGAATTTGCTTCCAAACCGATCAATTCCAACGCGCCTTGGAGTACTACCAAGCCGCCGAAAAGGCTGGTTACACCGTCGAGTGGTGCCAACTTTCGAGAGCCGAAGCGCTCCGGTATCTCGGACGCAAAGAAGAAGCTCTCCAACTGCTTGACAACATCTTTGGCCCGGTCGAACAGCATCCCGAATACCCCTACCAGCGGGCAGCGACCCTGGCCTCCATCGGAGGGAATCTCCCCGAGGTCATCGCACTTTACCAAAGAGCCTTGCAACACAATCCAAAACACGGCGGTGCCCTCTTTGGCTTGGCCCTTGAGTACGATAGGCTCGGACATGACCAACAAGCCTTCGAACTTTACCAACGCGGCGCAGGGCAGTTCCCTTCGCACATCGGCACCCTGCTGAACCTCGGACTCCTCTACGAGGATCGAAACGACTACTCTCGCGCTCAGGGTGTCTACCGACGGGTCCTGGAAACCTGCCCAGATCATCACGTTGCCAAGATGTATCTCAAGGACGCGATCGCCGGTGGTCCCGAATCTGTAGACGAAGAAACTCACAAGCTAAACGAGAAACGCGCCCAACTGCTCAACATCTCGGTGACCGACTTCGAACTGTCCGTACGATCCAGAAATTGCTTGCAAAAGATGGGGATACGTACCCTCGGAGACCTCTGCCGTGTCTCGGAGCAAACGCTCCTCTCGAGCAAGAATTTCGGCGAAACTTCGCTCGTCGAAATCAAAGAAATGCTCGCTGGGAAAAGTCTCTCGCTAGGCCAACTCGCACACGAAAAGCGAGAAGTCGAACCCCCGTTGGACCTCTCGGGAATGACCCCAGATCAGCAGATGCTCCTGGACCGTCCGATCTCCGAGCTGAATCTCTCGGTTCGAGCAAGAAAATGCATGGTCCGCTTGCAACTCAACACCATCGGTGAATTGATCCGAAAGACCGGCGATGACCTGCTTGAATGCAAGAATTTTGGCGTCACGAGCTTGACCGAAGTCCGCGAGAAACTCACCGGACTGAATCTGAAACTCCGCGGCGATTGATCCGAAACCCCTCGGCTCGGCTCTCTGCTTTGGATTCGTTGTAATGCTAGCGAAACCAGCTACACTGTCGGTCTCCGCTCTAGCAAGACTTATCCGAAGCAATACCTTCTAGCCGTGGCTCTATGGGCATCCTGAGATTCCGACTCCCCGACCATTCCCAGTTCGATTCGCGCTTTTGGGAATCGGCCTATGTCGCCGGGGCGATCGAAGGGATCCCTAAACCCTCACGACGTTCGATCGCCGACGGGATCCTGAACTTCGACTTCGACGAAAACGATACCTGCAAGCTATCGATGCCCTGGCCGACGAAGGACTATGGACCGGTCGTTCTTACCTCAACTTCCCTGAAAAGCTCAGAGACTCCCTATTCGCTGCGATTGGAATTGGCCCGAGGAACGATCCATCGGATCCGTACCCGCGCCTTTTCCTGGGAGCATATCCGAGGCTTGCGGATCCCCTCGGCTTACCATGCGTCGATGGACCAAGCCCTCGAGCACTTCGTCCAGGCGGTCGTCGAAGAAAAGGGCCGCGACGCGCCCGGACAACAGGCTCAATGGTCGATCGATAAGGCCATCGAGGCCTCGCGGTCCTTAGCCCGAGCTTATTCATCGCAAGTCCTGCAAGCTCGATTGCTCGGCGGTGAAAAACTTCAAACACTCTTTGGAGTGCAACTTCCGACAATCCCAGATTGGCATTCAATCGGCCAAGAACTTTTGCCCGCTTGCAATGCCGTGAGCATCGACCTTGGCATCCATCGAATCGCACCTGGAGCAAACCGACTGGCAGATAACGATCCGGTCTTCCAACAACTCGACTGGGCCAAAGAGAGAGACCTTAAGGTCATCGGCGGACCTTTGGTGTCGCTCCAACAGGGCAGGTGCCCCTCGTTTATTCAGCCAGCGACACCCTTCGATCAAGTCTGCTCCAAGGTGTTTAACCGTGTTGAAAACGTCGTTTCGCAATGTCTCGGGCGCGTTCGATTGTGGGATGCGAGCGCAAGCATCAATGCTTGCGCACAGTACGAATTGAGTGACGAACAGGCCTTCCGCCTGGCCTCAGGAATTATCGGTGCGATTCGGAGCATCGACCCCAAGAGCCCCATCCTCTTTTGCATCAACCTGCCAGCCGCAGAGTACATGACTCGAAACCAACAGAGCATCGATCCTTTTCGCTTTGCACGAAGCTTGATCCAAGTCCACGACAAGGACATTGCCGGCATCGGCCTGGATTTGAATTTGAACTGCTGGCCCCATGGGACATTGCCCAGAGATTTGATCGACTTGTCGGACATCATCGACCACTGGCAATTCCTCGAGAAATCCCTCTTGGTACGTTTGACCGCTCCCCTTTCGCTCGAGAACGATCCGACGGCTTTGTACCAAAACTCCATCGTCTCGTCATGGGCTTATCCGGGCAGCCAACCTTCGGTTCAGGCCCAAGATTGCACGCAAGATACGGATCCGGATCTTTTTGGAACCAAGTTTGAAGAAGGCTCAGCGCCGGTAGTCGCGGTTCGCCCGACGGCTCTGCCCCCCAACGGCTTGGAACTTCTTCAGATGCTTTTATCCAAACCGAGTGTGCACGGAATTATTTGGAACCAAGCGATCGACTCGAGCGATCATCTGTTTCCCAATGCAGGTCTCTTCTCAGCAGACTCTCGGCGTCGTCCGCTCGTCGAATGCATGTCCCGATTGCGAGAGCAGTACGTCATCTAAACTCTTGTCCGTCTGCAAACCATTTCATAAAAAAACGCCGCGTCGGACAGATCCGACGAACGGCGTTTTAGTGATCGAATGGCACTTTAGGGACGCTTGAAGACCAAGTTGGCCGTGATTTCAACTTCGTCGTTGATCTTGCCTTTGCCGTACATCATCCCGAATTTGGTGCGATCGAGTTTGAAATCCGCCTTGAGCGTCGCGGTTCCCTCGGCGATGGTGGCCTTGCAAGGTACTTTGACCTCGACGGTCTTGCCCAGCATGGTCATTTTGCCGGTCAGTTGCACGTCATCTTCACTGGACGCGTTGATGGCCGTGGTTTCGAACGTGATTTTCGGATGCTTGCGAACGTCGAAGAAGTCTGGGTTCTTGAGGTGTTCGGTGAGCTTCGGGTCGTCGGACCACAAGCTTTCAGCTTCGATCTCGAGTTTCATCGATCCGTTCTGTGGATTCTCAAGATCCGCCTTGACCTCGGACTTGAACCCCTTGAATCCTCCCTTATGGGCACCATCGGGCTTCTTGCCAACAAAATCGATTTTGGACTTCTCGACATCCAAAGTCCAAGTCTCCGCATACGCTGGCGAGAGTGCAAACATCGCTGCAAAAAGCAGCCCACTGAGATACTTCGTCATTTCCTACCCCATGAAAAAAAGTTGTCGAAAAAACAGTCGTCACCAAGACTTCGTCGCCCCAACCGCATGGAACGAACTCGTGTTTCCACGATGGAAACCTGTTACAGTATATCCGATCGCGTCGGTCATGTAGGAGCGTCGCGATTTCCCACCAACTGGATTGGATGCAACGATGCCGAAGCTCCCTAGGTCGCTCACATCGCCTAAATGGTGCTTGTTTCTGGCCCTTGCGCTCTTGGCATGGAGCACCCAAGCCCGTGACTGCTCCGGACAACTCGTCGACATCGGCACGGTCCAAGAGGCGATGCGGATCGGCCAATACCAAACAGCCGTCGAGATCGCTCGCTCCCAAGTGGAGAAAAAGACCTGGAACGAAGCGTGGCCACGCTTGCTTGCAGCCAACTACATGCTCCAGGGCAAGTACCCCGAAGCCCTTGAGGTTTACCGAGGTTCCTTGGAACGCTTTTCCGATAGCCTTCGGCTGAAGCTTCTGGGTCATAAAATCCTGCTTGCCAACAACCTCGAACCCGAAGCTCGCGCGCTGCTCGAGGAACTCACCGCTCAAATCCAACGCAATCCTTGGCGATACTCGACCAAAGCGGAGCTTGTACCCCTCGGGGAGTTCTTCCTTCTCCAAGGCGAGGATCCCAAACAGGTTTTGAAGCTTTGCTACGATCAGGCCCTTCGATCCGACCCGAAGAATCTCGAAGCCCTCAAAGCGATCGCGTCGATGGCCCTCGAGAAGTCCGACAGCAAAGTGGCTGCCGACGCTCTAGAAAAGGGGCTCAAGCTCAGTCGGACCGACCCGGATCTTTTGTTCCTCTATTCGGAAGCCCTAAGCAACTCCGATCCTGCGAAATCTCGCGATGCGCTCCAAGAGGCCCTCGGAATCAACCCAAGCCATATCCCAAGCCTTCTCAGGCAGGCCGAAGCCCTCATGGACTCCGAGAGCTATTCGCAATCTCTGAGTGTGCTCGGGCAAGTCGAAGCGATCAATCAAAACCTGCCTGAACTCTGGGCCTTGAGAGCTGCGATCGCACACCTCCAAGGAGCCTATAGCGACGAAGGAACCTTTCGCAGCCGCGCACTGGTTCTCAGGAAGCTCAATCCGATCGTCGATTACAAAATCGGCAAACACCTTTCGTTGCACTACCGATTTGCCGAAGGCTCCCAATACCAACAGCGTGCCTTAGCGATCGACGGCAACTTCCATCCAGCCCGCACCCAACTGGCCCAAGACCTCTTGCGGCTAGGAAAAGAAAAGGAGGGTTGGGAGATGGTCGCATTGGCTCGCCAAGCCGATCCATTTCATGTGACGAGCTACAACCTACAAATCCTCCGAGGTGAGCTCGCCAAGTACCAGACGATCGAGGCCCCGGGCTTGGTCATTCGTATGGATGCGACCGAAGCGAACGTCTACGGAGGCCAGGTCGTCGAACTCCTGCAAGAGGCACGCGAAACGCTCGTCAAGAAGTACAAGGTGGAGCTTCAGCAGCCCATCGTCGTCGAGCTCTTTGCCAAGCAAAGAGATTTCGCTGTGCGAACCTTCGGGCTCCCAGGAGGCGAAGGATTCTTGGGCGTGTGCTTTGGCAATGTGATCACGGCAAACTCCCCAGCGGCATTGAATGTCGAACACAATTGGAAATCGGTCCTTTGGCACGAGTTTTGTCATGTCGTGACGTTGAATCTGACCAACAACCGCATGCCTCGTTGGCTCTCCGAAGGTATCTCAGTCTACGAAGAGCGGAGGCACAGAGACAACTGGGGGGAACCCGCCAACCCGATGTACATCCAGTGGCTCCGAAGCGGCGAATTCGAACCTCCTAGCCGCATGAGCCGCATGTTCCTCGCACCGAAGTCCCCGATGCATCTTCAGTATGCCTACTATGTAGCCTCCTTGGTCGTGGAGTTCTGGGTCGAGCAATTCGGACATGACGGATTGCTCAATTTGCTTGCCGACCTTCGAGATGGACTTCCAATTACCGATGCGATCGCACGTCGCACCGGTAGCCTCGAGGGCCTCGATCAGGCTTTCGAACGTTTTGCTAAAGACCGAGGTGCAAAGCTTGCCCCGAGCCTCGATATGACTCCCATCGACAAAGACCAACTCTGGAACAACTGGCTCGAGGCCCATCCGAATTCTTACGCAGCCCTTCACCGGAAACTCGATGAACAGATCGAGCAGAAGGCGTGGACCGAAGCGATCGTAACGGCGCAGTCGCTCTACGACTCCTGGCCAACGGATCCGACAGCCAACAGCGCTTTGGCGAAAAAGATGATCATCCACCGCGAACTAAACGAAACGAAAAAGGTCCGCGAGTCCTTGGTCGAAATCGTATCGCTCGACCCCCACTCGACCTCACCGCTCGAGCGGTTGATCGCCCTGGATAAAGAATCGCAGGATTGGGAAAGCGTGGCGAACTGGTGCAAGAATTGGCTCGAGATCCAGCCCATGCGTGCTTCGGTGCTCGAAGACCTCGCGCTGGCCGGACAGAAAACCCAACAGCCTCAACAGGTCGTCGATAGCTTTATGGCCCTGGCTCACCTAGATCCGTTGGACCCGGCCGAATTGAACTTCGAACTGGCCGTCGCCTACGATCGTCTGGGGCAACACCCCGAGCAAGCCTTAAGGCACTGCTTGATGGCTTTGGAGGAAACACCCCGCTATGAAGAGGCATTGAAGTTGTTGCTCAAACTCAGGTCTTCGAAGGCCCCCTGAACGAAGGAACATATTCGTGCCTCGCATCGGATTTCGTCGTACTCGTACTCAGCGAAGCGGTACTCAGTGAAACGGTACTCGTACTCGATGGCTGTTTGAACTGCGGCGATGCCGATCTTTGATCGAGGCAGTTCGCGGCTACTTGCGGACCAATAGGCCGGATAGCTATACTCGGTCGCTTCGAGTACGAGTACGAGTACCGTCCGCCGCGGCGGACTGAGTACGAGTACGAGAACAAGCGCGAACAAAGCATTGGACCGAAGTGCTCGATCGAGCGTTTTTGACTTGTGTAAAGTCCCCTCCTCGCACTCGGTCAATGCGAGTCGTTATCTTGAACTACCAGCTCATTGAAAAATGAAAGCGGAACGGCGCAAGCCGTCCGGTGAGTCGCAGTCGACGTTTTGTGTTTTTGTAATCAAGTTTTTTTGGAGGCAGAATCTCATGCTCAAGTACCTTTTGATTTGCACGACGATGATCGGATTTCTCGGTTCGAATCTCTCCGCCCAAGAGACGGCCAAAAAAGCTGGACGTGGCGATCCGGAAACCGCGATGGTCAACCAGTTTCTCAAGCAGCTCGAACCAGCCGGATTGAGCCAAGAGACCACGACTAAGATCAAAGAGAATTTCACCAAGACGGTTAAGGAGGTCATGGCCAAGCGGAAGGCCGTGAACTTGACCCCTCAAATGCTCAAGGATAGGGCAGAAGCCAGCAAGAAGGCGCGCGAAGATGGGAAGAAGCCCAAGGAAGTCCGAGAGATTGCACTCGCGGCGATGAAGGCCAACGAGGAGCAAAAGAAGGTCCTCGTCGAAACCGAAGAAATGCTTACCAAGACCCGAATCGAAATCGGAAAAATGCTTACCGAAGAGCAGATGGGCAAACTGCCCAAGCAATTTCAGGTGAACCTCAAGGAAGCTCCGACCAAGAAAAATTCCAAGTCGTAGGCTTTATGGATCAGCAACGACCCCACAAGTTGATTTCCTTGTGGGGTCGGTCCATTGGTAAAACGCGATGGGTTACGAACAGGCCGATCGGTCGCTAGGCGACACGTCGGTAAGCGCCGGTCATGTAGAACGACTCGATAGCCTCGACGACTGCCTCCTGTTCGCCAGCCGTCAGCTCTGGGTAGACCGGCAGGTGAAGGATCTCCCGAGCCGCCGTTTCGGTATGGGGCAGGCATCCTAAAGAGTAGCCAAGGTCGGAGAAACACTCCTGCATGTGGAGCGGGACCGGGTAATAGACTTCGCAACCGATCCCTTGATTCTGCAAGTGGGACTTGAGGCTATCGCGTCGCCCGTGCGGGACGCGGATACCATACTGATTCCAAACATGAGTCGCCTTGGGCTGCTTCCTGGGCAGTTCAACGATCTCGTGCAGTTGGCTCGATTGAAACAGCTCTCTGTATCTTGCTGCGTTGGCGCGTCGAGCGTTGGCGTAATCCTCGAGGTGAGATATTTTGACGTTGAGGATGGCTGCTTGGAGGGTGTCCAAACGGCTGTTGATTCCGACGAGTTTGTGGTAGTAACGCGGTTGCATACCGTGCGAAGCTAGCAAGCGTAGCTTTGCAGCGATCGCATCGTCATTGCAAACGAGCATGCCGCCATCGCCCATGCCACCTAGATTCTTGGTCGGGTAGAAACTCAAACAGCCGATCTGCCCCCAGGACCCAGCAGGCCGATCGTCCCAAGCCGCCCCGATCGCTTGAGCCGCATCCTCGATCACTGGCAAACCGTGGGCCGATGCAATTTGATGGATCCGATCCATCGCAGCGCACTGACCGAACAGGTGCACAGGAATAATCGCCTTGGTCCTGGCCGTGATACTCTCTTCCAGGCACTCAGGATCCATGTTGTAGGTCATCGGATCGATGTCGACAAAAATCGGTTCGGCACCTAGCCTCGAAACGGCGCTGGCGGTCGCAAAGAAGGTAAAGCTCGGGACAATGATTTCATCGCCTGGTTCGATATCCAAGGCCATCAGAGCCAGCAGGAGAGCGTCGCTGCCCGATGCACAGCCGATCGCATGTGCCGTCCCGCAAACTTCTGCAACCTTCTTTTCTAATTCTGTGACTTCCGGACCATGCAAAAAACGGCCGCTATCGACGACGCGTTCGATCGCGTCGAGAAACGCTTGTTTCAAAGGTAGGTTGCCTCTGCCTACATCGAGCATTGGAACCGGTGTGTTTTTCTTTGATTCGTTTGACATTCCCAAACCCCATCCTTGGTTTATTCGTTTCAAAACCGGATCGTTACGCCCGAAAGCTGTGTCCCATCGATACTCGACCCGGGTGCGAGAGCTTAAAAAATTTCCAGTTTGAGAGTCAAGTTCAACTCCCTTGCAAAAAGCCCTTGCTAGCATTCCAGCCCCGAGGGGGCATCATGAGATAGCCCAGGGCAAAGCGAAACGTTGCCCTGGGTGTGTTTTTTTCCGCAACAACCGAGTAAAATCTACGAGACTATGGCGCGCAGCACACTATTGAACACCGACACCGAAGACCTAAAGGAGCTTCTGAGCAACGGAAAAAGCTACAGCGTTCCGCCCTACCAGCGCGACTACTCTTGGAATCAAGAGAACTGGGAGGATCTTTGGGATGATCTGGCTACCGTCGAGGCAAGCCGCGAAGACCACTACATGGGGACCATCGTCCTGGAAACCGGCGAGCGGAAACAGTTCCGAATCATCGTCGGTCAACAACGTATGGCAACCCTGAGCATCCTGATTCTAGCGTGCGTGGATTACCTATACAGCCTTGCAAACGAAGGCGTCGATGCGACCGCCAACAAGGAGCGCGCCGCACTCTTAGAGAGCAGCTACCTCGGCGCAAAAGACCCGGCGAGCCTACGCATCACACCCAAGCTCAAACTCAACGCGAACGATGATGACTTTTTCCAATTGAATCTCGCACAGCGAAAGCCTCCCCAAGGCGGGTTGCGTGGCTTGCGGGATTCCGAGCGGTTGCTCTGGAATTGCTTTCAGTTCTTCAAGGGAAAAGTTGAGGAGAAATTTTCAACCAAACAGGAAGGTCAACAGGTCGCCGCATTTGTCAGCGAGGTCGTCACCGAGCGCCTGGTTTTCATCAGCGTGCGCGTGCAGGACCAGTTGAGCGCCTATACGGTATTTGAGACGTTGAACGCTCGGGGGCTGGAGTTGACTGAAACCGACCTGCTCAAGAACTACCTGCTGTCACTGGCAGATCGCCTCAGCAAATCGCAGATGGATCCGGTGCTTCGCCAGTGGGCGCGTATCACAGCCCGGGTTGGCATTGCGAGCTTCCCGGAGTTTCTGCGGCATCATCTGAACTCACATCGCCAATACGTGCGACAGAAGCAGCTTTTCAAGACGATCAAAAGGGATGTAACCACTCTGGACGACGTCTTTGCACTGCTTGATCGATTGGAGGAGGACGCCGCGTGGTTCGAAGGCTTGAAAGACTACTCAAGCCAATTCTGGTTGGATTACCAAGGGGCGAAAGAACAGGTGCGGGTGCTGAATCTTTTCAATGTATCGCAATACACTCCGCTCGTTTTCGCCGCAAAAGACGCTTTTACGGCGCCGAAAGACGCGGTCGAAATACTTCGCTACTGCGCGATATTATCCGTAAGGTTCAACGGCGTCAGTCGCCGCAGCACACATCAACTTGAAGAGATCTACAATCGTGCCGCGTTGGAAGTCCGAGGCGGCACGGCTAAAACCCTCGTAGCGGTTCGTCAGGCATTGCGGCCGATTTACATTCCAGACGAAGAGTTCGAGGCGGATTTCGCGGCACTGAAACTTCGCAACCGCAGTACATCAGGCAAACGCTTGCGGTATATGTTAGCCAAAATCGAGAAGCAGTTGAGCGGCGCCGACATCAACGACGAAGGAATGATCGCCACAGTAGAGCACATTCTTCCGGAGAATCCTGGCGAAGTAGGGTGGGAGCACTTCGGCTCAGAATCGCACGATCGGAGCTACGAGCGGGTCGGCAATTACTCGTTGTTGGAACGCGGGTTGAATGAGCAACAAGCAGCCAATGCTGCCTTTCAACAAAAGCAGAAGGCATATGCTCAGTCGCAATATCGGACCTCGAAGGAATTGGGGCAGTTCTCCGACTGGACTGAAGAGACAATCGCGAAGCGACAGGCGGACTTGGCAAAAGTGGCCACGTCCATTTGGGCGTTGACTTTTTAAGCCAGCCGCGGCATTCCGTGAAATGCCCATGGCGATCAACGAATCCATCGTCGAAATCGCCACCCCGGCGAACCCACCGACAGTTTCAATTGCGTACGATGAACGATCAATGAGAAAGAAGCGCAGATAGCTCTTCGGAAGTGTTGCAGATGGCTTGAGCGCCAGCTTGGACGATCTCCTCGACTTGGCGAAAGCCCCATGAGACGCCGATAGGATAAAGCCCTGCGCCCGTGGCGGTTTTCATATCGGTGTTGGTGTCGCCGACATAGGCCACGCAGGTCGCGTTCTGCGAGATCTCGGAGGCGATCCATAGAGCCGATTGCGGGTCGGGCTTGCGAGGAAATCGCTCGCTGTGTCCCAGGACGTGCAAGAATGGGATCCCGGGCAAGAAACGTTCGACACACCGCTTGGTAAAGTGATCCGGTTTGTTCGATAAAACCGCAAGTTTCAGACCTTGCTGATTGGCCTTATGAAGCATTTGCACAATGCCCGGGTAGGGCTTGGTGCATCGATCCCAGCCGCGATCGTAGTGTCCTTGGTAGATCCCCATGCACCTCTCGAGCAATTGCGGATCGGTTTGGGTCTCTGGCAACGCTCTTTGGAACAGAACACTCACGCCGTCCCCGACATGTGTCTTGAACGACTCGAGCGTGCAGGTGGCTTTGCCCAACTCCGCAAGCGTCGCATTGGCTGCGTTGGCTATGTCCTCTAACGAATCGATGAGCGTTCCATCGAGATCGAATATCACCCCATCGAATCGTCTCATCGCTGTCCCCCTGAACCCTGTGAAGTCCCTTGTTCATCGATATTCGCCGGACGGCTTTCAGGCTGATTTTCTGGGCCGTCTTCGGCGCCCGTTTCAAGATTATCCTCGGGGCCTTCTTCAGGCCCAGTTTCCGGCCCGTTTTCGATGCTGTCGAGAAATAGCTGTCGGATGATCATCGTCGCGTAAGCACCTCGGGGCAGTTCGAAGGCCAATTTCCAATCCACCGATTCGGAGTTTGGATCGGAACCCGGGTCGGAGGGTTCCCAGGTCGACTCGAATCCGTTTGCAAACAGCAGCACCTCCCGCTGACCTCGCGAAAAGAACGTATCGCGAGGGAACTTCAACCGCAACTCGCGCACCGCAAGCCCCAGTTCCGCGACGACCGACTCGAGGGTCTCGAGGGTCCCTTCGGGCCATTCGTGTTGGCGAGCCGAGGGGAGGGGCAGGGTGGTTCGCCACTGACTTTTCCATCGGCTCTGTTGGTCGGCAGTGAGCAACTGAGGCAACGAGAGCGGCCCGGATTTCGACGGCAAGCGGCGTTGGGTCTGTTGCTCATTGAAGCGGTCGATCAGGGCCGAGAGCCAACGGT
>Ga0315905_10000905_pt1 | contig 32275 bp, 33 predicted proteins | sample LakEriMetagenome_5_FD_203522 | JGI IMG/M metagenome (GOLD analysis project Ga0315905, IMG submission 203522) | Freshwater fungal communities from buoy surface, Lake Erie, Ohio, United States - Buoy 4 MA121 | ecosystem: Environmental > Aquatic > Freshwater > Lake | place: USA: Lake Erie, Ohio... | reverse complement strand
AAGTGGGATCCGCATTTGTTCCTTTTGTCGGGAATGTAACTGCAGGATCAGACACTATATACAATATAGTTTTTCCTAATGAATTGATAGTGGGTATGCCATTGCGTGATTCCACTTTTGCGGTGGGTGGACCTTATATTGAAGACGGAACCGTGATTATTGATATACTTCCAAATACGATACCATCTCCATCTATCAAAATCAGTAAGCCTGCTTTAGCATCTTCTCTTTCGGCAAACTTGGCGGCAGGAACTCTTAATTTTACTCAAGAGATTCCTCTAAATATGGGAGAAAACTACGATATCTCAATAATTGCCGAAGATTATACGGGTTCAGCGGATGACACCATCAATCTGGAGTTGACTATTGAATTTTATGATAACAACGACAAAAAGTGGAAATTTGTTGACCAAACTTTATCTACTCTTCACATTGACCCACTAGCTGGATCTCGACCAATAGCACAAAATCCAGATCAATCTAGAAGTCTGCAGACTGTGATGATGAATACTAGCTATCCTCCATACTTTTACGACTTTTTAGAAATACCAAATGATTATTTAGGGGACGCTAATCCTCCACTTGGCCCGTTTAACGCTGCAAACCCTCAGGGTGCAAACACGGGACAAGATAATCAAGGCCCACAGTACACAGCAGTAGGAACACGAAACTTTGTTAGAAAGCTTCTCTACACGGATGGTTTAAACGAAAGTTTTTTCACAAAAGCGCGGATTTCAGCAATACATGTTTGGGGGGATTATGCTACACAGGCAGATCCAACAAATCCGATAAAATACAAAATACGCGTTGAAGGATCCAATTATTACAAAGATCCCAATATCACAAGATTTGCTGGATTCTCAAGCCTAACCGATTTTTTAACAGAATCCGACTTGGAAGCTATTCAGCGTTATTCGGATGAACAGTCTTTTGAGAAGTACACATACCAAATGCTTCTTTCAGAGTATGACAGACTAAGAGAAAACCAGCAAAAAGATCTTGCCGTAAAATCAAAAGTTGTTCCAAGCATATTGAAGTGGGTACAGGAAGGTACCGATGCCCGGGACAATTATTACAGGCTTAATAACTCATCAGCTTTTGGAATTACTAATTTTTCACCCGATCCTGAGGTTGACTTTACTGAGCCATTGCTGCTTACTCACGAGTTCCCTTACCTTGACAACGTACCTAAAGACTATCCTGAAGAAACTCTTGAAGGGTCACGCTCATACTTTTTTCAAAAATTAAGTGACGTGGCATATCAGAATAAAAGCTGGTATGAACTTCTAACTACCGATAACACAAAAGACTGGTTCACAAAATACTTTGTAGTAGGTTATCCTAATGAAATATCGCAAGCGAAAGATTTAGTATCAAAAAACCGAGAAGAGCGTTACACGTTTTTCAAATACATAAACGGTTTGGATCTTTCACAAACTTTGTTTAGAGGAGCAAAAGTAAATGTAATAGATTACGATACAACAGTAACACCTAAGATTCCTATTAATGAATCAAAGAGATTTGATCTGTATAAATTTGCTGCTATTGCAAGGTTTGTAACTCACCACAATTTTGAAGAAGAGAAGCCTATTGATATTGAAATAATCAACAATGAGGTATTTAAGACAATTCTCATCATTGTAACAATACACGTGCAAGACTATAGGTTACAAGCAGGCTTGGGAGACTATTCATTCTTCTATTATGCAATTGACCAGCTTCGAAATTCGATGCAAACGCAAACTGTTGGAGGCTACGGAACGGCTAGCCAGTTTTTTAGACCGGTTTACGAAAACGTTTCAGATGCTTTGGATCAAAAGTATCCTATGGAGGTTCCATACACCACACAATTTGCAGAGGCTGCTGGCTATTTGAACGCTTCCAATTATTTTTACAACGATAGCGGAGTCGCTCCATGGAGTTATTATGCAGAAGACGTCCCAAAAGCTTTTAGCATCATGAGGCCTAGACAGCTTCTTTTAGGTGGAGGGAGGCTGGAATTGGACGACGCTAAACTTGGCGGAAAAACCTGGATTGGTGGTTGGGAAAATTCTATTAACGATATTTCAAAGTTCATCTTCCAGCCTCTTAGCTCGGCAGACGGAACTGCTGCGTATCCTTTTGCGGATTCTTCAATAAATTATTACCCCGTGTACCAAGAGGTATTCCCAACCCTTGATAACTATAGGACATCCATAGATTACTATCTGGGAGGCTGGCAGGACGCATATAACAACGCGGTAACTGCTAGCACTACAACGGGTTCAAACACTCTTACATCAGTAGTTATACCTAATTTTGCATACCCCGGAGCAATTATTTCCGGATTCGGAATACCCGCTGGCACTACAATTGTCAGCATTAGTAGTACCGGTAACATAATCGAGATAAGCCAAAATGCTACAGCCACAAGTTCTGGGGTGGAACTTATATTTTCAGCTAGATACGGCTCACCATTCTTCTCATCTCCGGTTCCAGTAGAAGACTATCCTTTTGATGCAACTTCTATGACAGTGGATGGCTTCTTAAGCGAACTCGGAATAGCAAGCCGCAATTTGCAAAATAACGCTAGAGATTCTCGAGTTGTTTACAATTCAAAGCAGACAACAGATGATATTAGGCTAGACTTTTTAACTTTTAGTACGCCAGACACTTACCGATCTTTTAGAGTCTCGGACATTATTGATTCTAATTCTAAAGCAATTGTAAGCACTTCTGTTGGGTTTGTCGATATACCAGAAAATTTTCCAAGTTATCCTCCATATCAATACATATCGGCTTCAAATAACTTTGTTATCAATCCTTCATATACCGTATACCAAACATTTAATTTGCGAGGCGGATCTCTGTTCTATCAATACAGGAAAAATTTCATATCTTTCGCTTCAATATCTAAGATGTTTAATCAGCAGTCTAACTACATACTTCACAGAAAAATAACATCCGTTGGCAGCCAAATCCAAACAGTGCCAGATTTTTCTTTACAATTTGTTGAATTTGACAGAATCAAAAAAATTAGCAGGTATTTTTATAGCGATGATACAGATAAGCCTCTTGAGTACGAAAACACTGAGTTTATTGGGTATGATCTGGTGAAAACAAAGGAACAAGAATATGAATTTAGACATCGTGGCTTATACGAACCTAAAACATTAGAAGTAGTTAGTTTCTGGGCTCGGGAAGACGAGAGTTTTACTAGGCATTTTGAACGAGATTATGTACTTAAGAACACTCACATCAACAGCGCTTCTTCTGTAGCCGGTCTAATGAGAAATTATTTCTATAATAAAGTAGCAAATCAAGAAGTTTTGAGAATAGCTAGAACTTCTGCGTACAAGAGTCTTTATCCACTAATAGGAGAAGTTTCAATTGATAAAAGAGATCTCTCAGCTATTGATAGTTCATGGGATGCAAATTTTTATAGGAGATACCGAACTACTGCTCAATATGAAGATATGCCGGGAACCGAAGAAATGCAGGAAACAAAGGTGTTTTTGGCTAGCAAAGTAATGTCAGTTCCAAGAATTTTTGAATTCCAAACTTTTATACCCGGAGAAGCTGATCATGAAGTAATTCAACCGCAAAAAACTATTGGGGTAACTACCATAAGTTCTCCAAATACAGTAGAAAACAATTCTCTTCAAACGTTCCCGGTTCTTCAAATACGTCTTAATCTAAGAGACCGTTTAAGAAGAGCGCTGTTAGAAGGAATAGCATCGTCTGACGGATTTGATGAATTTGCCTGGTTTAATTCTCTTGGAATTGCTGCCATCACATACACTCAAGATGAATTGGATGTACTAAAATTACAGTACATTGAAAAGAACATCGTACCGCTGTATGAAGTTTCGGAAATTCTCTTATATGCAAATAGCGGAGAAGGTTTACCTATTTTTGAAACAGAACTCACCGAGGCTGAAAAGCTATTGGCGGGGTATAGAACTGACAGCAATTTTAAAAATACTTCGCAAGGATCATTCCAATTCTTGCTAGAAAAAACGCTGGACACTAAGGCCGCTAACGCATATTCTGTAAGCGCGGTTCTAAAAAGGATCTAAATATATAGAAAAAGTAATATAGAAAATCATAGATGCTGACACTTCAAAACATACTCGACAGCGATAGTATATCAACGCTGGTTGCAAAACTCAATGCAAATTTTCAAGCAATTTCATTGTCAAACGGAGGTCCACAAGGAGTCCGCGGAGAACAAGGTATTCCAGGACTTCCTGGAAAACAAGGAGCTACTGGTCCATCTGGACCAATTGGAGCAACTGGGCCTTCTCCACAGATTATACCATTTAGCACAACCGGAAGCCTGGTTACACCATCAGCTTCTACTGCTGCGTTTAACCCCCCTCCAGCGTACAACGACAGATCTTATGAATTTCTAACCACTGGACCAAATGCTTGGGGTCCTTGGGGCACTGGCCCAACATCGTTGCCAGTTGTTCACGGCCAGCTCTATTTTGATAACAATCAGCTTGGATGGTGGAAATACTTAGATATTCCGGATCCCACGCCTGCGCTTGAAGGTGGATCGGGAACGGCTATTGATGGAAACCCATCAGAATACTACGTAGAATCGCCTTATTATTCCGATGCGGATGGTGGATCTTGGACAGGCCCAGATTGGTACTGGTACCCTCTTAATACGTCAGCTATCATTGCAGCAGCTGCGGGTGTTTGGGTCGCTGACCGAACTAATTACCTTGGTGTAATTGCAGGCAGCCAATACAATAGTCCTTCTTCTATCTCAGATCTAATAACGCAAGCTCCGTTTGATATAGAGAACGCGAGAATGGCCAGCAAATTTGGAACTGTTTGGATTACTTCTTTTGACACAGATGGAGGAAATGTTAGTTCTAATGACACAGGACAAATTTTTAATTGGGATTATCTTAATAGCCCTAGACTTAATTCTGGAATTGACCGTTCTTTGTTTAAGATGAGTATTGATGGTCCACGTTATTTTGACAACATGAAAGCCAGAGGATTTAGAACAACAGATAGTGGAGCAATTATTTATGTTCCATACAGTGTAAATGGTCAGCCGGTTCCTCTTTCGTCACCGCCTTCTCCGCTAAATGCTGGTCAAAATCAGAATTTGTTTGTGCAGCCACTGTACAATGTATCCATTGATGCTTACTCCCCTATAATTTTCTATACAAGCAGAGGCGCGTCAGGAAGTCCGGTGGACGCTAGCACAACTCTAGGTTATTTCCAGCTTTCACCACTTGATGCAACATCTGGAAGTATAAAGATTCACACTTTTACCACTCGTGACGGAATAGATGATTTCTTTAACTTAGGGGGTACTCTAACTAGTTCCACAAACACTGGGGAAATGCTGTTCGATGTTAGAAGGTTTATCACTTCCAACCAGTATATGAACATGATGCCACAAGATACTGAGGCATTTTCATCTCTAGAAAATGATCCTACAGTAGCGTCATACGGTCCTTTTGACACAAGAACTGGTACGACTATCATCGAATGGGATACCGATTACGCATGGAAAGTTTACCAAGGTTATCACTCAGTATTTACTGGACAGGTAATGATTGAAGGAGCGGTCGCAGGAAACCTACCAACATATGCGTCCTATGAAAATTGGGTATACAATAATCGCCAGTCTTGGTATGGAACTTCTATATTTGCAGAACTTCCTGATGCGTCGGATGACGGTGTAACAAATACTCAAGAGCTTGTTCGATCTGCTGGTGTAATGGTTCGAGGAAGAGAAGGCGTTGGAGTAACACCCGCAAACGTATCAGTAGATTCTGTTATCATTTACACGGCAAATATGCCAACTGGTCCTAGCGATTATGACACTGCGGCCGATAACAATGTTTTGCAAAGCTTGCCTATTGCATACTTCTCACCATTGAGAAACACCGGTATTGGTACCGTGACAATGGATAAAGTAGGCATATTTGAGCCGAGCGCTAGGTTGCATGTTCACGCGGATTGGAGACCAGCAAACGAGGCTCAAGAAACTATTACCAATTACACCGATGTTTTAGAATCTGGGCCGTATACAGACGTTGATAAATCTTGGCTATCATATACCACATGGCTTCCGCGAAGAAGAATGAAAGCCGCGGCTTTCACGATAGAAAGAGCAAGCCCTGGATTGATTTATGAAATTGGCGATGGCGGCCCTTACGCAGACAATCCACTGTATCAGACGCCGTCTAATAGTTTTGCTGACTGGTATAACGGCGGAGTGTTTAATGATGTTCTCTTTGGCGCGGTTAATCCTCCAACATCGGAGGCACAGTTAATCGGTCTCACCACTAGCGTAAAATCTTCCACCGCAATTAGATACGAGTCTTTCGTATATGAGGGAGATTCTTCGTATGATTTCACCTTACCTTATTTTACAAGTTTAGGCCCTGGAAGCCGATGGGGAGTTCCTGTGGATCACTACAATCCTGATAGAAATGGAGGATGGTATCACAAAGGCGCTCTTCGCATCGGATCATCTCCAAGAGGCGATGGCAGCACATCGGCTCATTCAACGCCTCCACCTGAAATTGGTGTTGATGCTAACTATCAATCTGTTGAGTTTCAAATATCTTTTTCTCCTCTATCTTTCGCTGAAGATACTTCCGAAGATGCAGCGTACATATCAATGTCAGGAATTGGAATGCATAGCCTTTATCCAAGGACTCGAACACATTTTTATGGAAAGAACGGATATAAAGCATTTTCATTTGATGAAGCAAATACACCTGGAACGCCTGACCCAAGAGTTGTTGAACCTTCTGTTGCTGAAATGTATCCACTCGCTAGCAATTTCCAAATTTCAATTGACTATATAGGAGATTCTTTTAAGTACAACGCAGCAATATTTGATTATGCTTATGATTATCTTCCAACAATTACATCGATAGGAACATACACACCTTGGTCGGCAAACTTAAAGAACTATCCAACAAGAGAGCGGATCAGCACCTCTTCTACAACACTTGGAACGTTTAATGCAACGACTAATAATTCAAACCTAAGTTTGGCAGAAAATGCAGGAGTTGGAGCAACTTCTGGTCTTGCTTCAAGTCACGGAGGAGGTTACAATGCGTATTTTAACCCTAACAAATACATAGGGTTTAACCTGTATCGCGACCTTCTTGGAAAAGGCGACCAGCATGGTTATGACGCCTCTACTACCGCAAACCTGACAGGCAACGCTCGTTTTTATGCAAACGATCGATATGCCTCAGTTTGGAGAACCGGCGCGCAAGGCGCTGTGCGAACCGGACTGAATCAATATGAAGCCGGAAGATTTAATCGTCCATACGATTCAAATGGAGGAGCCGCTATTATGGCCGATGATGATGGTCGTCTAGGTTTCGCATTCATTGCAGCAGGCAGGGATGGTGGTGCTGATTACGGTTTATGGGAGCAGCAGGGAATAGGACAGCGTGAAATTACCAATAGCGTAAAGATCATATTTGATTCAGACGGTAGTATTGGTATCGGAAACGCTCCAGGCGCAGACTCAAATGCGTATCCATCTCTATATCACGATCCATCTACAGGCTATATTAACTATTTAGGAAACTCATATTCAGCCGTTGCTGGTGAAAATCCAACTGCGACAGGGCCTCTGTCATACAACTCAAACCCTTCAGGTTTATGGGCGCCAGACGTAGATAATTATTACGGTTACGGTACACTAATGTACACTGGTTATTTGAATAACCGAGCTACCGCTCAAATTAACGCGCAAGCAACATTATCAGAAAAGATCCGTTTAGAAGTTGCTGCAGAAAAGGCTCAATCAAGAATTGGTCACCACATTGAAAGCCGAGGATATGGGTATCCTGGGTTCCGTTTAGATCCTGCAACAGGCCGTCCGGCAGGTTCAGGAGGGGTGGTGACAATTCAAGATGACGGTGAAGCAAATTGGGCAAGACGATATTATGGCGTAGGTTCTATTCCTGCAACAGTGTCTCGCTGGAATAATGCTCTTCACACATTTACTTTTGATAACTTAGGAAGAATAATGAGCTACACCGTTGATTTTGCTGCGGGTGGCTGGAGCGATGAGCAAGACATACTTCTTTCAATGCCAAGGGCAACTCTTCCGCATCCTACAGAATTTAGTTCAACCGGATTGTACCAGCCTTCTTACAACACGGGAGGCGCATCTGGTTACCCGTACTTCTGGCTGGCCTTTGAAACAAGCGTATCTTACACAAGATCTATCAATGGAACTTTATTAGGAAGCTCTGATGAAATATGGATTCCAACTTCTTCCGCCGCTGCCGTTCTTGGATCTTTGATTTACGATTCAGGCACTACAGTCGCAACTGCCACATTTGAAAGAGAGTCTCTAAGCACCGCTGTTGTTCGCTTGAACAACTTTGTACTTGGAGATGGATATGAATTTATTAGATCGTCAGGACAATCTGCGGATGTTACTGATGTAATTGATGCTTCTCCTGAAGCAACACAGGAAATTTATGCAGCACGCACATCATCGCCAAAGCTGCTTCTTACATTTGGAGCACCGGACTATATGTCAATGGAGAGTTCTGCGGCTGGGCTTAATAGCACAGAAATTACAAACTTAATCAATGCCGGGCTAGCTCCGTTGATGAAAGTCACAACCGTGATTGATTCAGCTCAAAGGGAATCTGGGTTGCGTACTTACACAATTCCAAACGCGGACAATACCGGCGGAACCTTCATGGTAATAACCGACCACATGGGAGACCGTGAGCAGGATAATCCTGGGTTGGCTTCTTTGCCTAAGCAAGATGTTCGATTAAAGATTGACCGAATTACCACATACGAGGTTCAAAGAACTATTGGAGGAACAACTTCTGGACAATCGAATAAAGTTACCCCAGTGGGATCTTCAAATTATTTTGAAATTACCGCTGGACCACAATTCTTTGGTTACGAAATGATACCGGTACAATATGTTAGTTTAGGTGGTGTATATCCTCATGAAAGAGGAATTGAATTCTCCGGTTACGTAGATGAAAATAATGGAAATGATGTTGGAGCTGCTGAGCTTACTCGCGATCTTGATCTATACTGGAGCGTCTCACAAGATTCCCGCTTAACAAACTACCTGGACGAAAACGGAGTTGCCATAAATGAAAATGCATCAGATATTAGATATCGAAGAATAAACGACAATTATGTTTTATTTGACTTTAATATCACATTGGATGTCAATCAAGTAGTATGGACACTTGCTCAAAATGGAAATATAGGAGCTCCTTTTAATTCGTTTAGCGGATTGACCTATATGATGGGTTCTGATGGAGCTGAAGATGCCGCTCTTACAGCGTATACTCACAGTCCATTTGCGGCAGGAACCCTTTCTGTTCGATTACGAAACAGGGATGAAGATGAGTTGACTACGGCAACTTGGCACGGAATTGATGCTCGATGGATTCAATACGTTAGAATTGCGTATAACATAGGAGAAGATAACGATTTTGAATCATTACCTGGCCAAGCTGATCCAAATTTTTATGAAAACCAGTACGGCGGCGGAGCTAACTTTGTAGATTGGGGATACCGAGGCTGGCACGCAGGTTCTGCTGTAGTAGGTTCGGCAATAAGTGGCAGAGATTTAGACACCGGCAACCAATTTGATTTAGTCACTGATGACTATAATTTCTGGGATAACGCGCCTGCATCTCCTACTCAGAATGGCTGGAACCCGTATAACCTAGATAATTCTCCTTATATGAGAAGCGGATCTGTGACCACCGATAATAAGAACGATGCGACCAATGCAAAGTCCTGGAACGGAAGATTTACGGATTGGTATTACGGAACATATTCTACAGGTGCAAGTGGTAATGCTCAAAATAAAATCTTTAACTGGGGAACATTTGCGTATAGAACTGCCGTTGCTAATAATACAAACGTTACTATTGATGCAAATATTGCTGCAAACTATCCTACAGGCATAACGGAATACGACGACCCGAGCGGCGGAGCTAACAATAACAGAAGCGATTTTGGAGCTAACCCTTGGATAACAACATTCAATGATGCGGAGGAGTTTCCTGACAATCCTGGATTTAACCAATGGTTTAAGAGATCAAATATCAATAGGTTTGGCTATCAATTCTTGATGAAAGGATGGTACCAATGGATTGGACAAATTAACTCAACATATCCCGACTCATCCATATTGCCTGTGGCAGTTCCTCAATATTTTGATGCCGTGGTTTGGAGGAGCTTTGGAGACGAAGCTTGGAATCGAGAAGCTAATTTCCAATGGAGAATTGTTCCTTACAATAATAATCCTAATGATCAAGGAGCAACGGCAGGAACCGTGTCAAACACAATTGCTATTGAAATTATGTTTGATAAGCCTATCTATGTATCAGGCGCTGAAAGAGTCATGACTCTTGACGGAACCAATTTTTTAGATCGTCTAGCGTTTCCTGAGTATGTAACAGATGATACAAGTACTTATTACAAATGGCAGCCTTTAGAATCAGAACTTTCAACGGCCGGAACGCCTGCTACAAGAAGATGCTATAACCAAAGCCGATTCTTTATCAATCAGGATGCAACAAACTTAAGCATTTTTAGGCCAGCGATGTCATACAAGCCGCATGGATCTATATCTCTTCGTGGCCAATCTATCACTAGATATCAAAAACGCTCTGTAGTAAATGCTTACTAATATGAAATTCAAATTAAATTCAAATACAATTCTCTTTGCAGCAGTCATTATTTTATTGGCGCTGCTGCTTAGAGAATGTGGTTCTGCTGCTGATTTAAAGACGCAAGTGGAACGTCACCAGCAAAACGAAAAAGCCCTGCTAGACACGGTTAAGTACGCCAAAAATTTAGCTGGTGAAGCTCAGGCTGAAAAGCTAACACTGATTTCTACAAAAAAGGAATTGGAAAAACTCAACAAGGATCTCTATTTTGAGATCGAGAAACAGCGTGGAAAAGTCTTACAGCTTACTTCTACTAATGCATCGCTCAAAAGCGAAAACCGCGGCTTAAAAACTCTAATAGAACAAATGCCTGACAACCAGGACATTTCAATAGTAGAAAGTCCTTGGCCAAAAAATTACAGGCTATCTTGGTCTTTAGATACGACTTATTCTCCAGGAAATTACAAGCAGCTTGCAGGCTTTACACGGCTTACACTATTGGACGATAGCACCATGGTTCCGGGAGCAACTGACATTACGAAAGACGTTAATGGCTTTAAGATTGTAACCGGGCTTACAAAAGAAGGAGAAGACTACAAGATCTTTGTAAAAAGCGACAATCCTAACTTTGCAGTTAGCGATATTGAAGGAGCAGTTGTCCCAGGAAAAAACAATCCTCTCTTTGGTTCTCCAAAAAAATGGGGTTTAGGTGCTACCGTAGGCCCTAATGTTTCATACGGTCTTGGACTTTCTGGTCCATCACTGTATGTAGGATTTGGTATAACATTTGGTATAAACTACCGAGTAAAATAAATATGTAGAATGGCAGGAACTTCCGCGTACATACAGATTAGCCGATACGCTCTTCTCGAGTACCAGTACAACAATGATCTCATACCAATTTCTGGGTCACCTGGAAGCGCTGGAGCTCTTAGGCTGGAAAATAAGTACATGGGTACTTATCAGTTCCTCAACACTAATTCGTCGGTCTCCATCACAGGAAACGTTTTAGATCGTTCCGCTGGACGAATGGGTCCGCTCTTAAACAAATGGGCATATTTTGATATTGATACAGCAGTCCCAATCTTTCTAACAAACTCAAATTTTGTAGTAGAAAACGAGACTGCCAATCTCTCGACTCTTGCTGGAAGATACGATACCGCTAGGCTACACATTCTGTCGGGATTTGATTTCCCGGGCCTGGATGGAATAATCCTACAAATACAGTGGAAAGAGTGGACTCTCAATAGCAGCATACAAAATCGACTATTTGACGCTTGCAACTACGTCTACCTCAAAGGCCAGGAGCAGATTGAATTTAATTCTACTCCACTTTTCCTAGGAGACCGACTGTACGACCGATATATCGATGTAAAGATTCCATCATTCTACACAGTTCAGCAAGACTTCTGGAATAGTCCAACCGCCACTAATACCATTGGATACAATTACACGTTTAACAACGTAGGATTCCAGCAAAATTCACAGATAACAGCTCACTTATTTGAGATTGACGCTACTGAAACGCTGAATGGCAATCTATACCTATACACTGGAAACTCGTATAACGCGGTGTTCAATTCCGCAGACAATTATTCGCAGCTAGGATTGGTGATCAACGAGGATGAGTTCAACGATTACATTGAATACTATCCTACCTGGAACGGAGCATTTTTAGAAGTCTACATCAATGACCTTAATTCCGTTGGAGGAGACTGGGTGGTGATTAACCAGATAGAGCTTTATGAGCAGATTGGAACTGGACAATTAAGAACCGCAAATATGACCATGTTGCAGGACGGAAACTTTGACCAACCTATGATATACCGACCTGTGATTATGAATTCTTCGCTGGCATTTTCGTATACCATAGACTACACTATGAGATTCTTTAATCGTGTAGACAACACGGAAATTGTTCGGAAAGCTTCCTACACTTCGACTAATGTAAAGAAGTACGGAAAGCAGCTGGAAAAAATCAATGTCCTTCAAGGTTTCACGCCAGTGAAAGTGTACAATAAAATTGTGCAGATGACCTCTGCTGATAACCTTGCAATATCAGGTCTCACGATACCTAAAGAAGTTGTGACACAGAAAGTAGTCACACCAGTATTCTTTGAAAGCAATATGATTAGCGTTAGCAGCTCGAGCGATCTTACCGCTTCTCTTGGAGAAGTAGTATATCCTCAAGGAACTAACACAATTTACATAGGTCCATTTGACAACATGGTAAAGTTCAAAATCTTTACGCTGTCAGCGGATAAGAGCCAGAATGTTTCTTTCGATCTCTCTTCCTTTATTGGAAATGTTGCACTTGTTTTTAATACTACTGATGGAGTAAAGCTTGACATACCTGCATACATTGACATCAATTTGGCAAATCCTAATATGGGTGAAGTTGTTTTCAAGATTGATTCCTCTGCCGCTACCAAAATTTTAGCCAGCACTGATAAAAACTATTTCATAGTGAATCAAACCAACCCCGAGACTGTGATATACTCAGGTAAGTATGATTCAGTTGCCAACAAAGCAAACGGGAAAGCGACAGACATTAAGAGCGTGCTGGATTCTCTAGATTCTCAGATAAAAGACAAGCAGCAGGCTCTCTCAAAAATCACTGCGGAAACAGTAGCTGCTGCCAACCAGGTGAACGGCGGAAACACTACCAGCGCTTCTGTAACTACCGAGGTTAAGCCATCAGCAGCAAACGCAATTATAGATCAGCAGCAAGTGGCTCAACAAGAAATTACGCAGGCTGAGCAAGCAACTATGACAACTGCGCAAGCCTCTGTTCAGGCCGCTCTACAGCAAGCAGCTGATGGAGCGCCTAAACCTAATATAGTAGAAATACCGGGATTTGTGAGTAGCGTCTTAAGCATGTTTGGAGACAATCCACAAGTTAGCGTTTCTCCGTTGGTTCAAAAACCAGCAGAACCGGAGAAAGGTTTCAATTCGTCGGATAATCCCACAACAAACGGCAATGTAAACACTTCTAATTTCAATTGAAAAACTGGAGGATCCCCCTTCTCGGACAATAGTAAATAGTATTTCATAATCAAAAAAAACTTAAAGCCTTATCATACTCAATAGTAAAAATAACAACTTCCTCATAAGGTTCCCCAAGAACTTTTTCTATCCAACCGTGACTGAAAAGTACACCACGTACCTAAAGCGGCTGCCGATTCCATATGAAAGTATTGAGGACTATATGAGCGCTAGCATTCAGTCAGTGACGTTTCCTGCGCTCACCGCCGATACCGTAGAACAGCTGCTTTATGAAGAGCCTGTGACTGCCAAAGGCGGCAAAAGATTTGAACGATATTTGGACCGTCAGTTTACAATAACTTTTAAGTCTTACGAAGGCTGGATTAACTACTGGATTATGTTTGACCAGATGTTTGCATATTGGGACTTGGACAATAAGAAAAAGTACCTGCCTGACCTTAACCTGGGATTCTTGGATCACACAGGATTTGAATTTGTGGCAATCAACTTTCAGCAAGTTGTGATGACTGGAGTCTCCGAATTGGAACTAAATTACGCTTCTAATACCGCGGAGTTTAGAAACTTCACAGTCAACTTTAAGTATAACTACATCCGCATAATCAAGACTCTTCAGTAATGATATATAGAAAAAATAAAGTGGCATGAAATCATTCACCGAGACTATCAACGAATCATCTTCAACCGTCGCCAGTTTGGTTAAACACATACAGACTGGGATGGAAAAAATAGACGACAGCATGTCATACAAAGATTTTGCTGCGGCTATTGCCAAAATTTTACAAGATGATTACGGTGATCATAATTACGGCCCATTCATAGACGAGCTTAAAAAATTGTTATAGAATGAAAACATTTGACGAATCACGTAAGGTTCAGCTGCTTGAAGAGAGCATGGACCTGAGCTACCTAAACGAATCTGAGAAAGCTGAAGCAGAAAGAATCTATAAGGAAATTGCAGAAGCCGTAGAAATACATGGTATACACGGAATTGATGAAGGGATCTTGGGTTCCATCATTGGCGGCGCTGCAGGTTTCTTGGTAGGTCCAACCATCGGAAAAATTATTGCAAATGCGCTGGGCGTTGAAAGAGGAATCCTCTACGATATGCTCACTTCACGATTGGTTTCAACAGCTCTTGGTTCTGCCATAGGTAAAAATATCGGCAAATGATAGCGGGAATAGACTTTTCAATCAAGTCTCCTGCTGTTACTCTTTTCACTAAAGAAGGTGAATGGCGGTTCTACACATTTGCAAGACAGAGTGTAGCTAAAGAAGACTTCTTTCTTACTCTTCAGCAAAATGGGGTACATGTGATCTGTTTACCCGATGAAGCTCCGCTTCCAAAATCGGCAAACCTAACTGAACGCGAAAGGTCTTCTATCACGGACGGTCTGATGCAGACCCGAAGCATTTCAAAAATGCTCTCTGCGTGGTCATTCAAAGAAGATGGCCACATGGCAATCGAAGGTTTCTCGTTTGGATCCACCGGCAATCGGCTAGCTCAGATTAGCGGTTATCAATGGTTGCTCAGATCTCTGCTGCTTAAAGACTGTGAAATCACACCCGAACAATTGTGGTTCTTCTCGCCCATGACTATCAAGGCAACTGCTGGAAAAGGAAACTTTAAGAAAGAGCAAATGATCGAGGCTTTCATAAATTCAGATTGCAATTCAAGATTTGCGGAAGCTCTGCGAACAAAGCCAGCTGAGTTTCAGACAAAAAAAGGAGCATGGCTTAAGCCAATCGACGATATTGTAGATTCATATTGGATAGCAAAAACTTTAGAGAAAACTTTAAACACCAAATGAATATAAAAAATATGGAAGATATAAATTCAGCAATATACTACTTCTACCAGGCATCGGATCCAAAAAAGGAAAAAATTGCCAAGATGAGAAGTGAAAGCCTAGAATGGGCTGAAGAAACTTTTGCAATACTAAAAGGACTAAGCATCGATGATTTCAGAAAGCTCTACAGAGTTGAAGAGTGGACTCCCGTTTCAAAAGGATGACTTTGAAACGATAGTAAACTTTGTCAAGAAATATGATCAACTCTATGCCGAGTTGAAAAATTTAGAGGATCATGTACAAAAAGTAATCTCTCTACAAGGCGATATTGTACATGAATTAGAGAGCACTCGTTCTCTAGAATCCGAATGGTTTATGAATCTCTCAGAAAAGTCTGGGATAGAAATATCCGAACTTAAAAGACTTGCCTCTACATGGGCAGCTGAAAATAGGACGGAAACCTTTTATCCTTGATGAATATAAAAATCAAATAAATCCCTCAAAGTAACTTAAAATCACTAAAAAACAAATGGAAAATCTCAATGACATTTTCAATCTTTCAGTAGACGACTTCAAAGTTGAAGAAAAAAGACAGTCTAACATTTTTAAGCCTGATGCAAATGCAGGTCGCGATGGTGTTTACAAGGCAGTAGTTCGATTCTTGCCTTGGCACAAAGATCCTAAAAAATCTATCATGAAAAAGTGGTCATGTTGGTTGGTTAATCCCGCCAATGATGAAGCCAAAATGGTAGATTGCCCTTCTACAGTCGGCAAAAAATCTGTACTTCAGGATATGTTCTGGAAGTTCAAAAAATCAGATTCAGTTGCTGAACAAAAGATGGCGGAAAACTTCTCACGTCGTCAGCGTTTTGCTTCCTTGGTTCAAATCGTTAAGGATGATAACAATCCTGAAAACGTAGGAAAAATCATGGTATGGCCATACGGCGTGAAAATCTTCAATAAGCTGCAAGCTGAAATGAAGCCAGAATTTGGAAAGCCGCACATCCCGTTTGATCTGTTTGAAGGCAAGCCTTTCCTGGTTCACATTACAAAAGTGGCAGGCTATAACAACTACGACAACTGTCGTTTCTTGGATGAAAGAATGCCGGTTACTCTGGATGGTAAAGCCATGGAAAAGACTGCCGATGACATGGGCAAAATCAAATCCTTTTTGGATCAATCACCAGATCTCTCTTCTTATGATTACCAAGACTGGGATCAAACAACCGAAGACTTTGTAAATGAAGTAATTCGTAACACAGTTCCTGGTGGCCGAATGGTGGCTAGCGCAGAAAAGACAAACCGTGAATCGGTAGCAAAAGTTTCAACTTCTACACCAGTAGAAAAAACTGATTCTTTACCAAGTATCAGTTCTTCTTCCGGTGATGGATTGTCTGACTTGAACCTAGATGATTTCGACAGTAAGTCTTTCGATGATGAACTATTCGACTCACTCTAATATAAAACCAACTATGAAGGAGAATGAGTATGACTCATTCTCCTTTTCTTTTAATTCCAAGGAAGTCGATCCTACTGAGCTTAAGGTTAAAATCCAAAAGCTTCTTCAAGAAATTTTAGATAGCCGCTTCCCGGAGCACGAGAAAAGGAGAATTTCGGAAAAGATTGGAAGGCTTAATTTTGCGTGTCCATATTGTGGAGATTCTTATAGTGAACTTCACAAGAAGCGCGGAAATATCTACACTGAAAACTTTGGATACCATTGCTACAATTGTGGAAAGCATACCACAGTCCGTGGGTTGTTTAAAGACTTTTCCAAACATCTGGACACTGATGAAATCATATACATCCAGAGCCAGCAACAAGATTATGCTCCTACAACAAAATCAATCGACCCTTTTGTTTTTCTTGATAGGGGATTGATTGAAAAAGTCTCTCTTAGTAGATCTTCTCTTGATGAATTTTATGGCGCAGTTCCCGTAGACAATTCTCGGATCTTTTCTTATTTAAAGAAGAGGTGCCAATCCGAATTTACCAAATTTTCTTGGGATTCGGAAAAGGAAAAGCTTTACATCTATCACGTGGTTCCTGGAACAGACCGGGCTCTAGGCTTTCAGATAAGAAACTTTAAAGCCTCTCCAAAGTATATGACTTGGAAGCTTTCAAGAATTTATGAAGATTTAGGGATACAGCCTACGCAAGAAGTGCTAGAGATTGACAAAATTTCTACAACCTTTGGAATACTCCAGCTTGACTTCAAACAGCCTATCACGGTTTTTGAAGGTCCGTTGGATAGTTTCCTTTTCAGAAATTCAGTTGCTACATGCTCCTCCAAGATCGACTTTCCTCTTGAAATGGGAAGCATTCGATACATGTATGATTATGACGCGGCAGGTAGAGAGGCTTCTATGGAAAAGCTGCTGGCTGGTTATCCGGTCTTTCTATGGAAGAAATATCTAGAAGCAGCCAAAATACCTCACGGTAATAAAAAAATGGACCTAACGGATCTATTAGTTTATGCAAAACGAAAACAAATCAGCCTCCCAAGATTCGGAGAATTCTTCTCAACCAACAAGTACGACGCATATTGGATCTGAACAAATTTGGCTAGAGGCTCCGATAAAATTGAAAGGCTTGGCATATTTTCAAACAAATTTGCCTGAAATAAATACTCTAACTGATTTTGTGGTGGAACAACCACGATTGAAGTCTATTAAAAATAAAGTGCATGTCAGAAGAAAAGACAACGGTACAGGAAGCCTCTTCTAAGAACGACAGCCTCTATCAAAGGTTTGCCGTAGAACGAGAAGAGTGGACTACCAAAGTAAGCTCTCTTACCGAGAGACTGAAAAACATATATGATGTTGCAGAGCTTCTTACCGACCTGTACAGTCAACGACAAATTGCTGGAGACTATGTACATGAACTGGTTGCTCATTCTTCTAAATTGAATCGAATCTACCGAGAGCGGAAGAAAGAGAGATATTTGCACTACACACAAAATTATGATCTACGGCTAGACAAAGATCCAAAAATGCTTTTTATTGATGTTGATCTTGCAGATATTGTGGAGAGGCGGGAGCTCCTTCAGAATCATTTGGATTACATGAGAGAAACTCTTCGAAGCATAGACACCATTTGTTATGGTGTAAAACATCGGATAGCCTTAGAAGAATACCGAAGAGGATGAACGGAAACATAAAAAGAGTCGACACTCCATTTGGAAGAGTCTATATGGTGAAGGATGGGAACGACATTCGCATCTACCCATCGGTAACAACAGTGCTCTCTTCTGAGCCACAGCCTTGGCTGGAACAGCTTTCACAAGACATTGGAGCAGAAGAGCTTGCCAAGATTTCTGCTAACGCAGCTAACCGCGGGACTGTGATGCACACATACCTGGAAAATTACCTCATCTGCATGGGGTACCATGGGAAGAGCGATTCCTGTCTTCTCTATACACAAAAGAAAACTTCAAAAGAGCTCTCGGGTAAGTATGAAGAGAAGGCCATTGCAAAAGGTCGTGATTTGTTCTACAACATGTTAGATTCTGAGCTTTTTCAGATGATGAAGCGGCCCCTATTCTCGGAGAAATTTCTCTGGTCGCATGACTGTATGTTTGCAGGAACTGCTGACTTTGGATATATTGATGAGCATGCCGACGGAGATATTCTGGGAGACTTTAAAAGCGCAAGTTCTCCAAGAGGGGAAGAGCAAGTAAAAAAGTACCGGAAACAACTTGGAGCATATTCCATTGCGTATGAAGAGAGAACCGGTAGAATCGTAAAGCGTGCTGAGGTGTGGATTTCTTATCCTGAAGGAGTTCAAAAAATAGTATTGGAAGGAGAATCCTTAATCTCTGAAAGAGAAAATTTTAGGCTTCTTTGCGAGAACTATCACAAAAACTGGAATAAAAAACCTATCATTGAATACCTCAAGAACCTTAAAGACTCTAAAAATGACTGAAAATGGAAGTGAAAGCCGAAGTAACTCAAGACAAACGATTCATACAGATAACTGATGCCACTGAATTGGAGATGGAGCAAATCCGTCATTCTTTCAAAAAGCGCATTAGCAATTGGAGGTTTCATCCACTCGTAAAAAAACGAGTCTGGGATGGCTACATATCTTTTATTGATCGTTACAACCGAATTCCGGTTGGGCTTTGGAATGAATTAAAACAGACATGTAGCAAATACAGTTTTAGTTTAGAGGTTGCAGGATTTGAAGGCGTGATAGACAATGATTTTGACGAGGCGGATTTTAGATCATGGGTTGCGGAGTTTTTTAGCGACCACCCAAAGATTAAACCAAGAGACTACCAGATTGATGCGTGTATTCCTATCTTAAAGTATCGAAGAAGCATAAGTGAGATTGCCACCTCTGCGGGAAAAACCTTGATCATGTTTATGTTGTTTGCATATATGATCGACCGCAAGAAGGCTCAACGGCTTATGATTGTGGTTCCTAACACAAACCTAATCCTACAGACTAACGAGGATTTTGAGCTCTACAATAATAAGAAGCTGGAATTTGTCACACAGCTCATTCACGGAGGAACCGACAAGACAAAAAAGGATGTAGAACTCATTATTGGTACGTATCAGTCTCTGGTAAAAAGAGAGCTTCACTTTTTTGAAGGCATTGACGCAGTTCTTGTGGACGAGGCACACCACACTAATGCAAGTTCTATAAAAAAGATACTTGTGAATTGTATGGATGCAACCTATGCAGTAGGACTGTCGGGAACTATGCTGCAAAATGGTAGCACTGAGGCCTTAACTATACAAGCCTACCTAGGTCCACAGGTAAATAACATCAGCGCGTCGTTTCTCACAGAAAACAAATACGCAACTCCTATACAGGTAAAGGTTGTGCAGATGGATTACATGGATCACGATGTCAGAGAAAAGCTGGAGTCATTGCGGGAGAAAAAGAACAGTGGAGATCTTGATGGAGCTAAGTTGCTGGAAATTGAAAAGCGAATGGTGGTAGAAAACCGTCCGCGCTTTCTCTATGTCTGTAATTTCATTTGCAAGACTACAAAAAATTCGTTGGTGCTGTTTCAAAACGTAAAAGATTCATACGGTAGAAGAATCTATGATTACATAAGAGAGCATACCAGTGACAAAGAAGTTTTTTATGTAGATGGAAGCACTCCACCAGATATGCGTGAGGACTACATCAAAAGAATGGAAGACGGTACCAATAAAATCATGGTCGCTTCATTTGGAACATTCTCTACCGGTATTTCTATCAACAACATTCACAATGTTTTCTTTGTAGAATCATACAAGAGCGAAAAGATTGTAAGGCAATCTATCGGTCGTGGCATGCGTCTCTATGAAGGAAAAGAGAAGGTGAACATCATTGACTTTGTGGATGATTTTTCCATCAATTCAAAGAACAAAAACTACTTGCTGAAACACGGCGAAGACCGCATGAAGATCTATAAACAGCAAGGATTCCCATATAAGATCTATAAAGTTTCTTTCTAGCGGATATATAGCATAAATATCCAGCTCATGAAGTCTTTTAGAGAATTTCTTATTGAAGGTTACGCAGGTGGCGCCGGGAACGCAAAAGATTCCAAATCTCACAATCTTCCCATGACCAACAATCCAGTGTCGGCGGGAGTTAATCACGCGGATCCTACACTAGACGGATTGCGCTCTCATTTACTCGATATTTTTTGGCCAAAGGCAAACGGCGACAAGCAATTGGAAACCATCATCAATCAGTGTGTTACCACTTTTGTGCATGCCATGGACAAAAAACTCAGAATTGATGAAGACATCATCAAGAAGCTTGCCGATGCAGCAAGCATGGGGCAAGAGTCAGTTACCAAAATACTCAGCGAGGAGTTGGATAAATACTACGGAAAATTCCAGAACATCTACGGAATGACATAAAAATAAAAACTACAAAAAGAGATGAAAAAATTTAGCGAATGGATTGGCTCAATCCGCGAAGCAGAAGATGCTAAGAAGTCTGAACTGCAAAAGTCTTACCAGGATTATTTCCAAGCAAAGCTTGCAAAATTTGGTGTAGAATCCCCTGCCGATTTGGATGAAGAGAAGAAGAAAGAGTTCTTCAACGAGATCGCAGCTGATTGGGATGCTGGTAAGGGCGTTAAACCTGCTGCAAAGGAAAAAGTAGAAAAGGAGAAAGAAGAGGCTGGTGTTAAAGAAGCCGAAGTTCCTGCTGCTAAAGACGCTGAAGAAACTGAAAAGCTTCCTGCTGCTGAAGACGCTCAAGAAGGCGGAGAAGAAGTGAAAGCTGCTGCTCCCAAGAAAGAAGAAGAACAGGGAACTGAAGTAAACGCTGAAGGCGAAATTGATACTGAAAAAGATGCCAAGTAATATGGACTTTTCAGAATTTGAAAAGGGATTAAATGAGGCAGGACCTTCAGAAGCTCGCTTAAAGCAGTACGCTGCAAAGTATCAAGATCTGCAAAAGAAAGCGCGCTACGCTCTTGATGAGTTACGAATGTGGTCAGACATTGATCTACAGCCAACTGCCGGAGTTCCTAATCCAACAGATGTCAAGAAACTTGACGATGCTTACGAAGATTTTGTCGGAGCATTCGAGGCTTTCTTAAACCACGCAAAAACAGCACCATAAATGAAACACATTCAAAATTTCGATTCTTTTATCGGCGAAGCAATGGTACAAGTTGCCGGCAAGAACAAGCCTTCTGGCGCTAAAGTACTAGCATCGGTAATTATGGAGTACTTGGACGACAATCTTCTCATGCCGTCAAACGCAAATAAAAAAGACATTGAAGCTGAAATTGCTCAGCTGATTATGGATTCTACTTTTTAATATGAAGCTACTGTCATATTCAAAATTCCAGGACATGCTCAAAGAAGCGGAAAACCGCGATGCGGCGTGGTCTCTATGGAACACGGTAAATGAAGGTGGAGCGTACGGTCACATCAGCCACCCTTTCGAGGATGCAGGTCTGACCATGCAAGATCTTCGAGAAATGATTGAGGCAACAGTTAGCGGTTCATTTGGACCAGAAAACTTTGTTCAAGAGAAGACCGACGGTCAAAATATCATGATCTCTTGGAAGAACGGAAAGCTCATTGCCGCTCGTAACAAGTCTCACCTCAAAAATGCTGGTGAAGCCGCTCTTGATTCTTCAGGAATTGCAAGCCTATTTGCTGGCCGAGGCGACATTGAAGCTGCATACAATGCAGCTATGAAAGACCTCACTGGCGCTATCAGTTCTCTATCCGAAGCCGACAAGAAAAAGTACTTTGACGACGGGAAAAAGTTTGCTTCTGTTGAAGTCATTACTCCAATTACGCAAAACACGGTTCCTTACGGACAAAACATGCTAGTTTTTCATGGTGTTGTTGAACACGATGCTGATGGAAACGCTGTTGGAGAAGATAAACAAGCAGGCAGAGAACTTGGAAAACTGGTGGCGGATGCAAATGCAACTGCTCAAGAAACTTTCTTTGTTCGAGGTCCGCAAGACATTGATTCTATTCCGTTTCCCAAAACAAAGGAGCGTGCTTCTTACTATATGAAAAAGCTGGATACTGTCATGTCAGAAAGTGGTTCCACCGCTAACAGTACAGTCGGAGATTATGCTTTAGGTATGGGAAAAAGAATTCTGAAAGAGGAAGCCGCTAAGGCAAAGGTAGAAATACCGGAAAATTCTCTTGATGGTTTAGCACGTAGAATAGCAGATATTGACAAATCATATACAGTTGCTCAGCTGAAAAAGGATCTAGGCCCTGCAGCGGATTGGTTTATTGACTTGGAAAAGAGCCGTGGCAAAGAACTAAAGAGAAGGGTGTATGGACCGCTGGAAAGTCTCTTTCTAGAGGTTGGAACTGAAATGATGAAGAACATCAGCGCTTTTCTTTCGGCCAATCCAACAGCGGCTGCTGCTTCTATGAGAAAAGAAATTGATTCTGTCATCTCATCAATCCGCACAAACGGAGATGAGAAAGATGTAGAGAAACTGGAACACGAGCTTACTCGTGTAGCTGCTGCAGGCGGATTGGAAAGCATAGTTCCTACAGAAGGTATTACTTTTGTGTTCAAGGGAAAGCTTTACAAATACACTGGGATCTTTGCTCCACTACATCAAATAAGAAGCATTCTTGCTTACAAAAAATAATAGTTTGCGATGAGTTTTACATTAGAAAAAGTAAAAGCAGCGGTCAAAAGCAAAGGCTATGTTTGGTTTGAAGACGAAGAAAACCAAGGTTTTGATGTTAACATTGTAGGAGTGAGAAACTCTTCCACCGGAAAATCCGTAACAAATCTTTTCGATGACTGGATGACAATCTCTTACAAAGAAAACGGAGAGTGGAAGTTTTTTGCTTGGGCTTGTACTACAGATCCAGGAACAAAGGCGGTAAAAGAGTATAAGAATCCACGCGGAGTAGCTCGACTCATTCCTAATCAATACAGAGGATCACACACTATTCGTCTACACCAAGGAAAGTATGAAGCAGTTTGCCAGCAGCGTCCGGTGAAAGTTTGGCGTGACAAAAACAAAGACATGACTTTTAATGAAGTAACTGTGGATGAAGGCCTTTTTGGTATTAACATTCACCGAAGCAATCCTAAGACCGAAAGTCAGTACGTAGAAAACTGGAGCGAAGGCTGCCAAGTTTTCAAAAGAATCAAAGACTTTAAGCAATTCATGGAAATTTGTAGCAAAGCTGCTTTGATTCATGGCAATTCTTTTACATACACTTTGATCGAATCAAAAGACATTGCATAAATGAAAGGCTACGTTAAAACATTTGAAAGCTTCATCTTCGAGAAAGAAGGCCAAAAGGTGGTGTTCTTTCCTGGAAGGTTTCAGCCTTTTCATAATGGCCACTTGGCAGCTCTAAAAAGAACTTCCGAGGAATTTGGTCTGCCCGTGATCCCTATCCAGATTCTTTCTAAAAAAGAGGAATCACCCTTTCCAGATTCATTATTGGAAAAGATGGGGTCTGATGTAGTAAAGGCCAACAACTACATCGCAGACTATTTCATATACCCACAAGGCCAAAAGACAGTAATACCTCTAATGGTGCAGTTCTTACGTAGCAAAGGCTATGAACCGATGGGACTTGGCTGTGGTAGCGACAGACTCGCAGATTACAAAAGACAGGTTGATTACATCACAGGCCCAAAGACAGACACTCCCGTAGATCCCGGTTTTAGCGTGAAGATGGTAGACGTGAGAGAAGATGGCGGGCCTAGCGGAACTAAAGTTCGTCAAGCTTTGCGGGACGATGATAAAAAAGCATTTGATGAACAGATGCCAAAAGAGCTTCATAAGTATTTTGAAGAACTGAGAAAATACATTAAATAGATGAAAACATTTCAAACATTCAAGGAAAACGGAATCACGATCAATGAAGCAATTGATCTGACTGCGGTTAAGCCAATTACGCCCAGCAAGCTTCCTGCAGAAGTTGTGAGTATGCTCAATGACCGTATCGGAGATGAGTACACAGCACACTACTTCTACAGAAATGCTGCTAACTGGTGCAAAAACGTAAACTACAAGAAGGCTGCTGCATTCTTTGAAGCAGAAGCTAACAGCGAATTGGAACACGCAAAAGGTCTTCAAGACTACCTTGTGCAGTGGAACGAAATGCCTACCATTCCGCAAGCCCCCACACGAATCGACTTCACAAGTCTAGTAGACATCATCAATCGCGCTTACCAATTGGAATATGATTTGTATGACAAATATTCCGAGAAAGGCCAAAAAATACTCTGTGAAATTCACTGCGCTACATTCAATTTCATTCAAGGATATGTAGATATTCAGAGTGAAGCAGTGGGAGAATACTCAGATCTTCTGAATGCTCTAATGCTAATCAATACAGATAGCAAATTCGAGATTCTGTATTTTGAAAATGAATACTTTGGATAACAATCTCTATGAAACACGTTAAACTATTTGAACAATTTATTTTTGAAGCAAACATGTATGATAAATATGCCAAGAAAATTGGCTGGGTCATGCAGTCCAATGACATACGCACAACATCAGGAGATGTAAACGGCCGTGAAAAAAAGTACAACATGACCGCAAAAAATGCGTTGTTTCATAATTACTTTACTAAGGATGACTTTGACAATGAAAAAGTTCAAATAGTAGAAGGGATCCCTCTTCTCTATTACGGAGGAAGCATGGACAAAGAATCTGAGAGCTTTATCAAGAATAAGAAAATCAATCCAGAGATGCTCTACAATAAGAGAGAGATATTACAAACTTCTGGAGACAAGACTATTTTTGCAGAGACTTTTGGAAAATACGATTGGCTTCCCAAGACAGTATTTTCCAAGAAAGAAGCGATTGACGGAGCAGTTGGCTTTCCTGTGATTGCCAAAATTAAAAATGGACATAGCGGCCTGGGTGTTCAAAAGTTTGACACTGCTGAGGAACTCAAAAAGAGCAAAGAAGACTTTGATCTCTTCTGCCAATTTATCGATTTTGAAAGAGAGTACCGTGTAGTTTTCTGCCAGGACAAGATCATCATTATTAACGAAAGAGTTCCCACAATTGAGGAGGATCGCTCTATTAAAACCAAGAAAGCTGACGAAAAAATTGCTTTCACTTACGTCTATCAGGATCAAAATAAAGTGGATTCCAAATTCATCAAAAGCGTTTTAAAGATTTGTTCAGACATTAAGAAAGACCTGGACCTAAACCTATGGTCGCTCGATGTAGTGGTGGATAAAAAAGGAAAGCTGTGGGTAATGGAAACTTCATCAGCAACTGGTTTAGGTAGCGTGAAAATGTGTGAAGTTTACAAAGCTATTTACGAAGACTTTTACGGTGAGTCTCTTCCTGATGAATTTCTAGAAGACATTTACAAAAAATACGTAGTGACGGGGCATCAAAACTACTGGCCAAAATACAAAAAAGAAATTGAGTCGTCTCCCTGGGCAATGGATTACACCGTCATAACGGACCCAAAGGCCAAGGATGGATATCGATACTTTTTCAATCTCGATAAGAAATGAAAACTGGAGTATTCAAAACTTCCTACAAGGAAAATGAGAGGAGAGTTCCAATCTATCCTGAGCACATCATCAAAATTGAAAAAAGCCTTCGAGAACAATTAGTATTCGAAGAAGGCTACGGAGCTGACTATGGCTACGCCGATGAATACTTTTTAGATCTTGGCTGCGGAGTTTCTCCACGCGAGCAGCTGTATTCTTGTGACATCATCATTCTTCCCAAGCCGGTTGCGGCTGATTTAGAAAAGATGAAAGACGGCGGAATACTCTGTGGGTGGACTCACGCAGTTCAACAGAGAGATATTGCCGACCTGGCAATTCAAAAGAAGCTTACTCTGCTTGCCTGGGAGGAAATGAATGAAATTACAAAAAACGGTAGAATGCACATATTCTATCGAAACAATGAGCTTGCTGGTTATGCAGGCATTCTACATTTCTTGCAGCTGAAAGGGCTTGACGGACATTACGGCGAGCGTAAAAAGGCAGTAGTCATAGGATACGGTTCAGTAAGCCGCGGAGCTATTTATGCTCTTCAAGGAAGAGGATTTAACAATATCACGGTCTACACTCAAAGGCCATCTCATTTAGTAGCAGATAAGAATCCAGATGTTTGGTACAAATGCTTGGATGATAAGGTTAACTTGCGACTAGATCTCAGAGAAGCCGACTTCATTGTTAATGGAATTTTGCAGGATGTAAACAATCCTAAAAATTTCATAGATGACAAACATGGTCTCAGGGTTCTCAAGCCAAATACAGCAATCATTGATATTAGCTGTGATAAAGGTATGGGATTCTATTTTGCCGAGCCTACTACATTTGACAATCCTATTATTGAACTAGGAAGAGGGATATCATATTACTCGGTAGACCACACGCCTACTTACTTGTGGAACGCGGCATCACGAGAAATTTCTAGCGCTCTTTTGCCGTACTTAAAAACTATCATGGATCCTGCTAAATGGGAATCTGAGCCAGTAATAAGTCGATCCATAGATATACTCAAAGGTGAAGTAATTAACCAAAACATCAACAAATTTCAAAGAAGATAAACATTATGAGAAGAGAACAGTTTTACGCAAAGCATCAACACCTCGGTGTAGATCAAAAAGAGCTGGAAAGAAAGTACCGGTTATACTTAAGAGAACAAGAAGAAACTCGGATGCTGTATGAAGCAGCAATGAAATCCTCGTCATCAGCGCCTCCGGGTGTTGCAGGTGGCGGAGGCAGCGGTGGCAGTGGCGGAGATCTTACTCTTGTTTTTTCTAGCTTTGACACTGTGGATGTGCTTTTAGCAGGTGGGTTTGATAGCTTGCCTGATTGGAACATTGCAATAGTAGGCGCCGGAAATCCATATACATCAATTAGCGTGGATGAACCGAATTTCACAATATATTTAAGTGGCGGTTCAAATATAACTTTGGATCCGGATGCGTTTAACGGTATATTTGAAGGAGGCCTAGGCCTTGGCGAAGATCTTATATCAATTGTTGACACGGGAACAATCGTAGAATCCAATGGCAATACGTTTTATTATTGTTTGGTTCTTGAAACAGTCATTTTACCTGCGCTAGCAGAAGTTCTCATAAACGATTTTTACAATTGTACTAAACTGAAAGAAGTTCAATTGCCATCTGTAACTGCGGTTGGCGAATACGGGTTTTACAGTGCATTTAATACCGCTGATTCTCCGATGACACTAAACCTGCCGCTTTGTACTTCGTATGGAGCTAGTGCATTTCTTCAGTCTGACGGATTCGAAGGTTATATTGGGACTACAGATGTAGATTCGCCAAAAGTAATGAATGCTACCTTTTCAAATTCTGTAATAGCAAATCCTGAAATTACTCTTTTACTTGCAGAAAATAGCGGCATTGTACCAACTTATGTTTAATTTGGATGAGCACTTATACAGGGATGTAATATCGGTAGAGGAAGAAATTGAATTGAATAAAGCCATACCAGATCTTACAAAAAAGTATAGCAGAAAGATATTGCGGTATGGAGTTTCAAAATATAACAACAATTTAGTTTCATTAGAAGTGCCGCAATACTTATTAGAATTGGCAAATAAATTTACAAAATTAGGCATACTTAAATTTGTTCCAAAAGATTACACCATCAACATTTACAAACCGAAAGATTTCATAAAATATCATATTGATATGGGTGATGATGATACGCTAATCCTTAGTATTCTAACTCCAATCACATTTAATCTAAAGAAAAATGAAGAAGTAATGTCCTTTGAATTCCCTAATAGATCTGCGTTATTATTAACTGGAGAGTACCGTACTGAATGGCAGCATGCAATAGAACCTGTAAAAGAACGGCGCATATCCGTGGTTTTTAGATAAAACCTATAAGTTATCTTATGGATAAATAAAACAGGTTAAAATAGTTCAATACTATGAAGTACGTTAAAGGATTCAATGATTTTGTGGTGTCTGAAGGATTCCGTTACCACATGGAAAATGGTTTGGACATTACCAACAGCGTTTACCGTCTAGGTAGCGATGCATATAAGCAGTTGTTTGAAGAAACCAAGCAATACTGGGACGAAGGGAATGTAATACTCAAAGACAAAGCAGCTTGGGTGGCAGCAAATTTGGAAGTAGGAAAAAAAGCAAAGTTTAAGACTGAAGATGGAAAGATGATTGATGTGGAACTTGACACGCCATCCCGAGGCGGAGATAAAAAGTTTCAAGTATATCGAGATGGCGGAAAGAAAGACGACGACGGAAATATCATCGCAAAACGTATAACGTGGGGTGACACCAGTGGGCTAAGCATTAAAAATGACGATCCGAAAGCATCGGCATCTTTTTGGTCAAGACAACAGTGCGACTTACAGAAGAAAATGGACCCCGATACTGCTGGATTTTGGGCTTGTTATGCCCCTAGTCTATTTGGCAAGCAACTTGGTTTGAGTTCCGAAGAACCTTGGTAAAAATATGAATATAAAATAATATGAAACACATTCAAACATTTGAAAGTTATGTAAATGAAGCAAACGCATCTAAATGGAAGATTGCGTATAACGGGAAAGGCTTTTATGGAGTAACTAACGGAGGCCCGATTGAAGGCGAAATGAGCAAAGAAGACGCTGAAAAGGAAGCCGAAAAAAGAAACAAGTAAAAGATGAAACATATTCAAACTTTTGAAAGCTTTATGAATGAAAGCTACAGCAGTTATTCAAATAATGAATTGGCCGCCTATGTGATGGAGCTATCTAAGGAAAAGAAAGCTGCGGAATCTCGTGGAAAAAAGAAGGAAGCCGAATTGCTAGCAAAAGACCTTGAGGAAGTGAAAGCAGAATTAGTTAAACGAAAAACCCCTATACCAAATGTTGACTAATAGTAATACTATAGAGATCGTTTTTTACGCAGAAGCTTTTGACAATATTGGAAGAGAGAAGAAAACAAAGGATTTAAAGAAAATCAAGTATGCTCTAAAAGCGTCTGACGAATTTAATGATGAAATGAGATTTGAAGACCGATTTGGAAATATGTACTTCATTGACGACTTAATTGGCAAAACTGTAAAGGTCGGAGATGAAACTTTTGAGGTTAAAGAATGAAACCTTACACTGAAGAAAAATTAGAGGAGTCCGTAGTCATACGGACTTTTTTAGCGGACATTGATGAGATGGAATTAAAGTGGCATTGGGACGAGGAAGACCGAATTGTAGAACCGCTGAATGAAAACGATTGGCAATTTCAGTTCGATAATCAATTGCCAACACGGATAAATAAACAGATTCACATTCCGGCAGGAGTCATTCACAGAGTGATACGCGGAACCTCTGATTTGATTGTAAAAATAACTAAATGCAATGAGCGAATTTAAGAAATTTGAAGAATTTTTGGCTGAAGCCAAAGCGGAAGGCGGCAAATACGGTTCTTACCAAATGGATAACGCCAACAATGGCATAGGTATGGACAGTATTTATGTAAACTTAGGTAGGTTTAATGCTCCTGAAATGAACATTAAAATTAGTATGTACTCAGGCGGGTCTGACGGCGTAACTGTAAAGCTTCCAAAAAAGTTAGCAGAACTACAAAAATCTATACACGACGCGTATACTTCTAAAGATGCAGCAGCGGTGCAAGCTGCTGAAGAAGCAGACCGCGAAAAGAGCAAAATGCTTCAAGACATGCAAAAAGAAATTTTTGAAGAGCTAAAGAAAGCAATTGATTCATTCGACAAAGAAGTTGGAAGTATCATCAATAAAGTAGTCAGCAAATACTAATGAAGTACGTCAAACTATATGAACAGTTTATCAATGAGAGTGGAAATTCCATTGACAACGCGATCCCTTTCAAGCAGGATCAGGTAGAATCTACCATCTCTTGGGTGGAGGAAAACGTGTTTCCGCAGATTGGATTAGTTGGATTGAGCGATGACGCAGCAATCCTAGGTAGCGCGGGCAAGAAACTCGCGGACCAAACTAGCGGGGACATTGACCTAGCAGTCTCAGCAGATAAGATTGCTGGGCATCTAGGAGTCTCGCTTGAAAAGGTTCTGTTTGCTCTCAACGATAAGTTGAAGGACATGGGACTGAGCACAAAGCTTGCCGTTGGTTTTAATCAAGTAAGCATAGGTGCGCCAATCGGTGGAGACCCCAAGAACGGGGTTGGACAAGTAGATCTTATGCTTTCTACCGACTTGGTCTGGAGTAGCTTCATCTATCATTCGCCAGACTTTAGAATTGCGGAATCAAAATATAAAGGTGCTTATCGTAACCTGTTGCTGATGGCGGCCATCGGAAAATCTTTTTTTGAGGCTACAAAGAAAACTGATAAAGGAGAAACTGCCGAATATAAAGCGTACGTGGTGCGACTCAATCAGGGTATTGTTGAAGTCCGTAAAAGTTTTGAAGGCAAGAAAGGATTAGTAAAGACTGCGCAGCTTCTTAAAGAATATGATAAGCTCATCACAAAAGAACCTCAAGGCGTAGTGGACCTGCTCTTTAACGGAGGCCACAAGCCATCTGACATAGATACGTACGAAAAGCTGTATTCTCTTCTAAATTCAGGAGACTTTAAGTACCCAGGAAGCATGAGCGATATCATGAGCGATTTTAAGAGCAAGCTTGAAGATTCCGGGCTTCCATTGCCCGAAGGGATTGGATAAATAGTATACAATTCATAATGTGGGTTGAAAAAACAATAACCTCAAAGCCGAAAAAAAGATGGCAGGTATCAATACTCTACAAGAAATTTACGCAAAGCGCGGAGAAGAATGGACGCGAAACTTCTTATCATCAGGTCTTCGCGTAACCGAAAAAGCGGAAGCATATCGCTTCTCTTTCGAGCTTTCAAAAAATGGAAAGCTCCGTTTTTACGGAAAGAATTCCGAAAAGCCACTGAATAGAATTGATCGTACAGTTAGCGACTTGTATGAAGGAGCAATATCAAAGATTGAAAAGCTTCCTGAAGCAATTGTGACAAATTTGCCTAAGAGTCATCGATTTGGATTCAGCTGGGCTCCTGAAAAAGGTCTAACCCTCACAGATATCACCGTAAGACAGTACGGCAAAGTTGTGAAACAAATCAATGAAAATCATGTGATTGGTAAATGGGCAAATCTTTTGCACGTAAAATCTGGAGAAGAAATTGAAGGCTTGATTGACAAAAGCGTGGTCGAGTCCTTGATGGAATCCTTGAAAACCGGGGTGCATCCAATATTTGAAAAAGCTCCACAGAAAACATTCATTCTTAAAGGTGATGACGGAATTGCAAAAATTGCGCCTCTCTGTGAAAGAGAAGTTCGTGAACAAAAGAGCCAGGTATTTGACCTCCTCATGTTACAGATGTACGAACACATCCAGAAACTTGATTTTGATCGCTTTGTATTTAGATCAGAGAGGCCTGA
>Ga0315905_10000903_pt1 | contig 32395 bp, 17 predicted proteins | sample LakEriMetagenome_5_FD_203522 | JGI IMG/M metagenome (GOLD analysis project Ga0315905, IMG submission 203522) | Freshwater fungal communities from buoy surface, Lake Erie, Ohio, United States - Buoy 4 MA121 | ecosystem: Environmental > Aquatic > Freshwater > Lake | place: USA: Lake Erie, Ohio... | reverse complement strand
GGCAAGGATACAATCAAAATTTTTAAAACCATTAATTTTTCGACATTACATTTGGTAAAAATACAAACAATAGGAAATAGAATTTATTTGCTTGAAAAATTTAGGGGTTTAAAGGTATTTTTATTTACAAAGAAAACAGGTATTTTCGAAGGAATTAATTTATTAGATAATTTTTTATTGAAAGATTTTTTCATTCTAAATCCTAGAACAATTATATTAATCGACATTTTTAAAAACACATTTGTATTTAAAATGTTCGGAAATTATAAAAAATATATTTTACGAAAAAAATTTGACGTTACAAGAATTAGAATATTTTCAAAATTAAAAATATAAGTTTATTAAAAAACCTATTGAAAAAATTTTTGGTAGAAATCTCTAAAACTATTAGTGAAATTTTAGATCTTTTTTCTATTACCATGAATTAAAAAATTGTTTAATTGATATTCATTAAGAATGTAAGATTTAACCTTCTCCCGTTTTAATTTTTTTAATTTAAAATTTTTACTTATCGAATTTAAATCTAAAAAGAATTTCTCCATTTTGATTAAATACATTATAAATAAAAACCGTTTTTTTAAATTAAGCGAATGTTTAAAAAATATATTGGTTATTTTATCAATTATGCTAGTTTTGAAATTTATACCAAAGGATTCCAACTTTTGGAGTTTTTGGTATATTTTATAATTTAAAAAATTATTAAAAACATATTTCTCTGAAAAAATATAATAAATTTTAACGGTTTCTATGTCTTGATAGAAATAATAAACATTGAAAAAATATTCAAGGTTTAAAGGTGATGAAAAATGGAAATTTTTACAATATTTGTTAAAAAAATGTCCAAAAATTAAAAAATTAAACGGTTGGAAAAAAAAAATCACCCTATTTTTTAATTTGGTTCGAAATAAACCATAAAATTTTTTTAATTTCAAAGGGGTAATTGAGATTTTGAGTGAAATCAGGTTTAACAAAAAATTAAAAAATATTTCTTCAATTTTTATAAAATATAATGAAATTTGATTGGGTTTTTCGAAATTAAAATTAAAATAGTTTTTTAATAAAAAATAACTTGAAAATGATTTTTTCATTTTTCGGTCTAACGTAGAAAAATTGTTCTCAAATATCATGTCGAATGTTTTTTGAAAATTTTTTTCTTTAAAAATTTTTTCTTCAAACTCATCGATCCTGAAATAAAAGAACTTAATAGAAAATTTTTTTAAAAAAATTGAAATTTTTTGGAAAAAAAATGAAAAGACAATAATATTTAGGCCTTCTAATTCTAATTCTGGTTTGGTAAAATCTGAAACATTATATATTCTTACAAGTGGTTCGAATTCTTTTCGAAAAACAGGTTGATCCTTGTTAAATACTAAAATTTTCTGGAATTTTTCGTGCAAAAAATTTTTTAAAGGAAAAATCTCATGAAAACTTTTCAAAAAATTTAAATTGATAAATGGGGTTTCTGATATAATTTTTTCTATTGAAAGGGTTTTCTTTCCAAAAATTTTCCCTAATTTTTTTTTTGTTAATTTCAAAAACCCCAAAATATTATTATAAAATAAAAAGGTCATTTTTTTTTTTTTAAACGGGTTTTTTGAAATTATTTGGGTGAAAAAAAAGAAAAATAAATAAAATTGTTTTTTTAAAAAAAGAATTTTTGTTGAAAATAGTTTTTTATTTTTTAAATTAACATTTAAAACCTTACAATTTAAAATCTGGAATAAATGTTTGGGGATTAAAGATAATTTTCTAAAGAACTTCAATAAAATATAAAATATTTTTAAACTATGGAGCTTAACGTTAGAAGAATTTTTAAATTCGGTATACACAGGTAAGTTGATCTGAATGTTACCTATAAAATATTTCAATTGGTGATTGATTTTAATTTTTTTATTAAAAAAAAGAAAAAAAAATTTTAAATCGGAAAAAATTGAATCTTTTTGCCAATTTATTTTTTCTAAAAACCAATTTTTTGCCAAAAATGATAATGAATCTTGTAAATTAAGTTTAAATTTTTCTTTATTATATATTTTAAATATAAATTGTAAGATTTCTGGGTTAATTCCTATCTTTGAAAAATTATAAAGTTTACAAATTTCATTCAAAAATGATAAATCTTTTTTCAAATTCATAAATTTTACAAAGGAACCGATGTTGACAATAGGATGTTGGGATTGAAACCACAATCTTCTTTTTTTTGTAACCCAATGTTTTTTTAGTCCCTGATTCAATGAATAAAAATTTGGGTTTTTTTCTTTTTTTTTATCATTCTCTACTGATGAAAAAATTTTTGAATTAAATATTTTAATGTGACATATTTTTGCAGATATAAAAAAAAAAAAATAATTATCAACTGACACAGAATATTCTTTAATCTTATTTTTTTTAGATTTCTTCTTATACCAATAAATATGCAATAAATTTTCAAATTTTTTCGAAAAAAAAGCTAGAAAGTTAAAAAATTTTATTAATGAAAAAAAAATTCGCGAAGAAATTATTTTATATTTCATATTAGTTTATCGTTACTAATAATAAATTTTCTACCTTGTAAAATTGAAAATATTATAATTGTTATTCACAATTTTGGTTTTTTTAACTTAGCCAACCGAGCCGACAAGTTAGTCGTTTTGATGGTTTTAGTGAGGAAATTTTTTTATTTATAGCGAAATTAATATCACATAGTGAATATACCGACCCCCAAATTTTTTGAACAGGATTGAAATAATGATTTTTTTTTTTCAAACTTTTTTTATTCGTTATTATTTGAACCCTTTTTTGAAAACCTATTGTTTGATAAATATAACTTCTGGAATTTTTTCTTGGATCATATTTGAATCTCACCAAAGTGTCTTTAAACGGGTTGATTCCGTGAAATCTATAAGTGATAATTGGAATAATTTTTTTCAGGTGTTTTTTTAATGATACAGGTAAATACTTTTCAAGTTTTTTTTGGGTCCAAATTGGTCTGTGTTTATATAATCTTAGTAAAAATCCTAATGCAAAGGTAGGTATTAATCTCAAATTTTCCTTAAAAATATAAGGAGGGGTGTCGGGTGTGAGATCTTTTTTAAAATCGATTTTATTTGTTAATCTAGATTTATCAAAAAAAAAAGATCTTTTGTCTAATCCTAATGGATTAGATTCGAAATTTTTATTTAAAAAATAACTAGAATAAAATTTTTCATTTTTTTTGTAATAGAAATTCTTTTTTTCGAAACTAAAGGTATTTTTAAAATGTTTGAAACGAGTAAAATTAATCGGAATCAAATCCACTGATAAATCAACACGATTCTTATAAAACGGAAAAAATTTATCTCCAAGCGGTTTATTGGTGAAGTTTTGACATACAGGGTCATTGAATTTCAAGTTTGAAGATGGAAGATATATGAAATCAAAGAATCCACTTGATTTGAGGGTTTTGTCAATATTTATGCACACCTTAATTGATTTTATTACGTTTGTAAAATGATTGAAATTTATCTCAAATAAAAAAGATTTTGTCTTCGAAGATTTTAGGGTCGTGGAAGAAAAAATTTGGTTATTTGATTGAAAAAAATATTTAATTTTTGGAATATAATCACCATTATTTTTAAGAACCCATGTAAATTTTAAAAAGGAATTGACATTAAAACAAAATTTTGGAATTTCAAGAGAAATGGTACAATTTTTTAATTTATTCATCTTTTTAATTTAAAAAAATGAATAATCTATAATCAATATTTATTCGATTGACATTTTGACGCATTAATATATGTTAACATTATTGGTAAGAAATTTACCAAATACAACCTCTCAAGATTCCTTGAAAAATTTTTTTACAAAGTTCGGTGAAATAAATTGGATTAAAAAAAAGAAAAGCAAAATTTTTGAAAATACTTATCTTATATCTCTTCTCGATAAAAATGAAATCTTTTTCAATGAAAAGAATGTTTTTTCAACCATTATAGATGGAAAAGAAGTAAAAATTCAAAAAATGAGGGGAGGAAGTGGGGAAAAAGTTGATTTAAAAAAAATAACTAAGTCTCATGAAATAAAAAAAATCAAAACAAATTTACCAGAAGGGTCCCTCGAGGTTATAAACTTTCATCAATCTATTACCGAAAAAGAAATTTTGCGTTTGTTTGTTCATTTTGGACATATTATTGGTTTTCAGATAAAAGAAGCTACGAAATTTTTAAAAAACTCAAAAAAAGTTTCAATCCGTTACGCAATTCCAGAATGTGCATTAAAGGCAGCGTGTTTTTTTGAAAAAAAAATATATAAGGGAAATGTACTTCGTATTCATAAAATCAATACAATTGTTCAAGAATACTCAGGATCAAATGACACAACTTTTAAAATATTTAAAAAATTACAAAACGATGATGATAATAAAAAATTTTGTCTCTATAACTCATGGATTTCTCTATTCGTCAACAATAGTAACATTAATAATATTTTTGATAAGAACTACGGTGAGAGAAATTTTCCAAATCAAAAAATTGCCCAGAGTTTTTTTTCAAAAAGTAGTTTATTAATTTCACAAGGAAAAGTTCGTACTGAGTCAAAATTATCTTTAAAAAAAGAAGGTGTTTTAATTAATTTATTTCCTTTTTCAAATATATTGAAAAGATCCAGGCGGTTTTTTTTTGTAAAATATAAACCAGGCGAGGATGAATTTTTTTGTTTAGAGGTTTTAAAAAAATTTGGTAAAGTGAAGAATTTTTACTTTTTTTTTAGAACTAATATGATTATAGTGGGTTTTAAAAAAAGTTCAGAAGCTAAAGTAGCATTTAAAAATTTACAAAAAAGGTTGGTAGGAGATGGGATGGGATTAATTGACTGGGTTCCGTTCCATTTTGAAAAAAAACAAAAATTTTCTTTAGAATTTAAAGATAATGATTCTAAAACAAATATAAAGTTTCGAAATAATTCTTTAAATTTTAAAGATATTGGTGAAAAATTAAAATCTTTTGAGAAACTTTCAATTAAAAATAACATTTATAAAAAAGTAGTTAAATTAGAGAAAACACAAATTAAAAATTTGAGTTTCGATATAGAAGGAAAAAATCTTAATTCATTTTGTTTTTTTTCAGGAAAACTAATCGTTCGTAACATTCCTTTTAAAACTAAAATAAACAATTTGAAAAAAATATTTTCCATTTTTGGCAAAATTTTATCCATACGATTACCAAAAAGGGGAAATGGAGAAAATAGGGGGTTTGCTTTTATAAAATATAACCATTTAAATGACGCGAAAAAAGCATTGTTTTTTGTTCAAAACACCAAAATTGATTCACGTTCTTTAAGGATTAATTTGGTAATATGAATTTCGAATATTGACTTATTTAATGTGATAAATTTTATATTATTGTTTTGGTTTTTTTTGTAGATATATAGGAAAAATGATATCAAAATCATTGTGGCCAAAAACTTCGGTCAAACAAAATATCCAGAACGGAAACCTTATTTCGATTCCAGATTTTTGTTTTCCTTATTCAACTTCATTAACCAAAGAAACTTCAGACGGAAAGTATTTAATTTCAATTGGAACTTATCCTTCACAAGTAAAATGTTTTTCTCTAAATAATTTAAATATGAAATTTCAACGAAATTTCGATTCAGATATTATCGATTTCCAGGTTCTTACCAGAAATTGGGAAAAATTAACTTTTCTACGATCAGATAGAAAACTGGATTTTCATACCAAATCAGGTCTATATTACCAAATTAAACTCCCTGAGAAGGGGTGTGATCTTACATTTGATAGAAGAAAACTTGTTCTTTATATACCCGGTGTTAGTAACAAAGTTGCTATTTTAGACTTGAATAATGGTAAATTTACAAATGAAATAAAATCAGATGAAAATTCGACAATAACTTGTTCGGGCGTAAATAATAAAAATGGACTTTTTGTTACTGGAATGGAAAATGGAAAAAATGAATTCTGGGATCCAAGAATCTTAAAAAAATGCATCGGAAAATTGAATAATTTTAATTATTTAAAATATAAAAAATACAATTCCGTTAGTTCATTAAGATTTAATGATAAAAATGATAATTTATTTTTTTCTGGTTTTCAATCGGGAGAAATAATTGTCTATGACTTACGCTGCTTTTCACCACTTATTTCCAAAGTAATTCACCCTTTAAATCCAGTAAAAACTATAAGAGCAAATTATAATTCAAATTATATTCTCGTATCCGATTCAAATTTTGTTAAATACTGGAGGTTATCGACAGGAAAAACTAAAATTTCTTTTAAATCTGAAATTAATATAAATCATATTTGTTCGATTAAAAACACCGGTATAATTTTTTTTTCTTTAAATTACAAAAATATCGGCATTAAATATTTTAAATCGCTAGGTCCATTACCTGAATGGTCCTGTGCGTTAGAATAATAAAAATTATTTACAAAATTTTTATTACATCTATAACCAATCCACACTTTTTGGGATATTCTATTTTCGAATAGTTTTAATAAAGAATTCTAGTTTAAGGTATAAAAATTTTAAAAAATATTTTAAATATAAAAATAACCTTTGAAACAAAAATAAATCAAAATTTTGGAAAAGAGTGAAGTGTTTAAAATTTTATGGAACATAGATTTTTAAAGTATACGAAATTAGAATTCCAAAAAATAATGGTAATGGTTCTTATGTCTCAAGAATCCAGAAAATTTTTCAATGAAGCTTTTTTTTAATTCCATAAAACTATCAAGGCTCTTGGGTATTATCTTCGAAATGATTTTAAAATATCGAACTAGGAATCAATAAGATTTATATTTGAGTTAATATTAATACTTAATGATTCTTTGGAAAAGCCCTTATATATTCAAAAAAAACAATCGAATAGAGTTGTTTGAAACCAAAGCGAATTGTGACAGAAAAATCAAATCTCTCATTGGTACCTCTATTATAAAATTTATTATCTTCGATAAGAAAAGTTCCTATGTCAATTTCTTGGAATATTAATCCCTTATAGCAATCGAATGATTTTAAAACCAAAATTGGCAAATAGTATATATTAACTTCGGATAATTTTGATTTTTATTAACACCTTGGAAAACAATCTATTTATATCGTTGAGTTCTTACCAAAACAATTATAATTTTTTTAAATTTTAACCGATACTGTAATTATTTTTAATTTGAATATTCAAAAATTAAAAATTTTTAGAGTTTTCTTATTTTATAAAAAAAATTTTTAATAAAACAAATATTTTTCGATAAAATGAACAATGAACAATTAAATTTTAGGTGTGTATTTTCATTCTTGTTCAATAAAAAAAATGATTTAGAAATAATAAGATATTCTAGTGGATTAGACTTGGAAATTTCTGATAAATCAAAGAAAAAATATCAAAAACCAAACAACATTTCAAATCTGTTAATTAAAGGGGGACAAAATTACACAGTCTTTCAATCATTAAAAGGGAGAACCGAACTTATCCTTCTGATAAATTCTTTAAAAAAAGGTATTCTCATAAAAATGTTATTAAAAAGTTACTCTAAAATAAAAGAAGATCTTATGGATATTATAACATTAGGTGGTAAAAAAAGAGTCATAATATTATTAAAAAGTAAGAATATGAAAAACCTGAAAATTTTTCCATTTTTTGAAAAATATTGGATACAAAATTCAAAACAATTAATTTCAACATGGCATAAAATACATTAGTTTGTTTAGTATTTTTAAATAAAAATCAGGAATATAACACATACTTTGTGGTTCAACATTCGATTTCAGCCTGGGATAACAAATTGTTTCATCATCTTTGATATAATTAAAGGGAAAAATAGTGTATCACTATTTCTGTTCACTATGGTTAAATCATTATTTCACCTTTATGTTTAAAATAAAACTTAAAAATATATTAATTTAAAAATATTTAAAACTTTTTTTAAATTAAAATTAAAAAAAGCTTATTTTCACTAAATGAAAGTATTGGGAATTGGAAAAGTTGTTTCAATAGTATACGGATCATCTGAAGGAAAAATTGGTGTAATTATAGATATATTAGATGATAAAAGATGTCTAATCGATGGTCCTTGTGGGAGACAGATGATCAATTTAAAAAGGATTGAACTCACTAATCTTAAATTACAGATTAAAAAAAAAATTAGTAGTAATGAAATACACCAAAAGTTTTTACAAAACAATATTTTGAAAACGTGGTATAATTCAACAAAAGGCAAAAAGATTTTGAAAAATAAATTAAAATTAAAATTTTCTGACTTTGAAAATTTTAAATTTATGATTGGAAAAAAATATTTTTCTAAATTGGCTCATATGAAAAAAAAAAATGAAAGGATTTCTGTTTATTAAAAACATATATTAAATGTAATCTAGGGTTAAAATAGATTAAAATGTTTTTTAAGATTTATATTTTTTTCCATTATTTTTTAATCTAAAATTTTAAAGTACATGTTATTACTACTCGAAACACCAGGTGGTTATGCACTTTTTAAAAAAAAAAAGGAACATATTAACTCTAAAAATCTGAACAACTTTAATTTGTTTTCATTTTACGAATATAATTCAAAAACAGAGGCGTATAAATCTATAGAAAGTTTAAAAAATATTCAAATTCCTAAAAATCTGAAACAGTTTCTAAAAAATTGTTCGGAAAAAGAACAATCCTTGATAATCAACTGTTCAAATTTAAAAGGAAATCTTGTTAAAAAAATTGGCCCTTTTTTCAAAAGAATACTAGTTAAAAAAAAAATTTTCAGAAAATTAAGGTATGATATAAATAAGTTTGATAATCTAAAAACCTTTTTTGAAAAAAAAAAGATTTTAACTTTATCACATACAATTTATAACAGAAAACTAAAATTTAATAATTCCAAAATAGATAAAACTGTAATTTACACCATTAAATTGTTAGACGAACTTGAAAAAGAGATTAATATATACTCTCAAAAATTGAGGGAATGGTATAGTTGGCATTTTCCAGAATTATTTTCAATAATTTCAGATAATTTAATTTATGCTAAAGTTATTTCTAGAATAGAAACAAGAGAGAAACTAAGTGTCACTGATTTATCTGATTTTGTTCCCGCTAGTTTAATAGAAAAAATAATGGAAGTGTCTGAAATATCTCTCGGAGTTAGTATACATGAAGATGATCTTGCTTGTATTTTATCTTTGTGTAGTCAAATTATTGCTTTTAGTATTTTCAAAAAACAATTACAAAGTTATTTGAAAAATAGAATGTACACGATTGCCCCGAATCTCACAGCAATAACAGGTGAGAGGGTTGGTGCAAGATTGATCCTTCATTCAGGTAGTCTTTTAAATCTTGCCAAATCATATTCTTCTAAAGTTCAAATTTTGGGTGCCGAAAAAGCTCTTTTTAGATCAATTAAAACTAAGACACATTCACCTAAATATGGGATAATTTATAATATCAATTGCATTAACAAGGCAGATAAGAAAATTAAAGGAAAAATCAGTAGGATATTATCTGGTAAAATCGTACTCTCAGCAAGAATTGATGCTTTAGGGAATTCTACACATGGAGGTTCAATCGGGGTAAAAAGTAGATTTTTAATCGAAAAAAAAATAAAACAATTAAACTCTTTTTTAGAAAAATACCATAAAGTTCCGTGATTTTTTTAAAATAAAAATTTATAAAAACATTTTTTTGTTTTTATTTTAAAACTGTATTGGTTTATTTTTATTTATCATAAATAAACAATATTTAAATTTTAAATATATTTTTCAGTTAAGCAGGTTAACTAATGACTTATTTCCATTACAAATCGGTTATTTTTCGAAATAAATTTGAGAAATCAATAATTGGAGGTATTCGGTGGGATATTTTTTTGAAAAAAAAGACTATTCTTACAAAACATACATTTGATATTATCTGCTTTTCAGGTTCAACGCTTTTTAGATTAATAGAATTCAATTTTATCCATATGACACAAATTCAGAGCATCGGAATTCCTTTTCAATTATCTGGATTTGATATTTTAGGGTCTGCACAGACAGGGTCTGGGAAAACCTTAGCCTTTTCAGTTCCTATTATTGAATTTATTTATACAATTAAATGGAATATATTGAACGGAACTGCCTCAATTGTTATTTCACCAACGAGAGAATTAACTATCCAAACCTATCACGTTTTTCGTGATCTTCTTCAATATCACCATCACTCTCACGGTATTTTAATGGGAGGAGCAAATAGAAAAACCGAAATAGAAAAGCTAAGAAGAGGTCAAGAAATTTTAATCACTACACCAGGAAGACTTTTAGACCACTTAAAATCAACAATTGATTTTAAATATAAAAACCTACAACAAATTATTGTCGATGAAGCCGATAGATGTCTTGAAGTTGGATTTGAGGATGAACTAAATGAAATATTTAAAATTTTACCAAAGAAAAAGCAGATTGTCATGTTTACAGCTACGAGTAATAGGCAAACTAATTTAATATCTTCTTTTTTGTTTAAAAAACGACCAATTTATATTGATATAAAAAATGGAATTCAAAAAAATAACTTGATTAGTATTATTCATGGGTTCAGTGTTTGCCAGATCGAAGAAAGGCTTCAGTTGTTATTTAGTTTAGTAAAAAAAAATTATAATAAGAAAATGATTGTTTTTTTCAGCTCCTGTAATGAGGTTAAATTTTATTCTTCTTTATTTAGAATTCTAAAGGTCGAGATCGTAGAATTACATGGTAAACAAAGACAAACAAAAAGAATTTCAGCTTTTTTTTTATTTTGTAAATCAGCAAAATCTATTTTATTTTCAACTGATCTGGCAGCAAGAGGCCTTGATATTCCTGCAGTTGATTGGATTATACAATTCAGTCCTCCTCTTGATCCCAAGGAGTATATTCATAGGACAGGAAGGACAGGACGTGGTGTGAATGGAAAAGGAAAGGCGATAATTTTTTTGCTTCCTTCTGAAATCGGGTTTCTAAAATATTTGAAAAAAGAAGAAATTGATATGAACGAATTCAAATTTCCTCGGATTGAATCATTTCGTTTACAGAAAAAAATTGCAAGCCTTTTAGAAAAAAATTGCTATCTTGCAAAACTTTCAAAAGATGCTCTAAAAAGTTTCATTCATTCATATAAAAATTATACTTTAAAAGAAGTTTTTGATTTAAAAAAAATTAACAAAATTTCTTTAGCGAAAAGTTTTGGAATAGTAAACTTAAAAAAAATATTTTCATAATTTAAATTAAATTGTACCCAAAAGATTTTCAATTTGGGTTTTACAAGTGACGCACCATAACCGGTTTTTTATTTTAAATAACTAAAATATTTAATATTGTAAATAATTTAAAATATATTTAAGAATCTAATGGTAATTGTGTAAGTATTCATGATAAAATAATGTTTTTTATATATTGTCTTTTGGTAGATATAAATAAAAAAGGACAAACATTTGTTCATTTTCTGGGTATAAAATTTACCCTGGACACGGTACAATTCTTTCTCGATCTGATGGGAAGTTGTGCACTTTTTTAAATCATAAATGTAAGAAATATTTTAAAAATAAAATTAAAGCAATTAAAGTAGAATGGACTCTTTTATATAAAAAACTTAGAAAGAATAAATATTTTAAAAAAAATATTAACAATAAATCCTAAGTTTAAATTTATTCGCAAATTTGAATTTCAAAAATAAACCGTGACGGGAATCGAACCCGTAATCCCCAGATTCGAAGTCTGATGCCTTATCCGTTAGGCCACACGATCTATAATTTCCCAGGATAAATTTTTTTAATAAAAACTAAAACCTCGCCTGTATTCCAAAAATTTCGGTTTATATACAGAATTTTTTAAATAACAAAAATTTCTGTTTTTTTCTGTTTTTCTTTTAACTGTATAAATTTTTAATTTTTTATCTTTGTCAATTTTATTTGATTTTAAGGGAAGTATACTATTCCAGGTTTTATTTTTTAAAGTAAAAGATTTTATGAGTTTTTTTCTCAAAATTAAATTTCTAACATGAAAATAAGGATGAATATTTTGCATACAATCTTCAATAATTTTTCTGCAAAATTTAATATTTTTAAAGTTTCCCATACAGGAAACTGTATTTCCTTGAACTAAAATATATGATTTCGTCAAAAGTTCTATTACCTTTACAGTTGAACCGTTGTTGCCGATAATTCGTTTTCTCCTATTTAAAAAAATTTTTTTATTTCTGATAAAACCTGATATTTTTATTATATCACAAAAAACATGTTCATCAAATATTTGAGCTGCTTGGTGGATTGGTACTCCTCTAGAAATCAACTTTAAAAAATCTCTTGCATTTAATATTGAATAGGGATCAGTTGTCTGTTTGGTTGTTGATATTATAATTTCGCTTTTTTTTAGTTTAAAATCAACTTTAATGTTATAAAATCTCAAAATTCTTTGAATAATAAAACATTTTTCTGTTAAATTTTTTTCCTGATATTTCGGAAAGGTAATTGAAAATTTACTAATCATCATTATTGGAAATTTTAAGTTGGAAAAAAAGTTTTTTTTAAATTTTTGTTTCAAATTGGATTTTATCATACTTATACGAACCGGTAATTGTGATAAAATTTTATAAAATTTTATATGTTATTTATACACAATATAACTAGGATATCCTTGGGAACAAAGAATAATTATTTTCATGAAGATTCTATGATAAATAAACCTTATCAATCAAAAAAAATTAAATTCGCATTAAATTGTAATCCTGAAAAAAAAAAAGAGATCAGTTATAATGAAAATAAACCAAAAGAAAATGAGGATAATGCTTTATTTTTTATCAAAGAAATATCCACAGAAATGAAGATGATAGAATGGCCATCATTGGATAGACTTTTCAAACAATTTGTCATCGTAGTGATCAGTTTAGTTTTTTCGGCTGTTTTTATTTATGCAATTGACGGTATTTTTGCTTCATTAAGTAAGTTTTTTTTTGAGGGAAATTAGATATTGAAGATTGAATTATAAAAAAAATTCACCATTTCTCTTTCATTTAGGTGCAACGTATTTCATATATAAATTGAGTAATATGAAAATAAATAGTTAATATTTGTTAAATCTTAATTTCGATAAATTTTTTAATTAAAACTAGTAATTCGATGACTAAAAGTAGACATGATTTCTATACTATTTATTCGACTTTCATCAAGAATTTAGAATTGAATTTTTTGTTCTTAGAATATAAATTTTCTATATACCATGAATCATGTTCAAAAAAAGTTGTATCAGAAATCCTTTCTTTTAAGGTTTTTCTAAAATATAAAAAGTTTTTAACCGAATTACTATTCGATTTAAATATTAGACAAAATAAAAAAAATAATGGAAACAATTGGTTTATTTGGTTGAGCAAACTTATTAGAAAAAAAACTGAACTTTTTTATTTTCGATTTGAAATCAATCCCCGGTCTTCAATCATTTCACAGACTTATTTTAATAGGAAAAACTTTCTTTATAAAAAAATTTTGAATTATAACATATGCAAATTTTTAAAATTTAATCAAAATAATCATTTTACAACTTGGAAAACAATTACTTTTTTATTTGATTGTGCAATATGCCAAAAAATGATTTGTAAAGTCAGGTCAACTGAAATATTTAACTTATCTAATTTTTTTCATAAAAATATTTTTCTTTTTAGATTTTTAACTAAACTATCAACTTCAAATCCAGTGAAATGTATTTGTTGTAAAAATACAACAAGAATTCTAAAGAAAGTTTTGATAGATTCAGATTCAAATTTTTTTTTGGAAAATTTTATATCTTTTAAAGAAGAATATAAAAAAAATTATCTAAGTTATATGTGCGATGAATTCTTAATTAAAGAGTTTGATTTAATTTTTAAGAATTTTCCTATAAAAAAAAGTCATTTTTCAGCAAATTTTTTAATTAAGAAAAGGATGTTCTTTTTTGGAAATTGTAAAAATTTTTTGTTTTTTAAGTATTCTCGGTCATTTAAAAAAGATTGGAAAGAAAAAGAAGATTATAAAAAGAAAAAAATGTCTTACGTAATTTCAAAAAATATTGGTCTAAAAATTGAAAAACTCAAACAAATTGAACAGATTTATTTAGAAAACAGAAATGAAAAATTAAGTAAAGTAATTAAATTTTAAAAAAAAATAACATTTTTTAATTTATCCTTGAAACAACCAACTAAAAATAATCAGTGAATGACAGTTCCTTTATCGTGTAGATGTATTTTTTATACTTTAAAATTTCTCAAAACCATAAATGGTAGAAATTCGGTTAATAATTATATTTTTTGTTTTTTAAAGAAAATTCGTAACAAAAACTGGTTGTTAGCTTCAAAAGAGACATTTAATCCTAATATCAGAGATTTTTTGTTTTATCAAAATTTAAAGTATAATCTCAGAAATAAAGGATATTTTAAAACTGGAAATATGTCAAATTTTTCATGTGAAAAAAAAAAATTAATTTATAATAAAAAAAGGTTTTCTTTTCAAAAAGGATCCATTAAAAAATTACAAAATATCAAAAATATCTTCTTTCCAACTTTTGATTCATCATTTCAATATCTTTTTCCCTATCGTTGTATTAAAAAATTATTAACTGTGATAAGGTCATTATTCAGCAAAAATTGTATTCGCTTGAAATCTGTTTTAATGAATATTTGTTACGTTTTTTCAAAAAAAATAAATGCTGTCAAGTTACTCACAATAGTTAAATGGTTTTCTTGTGAAAAAGATAATATTTTTAAACAATATTTTCTAGATATCTTGTTCTTTGTTCATAAAAATGATTTTATTCTTTTTTCTCTCCCCGTTATTAGGACACTTAGTTGGAAAAAACCCACCTTATTTCCCATTAATTTGTTATTTTTTAATATTACTTTGATTCAAAGAAAAAATTTATATTTATATTCTTTTGAACAGAATATCTTATCATTAACTATTAAAAGATTTTTGATAAATAAAAATCCTAGATTTTTTAATTTATCCCTAATTATTTTAATAAAATTATTTTTTCTTAATCGACTCCAACATAGTCTAAAAACAAATGAACTAATATTTATAATATTTAATCGTTTTAAAAAGAAAAATCATTCTTCGGGGAATTATTTTATAAAAATTATTACACTTTTATTTAAAAATTTAGGGTTTTTAAATATTCCTGATTTGTTTTTAGATTTTTTCACATTTATTGAAAATTCACTAGTTTTTAAAAAATTTCCCAAAAAAACTAGGTGTTTAATTTTTATCACAAACATTTTACCAGAAAGAACAGTAATGAAAAGAAAAATTTTAAACTTTTTTGGCTACTGCAAAACAAAAATATGGATAAGTTTTAAAAAAAAGGTTATCCAGTATTGGGGAAAAATTAGTTCAATATTTTTCATAAATCTTATAAATATAACACGAAAAACAAGGTTTGAGAAATTTATTAAATTTGAATTTTTTGAAAAGTCTTTTAAAAAAGACCTAAGTAAAATGGAAATTTTATATTTATTTTTCACAAGAAATTTTACAGATATTTTATTTGAATCCCAAAAAAAAATTCTTGAAATTTTTAAATGTATTTTCTTAACTATTAATAGATATTCTGTAAAAATTCGCAAAGGAAAAACTGTAATAAAAAGAATTTTTCAAGTTCTCCAAGAATTATTAATAAAAATGGGTTCCAAAAGTAAGCTATTTTTACCCCAGGTCTCGGGTCTATTAAAATGGGGTTTGTTTAATAAAAATCCATATGTTCAAAAATACACCTCAAAATTTGTTGCTAATTTTATACCAATTTTTTTTTATTTTAATGAGAAGCTTTTAGTTGGATATTTAGGGATCATTCTAGTTGATGAAATAGATAACAAATCCACCAGAATTAAAAATTATTTTTTGAAATCTCTTTGTCAAATAGTGAAAGTTTTTCCAGCCAATTATTGTATTCCACCTATCGAAGAAATTTTTGCTAATATATATCCTTTAATTAAAAATAATCAGATTAGGTGTAAATCCGGATTTATGAATTTTTTGAGTTTAATAATGAATAAAAAAATACCCTTTATTCCAAAGAAAGATTTGATTTTATTGTGTTCGGTTCTGGTAAATATGCAAAAAAATCACAATATAAAAAACAGGAAAGTTTCTTTGAAAATTATTAACCAAATTTCCAAGATTTATGGTCCTAATGAAATTGTAGATTTTTTAATTGATTCACTGGAAAAAAGTAAAGGAATTTCCACCCTTTCAATAATTATAACACTTGCAACTTTGGCTTATAATCAAAACCTACAACTAATTTTACCAAAGCTTTATCAAAAATATCTAACCAATAAATTCCAACCAATCCCCAATATAATTAAAAGTTTGATTTTTATACTAGAACACGTTGAGAGCTTTAAGTTATTAAATTACGGAAATTCACTGGGTATAATACTTGAAACAGAAATGTTTATTAGAAAAAGTAGTAATAATCCACTTCTGTTTTTGTTAATTGGAAAATTTATCGAAAAACTTCAATTTTCAGGTTTAGAAACAAAACTTTTATTAGTTTTCAAATTCCTCATCATCAATTTTCTAAAATCTTCTGGATTAATTCTCAGATATTTGTTTTTTGCCTTCGAAAAATTAATATCAATTTTAAATCCAATCATTTGGTGGAAACCCCTCTTTCAAGGGTTAATTCACAGAAAAAGAAAAATAAGGATTTTGTATAAAAAATTTCAAAAATTGATTGACATTAAACAATATATTTGGTTTTTTTTTTTACAATTTTTAAAAAATTCCAAAAGAAATATCTTAAGCGACTATAATTTTTTGATTTAAACTTTTATTTTCTCTTTGTCCAAAATAAACGAATGGAGGTACCTTCGAATCCTAATCCGATTCTAAGTTGAGAAGTGATGTATTTTCGGTACGATTCGTTAAAAAGATCAAGATCATTTACAAAAATAGAGATAGAAGGAGGTTTTTCCGATATTTGAGTACAGTAATAGATTTTTCCTTGCTTTCCAGCCCTATTGGTTGGAGGAGATCTCCATCTGATTGCATCTTGAATAATTTCATTTAAAACAGAAGTTGGAACGTGCCTATTATATTGTGTAATTGCTAAATCAACCGTTTCCAAGATTTTGTTACACCTGGTTCCTTCTAATGCTGAAATAAATAAAATTTTCGCCCATGACAAAGCAGGTAGTGAATTTCTTACTAGAGTTATTATTTCATTTTGATCAAAATTTTCTTTTTGTGAGATTTTATCCCATTTATTCATAATAATAATACAGGCTTTTCCTTGATCGTTAATTCTTTCTGATAATTTCTGATCTTGTTCAGTAACACCAATAGTTGCATCCATAACAAATAAAATGCATTCTGCTTTATTTATTGCTTTGAAAGATCTATTAATCATAAAAAATTCTGTACCATAATCAATTGATTTTTTCCTCCTAATACCAGCTGTGTCGATTAAATTATATAGATTACAATTTAATCCCCCGCTAATAAACGAATCAACTGAATCTCTTGTTGTACCGGGAATTTCAGATACAATAGATCTTGTTTTACCTGTTAAAACATTTAGAATAGAAGATTTACCAGCATTAGGTCTCCCAATAATCGCTACATTGATAGTATCATCAATAAAAGGGAAATTAATTTTTGGTAAATAAGTCGTTATTTTTTGCATCAATTCTCCACTATTTATTCCGTGAATAGCTGAGATTGGAATAGGTTCCCCTAAACCAAGAGACCAATATGCAGGTTTATCAAGAAATAAACTTTTTGCATTATCACATTTATTTACTCCGAGAATAATAGGACATTTTTGAGATTTTAAAAATTCTGCTAGTTCTAAATCCTCCATTGTTAGTTCAGATTTACTATCGACGACAAAAACGATCACAGATGCTTCCTGGATAGCAATCAATGATTGTTGGAGGATATAGTCTGAAAAATCGTCTTTATTTCTATTTCCGAGTAAAATACCTCCTGTATCAGTTATTAAAAACTCATAACCTAACCATGATGCTTTTTTATAGGTTCGGTCTCGAGTTACACCTATCATATCATGAACAATTGAACCATCTTCAAACGATCCAGCTATTCGATTTACTAATGTGCTTTTTCCCACGTTCCCTTTTCCGACAATCGTTACAATTGGCATTCTTCTTGTTGGTCTATACACCTCTTTGAGATCAGAATTAATTTGGGATGAACGGTCTGTATTTAAATTTATTAAACCCATGACTCCGGAATTTTTTATTTGATTCCTAAAAGAGTTGAAAGGTTTTAATTTGTTAAAAAAAAATTTTCTATTAGATATTAAGACATTTTTTTGAAAAAATTTATTGTTAAATGTGGAACTTTTACTTTTAACGAAAAATTGGAATGATACTGATCTATTGGTCATAATTTTTTTTATCAATATAATTTTGTATTAAATTAATTAAATTAATATATTTTTTTTAACAAGTCTCTACAATGTTATGTATCCTATAAAATTCTATAAATTTTTTGTCATATAAAAATAAAGAAATTTTTGATATGTTCGGGAAATTTTCTTTAAATTTTAAATATCGAGAATGAATTTGAAAAATTAAACCTGAAAATTTTCTCGCAAAACTTTTTTTTAGCTTTAATTTTTTCCATATTGAACTCCAAATTATTTTCAATAAAAAAAAAATAAAATGGATCTTAGGGGAAAAATTTTTAACTTTTCTGGTATATAATAACAAATTAGGTTTTTTTATTTTGATATATGAAATATTATTTGATGGATAAATTTTAACATCATCAAATGATTTGAATTCTCTGTCAACTTTTTTAAATTCTATCATTTGAATAAATTCATCCTGGAAAAAACTTGGATAAATTTTTGGAGGAGTTTTGAAAATTTTTTCTTTAACAAAGAATAAAAAATATTTAATTCGTTTTTTTTTTTTTGAAATAAATATTTCGATCAAATTTTTTCTTACTTCAGATTTTTTAAATATATAAAAAAAATTGTTTATTTTAAAACTCCGTAAACATCTTGTTGTTCTTCTAAAAAGAAATTTGAAGAAAATTACATAAAAATAAGAAATAAAAGGTTCATTTTTAAAAAAACTTTTAAAAAATGAAAAGTTTAACCAAAATTCATCATCTAAAAAAACCTTTTTTATAATGAATATGATTAAAAAACATCCAAACTTATTATTTACAAATAAATGAAAATTTTTAAAACAAATATTAATACAAGATTGAAACTTTTTTTTATCGAAAAATTCTCTTAAAAAAGAAAATAAAGATAATGAGTTTTTTGAATTATTAAAAAAAGAAAAAGACCTAATTTCTGATAAAAATTTTAAATTTTTTTTTAATTTTACTCCCAAACGAAAATATGCCCATATGACATCTTGAATTAATAACTTTGAACAAATTACTGGATTTTCCAGCCAATAATAGGTCAGATTATTTATTGAATTTTCAATTTTTTTTTTTATTTTAGTATCTTTCCCAGAAACTATCAACCTTAAGGTAGGGAATTTATAAATATTATCGGTTAGATTTAGACATGAATGTATTACTGAATTGTTTAAAAAAGTTTTTTTTTTTAAAATTGTAAAAGGAAATTGAAATAACAAATCGCATAAATTTAACACTTTTTTTTGAAAAAAAAAATGGGATTTAAAAATTTCAAATCTTCTTATAATTTTATTCAACTTTTTATTTAAACCTTTATTTAGAAAAATTTTTATCATATTTAAAGTTATTCTTTCTTCCAATAAAAGTTTTAAAAAACTGTTTAAATTAACAAAAAAAATTCTTTTAAGGTTTGAACTAAGAATTTTAAAAAAAAAAAGGAAAAATTTTTTCTCTAGGTTTATATCTTTAAATATCATAACAAGGTCCAATATTTTTAATAAAAGAATCCCTGTAATCAAATAAGATAGGTTTATTTGTTTCATTTTTTATTAGTTTTTTTTTATGGAATTTTATAAACAATTTATAAATATGATATGTATTTAACAGTAAATTTAAAAAAAAGAAATATAATAAAAATGAAATATATTATTTTGCTATCAATTATTCGATTTTTATTTAAATCTTTTCTATTGCTTCGTATTTCTTCAATTTTTTGTTTTATTCTTAATTGAATTAAATTTATAGAATTCAAACTAATTTCAAAATATCCTAATTTTTGCTCAATTTCTAACATTTTCAATATCTCTTTTTCCAAAATTTTCGTTGAAGATTGAATAATAATTTGTTTGGAACTTTCATGATTTGTACAATTCTTTTTTTTGAAAAATCTTGAATTGGATTTTAAAATGACCTTTTTTTGGAAATCTTTAAAAAAAAGATCATTTATAAAAAAAAAAAACCCGCTTATTACTTTAAAAATATTAGATTTTTTCTCTTGTTCAAAGAAAAAAGATTTGTTTTTCCCCCCAATATATAAAATAAAAATCAACTGGTGATTATAATTTTTCGATAGTAAGGTTGGGTGATAATCAGTTTGGTTTGAAATTATATAGATTCCAATAAAATTTTTTAAAATATCATTTTTTATCCGTAAAAATTTGACATTCTTTGAAAAATTCTTCAACACTATTCTATTTTGCACAATCATTAATGTTTATTTAAAGAAAATATTTAATGGTAAAAAATTTAATAATAATAATAAAATTTTTTGTTTTTCATTCTAAATATTTTTTTTTTTTTCGAGTTAGTTATTTAATTCTAATATCAATAAAAAAAAAGAGTGTGTGTAAATCAGTAGATAACATTTACTTATTAAATTAAAAATTTTAAAAAATGACCCAAAATAATGATTATCAAAACCAAAATGTAAATTTGAATTTGAATGAGAACCTTTGGGTTATTTTAAAAAGTTTTTTTTATGAAAAAGGTTTAGTTAGGCATCAAATTGATTCCTTTAACGATTTTATTCAAAATAACATGCAAGAAATAGTTGACGACATGCCTCCTGTAATCGCCAACATTCCGGTAAAAAAAAATCTTTTTGGGAACGAGAAAATTATTGAAAATAAAATTGTAATTAGATTCGGTCAATTACATCTCTCTAAACCAACATTTGTGGAAGATGATGGCATAGCGCACACCCTTTTACCAAAAGAAGCAAGATTACGAGGGCTTAGTTATTCTTCACCTCTTTATTGTGATGTTTCCACAACCAAATTAAATATTTATGCAGTTGAAGAGAAAAAACAGGAGGTACCCTATAGCCGATCAATCGAAAAGATATTAATAGGTAGAATTCCAATAATGGTAAAATCACGTTTTTGTATTCTTGAAAAACTTTTACCCAGAGCCTTACTTAAATTCGGAGAATGTCTGGCTGATCCTGGAGGGTATTTTATAATAAATGGATCAGAAAAAGTAATTGTAGCCCAAGAACAATTGTCTTGGAATCATGTATATGTTTTTAAAAAAACTGAAAATAGAAAATCGATTTCAAAATTAAAATATTATTCGAGAGAAGGTGCCTTATTTTTTGCCGAATGTCGTTCTGTTGCTGAGTTTGGAAAATGGTCCCCCTCTTTATTAACTGTAAAAATCTGTTTAGAAGAATTTAAAAAGAAAAAACAGACGCAAAAAAAGAAAAATGAAAACCCCATTTTACCATTGTATTTTTCAGGTGGTTTATACTTGAGGGCAATGTTACCATATTTTAGAAAAGATATTCCTGTTTCTTGGATTTTCAAAGCCCTTGGTTTTGAAAATGAACATGAAATTCTTGAGCACATTTGTTATAAGGATTATGATGAATTTTTGATAGAATCGGCAAGATATTCCTTGGAAGATGATCGTTTAGAAGCTATAAATTCTTTTTCAAAGAATTGTCCCATTATGGATCAAGAAACTGCTTTAGCAGCGATTGGTCAACATGTTTCGAAAGGTAACCAAGGAGTTCGTATTCGATTTGCCTATGAAATATTACAGAAAGAATTTTTACCCCACGTGGGTATTGGGCAAGGATTTGAATTAAGAAAAGGTTATTTTTTTGGTTATATGATTAACAAACTTTTAAGCACTCAGATTGGAAAAAGGAAAACCGATGACAGAGATCATTATGGAAATAAACGTCTCGATACTACTGGACCTTTATTAGGCGTTTTATTTAGACAATTATTGAGTAAAGTGCTAAAGGACCTTCGTGTTTCGCTTCAGAAAAAATACATTCAAAGTAGTCATCAGAATGAAATTATTGACCTTTTCAAATCAAGTTTTTTGACAACAGGTCTCCAATATGCTCTTTCGACGGGAAATTGGGGTTCCGATAAACAAGCACTTAAAACAGGAGTTAGTCAAGTCCTAAACCGACTTTCATACCTGTCAACCCTAAGTCATCTAAGAAGGTTAAGTTCTTCTAGTGGAAAAAATACGAAACTTACAAAACCTCGACATTTACATAATACACAATGGGGACTAATATGTCCCTCAGAAACTCCAGAAGGACATTCTTGTGGTCTAGTGAAAAATCTTGCAATTACAGCCTTAATAACAACAGGCTCAATAACAAATCAAATAATAGATCTTTTAGAAGAAATTGGTACAAAAGGTTTAGGAGATTATGGTTATGATAAAAATATCGAAAATTTCAAAATTTTTGTAAATGGTTCATGGGTCGGAACTCATATTGACCCAGTAAAAATTGTCCAAAATTTGAAATATTCTAGGAAAAAAAGAATAATAAAAGAAGAAATTTCTATTTCACTTGATATTGATAATAAAGAGGTTCGAATTTTTTCTGATTCTGGTAGAATTGCACGCCCACTCCTAGTTTTTAAAAACCAACAAACAATTACAAATTTTTCTCGGTTAAGGAAAGATGAACAAACCGGTTCAATGTTTCAAAAATTAATTGGCATACAGTTTCAAAATGATATTTCTTTCTGTGATCTATTAAAAGAAGGGATTCTGGAACTTATTGATGCCGAAGAAGAAGAAACTTGTTTAATAGCAATGAATCTGGAAGAAGCTATTTTCCAATTTTCAGGAAACCCCCAAATTAAATTTTCACACTGTGAATTACATCCTTCTTGTATTTTAGGCGTTTGTGCAAGCATGATCCCTTTTCCTGATCATAATCAATCTCCGAGAAATACCTATCAGTCTGCTATGGGAAAACAGGCAATTGGTATAAATTGTTCTAATTTTAACCTTCGAATGGATACGATGTGTCATCTTCTTTATTATCCTCAAAAACCATTGGTAATTACAAGATCTTTAAACTTTCTAAATATTGATAAATTTCCAAATGGAATAAATGCAATTGTTGCAATAGCTTGTTATGGTGGCTATAACCAAGAGGATTCAATCGTTTTATCCCAAGATGCGGTTGATAGAGGAATATTTAGATCATTTTTTTATAGAACATATAAGGATGAAGAAAAAAACAAATTTGGAGGAAGAAAGGAAAATTTTGAAATTCCTAATAAAGAAGAATGCACAGGTTTAAGGCTTGGATGTTATGAAAAATTGGATTACGATGGTTTAATATGTGAAGGAACTAAGGTCTCAGGAGATGATATAATTATTGGCAAAACAACTCCTTGTGAAATTGGGAAACTCAAAACTTCGTATTCTTCGATACAAAGAAGTTATAAGAACAAAAGAGATGCGAGTGTAGCTGTAAAAAGTTTCGAATCTGGTATTGTTGATAAAGTAATGATCGGGAAAACCGAATATGGGACAAAAATGGTAAAAGTCAGAATCCGATCTGTTAGAATTCCCCAGGTTGGTGATAAATTTGCTTCTAGACATGGACAGAAAGGGATCGTTGGAATGTTATATAAACAATCTGATTTACCTTTTACTGAAGACGGAATTGTCCCTGATATTATAATGAATCCCCATGCAATCCCATCTAGAATGACTATTGGGCATTTATTAGAAACCTTGTTATCAAAAGTTTCAGCATTAGAAGGTTTAATTGGGGATGGGACTCCCTTCTGTAATTTAAAAGTAAAAACGGTCTCAAATAGACTTGAAAAACTCAAATACAACAAATATGGATGGGAAATTATGTATAACGGTTTTACGGGAGAAAAAATAAGATCGCCTATTTTTATCGGACCAACTTATTATCAACGACTTAAACATATGGTTGATGACAAAATTCACTCTCGAGCCAGGGGCCCAGTCCAAATTTTAACAAGACAACCCTCTGAAGGCCGCTCAAGAGACGGAGGTTTAAGATTCGGTGAAATGGAACGTGATTGTATGATTTCTCATGGTTCAGCAATTTTTCTAAAGGATAGGTTAATGGATCAATCTGATGCTTTTGAAATTTTCGTATGCGATCTATGTGGTTTCTTAGCAATAGGGAATCGAAAGCAAAATATCTTTGAATGTAAAAATTGCGATAATACTGTCTCAATTTCTCTCATAAGAATCCCATATGCATGTAAACTTCTTTTTCAGGAGCTAATGGCAATGGCAATCAGTCCAAGAATTATTTCAGGAAATTTTTAAAAACTTTATGCTTATCCGATACCTTACCAATAATGTATTCACTTGATTTTTTTTTTTCTTAAAAAAAAAACAAGGATTTTTGAAATAAACGAAAAAAACATAATCGACCCTAAGAGCAAAAAAAAATTCAATATGGTGTAAATATTTCCAAAAAAACCATTTTGTTGTATTTTTTTTTAATTCAATATTTATTTTTAAATTTTAAAATATTAATATTTTCTGGTAATGTACATTTTATAGATGACTCAAATTTAAATTTTGCATAAAGTAGTTAATTTAACTCTCCCGAAGTTTTTATTTATTAGAATGAAAATACAGATGGAAGATGAATTAATTAAAAATCAGATTTTAGTTTAATAATATGAAAAGATTTAATTTAAATAAATCTTGAAATGAAGATATCAAAATTAATATTTTATATTTTATATTTTTTCCAATCGAAAATATAAAAGCTGAAAAAAATTCTTTACCTTTTTAAAGTAAACTAAGTCTATTTCAGTCTTCATTATTCGCAAATTAGTTCTTTCTCCCCTAAAATTCTCTTGTAAAAATTCTTTAAATTCCCAGGAGAAATTAATTAAATTTCTTGTAATTATTTTTAGGAATTTTTTAATTCTAAGGTTTATAATAAAACTATTATTTTTAAAAAAACCTTGGAATAATTCTATATTTTTAATGCAAATTTGATTATTACAATCTTTATAATTTACTTTGTCAATTAGGAAGAGTAAACCGTTAACTTTAACTTTATTAATTAATTTTTCTAATAATAAAAGATCAAAATTTGTCAAGTTTACAAAAAAGAAAATTAAAAAAATTTTTTGTTTTTTTTTAAATTCAATTGGATTTTTAAAAAAATCTAATTTTTCAAAAACATGTGGTAAAAAATTTAAAAATCTTGGTAAATTTCTAAGGGTTTTAAAATATTTTTTAAAAAGTTGTGTCCCAGATTGATTATAATATTTAATTAAACAGGTAAGAATCTTTAAAATATTAATTGTGTCTTTGTTCGATAATGATCTCGAAAATCTTGTAACAAAAGAGTTTAAAAACCTAAGCATGGAATAGACTAAAATTTTGTTATTCCAAACATGTGGATTGCATATCCCACAAAATAGGCGGTATAATATTTTTTCAAAAAAATTTTCATCTTGAAAAACCTCGTAATTACTAAAAATTTCGAAAACGTATGGAAGAAGCTCGATTTGGTTTTTTAAAATTATATTATGACTAAAATTTATAATACCCATCCCCAGATCCTTGTGAATATTGGTAAAATTTTTAAGGATAAAAAATATCGTTTCAATTAAAAAAAATGTAGAATGTAAACCACATCTTTCGGTATCAATATTTTTCAAAACCAATAAAATAATATTGTTTGTAAAATTCCTGTTCTTTTCACTTGTTTCAGTAAAACCACTTGTAATTCGCATCAAAAGTTTTAAAAACCATTGTATTGAATTTTTTGAATAATTTTTATTTTGTATCGAAAAATAAAAAATGTCAATTGTTTCTGTTAAAAAATAATTATTTAATTCTAAAAGCTGAATCCCATTACCATCATTTCCTTTTGTAGATAAAATACGTTCAATAAAATTGAAAAAATGGTTTTTAATTTTAAATTTATCCACTTTTTTTTCCAAGATTGTTTTTATTAGCTTTTGGATTTTTTTAATAGATAATTGATAACGGTAAAAAGAGATTAAATCTATAAAATATACAAAATTTTTTTCAAACTTTTCAACAAGATCTACCTCTACTAAATTATATAATTCTTTTTTAATCTCTAAATTATACCTTGTTATATTTACCCCACTTAAAGAATTCCCAACTAAAAAAGAAATAGAATAAAAAACGCTTATTTTGGCAGATATATCACAAGTTTTGGAAAAAAAAGAGTGAATAAAATCCATAATGTTGAAAAAATAAGGGGATTTTTTTTTTTTTATTTCAACAGAATATAAAATTCGATTTAAATTTAGTGTTTTATCAACACGATTGAATTTTTTTTCTTGAGAAAAAATTTTTAATTGACCAACTGATTCTGGTTTTGAAATTTCTGCTAACGAGAGAAGATTTTTAAAAACTAAAAAGACCAAATTTTTTGATAAAGTATGAGAAATAATACGCTGAAAACTATCTGTTAGGAAAAGAAAGTTTAAAAATACTATTTTTGAATTGTTAAAATAAAAAAATTTATATTTTAAATCCAAGAAAAAGAATGTTAAAAAAACTGGAACAACTGTAACTACTTCATTCTCAAAATTCTGAACCGATTTAGAAAATCTGTTTTCGAAATTTCCTATTGAACTCCAAAATGATTTTTCAAATAAGAATGGATAATTTGTGGAGAAATGAATATTTAAAAAAATAATGAGAAAATGGATTAAAATATCAAAAGACATCTTTGGACACAAATTATAGGTTTTTATTTTTTTAAAAATCTTTTCAATTAACATTAAACAATTTAATTGTTGATTTCCAACATAAATCAAATCAAAATTTGAGATTTTCAGAAAAAAATCCGATACTTGCCAGGAAAGAGAATTGAGAATGATATCGTTCAAAATATCTTTGCTTGATAAAATGAGGGTATAAAAAAGACAAAGGATTGATTGTGTGTAATCAGATGGTCTCTTAGATGCTAACTTCTCTCTAACTATTCTACTTACTTTCAAATAAATAAATTTTTCTAAATTCCTTCTTTTTTTATTAAGATTAAATATAATTTCCAAATTTTCTTCGATTAAATGGTAAATTTTATTTTTTGAACAAATGCTAACTTCTATAAAAGCTTCAATTAATTTACAATGATTGAATTTTGTATAAGTTTTTGAAAAGAATAAAATTGTTCTTTTCATGAAAATAAGTAACCATTCCGATTCTTTTTTAAAATTAAAATTTTGGGTTAAAAGTTTCAATAAAAAAAAAAGAGAATTGTGATCAATCGAAAAATTTATAAGAATATTCTCAGAAAAATTTCTACAAAAGATATTGTGGGAAAAATTATTGTTCAAATAAAAAAACAATATTTTTTGAACATCTAATTTTTTCATAATAAAATTATACGATTTTAAACTATTTAAAAATTTAAGAGTCAAAAAAATAAATTTTAATAATTAAATATATAGCTTTTTTTATGAATTGTTTAAACACAGAAAAACTAGTTTTAGATGATTTTTTTCGATTTATTTTTTTTTATAGATTTTATAAATTTTTCCAATATAATACTGTTTTATGGCGAATACCCTTTTTTAAAAAATTTTCATTAAAATATAATATTGATATCTACAATAAAAGAAAAAATTTACAAATTTACAAATTTAAAATTGATCGAAAAAATTTTTCCAATTTAAGAGAAAAGATTAATGGTAATTCATTAATAAAAATTTTTCAAAAAAAAATTAAATTTAACTTTTTATCTCCTTTATCTCCTTCTGTTAATTATGACAGATTTCCATATTTGATTTTTGTAAACAATTTCAAAAATTTTAAGGAAATAATTGTTTCGTTTTCACCTAAAGCTAAAAAAAATTGGAATTATTTAAAACTAAACTATTTTCCCAAATGGGTGAAATTCTCCCTAGGACCTTATTTAAAATTAAATAATTTTCAAGCAAAAATTTTTCCATTTATTTTTGGGACTGATTGTAATTTACTAATTGGTGCTCCAACAGGTATCGGAAAAACAGTTTTAATCATACTTTCTATCTTAAGATTAATTGTTAATTCAATAAAATTAAATCTAAAAAAGGGAAAACTGGACCAAAAATTTATAAAGGTCCTTTATATTGCACCTTTAAAAGCATTAGTAAAGGAAATTGTTATAACTTTAAAAAATTGTTTTAATCATATAGGGTTTATTATTTGTGAAATTACCGGTGATTCTTTGATTGATTTAACAAGATTAAATTTAGGTAATATTATGATAGGAACCCCTGATAAAATTGAATCAATTTTGCAAAAAAGTGATAAAATAAAAGTTTTTCGAGATATAAATCTTTTAATTATCGATGAAATTCATTTTTTAAAAGAAGAAAGAGGTGCAATTTTGGAAAATTTGCTGGTTTATTTTAAAAAAAATTCTAGGGATAAGAAAGGATATCTCAGAATTATAAGTTTGAGTGCAACGATTCCTAATTTTTATGATCTTGCTAAATTCTTGAATGTTAGTATTATAGATGGGGTTTTTTATTTTGGACCTTTTATCAGAGAAAACCCCTTAAATCAGGTAGTTTTGAGTGTAAACTCTGGAAATTATAATTTAAATGATCTGAAACTCCTCAATAAAATTTTAATCCAAAAAACCATAAACATTATTGATTCATCTAAAAACCCCAAAATATTGATTTTTGTTCAGAGTAGAAAAGACACTTATAGAACCGGGTTTTCAATAATCGAAGAAATAAATAAAAAAAATTCAAATAATATTGATACTTTTAAAGGTTTTGGAAAAATTTTCCCAAAAAATACATTTCCGTCTCTGAAAAATTTATTAAAAATGGGCATAGGTATCCATCATTCTGGTCTATCTAAAATAGGAAAAAATTTTATGGAAAATAAATTTAAATCTGGAAGTTTAAAAGTGTTAATTACAACAAATACATTAGCTTGGGGGGTAAATTTAAATCCAAAAAATGTAATTATCAAAGGTACACGAATTTACTCACCCAAAAAAGCCTCCTGGATTGAAATTTCCGGAACTAATATTGTTCAGATGCTTGGGAGGACAGGTAGATTCAACTCAGATAAAAATTGTTCGAGTTTTCTCTTAACAATTTCCAAAAATACTGAACGATTTTTAAAAATAATTAAGAATCAAACACCAGTAGAGAGTACAATTTTAAACAGGTTACCTGATTATCTAAACATTGAAATAACATTTAAAAGAGTTCAAAGTTTTTTAAATGCTTTAGATTGGTTTTCCCAAACATTTTTTTGGATTCGCATTAAAAGATTATTAACCAGAAAGTTTACACAAAAAGAAAAATTTTTTAACAAAAAATTAACATCAGTAACGAAAAGTTTTTTTATAAGTCAATCTCTTAATGAATTATCGAGTTCAGGTCTAATTTACATTAAGATAAAAGAAAACCTTATTTCAACAACTATTTATGGAAAAATTTCTGGATTTTATCAGATGAATTATCAAACTTTTGTGGAAATAATATCGAAATTTTCACCAAACCAAAATCTGTGCCAACTATTGGAACTTGTATCTATTTCAAATGAATTTAATTCCTTTTTACCAAGAAAAAATGAAAACTGTGAACTTAATAGGCTTGCTAAAATAGTGCCAATACCAATCAAATTTTCAAAAAGAACCAAAGATTATAAAATCAACGTTCTTGTTCAATCATATATCGAGAATATTATTGTTAAAAACGATTCATTAGTAATTGATAGTAGTTATATATGTAAAAAAGCTTTAAAACTTTCAAGAATAATGTTTGAAATATCTCTTATAAAAAAATGGGCTAAAATTACTCAACTATGTATAGATCTATATTTAGCAATTAAGAACAGAGGCTGGTATAACCAAAAAGATATTTGGAGATCATTGAAAGGTCGAATAAAAAAAAAATATTCAGAACATCTCAAAAAAAAAAATTTGACTATTTTTGGAATTCAAAATTTAAAAAAAAAAGAAATAGAGTATATTATAAATTCTAAAAAAAGATCCGTAGATGTTTTAGAATCTACTTCATTTCTTCCTATTTTTGATTTTGAAATCTCAGTTAAACCTGTAACTAGATTTACTTTAAAAATTTATGTTAATTTAATTCTTTTATTACCAAAACTAAATTATTCAAGTGAACGATTTTTAGGGGTGTGGATATTTATCGAAGATAAAATTTGCGATACCTTAATCTATGTAAAATATTTGGGCTTGATTAATGCGAATTTGAAAAAAAATTACAAAATCTTTTTCTTAATTCCGATTCTTGAAAACCCATTTTCTCCGTATTATTCAATTAAACTCAAATTTGAACACAACCCAATTTTAAATACAGAATATAAAATTGATTTAACAGAAATTCTATACCCTTTAAATTTTTCATTTGAAACTCTCCTATCGAATTTTTGTAAAACACCAATGTCTAGACTACTTATTGGTTTTAAAACTGGAAATTCGTTGAGAGAGTATTTTTCTTCACATCTAAAAAATTTAAGTGGCTGTCTTTCAAACCATATACATATAAATTTAAAAGGGGGGCAAAATAAAATAGTTGGTTTATTCAGAAAAAAATCAAAAAATTTTTTTCAGGAATTTTCAATAATTATTAATCTTTTAATGAGGAAAAAATGTGAACTTTTTTTTTCAAAAAATTCAACAGAGAGTATTTTTACTAAAACCATTGACTTCAAAAAAGGTTCAATGGGAGTCATTGGTATTCCAGTTAAAAATTTCTTCTCTAACTATTTTATATCAAAAAGATTTTTCGATCAAAAAAAAGGTGTTTGTTTCTTAAAGAAGGTGGAAATTCTTTCAATTTTAAAAAATTTTAAACTTTTAAAAGATAACCATTTGATCGTAATTCTTGATTTGGTCCTAAATAGTTTTAACCTTGAATTAGAACCTTCCCTTGAACTAATTTTAGAAACTTTACAATTTGAAGAAAAAGAGAAAGAAAATCTTTCTATAATTATATCCACATCTAGAATATTGAATATGATAGATCTTCTTAAAATTGTTAAATTCAAAAACACTTTAATTTGTTACCCAATTGAAGTAAATAATCATATCAAGTTTAAAAAAATTGATCCTTCTCTTGAACTTAACAAAAATTATAATAAAAAGAAAAAAAATTCGAAGAGATTAAATTGTTCAGATCCGTTAAATTTTAAAAAAGGTTTTTGGAGAAAAAAAATGGTCTATTTTTCTTTTAATATAAAGGATTCGTTGAAAAAAATTATTAAATCAATTTTGTCTTTAAACATTTTTTTTAAATCTGATTCGGATTACGTTTTAAAAAAGAATTATATACAATTTTATATTTCAAGAACAGGTTTTTTTACCAAAAGTCAAAAATTTTTTTCTTGCTTTGGGTACGGTATTCATGATTTCGAACTCAAATCTCCAAAAAGAAAATTTTTAGAGGAAATAAATTTGGCAGGTTTTTTTAGAACGTATTGGATTTCAATTCCATCTTTAATAAAAATACCCATCGAAAAAATTTATTTTTCAATTGGTGTAATGGAAAATTTGATTTTAAACGAATATCCATTTTGTGTTTCTTCACTTATTTTTTATATATTATCTGAAAGGTGTGACAAAATTACAATAAATTCAAAGGAATACGTGTCATCAAAAATTTTAAGGGGCTCCTTCGATTTTTCCTTAGAATCTTCTTGGAAGAAATATTTATTAGAAAAATTTTATGCGTTTTATAATTCGAAAAAACTTAGAATTTCGAGAGAAAACCTATTTTATAATAAAATTAATTTTTTCATCACTAGAATTCAAAGGAACCCTGGATTTTACTTTGTGTACAATAAAAATTTTAAAGAATTCTCTGTTTATAAATTTTTGGTTTCTCTTTTTATTAAATTTAGGAAGAATAAAATTTTTTTTCTTAAAACCAGAAACTATATAAAAAAAACATTAAAAGGAATAATCATGAATAAGTATTTTTGTTTAGAATTTACAAGTCGATTTTTAATTCGCGAATTTTTTTTAAAAAGAAATCAATTTAAAAGTAACGATTTATTAAAAAAAATTAAAAATTTTTTTAAAATCGATTTTAGAAAAATAAAAGCTTTTATTCTTCAAAAAAAAAATATGAATTCTTCAAAAAAAAAGTATAAAAAGATAAAATTTAATTTATTGTATTATTTAAATAGCCAAAAAGAATATCTTTTTTTATTGATAGTTCTGGGAGAAATATATGAATTTGTAGGTCTTTATGAATTCATTTTATTTTTTAAGGAAAAAATTCAACAAGAATTAGTTAAAAAATCAAGGTTCAGGTCATTGGATTTTAAATTTAC
>Ga0315905_10000902_pt1 | contig 32401 bp, 27 predicted proteins | sample LakEriMetagenome_5_FD_203522 | JGI IMG/M metagenome (GOLD analysis project Ga0315905, IMG submission 203522) | Freshwater fungal communities from buoy surface, Lake Erie, Ohio, United States - Buoy 4 MA121 | ecosystem: Environmental > Aquatic > Freshwater > Lake | place: USA: Lake Erie, Ohio... | reverse complement strand
TATTGCCGCATTAAATGCTAGTGGTGTGACCATTCATTCCTTGTTTCAATTGCCCTTCGCGGCGTTTATTCCCGATCAATCAATTCCAAAGGTTACATCAATTTCAAAGTTTGAATCGCAAGCAACATTAAAGAGGCATTTTAAAATGAATGCAACGAAACAAGCTGTTCTTCGCAATCTTGAGCTTTTAATTATCGATGAAGTCAGTATGCTCCGAGCCGACATTTTGGATGCAATTAATTTTATATTGCAATTTGTAGGTAGAAACGAGCGAATTTTTGGAGGTGTTCAACTACTTTTTATAGGGGATTTAATGCAATTACCCCCCGTAATTAAAGTTGATGAATGGGAGGTGTTGCGAAATTATTATCGCGGAAAGTTCTTTTTCAACGCCTTAGTTTTAGAATCCCATCCACCCTTATATATAGAACTAGGTAAAATATTTAGGCAAACAGACGTAGCCTTCATTGAAGTGCTTAATAACCTAAGAAACAATACGGTAACGGTTAATGATATACAGTTGTTAAACCAATTTGTTCAGCCCAATTTTGATCCACAAGCGCATTCGGGTTATATTACGCTAACAACACACAACACTAATGCTGATGTTTTGAATGCCAATGCATTAGCTAAAATAGAGGAAATAAACTTTACTTTTTCTGCGCATATTGTTGATGATTTTCCAGAAAAAATGTACCCATTAGACCCCAAACTTGAACTTAAAAAAGGGGCGCAAATCATGTTTATAAAAAATGATTTGTCTCCACAAAAACGATTCTTTAATGGTAAAATTGGGATTGTCGATTTCCTTTCCGATCGGGAGATTTTTGTTTATTTTCCCGAAGAAGACGTGACCATTGAAGTAGAACTTTATGAATGGCAAAATATACGGTACAAAGTCAATGAAACCACAAAAGAAATTGAGGAAGAAATAATAGGCACGTTTACCCATTTCCCTATAAAATTAGCCTGGGCAATTACCGTGCATAAAAGTCAAGGTCTAACTTTTGATAAGGCTGTTTTGGATGTTTCCAAAGTTTTTCTTCCGGGACAGGCCTATGTTGCATTTTCTAGATTACGAAGTCTCTCAGGTTTGGTACTAAAAACTCCGTTACAACTGAATGGTATTCAAAACGACCCGGAGGTTATACGCTATGCAACACACAAAGCAACTGCCGAACAACTCAAAATTACGTTGGATACAGAAACGCAAAAGTATTTGCATTTTTATTTATTACAAGCATTTGATTGGGAAGAACTCCTTCAAACATTAAAAAAACATGGGTTGTCGTATTTAGAATTGAGCGATAAATCAGTAAAAGCAAAATCACGTTTATGGGCCAATCAAATGGTTGCTCAAATGGTTGCTATCGCTGAAGATTCGAAGAAATTTAGAGCACAATTGCATCGATTATTTCAATCCCAATCGGATTATATTTTTATTCAACAACGGGTGGAAGCAGCATACACCTATTTTTTTCCTGTTTTCGACACTATAGCTGAAAATGTTTTATTCAAGCTAGAGGAATTAAAACGCCTTAAAAAAGTAAAAGAATTTATGGATGAAGTAGCAGAAATAGACGAATTGATGATTAATGCGATTCACCGCCTGATGAAAATGAAACGGTTACTTCAGTTATTAATTACTAACAATTCGATTTCTAAAGAAAATTTACTTTCAGACGAACAAAAAAATTACCGCGAATCCAAACGATTAATTGCTTTAGAGCGATTTAAAGCGCAACAATTGGATGTAGAAGAGGCCGATTTACTTGAACCTTCCGTTAATGGTCAGAAAAAGCTAAAAAAGACAACAAAAAAAGCAACCTACGAGCTAACTTTAGAGCTCTTTAAAAAACAATTATCGTTGGATTCTATTGCCCTTGAACGAAAGTTAACTTTGGGAACTATTCAAGGCCATATTACAAAACTCATTGAGAGCCAACACCTTTTCATTCATGACGTTATACCTGAAGATCGATGCTTGGGTTTGCGTGAAGTTTTTAAAAATTATGCGCACTTACCCATAGGCGAGATAAAAGAAATGGTAGGTGAAGCCTATACTTGGGAAGAAATTAAATGGTTTAAAGCGTCTTGGATTAACTTAGCCAATAAACGGCCAAAACAGCAGGAATAAAGTAAATAACCATATTTCGGGCACCATCGTAATCTTTTGCCAAACGCTGTCCAACTAACATTTGCAAAATAGCAATACAGGAACACATTGCTCCATAATAGCCATAGTTTCGCTCACCATTAACCACTAGCTGAACTATACCAACTGCACAAAAAACACCCGCAATTATTTCGGTTAATAACAGAATTGTAGTTACTTGTACCACCCAATTTTTAAGAGGTGAATTTTTAAAATGTCCTTTTAATAGCGTCAACGTATCGTTCCAATGAAAAACTTTTTCATGTGCTGACATTAAAAAAGTGATGGCCAAAAAAAGAAGTACCAAAAGCGAGGCAATATTATTCATGACTACGAATGTTTATGAATGAGACGGGTCAATTTTATTGATAAATCGGTCAACACAATTTTAGCATTTCCATTACGCTCAATTAAGTAGGTTGCCTCTGCGAGTTCTTTAAAAATTTCTTCAATGTTATTTCCGGTTACAAATGGCGCAAATTTTTCCAATTGAAAATTGGCAACTTGCGGTTCTACATACACTAAATCGGTTGCTTGATAGTTTAAAAGAAGCGCTTGTCGAAACATGTCAATGCAGAAATTCAAGAATTTTTTTTGAGTTTCTCTACCCAGCCCCGCAATCTCTTCACTCCAAGCGATTAAATCATGAATAGCCGTTGCATTTCCTTTCGCCCTAAAGGCCGCGCGAACCCACTGCACAAACCATTGCTCGAAAGGAAAATCTTCATCTTCTTGCCGAATAAGTTTCAACGCTTTGTTATAATTTCCTTGTGCTTGATGTGCTATTTTTTGAGCTGTTTTTGCATCTATGTTTTCTCTTGAAATCAAGGCATCGGTTATGTCTGCAGCGGGTACGCCATTGCAATGAACCACTTGACATCGTGATCGAATCGTTTGAAGAATATCTTCTTCATTTTCTGAAATTAATAGAAAAACAGTTTTATCGGTAGGTTCTTCTAATAATTTCAACAGTTTATTTGCGGCTGCAATATTCATTTTCTCAGCCATCCAAATAACCATCACCTTATATCCACCTTCGTGCGATTTTAAAGCTAATGCCTTTACTATTTCTTGTGCATCATCAACCCGAATTTCTCCTTGTTTGTTTTTAACATCCAACAATTTGTACCAATCAAACAATCCTCCGTAAGGACTCTCGGTAACAAATTGACGCCATTCTTTTAGAAAATCTAAGCTTTTAGGTTTTGATTTTACTTCTTCGTTTGTCACCGTTGGATAAACAAAATGCAAGTCGGGGTGGCCCAATTGGTTGAATTTTAAATTACATGCCTCATTCCCCCCGGTGTTTTCAGTGCTAGAATTCCCACAAATAATATATTGTGCGTAGGCAATCGCTAAAGGCAATGTGCCGCTTCCTTCTGGACCAACAAACAATTGCGCATGGGGAATACGACCCAAACATGCGGTTCTAATCAAGTGATTTTTAAGATGTTCGTGACCTAAAATTTCAGAAAATAACATAAGCAAATATAGTAGAAAAAACCGAATAAAACCGGACATCCTACGAGTTACAAAACTAAAATTTAAGGAAATCTTCTTTAAAATATTCCATAGAAAACCACCAATTCGATTATATCTGTCAATTTTTAATCAAGCGCTATACTACGCATTTTGTATTCAAACACACAGGTACTCTCTACTTCCTTTTTACCTTTTTTCCAATCGATAAAAGCGGCCAGTATCTAGTTGCACTTTACTTAAACCGTTTTAATGCTTATATTTGCAAGCAGAAAATGTAAATTAGATACGAGGTATGAAAACGTTAAATGACTTCCATTTTAAAGGCAAAAAGGCTTTAATCCGTGTAGATTTTAATGTCCCTTTGGATGAAAATTTCAACGTAACTGATGCCAACCGAATTGAAGCTGCACAGCCGACAATTGCAAAAATACTTGCCGATGGAGGAAGTGCGATTTTAATGTCGCATTTAGGGCGTCCGAAAGGTAAAGAGGATCAGTATTCCTTGCGTCATATTGTTTCCAAAACGTCTGAAGTGTTGGGTGTTCCGGTTCAATTTGCAACCGATTGTTGTGGCGAAGTTGCTCAAAATGCAGCGGCCAATTTAAAACCCGGTGAAGTATTATTGTTGGAAAACCTTCGTTTTTATTCGGAAGAAGAAGCCGGAGATGTTGACTTTTCAAAAGAGTTGGCTATCCTAGGCGATATTTATGTAAACGATGCGTTTGGAACAGCACATCGCGCCCATGCTTCTACAACAATTATAGCCCAATTTTTTCCAAACAACAAATGTTTTGGCTTATTACTCGCCAAAGAAATCGATAGCTTAAATCGTGTTTTGAATCATTCCGTAAAGCCGGTTACTGCTGTTTTAGGAGGTTCAAAAGTGTCTTCTAAAATTACAGTTATCGAAAATATTTTAGATAAAGTTGACCATATGATTATTGGTGGAGGAATGACCTTTACTTTTATCAAAGCTCTTGGTGGTCAAGTAGGAAATTCTATCTGTGAAAACGACAAATTGGATTTAGCTTTAGCGCTTTTGCACAAAGCAAAAGAGAAAAACGTTCAGGTTCACCTTCCGGTTGATGTGGTGGCGGCAGATGCTTTTAAAAATGATGCTCACACGCAAATAGTAGATGTTCGTGAAATCCCCGATGGCTGGCAAGGATTAGATGCTGGTCCACGTTCGTTGGAGAATTTTAAGTCGGTTATTATGAATTCCAAAACCATTTTATGGAACGGCCCCCTAGGAGTTTTTGAAATGGAAAATTTTGCGAAAGGCACACTTACATTAGGCGAATTTATAGCCGAATCTACAGCAAACGGTGCATTCTCTCTTGTTGGCGGAGGCGATTCAGTTGCTGCAGTTAAACAGTTTGGCTTAGAGGGACGCATGAGCTATGTTTCTACGGGCGGCGGTGCCATGTTGGAAATGTTGGAGGGAAGAACATTACCCGGAATCCAGGCTATTTTAGATTAACAAATTTACTTTTAACAATAAATAAGTATTTTTTTACGTTAGAGGATTTACTTTTGTAAAAATCTAAATAGTTGATAGATACTATTTTAAAATTAACTACATGACTTTAAAAAATCGGATTACTATATTCTTGTTTTGTACTTCAGCGGCATTATTTGCTCAAGTGAATACGGTTACTCAAGATACCGTGGTGAAAAAAGAAATTAAACGTTCTTATCTGGATTCTATTAAAGCCACTTTTGTACATGATGAAATGGCTTCGTGCATCGACAGTATGTGGATGAAAGAGCTAACCTCTTTGGACATTTACAACACCATGCTAGAAGACATTAAAAATGTTAATGTTGACCAGCCTGTTGATTATGAATTACCTACCGAAGTATTAAAAGAACGGCTAAAGCGTTTGGATGAAAAGTCGCCTTTCAATATTGAATACAATCCCGGTTTGGAAAATGTTATTAAGTCGTTTTTAAAAAACCGAAAAAAACATTTTGAGCGGTTAATGGGTATTTCACAATTTTACTTCCCCATCTTTGAGGAGGAAATGGCAAAAAACAACATTCCATTAGAAATCAAATACCTTTCGATCGTTGAATCTGCACTGAATCCTTTGGCCGTATCTCGAGTAGGCGCAACGGGTTTGTGGCAGTTTATGTATCAAACCGGGAAACAGTATGGTTTGAATATTACCACCTATGTTGATGAACGAAGTGACCCCATAAAAGCTAGTCAAGCCGCTTCACAATACATGAAAAATATGTATCAAATTTTTGGTGATTGGGATTTGGTTTTGGCTTCATACAACTCAGGTCCAGGAAATGTTGCAAAAGCCATTCGTCGTTCAGGGGGTCAACAAAACTATTGGAATATTCGCAAAAATCTACCGAAGGAAACTCAGGGTTATGTGCCAGCTTTTTTAGCCACCATGTATATTTTTGAATACCACAAAGAACATGGAATTGTGCCCAATAAAGCGATTGCCAATCATTTTGCTACAGACACGATTCACATTAAAAATCATATAACATTTAAACAGCTTTCTGATTTACTGGATATTCCTGTAAATGAAATACAATTCTTTAACCCTTCTTTTAAGCGGAAAGAAATACCTGCCATTTCGGGTCAACAGCAGTATATTCGACTACCTAAAGACAAGGTTGCGATGTTTACGTCCAACGAAGAGAAAATTTATGCTTATGTTAAACATGAAGCCGACCTTCGTGAGCGTCCTTTCGAACAAATTAATCGACCAAAGGATACTTCAGCAATCGCTGCTTTAAAACAGGATTTTATCACTAAAACACGTTATCATAAAGTACGAAGAGGAGACAATCTCACGGCTATTGCAGCACAATATGATGTAACGGTTACCGATATTAAACGTTGGAACCGCTTAAAAAGCGACCGTGCTCCAGTGGGTCGCCGATTAAAAATCAAAATGCCCGAGGAAATTGTTGTAAAAAACAGTAAGAATGAAGTAGTAAAAGATTCTATTCCAAAAGCAATTGCCTCTCCCGATAAAGCCACAGATCTTAAATATGAGACCATTTATAAAACCGAAAAAGTGGTCGTTAATAAAGACGTTGTGAAGTATCACAATGTAAAAAGTGGTGATGTGTTGGGCGCTATTGCTGGTAAATACAATGTATCAGTAGCTGAATTGCGCAAGTGGAATAAAATTAAAGGAAATAATATCGGTATTGGTGATAAACTTAAGATTATTAAAAATGAAAAATTAGTTACTACCGTTCGAAAAGAGGTTAGAGTTCCCTCAACCAATCGCAATGATGCTTTAGTTACGAATGATAAGTCCAACACTGTTGAAAAAATTAAAACCATTGGTATTCAAGATTCAACAAAGTCTGTGAACTATTATGTGGTTGCAAAAGGAGATAATCTTTCGACCATAGCCAAAAAATACAACACGACAGTTGACCAATTAAAAGCATGGAATAATCTAATTGATAATACGGCAAAGTTGGGAACGCAATTAATTATTTCAAGCGATGCTGTTGCTCAAGTCCGTGAAGAGGATGTTGCTCCAAAAAAGGAAATTCGCACGGAGGAATATACGGTTGGTCGTGGCGATAACTTAGGATTAATTGCTAAAAAATACAACACAACAGTTGACCAATTGAAAGCGTGGAATAATCGAACAGACAATGCACTTCAAGTAGGCGAAAAGTTGGTGGTAAATAAAACAGAAATCACTCGTTCTAGTAAAACTAAAACTGCAGTGGCGACTAATAAAACGAAAGAAACCCTATACCGCGTTCGAAAAGGAGATTCGTTATTTAGTATTTCTAAAAAATTTCCTGGGGTTACCATTGCCGATATCAAACGTTGGAACAACATTAAAGGAGAAAGTATTACGCCAGGAATGAAGTTAAAAATCAACGGATAATTTTTAAAAACATACTATCTTTGGGCTTTATTTGTATATGAATAAAGCCCTTTTTTTATACTTTGGAATCCTATTTTTGGGTGTTTCGTGTTCCAATCGAAATGACAAAAATGATCCTACTACGTTCTCTAAGCCCAATCAAGTTACAGTCTTGATTGATGACCCGCTATGGAACGGTGAAGTAGGAGACACTTTGCGAAATACATTAGCAGCTCCTTTTTTAGGATTACCTCAAGAAGAACCGGTGCTTTCGCTAAATCAATATCCGGTAAAATTATTAGAAGGATTTACCTCCAATAGCCGTAACATCATTATCATTAAACGCGAAGATAAGAGTCAGATTCGTTTTCAAGAAAATGAGTATGCCAACCCTCAGATTGTTGTTCATATTTCTGGACGCTCTGTGCAAGAACTTTTAGATTCCATACATCAAAACGATTCGTTAATTATCAAACGGATTAAAGAGTCTGAAATTAAAGTTTACCAACAGTGGCTCAAAAGAGATACACTAATGAATACTGAAAAAATTGCAGAACGATTTGGAATTTCATTGGATATTCCCGCCAGATATCGAATGGTTATGGGAGGAAAACGTTTTATTTGGTTGAAAAAGGAAATCACCAGTGGTAATTTGAGTCTTGTTTTTTATCAATTGCCGCTATCCGTTTTGAAGAATAATAAAATCAACCCACGAAAGATTATTAAAATTCGCGATTCTATTGGTCGAATTTATATTCATGGGGCTGTGCCACGAACCTACATGATGACAGAAAAGGCCTTTACGCCCTATCAAACCGAAACACAGATTTATAAACATACTGCATTTGAAACTCGGGGCACATGGGAACTTTCGCATGATTTTATGGGTGGCCCCTTTATCAATTATGCCATTATTGATCAAGCCAATCAACGGGTTTTATTTATTGAAGGATTTTGTTATGCGCCCTCCAAAAAGAAACGCGACTTGCTATTTGAATTGGAAGCGATTATTCGTTCAACCCGATTTTTAAAAACCAATCATGGAAACAAAGTTTAAAATAAAGCGTTTTAACGAACTTTCTCTTGACGAGCTATACCAATGCATGAAATTGCGCTCATTGGTCTTTGTCGTGGAGCAAAACTGCGTTTATTTGGATATTGATAGCAAAGATGATCAAGCGCTACATGTGTTGGGCTATCAAAACGATTGTTTAATGGCCTATGCGCGTTTGTTTGACAAAGGAGCCTATTTTGATGAAACTTCGATCGGGAGGGTAGTTGTACATCCCGATTTTCGTAGAATTAATGCCGGTCATGCTTTAATGGAGGCTGCTATACAAGCAGTTTATAATACCTTTGGAATCCAACCCATTACGATTTCTGCCCAATTATATTTACAAAAATTTTATGAGTCCCACGGATTTGAAGTCATAAGTCCTACCTATTTGGAAGATGACATTCCTCATATTAGGATGCGAAAAAATTAAATTTTGGTAATTACCAATTCTACCCGACGGTCATACTGAGGGTCTTTTCCAAGTGGCTGCGTATTACCATATCCTTTGTAGGTCATACGATTTTTAGGAACGCGCCGAAAAGTTAAATATTTATATACGGCCATTGCTCGGTTTTCCGATAGTTTTCGTTTTCGTGTGTCTTTATCAATCGCTTCCTTTTGGTTTGGTGGAGTGCAACACACATGACCTTGTATTTCGAATTGAAGGTTTTTATAACGTAAAGTCAGTAATGCGATTTTATCTAACTCTTCTTTTGCTTTAGCGGTTAAACGACTACTTCCTTTTTCAAATAGAATGTTATCTAAAATGATATGATCACCTACCACATGAGTTTTTTGCAGCATATTGTAATATCCCGGAAGGATAAGTTTCGGCAACTCACGCAAATTAATTACTAAATCTACCCGTCTATTTTTTGAACGCTTTTCGGGAAGATTTTCCACAATATCATCATCAATCAAGACCTTTCCTTTGCCTTCAATTGTTACAATAATTTTATTTTTAATGCCGTTTTCCAATAACTTATTTTGTATGGTTCCCGCCCGTTTTTTGGAAAGATTAAAGTTGTAGTCTTCTTTTCCTACGTCGTCTGTATATCCATAGATTTGAATGGATTCAATGCGTGTTGAGTCGGTTCCTTTGATAAATGTAACCATATCGGCGGCCTGTTTATCATTAATGTCGAATTTGTCAAATTCAAAGTAAACCGAATGTACAATTTCTTCTTGAGCAAATCCAATTGCGCAAATCAATAGCGGTAACAATTTTAATAAACGGAACATTATTGAAGTATTTTTTGGTATTCTGTAGGGTTTGCTAAAAGTTGAGCGGCGCGCGCAATTTCGGTATTATTTTTAATATAATATTGGTATAATCCTTCTTTGTATTGGTAGCGGCGGATTAGTTCATCCAAAAGTAAACGCTTGATTTCTGTTTGGTTTTTGTCTAATTGAGCTTCTTCACTTTTTTGTAATGCTGCAAACAAAGCATCGTATTGTGCTTTTATTGCTTCGGCTACATTTTCCTTTTTTGCCTTTTCAAGCGTAGTTTTCAATGCCAATTCGGTTTCTGTATCAAAACTTATTTTTTCTTTTTTCAAAAAGGCTTTAAAATCAGAAAAATCGCCATCGGTTATCGTTGGAATTGTATTTCCTAAATTGGGATGGCGGTAGTAATAATCGGTTGCAAAGTTGAATATCGCATCATTTTTTTGCAATACTTCGGCTATCGTACTTGTTTTGGTCTCTCCTATTTCAATATCGGGTTGAATTCCTCCACCATCATAAACCGTTCGTCCTTTCTTCGTTTTAAAGGCATTAAATTTATTGGCTTTTTGCGCTTTTCCGTCTTTGTCTTTATGGGCATAATCCAAGGCTTGTATACAGCGCCCAGAAGGAGTGTAATATCTAGAAATAGTAACTTTTACCTGTGTTCCGTAGGTCATATCCAGCGGACGTTGTACCAATCCTTTACCAAAACTACGACTTCCGATGATTACGGCGCGATCTAAGTCTTGTAAACCTCCTGAGACAATTTCAGAAGCCGAGGCGCTTTTGCCATCTACGATAATCGCTAAGGGAATGTTGAGGTCTACGGGTTCGCGGGTAGTTTTGTAGGTTGCGTTGTATTTTTCATTTTTAGATTTGGTGGTCACAATAGTTTCACCTTTGGGTACAAATAAACTACATACATTCACAGCTTCGTTTAAGAGTCCGCCGGGGTTACCGCGAAGATCCAAGATAATCCGTTCGGCACCTTGGTTTTTTAATTTTTCTAATGCTTCTTTGGTTTCGGTTGTGGTTTTGCGATTAAAGGCAGAAAGCACAATATACCCCGTTTTTGCGTCGACCATTCCAAAATAAGGGACAGCATTGATTTCAACTTCGTCCAAAACAATAGTTGCATTTTGGGTTTTACCTTGTCGAATGAATTTGATGTCAACTTTAGTGTTTTTTGCCCCTTTTAATAATTGCGAAGCATCGTCTTTAAAGTCAGACAACAGCACATCTCCAATTTGGATAATAGCATCCCCGGCTTTCAGTCCGGCTTTATCGGCAGGATAGCCTTTGTAGGGCTCTTTGATGATGAGTTTATCTTCTTTACGAGAAATCATCGCACCAATACCTGTATATTCTCCCGTATTATTGATTTTAAATTTTACAACGTCTTGTTCGTTGAAATAGTTCGTGTAGGGATCGAGATCGGCCAACATGCTTTTAATTGCTTTGTCCATCAACTCCGCAGGATTTACTTCATCCACATAGTTTTGATTGACCGTTTTAAATAAGTTGGTGAAGATTTCAATTTGTTTAGCGATTTCAAAAAAATCATCTTTGAAACCTGTGCCTATAAAAAAAACACCCACAGCAACTATAGGTATTATGAACCTTTTTTTAAGATTTTTTAGCATCATTTTGTCCATTTTTTTGGGTTTGCGTATGTACCCATTTGTCAAATAATTGTTGGGTTTTGGATTCGATTGCAGCAAAATCCATTCGGTCACGTGATTGGTAAAAAAACAACATGGCATAAGGCTGTTCCAAGTGTTCTTTTAAACGGTGTTGGTGCACACGGTAGCACTCCCGTAAAACCCGTTTATAATAATTGCGATCGACCGCTTTTTTAAAATACTTTTTGGATACAGAAACCGCAATTTGTAGTTGCACTTTTTCTTCAGAGACCGGCATAAACACCAAACGTAATGGATATTGGGCAACACTTTCACCTTCTGAAAACAAGCGTTCAATTAATTTCCGGCGTTTCAGTTTTTCGTGTTTTGGATAACTGAATTTTTGTATTTGCTCCAAACTTATTTTGCGTTGTAAACGTTGTACACCATTTTTAAGTCGCGGTAGTTGATATAAAACTGCATTCGACCGCCTTCGTCTTTGTGAGTCACGAGTAAAATAACACACATTTCTCCTGTGTTATCCAAGCATTCAAAACCTAACGTTTCTTCTTTTTCCGTTTCAATTTTATCGTAATAGGCAGTAATACGATATAATTGGATATCTTTTGAGTGAATCACGATACGGTCTTTAGTGCCGTCTAAAGTAATAACTACATCAGCTGGTTTAAAATCAGACCATTGTCCCCATTGTCCTTTTTCCCCGCGATCCATAATGCTCAAACTACTGGCTTTAAAGCGGTATTTCTGCGCATGAAGCGACTGAAAACCAATCAATAAAAGCACGCAAGCACTAAAAACACGTAATAATTTCATATCCAAAAAATATACGATGTAAAATTACAAATTCTATTTTAGAAAATCATCGTCTACTTTAAACGTACATTTTTTGCTTTTATTTTTTAAAAACAGGAGTGACAGCTAGTGGTGTGATCGGATTTAACAAAGGAATAATAAATCTTATAATGTCGGGAGACTCATGCGGAGCAGCGTAAATAGTATCTAATATTTTAACGAAAACTTTCCCATAAAAATTTAACTATAGATTAATTAGCAAATTAGAATCAAGATTAATAATTTTTATATGTTTACAATTATTTATAAAATAAACAAAAAAATGATTAAAAAGTACCTGTTTATTCTAATTCAATTTATTTATTTCTTCAACTATGCACAAATAGGGATTGGTACAACAACTCCACAAGGCGCCTTGGATGTAACCTCAACCTCTGATGGTTTATTGATACCGAGAGTTGCTTTGGTAGATACTGTAACTCCAGTGGTAGAAACCCCCACTCAATCGGAGCTAGTTTTTAATACGGCTACTAGTGGAACAGCCCCCAATCAAGTTTCTCCCGGTTTTTATTATTGGAATGGCACTCTTTGGGTAAAATTATTATCAGAAATTTCGGCAATAGTTGGATGGGATTTAATTGGAAATTCTGGTACAAATGATGATATAAATTTTATTGGAACGACCGACAATGTCCCTTTAAATTTTAGAATAAATAACCAAAAATCGGGACGTTTAACCTCTACAGGCGAAACTTTTTTTGGTTATCAAGCAGGTTTTGCCAATACAGAAGTTTATAATTCAGGATTAGGTTATCAATCGTTGTTTGCAAATAGTACAGGAAATTGGAACACTGCTACGGGTTATCGTTCTTTGTTTTCAAATACTACGGGATCTTTAAATTCCGCTACGGGTAGTTTTGCCTTACGAAACAACACCACGGGTTTTCAAAATACGGCCATCGGTAGTTTTGCATTGAATTTGAATACAACCGGATATGATAATGCTGCAACCGGAAGTTATTCTTTGAATTTTAACACAACCGGATATGGCAATACAGCCAATGGGAGCTATTCGTTGTTTGTTAACAGTACTGGAATTTTCAATACAGCCACTGGAGGTTATAGTTTACATAACAACACCATCGGAAATAATAATACATCTAATGGATATTATTCATTATTCTCAAACACGACCGGAATCGAACATTCAGCATTTGGATCGTATAGTTTACAAAAAAACACTACAGGGAGTCGAAATACCGCATTTGGATCAAATGCATTACGCGAAACGACCACCGGTTCAAATAATGTAGCAATTGGCACGTTTTGTTTACAAAATGCTACCACTGCAATTGGAAACACGGCTATAGGTTTTCAAACGGGTGTTGCTGGAACATCAATTCTAACGGGTAGTTTTAATACACTTGTGGGTTATACCGCAAGTTCGGATAGTTCTGTAAGGACAAATTGTATTGCATTGGCCGGAAATGGGAATCTAAATTTTGGTGGAGATAATCGTGTACGCATAGGCAATAACGCCATGACTTCTATAGGTGGCCAAGTGGGGTGGACAACGATCTCTGATCAGCGGGTGAAACAAAACGTGCAGCAGGATGTTAAGGGGTTGGATTTTATTTTAAAATTAAAACCGGTAACTTATAATTACAGTATTGAACAATCCAATCAAATTCAAAAAGTAAATTCTTCCGATGATTGGTCTGGGAAATTCAATATTGAAAAAATGCGTTTTAGCGGTTTTTTAGCCCAAGAAGTTCAAAATTCGGCTCTAGAAGTGGGTTATGACTTTAGCGGGGTTGACCAGCCCCAAGATGCGAATGGATTATGGGGTTTGCGTTATGCTGAGTTTACGGTTCCCTTGGTTAAAGCTGTTCAAGAACTTCATGAAAAAAATGAATTGCTAATGCAACAAAACGATTTATTACAACAACAGATTCAGTTGTTAACTACTCGGCTACAAAAACTGGAACAGCAAGTAAAACCATAGCAAAGGGCCTCTTTAAAAACAATCCAAAGTTCGGTTGCTCTAGCTATTTAGCAGGTCTTTAAAAACGCTTTGGGGCGCTCGATGAATTAGTTTTCGTATTTGTTATTATTTCCTTTCACATCAGCCATTAACCCTGCCGGATCAATAACAATAGCTTTGATGGTATTCAGTGGTTTTTCAATACGAAACTGATAATTGGGATTTCCCCAAGCCCAATCGGGTAGCACAACACGCGATAATTCAGGGTCGGGGTTAGGTTTTTCATAATTCATCAAACGCAACGGAATATAGAAATTCTCTTTACTCCCATCGGTATAGGTTACTTGAAGATCGATTGGCATCGGCATACGGCCAATACGCTCTAAATTTATAATAGTTACACCCTCTTTTTCTTCTACACGCCCAAGACCATAGTCGATAGTGTTGGTGGTTTTTGTAAAATCGGTTAAATACCAATCCAATGTTGCTCCCGATACGCGTTCTGCAGTTCGTTTGATGTCATTCGGATTGGGGTGTTTGAATTTAAAATCGTCGTAGTATTTACGCAAGATTTTATCCATATTGCTTCGGCCTACGAGGTACTCAAATTGCGCTAAAAACACTTCACCTTTACTGTAGGAAGCAATGCTATAGCTGCGGTTTTCGTCATACCGATCGGCGTGGGTTGACAAGGGTTGTTCTTTGCCGCTATTCGCTAAATTGATATAGGCTTTGAATGCACCCGTGTAAGGATTGGCAACAGGTTGCGGGGATAATGCATTCATTGCTTTATCTTCAATATAAGACGTAAACCCTTCATCCATCCATGGATGTTTACTTTCATTACTAGCCAGAATGTGTTGGAACCAAGAGTGTCCCATTTCATGAGCGATAAGTCCGGTGAGTCCATCCAATTTTCCTTCGCCCAAAATAAGCGTACACATTGCATATTCCATACCGCCATCGCCTCCTTGAATTATCGAATATTGTTTGTAGGGATAAGGACCAACCCAGTGATTGAATAAATCCATGAGGGTTGCTACTTTGGGTTGAACCGCTTTCCAAACCAAACCTATTTCAGGTTTGTTTTTGTACAAGAAGTGTAAGGTTACCCCATTGGGTCCAGGGTAGGTATCATGAACATAGTTTGGATCGGCAGCCCAGGTAAAGTCGTGTACATTGGGTGCAATAAAGTGCCAAGTGAGCGTTTTTTGTTTTTTTGGAACAGCCACTTTTACGTTAGCGTCTTGGTAGTTGTAGCCGATTTCGTTACCGTTTTGCAAGTAACCGGTTCCGCCTACGATGTAGTTTTTGTCTAAAGTAATTTTTACATCAAAGCTACCCCAAACACCGTGAAATTCTCTAGCCAAATAAGGATCCGTATGCCATCCTTCAAAATCAAATTCGGCTAATTTGGGATACCATTGCGCCATGGAAAGGGCGATGCCTTCGCGATTATTGCGACCTGAACGACGAATTTGTGCCGGAACTTGCCCTTCAAAATTTAACGTTAGTACAGTTGATTTGCCAGGCAACAAGGGTACTGCCAACGGCACATCTAAAATGGTTTCTACTTCTTTTACAGTTAATAATGCACCATCTTGTCGCACATTGGTTACGTGCAGGAATCCAATTTCATCGGGCTGGAGTTTAGCAATTCGACTTTGTTTAATCTCTTTGTCGCCCTCTTTAATTTTTTCAACCATCCGACTATCTGGATCTTTAATTTGTTGAATGCGGTAATCCATTTCGCTTCCGGGCTGGAAGGCATTATTGTACAAATGATAATATACTTTATGCAAGGTATCAGAGGAATTGTTGGTGTAGGTCAATTCCTGTTTCCCTGAATAACGGTACGTTTTTACATCAATGGAGACGTCCATTTTGTAATCCGCTTTTTGTTGCCAATATCCGTTTTGTGCTTGAATGAATAAGGAACTTAGTGCAGCTCCGAAAAACAAAAAATGTTTCATAGTACTATTTTTGCAAGGTTTCCCTAATTTCTTTGGGTAAAAACAATGCCACAAATTATAAAAAAACTTGTGGCATAGATAATTTATTTTCAGCATTATCGGCAAAATGGACGATAAAACCACATTTAGAATTTACAAAATCTTATTTTTTGGCTGTACGCGACATTTGGTCGGCCATTAAAATTGCATTATAGGCATTTACAATTTTTCCAGAAACACAAGTGTTGCTGAACGGAATTTGTGTTTTTTCCTCCCCTACATTTACACTGCTGGGTAGCGCAACACCCGAATCCATTAAAATATGTTTTACTTGTGAGGCGGTTAATTGAGGGTAGTAAGAACGAATCAAAGCTGCTACACCTGCGGCATTAGGAGCCGCCATTGAAGTACCTTGTTCGTATTTGTATTTATTGTTTGGAATGGTGGCATAAATTTTCGCTCCTGGGGCAAAAATATCCACATTTTTTTGGCCATAGTTGGAGAAGTCAGCAACTATTTTTGATCCCGTATCGGTATCTAAGGCACCAATAGTAATCAAGTTATCTGCAATTTCTTTGCCGTTTACCTCATCGGTTGGAAAATTGGGCTCTACATCAATGTTTTTACTATCATTTCCAGCAGCATGTACGATTAATACGTCTTTACTTTCTGCATATTTAATAGCATCCCAAACCCACTCTTTGTGAGGTGAATAGTCTTTACCAAAACTACCATTGATCACTTTAGCACCGTTATCAACGGCATAACGAATGGCCAATGCAATGTCTTTGTCGTATTCGTCTCCGTTTGGTACGGCACGAATAGCCATAATTTCAATATTTTTAGCTACAACGCCATCACCACCTATTTCGTTTCCGCGCACTTGTGCGATGATGCCCGCCACGTGTGTACCATGCAAAGCGTCTTCTACATCGGGACCTTTAACATTGCCATTTCCGTAGTTTTTGTCATTAATGTCTTCTGGATTATCACCGATTACTTTACGCCCGTCAAATTCAATATTAAGGTTGTAATTTAGATGGTCGTTTACATACTCAACATAGGACTTAATTTCTTCTTGAAACGCATCCCCAGCTTGAGTTGCAATACTCATCATCATCATTTTACTTCGGTTAAGTCCAGCATCTGTAGTTGAGATGCCTTTCAAATCTTCCTTAGTGTAGGTTTCTTTTTTCAAATAGCTACGAATGTCTTGATCGGCTTTAGCGATCATATTTACTTGAGGCTTTTGTTGTTTTAATTCAAGGATTTTTTTATCCAATTCGGCTTTTGCTTTTTTGTATTCTTCAGAGCCGTCATCTCCTTTTTTTACAATTCGAGTTAATTCCAAATTCATGTCTGTAGCATCCCCTAAAAAGTTCCAACCATGAATATCATCTACAAATCCATTTTTATCGTCGTCAATATTGTTACCTGGAATTTCATTCGTATTGGTCCATATATGTCCTTTTAAATCCGGGTGATCAACATCTAAACCGGAGTCGACTACACCTACGATTATTTTTGTTCCCTTCCTTTTTTTTAATAACTCAGTATACGCTCGATCAACGCTCATTCCTGGAACCGTATCATTTACGATATCCAAATGACTCCATCGCATTAAGTCGTTTTCTTTGATCGGCTTGGCTTTAAGAATAGTTTTGTCGATTTTGATCGGCGCAAGATTTTTGAATTGCGCATACGATGGGCCATAACACGACAGAAGTGCGGTTACTAAAGCTAAAACACCCATTGGTTTTTTAAAATTCAAGTGCAACATATATAAAATTGTTTTAATGCCTTTAGTGGCAAATTTGGTTTAAAAATATTCGGTTTTTTAGAAATAGCCGAATCGATTAACATTAGATTAAGATATCTTCTAGGCGAAAAACTTCCTTCAAACGAATTCCTTTTTCGGTTTGTTCTACAGTGACAATAGGATTGTGCGCATCGTGTTCCAACCATAAATAGTAGTTGTTATCAGCAGCAGCATTAAGAAATTTTGTTTTTTCACTTAATGTTAAAAGAGGGCGGGTATCATATCCCATTACATACGGAATCGGAATATGTCCAGCAGTGGCCAACAAATCAGCACAAAACACAATCGTTTTCTCACCGAATTGAATATGGGGCAGCATTTGCTTTTCGGTATGACCATCCGCATAGAAAATGGAAAACCTCATTTCGTTTGAAAACCCAAAATCTCCCTCTGGACGTTCAATAAAGTGCAGTTGTCCGCTCTCTTGTATTGGGAGTATATTTTCATCCAAAAAAGAGGCTTTTTCTCGTGCATTGGGTTGCGTAGCCCATTGCCAATGGTTGCTATTGGTCCAAAATTTAGCATTTTTAAAAGCTACTTCAAAGCCTTCACTACTCGTTTTTCGGTTCACACAGCCACCGCAATGGTCAAAGTGCAAGTGAGTCATAAATACATCGGTCACTTCATCGCGATGAAATCCATGTTTTTTTAACGATTGGTCCAAAGAATGCTCACCCCAAAGCGAATAATAGCTGAAGAATTTTTCCGATTGTTTTGTGCCCATTCCGGTATCAATTAAGGTCAATCGGCTACCGTCTTCAATAAGCATACAACGCGCTGCAATATCGATACGATTATTGGCATCGGCCGGGTTTGTTTTATTCCAAATGGTTTTCGGAACGACTCCAAACATGGCTCCTCCATCGAGTTTAAAATTGCCAGCTTCTATTGGGTAAATTTTCATATACTGTATTCGTGTTTTTTACATTAAAAAACCAACAAAAAGTGGGCCGATTTTTCTCTTTTTTAGAACGGATTAAAAAAATAAAGGCGCAATTTAAGAAAACGAACCTTTGTGCCCTTTAAAAATCGATAAAAACTATGAAGTTATCAATCCAAAAAATGAAGATAAACCTTGAAAAAATACTTTTATGGCGTATCTTTGCCTTTAATTTAGACAAAATCAAAATAAGCTATGATTAAAGTGTCCGAATCAGCTAGTAAAAAAATAGTCGAAATGATGAAAGACGATGGTTTTGATGCCGCACAAGACTACGTTCGAGTAGGGGTAAAAAGCGGTGGATGTTCCGGTTTGTCGTATGAATTAAAATTTGACAAATCTATCGGAGAAAACGATAAAGTTTTTGAAGACAACAATGTACGTATCGCTGTAGAGAAAAAGTCATTTTTGTATTTGGCCGGTACGGTTTTAGAATATTCGGGAGGATTAAATGGAAAAGGATTTGTTTTTAACAATCCAAATGCTACTCGAACTTGTGGATGTGGAGAGAGTTTTTCGCTCTAAGAAAAAAAAGGAATTGAGAACGTATTCCTGCAATCTTTAAAATATAACAATGGCAAAATATACCGAAGACGATTTAAAGATCGAACTCGAGAACAAAGAATACGAATACGGTTTTTACACCGATATTGAAAGTGAGACATTTCCAGCGGGTCTAAATGAAGACATTGTTCGAGCCATTTCAAATAAAAAGGGCGAGCCTGAATGGATGACGGAATGGCGTTTGGAAGCGTTTCGCGCATGGAGCGCAATGATCGAACCTGAATGGGCAAATGTGCATTACGAAAAACCCGATTTCCAGGCCATTTCGTATTATTCTGCACCTAAAAAGAAAGACAAATACGCCTCGTTAGATGAGGTTGATCCAGAATTGTTGGACACCTTTAAAAAGCTAGGTATTTCTCTGGATGAGCAAAAAAAGCTGGCTGGAGTAGCGGTAGATATCGTAATGGACTCGGTATCGGTAGCCACCACTTTCAAAAAAACCTTGGCCGAAAAAGGAATTATTTTTTGTTCGATTTCTGAAGCTATTCAAGAACACCCCGAATTGGTGAAAAAGTATATTGGTTCGGTTGTTCCCCAAAAAGACAATTTTTATGCTGCATTAAACTCGGCCGTATTTTCTGACGGTAGTTTTTGTTATATTCCAAAAGGGGTCCGTTGCCCAATGGAATTATCGACATATTTCCGAATTAATCAAGGGGGGACAGGTCAGTTTGAGCGTACCTTAGTAATTGCAGACGAGGGCAGCTATGTTTCCTATTTAGAAGGATGTACGGCGCCAAGCCGCGATGAGAATCAACTGCATGCCGCGGTTGTAGAATTGATTGCGTTGGACAATGCTGAAATTAAGTATTCAACGGTACAAAATTGGTATCCTGGAAACAAAGAAGGAAAAGGTGGCGTATTTAATTTTGTAACCAAACGTGGGTTGTGTGAGGCAAATGCTAAAATTTCTTGGACCCAAGTTGAAACCGGTTCTGCTGTAACATGGAAATATCCGAGCTGTGTATTAAAAGGGGATAATTCAATTGGTGAATTCTACTCAATTGCAGTAACTAATAATTTTCAACAAGCTGATACGGGAACCAAGATGATTCATTTAGGTAAAAATACCCGGTCAACGATTATTTCCAAGGGAATTTCTGCAGGAAAGTCGCAAAACAGTTACCGTGGTCTGGTTCAAATAGGTTCACGTGCTGAAAATGCCCGTAATTTTTCCCAATGTGATTCGCTTTTGATGGGTAATCATTGTGGAGCACATACTTTCCCGTATATCGAAAGTAAAAATGCTACGGCAAAAATTGAACACGAGGCTACAACTTCTAAAATCGGAGAAGATCAAGTCTTTTATTGCAATCAACGCGGAATCCCAACCGAAAAAGCTATTGCATTAATCGTGAATGGTTTTAGCAAGGAAGTTTTGAATAAGTTACCCATGGAATTTGCGGTGGAAGCTCAAAAATTATTGGAAATTTCGTTAGAGGGGAGCGTTGGGTAATTCGAGATTCGAGATTTGATATTTGAAATTATGGCTACGTTTACAAAATTTGAAGATTTAAAAATTTGGCAAGAAGCTCGAGTTTATGCTGATAAAATATTTACTCTTTCAAATGCGGAGAAGTTTAAAAATGATTTCAAATTAATAAATCAAATCCACGATTCCTCGGGTTCAATAATGGATAATATCGCTGAAGGCTTTGAAAGAGAAGGAAACAAAGAATTTGTTCATTTTTTAACTATTTCAAAAGGTTCTTGTGGAGAATCCCGTTCACAACTGTATAGAGCTTTTGATAGAAAATATATATCAGAGGTTGAATTAAATGAGTTAGTCGGAGATAGCCTAGAACTCAGTAAATCACTTTCAGGATTTATGAATTATTTAAAAAAATCAGAATACAAAGGAAATAAGTTTAATAAATAAGGTTTGTTTTGGAGCAGTTTCAAATCTCAAATCTCAAATCTCAAATTTCAAATAAAAAATGTTAATCATTAGAAATTTACACGCTTCGGTAGAAGATAAAGACATTTTAAAAGGTGTTAACCTAGAAATCAAGGCCGGTGAAGTACACGCAATTATGGGTCCGAATGGCGCCGGAAAAAGCACCCTTTCATCAATTATTGCTGGAAATGAAAACTATGAAGTTTCTCAAGGAGAAATCCTATTAGACGGTGAAGATATTTCAGATATGGCTCCCGAAGAGCGTGCACACAAAGGGGTGTTTTTATCGTTTCAGTATCCGGTTGAAATTCCAGGTGTTTCAGTAACAAACTTCATTAAAACTGCGATCAACGAAAAACGGAAAGCCAATGGTGAAGAAGAAATGCCTGCCAACGAAATGTTGAAAAAAATCCGGGAAAAGTCAGAATTGCTTGAAATGGACCGTAAATTTTTATCCCGTTCGTTAAATGAAGGGTTTTCGGGAGGAGAAAAGAAACGCAACGAGATTTTCCAGATGGCAATGTTAGAACCTAAAATTGCAATTTTAGATGAAACGGATTCTGGATTGGACATTGATGCATTACGCATTGTTGCAAATGGAGTGAATAAGTTGAAAAACGAAAATAATGCCGTATTAGTGATTACGCATTACCAACGTTTGCTCGATTACATTATCCCTGATTTTGTACATGTTTTAATGGATGGGAAAATTGTAAAATCGGGGGGGAAAGAATTGGCAATAGAACTCGAAGAAAAAGGATACGATTGGATTAAGAACGATATAGTCGAAAGTCAAAAGTCATAAAGTCAAAAGATGTGGGAAGTTTCGTTCTTTTGAGGAAATTATTTCTTGGCAAAAGTTTTTAATAAAACGATTTATCAAATTACGGAAAGTCCAAAATTTAAAAAAGACATCGATTTTACTAGACAAATTAGACGAGCTTCACTATCTATATAGTCCAATATTGCAGAGGGTTTCGAAAGAAATACAGATAAAGAATTTATTTATTTTCTTTATGTAGCAAAAGCATCAGAAGGAGAAGTTAGATCTCAGATTTATTTAGCTCTCGATTTGGAATATATTACATGTCAAGAGTTTGAAGACTTGTTAGAGGCTATAACTGAAGTATCAAAATTATTAAGTGGATTTATAAAATATTTAAGTCCTAAGGAATAAAGTCTTTCGACTTTCGACTTTCGACTCTAAGACTAAAAAATATGGAATTAAAAGAGAAACTAATTTCTTCTTTCATGGCCTTTGAAGAGCAAATCGATGTAAATTCTGGTTTATATGATGTGCGAACAGCGGCGATTAAAAATTTTGAAAACAAAGGGTTTCCTTCTAAAAAAGAGGAGGCGTGGAAATATACTTCATTGAATGCCGTATTGAAACATGATTTTACCGTGTTTCCAAAACATGAATCGGCAATAGAATTTAAGGATGTGAAGAAGTATTTCTTGCACGAAATCGATACGTATAAAGTTATTTTCATCGATGGAAAGTACAGTTCGTTTTTGTCGCAAACTACCCACGAGGGTTTAGATGTCTGCCTAATGTCATCGGCATTTACGAAACCCAAATACAAGATGGTTATGGATAATTATTATAACCAGATTGCCAATAAAGACGAAACCTTAACTTCTTTGAACACTGCATTTGCTTCGGAAGGAGCGTATATCAATATTCCGAAAAGTAAAGTGGTCGACAAACCCATTGAGATTATTTATTTTTCAACGGGACAAGAAAGTGCATTAATGGTTCAGCCCCGAAATTTAATTGTGGTAGGCGAAAACGCACACGTACAGATCATTGAACGTCATCAAAGTCTGAATGAAAACGCGGTATTAACCAATGCGGTAACCGAAGTTTTTGCGCTAAAACGCGCAATTGTAGATTACTACAAAATTCAAAACGATTTGTCCAGCGCCAATTTAATTGATAATACCTACATAGCCCAAAAACAAGAAAGTCGCGTTTCAGTACATACGTTTTCGTTTGGGGGTAATGTGACGCGAAACAACTTAAATTTTTATCATCAAGGGGAACGTATTGATTCTACTTTAAAAGGAATTACAATAATTGGCGACAAGCAACATGTTGATCATTATACGTTGGTAAATCATGCACAACCCAATTGTGAGAGCCATCAAAACTACAAGTGTATTGTTAACGATAATGCTACAGGAGTGTTTAACGGGAAGATTTATGTTGAAAAAGAAGCCCAAAAAACCGATGCGTTTCAACAAAGCAACACCATTTTATTGAGTGATAAAGCCGTTATTAATGCAAAACCCCAATTGGAAATTTTTGCAGACGATGTAAAATGCTCACACGGATGTACAATTGGTCAATTGGATGAAAGTGCGATGTTTTATATGCAACAACGCGGTATTCCTAAGAAAGAAGCCAAAGCGTTGTTGATGTATGCCTTTTCCAATGAAGTTATTGAAAGCATTCAAATCCACGAATTAAAGCAACGCATCACCAAAATTATTGCTATGAAGTTGGGGGTAAATTTGGGATTTGATTTGTAAAGCGGATCTATTACTGGATACCGAAGGTTTTTTATAAGCCTGCGTTTATTTTTGGATACTCTTTACGATTCCACTTAGCAATCCATTAAAATCAAAACCTGGATCTTCTTTTAACCCCATCCGGACGATTACTAAATCATGCTCTGGAAAAATGGCGACCATCTGACCCTGAAAGCCACTGCAGTAGAACATACTGCGGGGAACATCGGGGAATTTTCCGCCGGAGTTCAACCAAAATTGTGCCCCATACCTTCCTTCTGAAGTTGGCGTGGGTGTTGCCACATATTTTGCCCATTCTTCTGAAAATAAACGTTCACCATTCCAAAGGCCTTTATGCAAATACAATAAACCAAATTTGGCCCAATCGCGAGGGGTAGCCCAGCCGTAGGAGGAGCCCACAAAGTTGCCCGCCATATCGGTTTCTACAAGCGCAGAATGCATGCCAATTTTATCCAACAAACTGGTGTACCAAAAGTCGAGATAATCTTGGTGTGAAGCGAACTGTTGGCGTAAAATACCGCTTAGTAAATTGGTTGTTCCAGAAGAATAATTCCATGAGGAATTGGGTTTCCCGACTAAGGGTTTGTCGCGTTGAACGGTTGCCATATCCCTTGCTTGAAACAACATTTGTGTAGCATCGCAAATTTTGTCGTACTGTTCCTCCCATTCCAAACCGGAGTTCATTTGCAAGAGATTGTGTAGTGTGATTTTTTTACGGTCGTCGTTTTGCCAAGCGGCGATGGGAGCGGGTTTTCGAATGTCAATTTTTCCTTGGTATTGGAGAATTCCGAAATACGTTCCTGTTAAACTTTTAGTCATCGACCAGCCCAGTAAACGGGAATCTTTTGTAAATCCGTCGACATATTGCTCGTAGATGAGGTGGTCTTTGTACAGTACAACTACGGCACGTGTGCGGTTGCGCTTTTCACCTTTTGAATCAAAAGCTTGGGCTACGGTTTTCTTCAAAAGCCCATAATTAATATTCCCAAATGTGCTGTCTTTAGGAGCGCCGGCACCAAAAGGATACGGGATAGAAGTGTTGGGTTTAAGTGTACGTCGAGGGATTAAATACGGCTTTGAAACATCAAATGATTCATCGATTAAGGTGGCCCCAAGTCCGGGTCGATAAATCGCTTTGCGTTCTTTAATGCCATAGACGCTTGAAATTGCGAATTGCTCGTTAAGGTTAACAGAATTACGGGCTAAATCTACTAAGGGAATATCATTATCTCCCGATTCAATAATGGCTAAAGAGCGGTTGTCCAAAAACGTTCCCGACGCGACACTTTTAGCAGAAAACCCCGAGATTAAATCCAATTTTGGGTAGGCAAAAATGTAAAAAATAAGTCCCAAAAGGGCTAAACAAAAGACAGTAATTTTCAGGATTTTTTTCATGAAAATGAAATAGAATTTGAAATTCGAAAATACATAAAATTTAGATTGAAAACAGTGCTAAAATCTACAAGTGATAAGGAAAAGTTAATTGGTTAAAACACCCCCGCAACGGGGAAAGTTTTACTATCTTTGTTGTTGAAAAATTCTAAATAACAATGTTGGACCTTCAAAAAATTCGAGCGGATTTCCCCATTTTAAACCAAAAGGTAAATGGTCAACCGTTGGTCTATTTCGATAATGGGGCAACTTCTCAAAAACCCCAAGTAGTACTCGACGCGATTACCCAATATTATTCTGAAATCAATGCAAATATTCATAGAGGTGTGCATACGTTAAGTCAGTTGGCTACCGATGCTTATGAAGCTTCGCGTGAGAAAATTCAACGCCATTTGAATGCCAAACACCCACATGAAATTATTTTTACAGCAGGAACTACACACGGAATAAATGCGGTTGCCAATGGATTTGCAGCACTCTTGAAATCGGGCGATGAGATTTTAGTTTCTGCAATGGAGCATCATAGTAATATTGTGCCATGGCAAATGTTGTGCGAACGCACGGGAGCCTTTTTGAAAGTGATCCCAATGAATGAGAAAGGGGAACTGATCCTTTCAGAATATGAAGCGATGTTGTCAGCGAAAACAAAGATCGTTACGGTTAATCATATTTCCAACGCGTTGGGAACGATAAACCCTGTCGAGTATATCATTCAAAAAGCGCATGCGGTTGGCGCTGCCGTTTTAATAGATGGCGCACAAGCGACACCACACTTAAAACCAGATGTACTAGCCTTGGATTGTGATTTTTATGTGTTTTCTGGACATAAAGTATGCGGTCCAACCGGAATTGGAATTTTATACGGAAAAGAAGAATGGTTGCATCGGTTACCTCCCTATCAAGGTGGCGGCGAAATGATAGCTTCGGTACGATTTGAGAAAACAACCTATGCCGATTTACCGCATAAATTTGAAGCAGGTACACCTAATATTGCAGGGGGAATTGTGTTAGGAACTGCGATCGATTATTTAAATGAAATTGGATTTGAAGCAATTGCGGCCTATGAACAGGAATTATTGGAATATGCTACACAAAAACTCGAACAAATCGAAGGACTACGCATTATTGGAACGGCAGCAAATAAAACTTCTGTGATTTCATTTAATGTAGGAAATATTCACCCGTATGACATTGGCACGATTATCGATAAATTGGGAATAGCGGTGCGAACGGGTCATCATTGTGCCCAACCAGTGATGGATTTCTACGGAATTCCAGGTACAGTTCGCGCAAGTTTTGCCTTTTACAATACCAAGGAAGAAATTGATATTTTTGTAGAGGCACTTCAAAAAGCCATAATGATGTTATCTTAAAAACGCTAACGTATGAAAACAATTGCAATGCTGCTTTTCACCCTAATTATGGGAAAAGGATGTTCTGGGAACAGTGCCGATTTGGCCTTGGCGAAAATAACGTACACGGCTCAATCGCGCGGGGTGAATAAAGTGATTATCATCCAAAACAAAAATATAACCGTAGAGTCTGGCCGTGGAAAAGAAGCTACAATTGCCACCGCTACGATTTCAGAAGGCAATTGGAGTGAATTGGCGCGCAAGTTTGAAAAAATGGATTTGGAGAAAATAGAAACCTATACGGATCCTTCGCAAGAGCGTTTTTATGATGGTGCGGCAATTGCCAATTTGACGGTAGAGTACAACGGAAAAACATACCGTTCTAAAGATTTTGACCATGGGAATCCGCCCAATGAATTGAAAGCAATAGTCGATCATATTTTCTCCTTAATCTCAGAACAATAAAAACATGACCATACACGATATTCAAGAAGCGATTGTCGATGAGTTTTCTATGTTTGACGACTGGATGCAACGGTATGAATATATCATCGAACTTGGAAAGTCCCTTCCAATGATTGAGGATCAATTTAAAACCGACGACAATATTATCAAAGGTTGCCAGTCGAAAGTATGGGTACATGCCGATGAAAATGATGGGAAATTGTGGTTTACGGCTGACAGTGACGCAATATTAACAAAAGGAATTATTGCCCTATTGATTCGCACTTTTTCAGGACAAGAACCTAAAGCCATTTTAGAAGCTGATGCTGATTTTATTGATGAAATCGGATTAAAAGAACATTTATCGCCTACCCGTGCTAACGGTTTGGTATCGATGATCAAACAAATCAAGATGTACGCGTTAGCCTTTGAAGCCAAAAATAAATAATCAAAAAACACATTCATGGAAGAATTTAACGATACAATCAATTTAGGAGAAAATGTAGTCAAAGTGCTCAAAGGCATTTATGATCCTGAAATTCCGGTAGACATTTATGAATTGGGTTTGATTTATGATGTAATGATTAATGAAGATCACGAAGTGAAAGTATTGATGACTTTAACTTCACCCAATTGTCCCGTAGCCGAGACATTACCGGCTGAGGTTGAAGAAAAAATCAAGAAAATTGAGCACGTCAAGTCGTGTGAAGTAGAAATCACTTTTGATCCACCTTGGAGCAAAGACTTGATGAGCGAAGAAGCAAAGTTAGAATTAGGCATGTTATAATCGCGTCATGGACGAAATTGTAAATCGGGTCGCACAATCGGAATTACTTGTTTTTGATTTAGAGGATTACTATCCCAAGCAAATCAAAAACAGTATTGACATTGCACAATGGCTGGAATCGGGATTTTTATTAAAAGAAAAGGATTTTAGAGCCGCATTGAAAAATTACGACTGGAGCCAATATTCGGGTCAGTTGGTTGCGGTATTCTGTAGCACGGATGCTATTCTTCCTGCGTGGGCTTCGATCTTAGTTACGACCTATCTTTCTCAAACCGCCGATTGGGTTGTTTTAGGAAATCCCAATACCATAGATTCCCAATATTACCAAAAAGTTTTGGCAACTTTAGATTTCACTCCCTACCAAGATAAACCCGTAATTTTAAAAGGGTGTGCACACCAACCTGTTCCCGAAAGTGCCTATATCACCGCTATTCAAGAATTGCAAAAACACGCTAAAAGTGTGATGTATGGAGAAGCCTGTTCGGCAGTACCATTGTTTAAAAAAGGGAAATAAATACAAACTAACATTCTTGACCGGTTCATTTGAACAAATAGGAAGTATTTTTACTTTTGCACTCGAAAAATCAACCCCTATCAGTTATGAAAAAGCTGGTTTATTTTGTTCTATTCATTTGCGTTGGACAAACATCTTTGGCACAATTAAGTGAAAAGGAACTTTTAAAGAAAACAGACGAGGTTATTAAAAACATCAATCAAGAAAGGCCTAATGGTTGGACCAAAAAAGGTGTCGCAACGTTTTTGGCAAATCAAGCTATTTTTAACAATTGGTTAGCCGGTGGACAAACTAGTTTTTCGGGTAATATTACATTGAATTACGACATCAATTATAAGAGCGATACTTGGAATTGGGACAACAAATTTATCGGGGGTTATGGGCTAACTAAGATTAAAAAACAACGCATGCAAAAAACAGACGACCGCATGCAGTTGAATTCCTTGCTGGGCAAAAAGTTTACAGAAGTGTGGTATTATTCTTTTTTCTTTAATTTTAATTCGCAGTTTGATTCGGGCTTTGAAAAGGGGGTTAAAACATCGCATTTATTTTCTCCCGTTTATATTCAGTTTGGCCCAGGAATTTTGTGGAAACGGAATGATAATTTTAAGATAAATGTGGCGCCAGCCACTTCAAAAGTGGTTTTGGTGCATCGTCATTTTACTGAAAACGGCCCGTCTTTTGGAGTAAAACAAGGCAATACTATGCGGTATGAGTTTGGTGCCGCGGTAAACGGATACTATAAATGTAATTTGATGGAGAATGTGGTCATGGAGAATATCATGAACCTGTATTCTAATTATCATGAAGACCCACAAAATATTGATATCGATTATACGTTAAATATCAATATGAAGGTGAATAAATACCTTTCGACCAATTTTGCATTTCAAACGATTTATGATGACAATGCTTTTGCTGGATTTCAAACCCGTCAGAATATTGGAATTGGAGTGAATTATACGTTTTAATTTATAGATACTTTATTCCTTCACCATGCGTGAGGGGTAGAAGTGAAAAGCCTGGCGGCGACAAAGGAGACGGCAGCTTGTAACGGATGACCCGACCCCGATAGTAAAACGGTGGCCTTTGCCCCGTTGCAACCTATCTTGGGGCACGCCCAAATCAATTATTTATAGATTGAAACTTTAATAAGTTCCTAAAGGAGCCTTTTTTTGTTATTCTTTTTCGACAGCGTCTTTATAATCGGGGTATAAGAAATTATTATAGGGAAAGCGTGTGATATGGATTTTTCGAATGGCCTCGTAGACTTTTTCTCGAAACTCTTCAAAATTGGCTTTTTCGGTTGCCGAAATAAAAACGGTATTGTCTTCGCCCAAATGACTCATCCAAGTATTTTTCCAATCGTCTAGGGTATAGTGTTTGCTTGTGCGTTCGGTTATAAGATCATCATCGGCAATGATTTCATGTTTGTAGGCATCGATTTTATTAAAAATCATTAGGGTTGGCTTGTCATTGCTTTTAATGTCCAGCAAAATTTGATTCACCGAATCGATATGGTCTTCAAAATCGGGATGGGAAATATCGACTACATGAAGTAATAAATCGGCTTCGCGCACTTCATCTAATGTGCTTTTAAACGATTCAATCAATTGTGTAGGTAGTTTTCTAATAAAACCTACGGTGTCAGATAGCAAGAAAGGTAAGTTTTTAATCACAACTTTTCGCACAGTAGTATCTAATGTTGCAAAGAGCTTGTTTTCTACAAATACTTCACTTTTCCCTACCGCATTCATCAGTGTAGATTTTCCCACATTGGTATAACCCACCAAGGCAACACGCACCATTGCGCCGCGATTACTTCGTTGAATAGCCATTTGTTTGTCGATCGTTCGAATTTTTTCTTTGAGTAAAGCGATGCGATTGCGCACGATTCGACGGTCGGTTTCAATTTCGGTTTCTCCAGGTCCTCGCAATCCGATTCCCCCTTTTTGACGTTCCAAGTGTGTCCACATTCCGGATAAACGCGGTAATAAATATTGACATTGTGCCAATTCAACTTGGGTTCGAGCATAGGAAGTTTCGGCCCGTTGGGCAAAAATATCTAGAATTAAATTGGTCCGGTCTAAAACTTTACAATCTAATATTTTTGAAATATTTTTTTGTTGCGAGGGAGATAATTCATCGTCAAAAATCACAGTTGAAATAGTGTTTTCTTTTACATATTGATGAATTTCGTCTATTTTACCCGTTCCTAAAAAAGTTTTTGGATTTGGCCGTTCTAATTTTTGCCAAAACCGTCTAATCACTTCGCCACCAGCAGTATACGTTAGAAATTCCAATTCATCCAAATACTCTTTGAGTTTGTCTTCATTTTGGGACTGCGTAACAATTCCGACGATTATGGTTTTTTCAAAATTTACCTTTTCCTTTTCGAGCATAGTATCATTTTCTTGATGCAAAAATACATATAAATACGTGCATTTTTCTTCAAATCAACATTTCTAAATGATTTCTTAATTCTAAAAATTAAGAAATTCGGCTGTATTTCAGTTTTTTTTTTAAATTTGGAGATTAAAATCAAACAAATACTATACTTTAATTAACTTAATCTCCATTGTAAATGAAGAAAATTACTTTCGTTCTTGCTTTACTGTTCACCTTTTTGGGCTTTGCCCAATTCCCCACTCCTGGGATTGAAGGCTTTGAGAATACGACCAATCCGGACGTTGCTACCAATCCTTCTCCATGGACTTTAGGGACTGGGGCCACAGGTAACCAGTGGGCAGTTTTTGACAATGGTGTAGGAACCGCCCGTCGATGGACTATAACTACATCTGCTGCCAATGTTTATGCCGGGACTAATTCGGCTTTCATGAATAATGAAAATATTGGTCAAGGGAATACTTCAGAGGACTATTTAGCTACGCCTAGAATTTTGGTTCCTGCCAATGGTGAATTACACTTTTGGACGCGATCTACTTTAACAGGTCCTCAGGGTACAGAATATGCGGTTTTAGTAAATCCTACAGGTACTGCAGGTACTCAAACCACTATTTCGAGCTATACGGTAACTGCTGCAACCTATACTGAGGCAACCTTGTCTACGGTGTTTAATACATATGAAGAGAAGGTGGTTGATTTGTCAGCTTATGCAGGGCAACAAATTTACATTGCTTTTAGAATGCGTTTTACCCAGCCTACTACGGCTTTGGGTGGAGACCGTTGGTTAATTGATTCGGTGAGTTTAGTAGAGCGTTGTTTGGTTCCAACCAACTTAAGTGCTACGGGTATCACACAGACCTCCGCAGTTTTAGGATGGAACGGTTCGGCTCCTCAGTATGAAGTAGAAGTAGTTCCGGCTGTGGGTGTTCCAACAGGGACGGGTGTTTTAGTCAATACCAACTCATATACTGCAACAGGTCTGACACCTTCTACGCCTTATGTTTATTATGTTCGTGCCCGATGTGCACAAAGTAATAGTGCTTGGGTGGGGCCGTTTAACTTCACCACAGCAACACCAGGTTTAACCTGTAACTCGGCAATCACTGTACCGGGATTACCCTACAGTACAAACGATAACACAAGTGGCTATGCCGATACCAACGACACCAATCAAGGGGGATCGTGTGGATCGACTACCAACTATATGATTGGTAATGAAGTGTACTATGCTTATACACCTACCACCACAGGAGCAATCAGTATTTCAATGACTCCCGGCGCAGCCAACTCAGGTATTTTCGTATACCAAGGATGTGCCAATGTTGGCGTAAACTGTTTAGCGGGAGTTGCCAATACTGGCAATGGTATTCGTAATATTCCTAGTTTGAACGTCACTGCGGGGCAAACCTATATTATTGTATTGTCTTCGGCGGCTGGAACACAAAGTTATTCCTACAACTTAATTATTCAACAATTAAATTGTGCCCAACCGGATGCTTTAAACGCTACGGGGATCACATTAAATGGTGCGACTTTATCTTGGGGGAATCCCGGAGGAGCAACTTCTTGGGAATATGTAGTACAACTTTCAGG
>Ga0315905_10000901_pt1 | contig 32445 bp, 35 predicted proteins | sample LakEriMetagenome_5_FD_203522 | JGI IMG/M metagenome (GOLD analysis project Ga0315905, IMG submission 203522) | Freshwater fungal communities from buoy surface, Lake Erie, Ohio, United States - Buoy 4 MA121 | ecosystem: Environmental > Aquatic > Freshwater > Lake | place: USA: Lake Erie, Ohio... | reverse complement strand
GACTCCAATTCGCCCTCAAATATCGAGCCATGAGCGATGTTTGGGACAATTGCCCAACAGCCAATTGGCTTTTGTGGATAACTTACAAAACCGGAAGACCAGACGACCGAACGCTAAGGCTGTTCGCGGTCTGGTGTGCTCGAAACACGCCCTTCGATGGCGGAAAAACGGGGGACTTAATAACTAACCCACAATCATTTGTCGCGCTTGACGTGGCTGAGCGATTTGCAAATGGCCAAGCGAGCCAAAAACAATTGGCTGCTGCGCGGGCTGCTGCGCGGGATGCTGTGTGGGATGCTGCGGGGTATGCCGCGCGGGCTGCTGCGTGGTACTCTGCGTGGGATGCTGCTGCCAATGCTGCGTGGTATTCTGCGTGGGACGATGCTGCGGATAAGGCTCAGGCTACCCAATTTCGCGCTATGGTCAAAAACCCTTTCACCAAGCAAACCACTTGACACTGATCCTATGGTATAATCCACTCGCTAGGTAGCTGAACTAGAGCTTAAGGACAATTTCCATTTTCCGTTTTCTAAAAACCGGAAATTCATGAGGATGCCCCTTGGTGCTAGTTCCACCTTGGGGCTTTTTGTTGCCCAGAAAGCAAGACGCACCGTTCTGGGGGCGTATAAGCCAAATTGCTCCAGACGCCTGAAGCGGCGACACACTCAGCTTTGCTAGGACAGCGCGAAAATCCGTTCCCCAACTTTGAAGATTCGAGGGAGGGCGGTATGGAACTCCCTCTGGAGGATCATTTGGCAGCTAAGCGCATACCGAAACCCTGATTCTTTTGGGGTAATGCAAACGGGACTACCAGACATTGGCCTAACGGCCTATGGAATCTTCTCTGTTGGATATTTGGCAGCTTACTTCTAGCCGCGACTCATGTAGCGGCGTCAACCTTGTCTAAAAATAACAATGAATCAAATAAACATATCAGAAACAATGACCTCGGTCCGAAACCTTATGGCTAAGTATTACCAAAGGTTTGCCGACAATCCTATACCTCAAGGCGAAAGCCGTGAATACAAATTCAGACCACCGATAGATGCAGAAAAAGCATTGGCTGTGATGCAGGACTGGCGGGAAGGCATGAACCGCAGGGATTTATGTAAGATACACAGCCTAAGCCTGCCCTCCGTTGATCGACTGGTGAAAGCTAATAAAAACAACCACAACCTCACGTTAGAAAATGTTAGTTACAAAAAGAAAAAATGAACAAAGAATCCATCTTCATAGGGGCGTGCCTCGCTTGCCCCGAACTAATAGACGACGGCATAGCACAGGGACTCAGCAACGCGGCGTTCAGCCAAGCTCACCGCACCCTCTGGCAGACCCTTGTGGGGCTGCGCTCTAAGGCCCAACTCACCGACTGTAACTCAGTTTACCTAGCTTTGGGCGATAAGTGCCCTGTGGATGAGCTATTTGCGGCGGAAAAAGCCTGCCAAAGCTCCGTCACGGGACGCAAAGCCCTTAAAAGTCTGATATGGGAGGGTCAGGTAGCCGCCCTTAAACCAGCCCTTCAGGATGCCATTGCGTGCATTTCTAGGGGCGGCAAGCCCGAAGAGGTGTCAACACTCGTGGAGGGGCTCCAAAACCACTTAAAACCCACAGAATCGGAGGCTCCGAGCCTCACCCAACTGATCACTGAGGTTAAAATTTGGGCCGAACAGGAAATTGCGGGCACCAGAGACAACCGCGACCTTGTAACCACCGGCCTACCCAGCTTCGATAACCTCTCCAGCCCGATGGAAGCGCATGAATATGTGGTTGTCGGAGCGCGGACTTCGATAGGTAAGTCCTCGTTCATGTCTCAGATTGCTTCGCACAACCTCAACCGGGGGCTAAGAGTGGCCTACTTCACCCTTGAAACCTCAGCCGGGGCTGTCGTTAAACAAATCGCAGGACAGCGGGCCAAGATTAACTTGCGCCAAATCAATCAGGAGATGACCGACCGGCAGCAGGAATACTTCAAAGCTTTGAAGCGATTGGGGGAGCAACACCTGAGAGTGTTCGATAAGGATATGACTGTTGGCCAAATTGAATCGCGTTGCCGCCTACTCGCGGCCTCTTGGAAACCCCAGCTAGTCGTCATTGACTACCTTGGACTCATCAGGGGCACAGATGGCTCAGCATACGAACGGATGGGTCAGTTGTCGAAGGCTATGATACCGCTCCGCAAAACCCTTGGATGCGTGCTCATGGTCGCCGCCCAACTCAACCGTAGCAACGAAAGAGAAGATCGAGCCCCAACTCGCTCCGACTTCCGTGATGCAGGGTCCATTGAGGAAGACGCGCATCGAGTTATTGCACTCCACCGGCCAAGCAAGAGCCACTCAGGTAGCCTGCAAGAATTGGGTCAATCAACCTACGACTATGAGCTGCTGCAATTGAAACTACGCGACGGTCCATTGGCTTACAGCCGCATCAAGTATTTTGCGCCTCACACTTGGTTTTATGAAGAAACAAATTGATCTTTTCGGCGACGAAATAAGCATAGAAAAGGCGACGGAAAAGCCACTTGCGAAAGTTGAAGAAAAAAAGCCAGAAATAATTCGACATGAGTCGATCAATCGTCCTTTCTCAGTGCTCAGGGTGGATAAAAATACAACGTGGATATTCCACGAAACATAAACAAAATGCAAATCGACCTAAACAATACAAGACTGCTAGGAATCGGCGAGACCGTGCTCCCCACGGACTTCTGCTTTATTGATGGAGACTTTATGATTGTGGATTGCCCTGAAGTGGGCCACATCATTGACGGGGATGAAATGTATGACTATCGGCGCGGCCTCCAAGGTTGCCCCTACGAAGCAATGTGCGCCGAACTCGGCCTCATAAGCCAGCAACAGAAGAACTCTTTTCGCAGGATTTGCGAAGAACTCAAGAACCTAAAAAACAATGAATAATACACTACAAGACCTCGTAAACACACAGCCGGGAAGTTACTTCTCTGGCTCGTTCCAAGCCAGCGTGAGCGAATGTAAGTCCATTAACACGAAAACGGGCAAGACTTTTTATAAAGCCACTCTTACCGAGGGCGGCGTGGAAGTCTCTGCCACTTCGTTCTCCCGTGACTTGGCCCCGTTTGAAGGCAAGGTGATGAAGTTTACAGGTATGGGCATCAAGCGCGGGGATGACTTCCAAGGGAAACCTCAAGTGACCGTGGGCGATAAGTCAATCATAAGTCAAGTGGGTGTGGTAACCCAATGGACTGCGCCAGTCCCAACTCAACCCGCCCCATCAGTCACGGGAATGCCCACACCATACACCCAAAGCAGCCGCATTGAGGGAGTCACCGTGGGTATGGCGATTAACAAGGCGGTGGACATTTGCACTAAGACCGGGGATGTAAGCGAAGATAGTATCTGGCAACGCGCCTCTATGCTCATCCGCATTGCCCAGAAGCTCCAAGCTGGCAACCTCGCCCCAGAACCCAACAACGAACCCTCCGAAGAAGAGCCTTATTAATTTGTCGCCGGTATCGACGTAAACCAGAACCCTCCGAGCCCGACCGTGGGCGTGCGAAAATACGCGGTCATTTATAAAAAATGAACAACACTGACTATTTAATGGTCCACTCTCTAGGCAGACTCTTAGGAGCCTGTGAGTTTGCGGGTCTTTACAAAAAGGAAATGGGAGTCGATGTGCTCCACGAGCAACTGCAAAAACTTGCGGCTCTCAGCAAAGAAATCTCAGCGGAACTAAATAAAAACAAAACACCATGAGCGAACATTATTACACACTCGACGGTAAAGCCTGCCACACGCAGGCCACAAAGAAAGGGGCCAAGAACCCCACCCGTCCCACCACCTTAAGGGACGCACGGGAGCAGAAGCTCTTGCCCTCAGTTACATCCTACACGAAGATGTTGGCAAGCCCCGGCCTAGAACGCTGGAAGATGAGCAAGGTAGCCGAAACCTGCTTCCAGATGCCTCCACACCCCGGCGAGGAAATAGGCGACTACGTTCGTAATATGCTGGAGAAATCCAAGGAGGATGGCATGGGCGCAGCCGATCTTGGCACCACCATTCACGCGGCCATTGAGGGCAAGCTGAAGGGAAAAGACTACTTCGATCATGAGGTGGCTCTGTCTGAGGAGCGTAGCTGTATGCTGTCTGAGCTAGTGGAACCAGCCTTTGCCAAGCTAGAAAGCATGGGCATCAAGGTTAAGAAGGCCGAGGTTGTGTTGGTCAATGACAGGGAGGGCTACGCTGGCACCACCGACGTAGTGTTTGAGTCTCACATTGGTAAGGGTATCCTCGACTGGAAGAGCAAGCGGACTAAGCCGGAAGAACCCATCTTCCCTAGTGAGACGCACCCCATGCAACTCGCGGCATACTGGATGGCACATTTTTGTGACAGCTTCTTCACCGATGCTATCTGCATCAATGTCTATATCTCGACCACAGAACCGGGACGCATTGACGTAGTGAAGTATGACCGCGAACAGCTCATGGAGTCCTACAAAGACTTCCTGTGCCTTACACGACTATGGCGGCGACAGAACAACTACGACCCGCGAGTAGCGTAAACTACTTCTTGCCGAAGAAAAAGAAGAGCTTGGGGCTCAGAAGGATAAGCTCCAAGCAATCGGCAAGGAATAGGGAATACACCAAATTAAGGCGCATATTTCTGAAGGAATCGCCCTTCTGCGCCATTTGTAACCAACCAGCTACGGACATCCACCACAAAGAAGGCCGGGGCTCTAAGACCAACGAAACAACGACATGGCTGCAAACCTGTCGTTCCTGCCACATCAACATCCACTATCACCCTAGCTGGGCTAGGGAGCAAGGCTATCTATTATGAAACAGAAAATCGACCAACTACTCAACCATATGCTCGGGGACTGCATCCACTCGGAGAACCCCACTGATCTTTACAATGCCCTAGTAAGGCTGGAGAAGGGCTCTCTCGCCCTACTCAACATTGCCCGCATTCACGAGCTGGAACATTACATTCCAGACACCGGCCATGAAGTGTGAATTGATCGGACGCTCGCAAATAGGATGCGAATCCGCCGACGGGGACGTAAAATACACCATTGATCTAGACGAGAATTGTCCCAACGGAGCCTGCAATTGCGCCGACTTTATGGCCAGATGCCAGAAGGAATGGGACAAAACTCAGACAGTGGTGGAATACGGCAACCCTCAACGAACCAGATGCAAACACATAAACGCAGCAGTGATGTTCCTAGGCAACGCAGTAATAGCGAGTTTTAACAAATGAACCCAACCGAAGAAACCATTCTTGTCTTTGCTTTTCGCTACGCATTGGGAAGGAGGAGCACAGCACCGGGGATTGTAGCTAACCATCTCATCAAGCAGTGGGCCAACCTTGCCCCTCATAGTAAGGCTCAAGTAAAGGAAGAAATTAGAACGGCAATAAGCCGTGGCGACGCAGGCCATCCGTGCGACGTTGAGACGTGGAGAGAGGTTTTAGACCAACCATGAACCAACCCCGCACCCACGCCATACTGAGTGCCAAAGCCTCCCTTCTTTCCACTATGGGGTATAGAATTAAGATGTGGCAGTTTGGGGAGCTTTGGTGTTGGGAATGGAACAACGGAATAGGTGGATTCACCGACGCTAACAGCAAAGCCTTAGCTTTAATTTTTGCACTGGAAACAATATAACATTATGAAACCCGAAGAATTCAAACCAACGCTCCCAAAACCGCTAGAAAAGTATCCAACACCACGCATGGATGCTTCAGTCATTGAACTAACGCTTAATGGCAAATGGCCCGCAACTGGCACCAGAAAGTTTGTTTTAGCATGGGTGGCTCAAATGCTTGAAGCCGAATTGATGGAAATGACCGACAAGGTTAAAGAACTGGAAGCCGAGCTTGCCAAAAGCAAAGAGCAAGTGGCTTTTGCCAACAAGCGTGTTGAACATATAGAAGTTATGTATGATTTGCTGATGATTAGATATGAGCAAATTGAGGTAGAACTCGACGGTAAGAAAAGCGAGAAAATCAAGAAATGAACGACAAGCCCTACTGCAATGGTCAATGGACTGCGGCTCGCAAGAAAAGCTTCATTACATCGGCGTTGCGTAGGGCTTCGTCTCGTTGGGCTCCTAAGTTTACCTCCAAGAAGGAAGCCCGCACCGCCAGAAACACCTACACCTGTTCCCTATGCTCAAAAAGCGTAGGGAATAAGGACATAAAGATTGACCACATCCATCCCGTGGTTGACCCGCTCAAAGGCTGGGTGAGCTGGGACAGCTTCATTGAACGCTTGTTTGTGGAGAAGGAAGGCTACCAAGCCCTTTGTGTAGCCTGTCATTCGACCAAGACATCAGAGGAAAGGCTTGTCCGCAAAGCTGCTAAACTCAAATAACATGAAGAAATTTGTCATCGTCGCAGACATTCACGGCAACCATGCAGACCCTCAAGCTACCGCCGCCGCCCTAGCCTTCACCAAAGACTTCAACCCTGAGATACGCATCATTGCAGGCGACCTATGGGACTTTGGAGCCATCCGTCAGGGAGCCTCAGAGGAAGACAGGGCTGTCAGCATGAGGGACGACTTTGACGTAGGGGCAAAATTTGCCGACTCTTTTTTCAAGGGAGGCAAGGACAACACCCTAATGTTAGGCAACCACGACGTAAGGGCATGGGACTTGGCTGAGTCCACAGATGCCGTTAAAGCCGATTTGGGGCAAAGAATGGTGAAGGACATACAAGCAGTGGCAAAGAGGAACAAAGCCTCTCTAATCCCCTACGATAGCCGTCTAGGGGTTGTTTCTATTGGTCATTTGAACGTAGTTCACGGCTTCCACACGGGAATGTCAGCCTGCGCCTCTCACTCCCGCATTTACGGGAACGTAGTTTTCGGCCACTGCCATAGCATAGAGTCCTATCAAACCCCCGGCTTAAAGCCACAGGAAGCCCGCTGCATAGGCTGTTTGTGCGATCTTAACCCCGGCTACGCCAACCGTAAGACGGGCAAACTCCGCTGGAGTCATGGCTGGGTGTATGGCTGGGTAGAAGACGACGGAAGCTACTCCATATTTCAGGTGCGCGGCATCAACGGCAAATTTCGCGCTCCCACAAACATAAAAACCTACTAATGAAAAACAACCCTTGGACTGAGATGGACAAGCTAATGGCGGAGGAAACCGTTTCCCGTAAGGACGGATGGTTTTCCATGCAAGACTTCATGGACAACTACAAATGCCCCAGAAGAACAGCCCGCTCACGAATTGAGGCTTGGCTTTCTTTGGGTGCGCTTGAGAAAAGAGCAGGAGTCATTGCTGACGGGAAAAGAGGCACTTATTACCGTCACGCCAAAAAACCTTTGTAATGGTGTAAAGAATAACATTTCAGTGCTGCCCACCTGACGAGGTGGGGGCCATACTGAAGATGGGAGTTTGAGCCTCCCTTACAATTTATGAAAAACCTATCCCCCAACGACCCGCTCTATTGGTTTAAGAACCTGCCACTAGAGGTAGGAGTGCTAGTTCAGCTAGACGACAAGAGGCTCATGGAGCTACCTAAACACTACAAGTTCAGGATGCTAAGCGTGGACAAAGAACTTACCGCCCATTGTGAAGTGGTGGGAGGAGCCAATTGCGGCCTCCAATTCTACCTGAGCGGGAACGGGATTAGCGTGATGGAGCCGGTAGAGTAGCCTACCTGTAAGCAATCATCTGAACCTCAACCTGTGGGGTTAGGATTTTCTTTTTACGCAAGTCATTCAGGTAGATTTGTTTCTTGTAGTCTTCCTGAATTGTTGCCAGCTTACGATTGATGAACATGGCTCGCTCCCCGTCCTCGGCGGACTGAGCCAAGAGCAGTTTGTCCACCTCACCAATGTTCAATGCTTCGTTTCTAGCGTCCTGTCTAAATCGAGACACTAGACTTTTACCAATGTCAGGCTTCTGTGAAATGAGCTGACGCAACGCCCGCTCCTGATCGCCCCTTGGTAATGCCTGAATCTTTTCGTAAAGCATCTTGGGTGAGTTCTCGTTGTCAGGCTCAGGCGCAACGTAGGTTCCGTTAATTGCACCAAGAGCAATGGCGGTGGGCACCCTTCCATCTTTGAGCGTCTTAGCAATCTCGTCGTCTGTAAGGCCAAGAACGCGAGCATCGTTAACAACGCCTGCAACCTTGTCGTAGGTAGATTTGTAGCGACCAGAGAACCTATCAAATGCTTTAGCCGTCTCTCCTTCATCAAGGGCTCTACGCTTCTCGGAAGAGAAAGCAATTTGATCGTTGACCAAATCGCGGGAGAATCCAGCAGCTTGAAACTTCATCTGCTCCCTTGGATTGACACGTTGAATACGGATACCAGCAAGATTGGACAACAGAATGTCTTCAATCTTTGGGGCATTGGGACTAGAGGGTTTAATACTGGACTGCTCGGCTTTCAATGCGTTATAACCCTTGTTTATTTCCTTAATGACAAGTGGTGTAAATGCTTCGTTAATAAAGTAAGCAGACTTGTCGATAAACTGTTTGTAGTCTGGGTCGTTCTCACTGCTAATTGGCACCCCCCTGCCGGTCTTACCCGTGTAAACTTCAGTTAGCGGAGCGAGCAAAAGGTTCTGGCCAAACGCTTGCTTGCTTGCAACAGAGATGAATTTCTTCATCGCATCCTGCGGGTTTTCTTGGTTGAGAGCAGCAAACGCGGCCTCCATTACAATCGTATGGGGAATATTGTAGTTAAGATTGGTGTAGGTGTATGAGCCGTCGTCTGCCTTGTTAATCTTAATAAAAGAATCCTTATCCCATTCAGGCAGTCTATTTCTTACGGCAGCCTCCTCTTCTTTTGATATATCGGTATTTAATCCCAAGGCTCCAGCAGCCGCTAGTGTTGTCGTCATTGCGGCCATGCGTTTAGCCCCAGCCTTACGCAAAACATTATTACCGCTATTCATATCCTCCAATGCTAACTTGTAAGTATTGTAAACAACGCGGAAACGGTCGGCAGTGTAAGCGACAAATGGGTCTAAAAATCCAACGGAAGAAAAATCGCGGATAGCTTTTGGAAGATTGGAATATCCTTCCGTTGTCATGCGTGTGCGTTCAGCGGCTTTTCTAAATATCACATCGGGAGACTCGTTTGGAAATGCCGCACGCATATCCTGTAACTCTCCAGCCAAATTAAAAACTTTGCTAGATGTTGCTGGCATAGAGTAAAATTTACCTATGGTGCCAAGCCCAGACTTTGCCTTGCTTGCAGTTTTAACAAGTAGCGGATTTTTAAACTGACCCTCAGCAATCTCAAAAGTGTTTAGAAAATCCGAGAATTGAACATTGGGTTCTATCAAGTTATATCTCAACATTCCCTTGTAGAATTCCTGAGCCTCCTTTGCGGATACAGAGCCATCTGATTTAATAAACCCAATTTGATAACCAGCATTTTTTAATGCTTGGTTGTAATTATCTTTTTTCAATAACTCCAAACCATGACCTTGTGCAATTACATCTAGCGGTCCGCCCCATGCGTTAGACGCCCAGCCTTTTAATGAAAAAAGAGTCTTTGGAATTTTAGCTGCGCTGGATACAATTGCAAGACCACTCATCTTGCTCATAATCGGACCAAGATCATTTGCGTTATATTTATTAAACTCATCTCTAAACTCTGGACTTGTCCACAATCCGCTTAGTGGATTGAACTTATCTCCTTTGGGTGCAATCATTACATCGCCTTCAATGGATTTGTTTTGGCGAAAAATACCAGAATCTAAACCGATGCGCCTTACTTCACTGAGCCCCTTATAGGTAGCTTCAGTTCCCGTCATGCGTCCAAGAGTATCGCTGGCAACAAATACAGGGTCTTGAATTTCACCAAGCAATTCACGAGTGGCTTGGTCAATGTTCTTACGTTTTCTAAATATGCCGGTATTTGTTGATACCCTCCCCTGCGTTAAATAAGCGGTGGCATTATCTCTGTCCAATAATTCATTGGCCTTATTAGTGTATTTTTGAGTGAGCTTAGCCCGTTCAGCAGCAATTTGGTCATTTGCATCCTTAATGCTAAGGAGCTTTTTTGTTTTCAAACCAGTCCAATTGCTCATATCATTCTCAACATTCTGCGTAACCCACTTGTTGAATGACTCTTTGCTTGGCCTCCATCCCGGAACGGCAAGTATTTTATAAGCGCGTCGAAGATAACTTCCTTCATTATCGGTCAGCGTGCTGTAAAGGGCTTCGTCCTTTTCAATAATTCCTAGGTCTTTTAAACGACCAGTTGCATCGTCGGTAGTTTTACGCAAAGCAGTAGTTATTGCGGCAAAATCTTCTGGGATGTTGGTTTGATTGATTTTGCCACCAAGCACTTGGTTTACTTTAAAATCTAAATCAGCGCGAACTGCGGGGTCTTTAATGCCCCTAAGTTTCTTATCCAATTCAGAGATGAGAACTCGGCCTTCTTCTGAAATGGCGTTCTTTTCACCGTCAATGCGTTTTAAGGCATCAATTATCTCCGACCCTATCCGTTGCTCACGAAACAGGGGATTGGTCTTTAAACGGGTCGTAATCGACTGTTCTAGGCCACCTAGCGCACCACCCGTAATAGAACCTCCAGCAAGAGCCGTAGTGAACTCTTCAGCCGTAGGAAGTCGCCCTTGGTCAATAGCCACCCTTGCAATCTCTCCAGCTCCAGCCAGACCAGCACCTTGAGCCGCACGCACACCCATGTTTTTAAGAACACTCCCTCCAGCTTGAGCAGCCTTTCCACCGGGAATTGCACCAAGCCCAATGGCAGAAGCTAGTTCTCCAAATGAAAAGTCGGGACGTTCACCACGCTGAATTTGGCCCTTTTGAACAAGTGTATTACCAATGCCCGCGCCTATACCACCAAGGACAGGAATGGACGCGCCGCCAGTAAGCGGAGCAAGAGCAGCCCCGGCTACTTGACCACCAATACCAAGCCCTACCTCAATGCCTATGTCGGCAGCAGTTTGACCAAGGCCAGATTGTTTAGGCTTTGCATTGCTTAATGAATCATCATAGCGTTGCAAAGCATCGTAATCTTCCTTGGTTGGCTCAGTGGGCTTGTTCCATTGATAGACCCGACCAGAAGGAGCTGTGATTTGCATAAATTATCGCCGGGTTTGAGTAAGAGTAAATCCGCTCGGAGGAGACAGCATTGGGTTTTGAGCTGCTGGAGATGGTGTGCCGCGAAGAACTTCGCGTCGATTATTGAAGGCAACGGTCGCAGACATTTTCATGCCCAAATTATCATTTCCGCCATACACATCTGTTAAACTAGCTAGAAGTGCTTTAATGTCATCTGGAACCTTATCCCAAGAAGGATAGGTAGTAACTGCTTTGTTTAGAAGGGCTTGATAGTTATCTTGCTCAAATTTTTTGATTTCCCCAAGCGGAACACGTTCATTTTTTCTATTAGTATCAACAACTGTAAGACTGTTGCCATAAGTAATGGCTACCTTGCCACCACCTAAATCAGTCTTTTCAATATCAGTTTTAAATGCAGTCTTAACTTTAGCCAAGAAATCAGGAGATATTTCACCGCCTTGTTTAATGTATTCATTGAGAACCTTATCTGTTTTTTCTTGAGCCGTAGCATTGCGAAACTCAGGCTTTGTAACAAACTCAAACGATGCAAATTGCAACGGAGTGAGATTGGGGTCTTTAGAGATATAGGTCTTGATTTCAGCGGGAGTTGCACCCTTGGCGTCTCTTTCAACGAACTTGCGCGCTTCATCAATGGCCCTTCTGGTTTCTTGAATCCTAGCAACTTGCGCTTGCGACGATCTGTAAAGATCATTAGTTGCAATCTTTTCCTCTTCCGTAAGTGGCTTTTCAATTGGTGTTCTGCGAAATCCACCGCCTACACCACCGGCAAATGACTCAACCTTAAAGTCTGGGCGTGTTCCTCGCTCAAGGATGGTTCCATAATTGTCCCTCACCTTAATGGCTTGATCTGCGGTTCTATTGAAATTAGCAATCTTTTCCGTCAGGAGTTCAGCGGCACCCGTCTTAGCGTTAACGTTAATAAAATCCTTAATGCTTTCTGGAACTGAGTTGAAATTGGGCCTATTAAACTTACCGCCAGAAATAACACCGCCCTCTTTTACTGCTTTACCATAGTTAAGGCGAGAAAGATTGGTAAGACCCTCTTGCAGCGTGGGGGTTTGATAGCTTGTCTTAAGGGTTGTGCTAACCCCCATTGGAACCGTCAGATTTTGCGCGGCGGAATAAGCATCTGTAAAGAATTTGTTTTCAGCAATAGATTTTATATCTCTTTCGGCTTGACGAATAGCATTAGCCTTAGCTAAGGCACCACGCGTGTCTTGCAGGATTCCGTCATATTCATTAGCAAGAGACTTGAGCTTACCTATCGGCATATTGGGAATATCTCCAATTGGAAGATTCTTAAAAAAATCTTCTTTAACCGGAAATTCCTTGCCATAAAGATTAGGATTTAACTTAAACTCATCATAGGCTTTTTTGACTTGTCCAATTCTGTTTGTTACGGTTGTAACAAAAAAATCGCGCTCCTCTTTATTCTTCTGATATTGCTGGATGCCACTACCGATTTGTTGGCCAAGATTGGCAAACATATTTCCATAGGCTTGACCACCAGCTTGAATGCTTTGTGCAGCAGATTGCGCCCCCTGTGTGATAGGGGAGTAGTCAATGCGACCTAGGGCGGGATTTACGGAGCTTCCAATCATTGTGTTTAAGAAAGTTTAGGTGGATGAGAAGGCGGCAAGTTCTTCAATCATGCTGTTAACAGCTACGCCAGACATACGATAGCCTATGTCTTCCGTCAACAAGTCATAGGAACGGCTGACGCCGCCATAGACAGCGATGGCTTCAACAACTTCGCCGCCCTTAAAGCTGTTCCCCACATTGTAGTCCATCGAGCGTTCGCCTTCAATGCGGTGCATATCGCATACAGAGAAGTCCTTGCCATTATCAAGGTAGAAACGATGGAAGCGTTCGGCTTCTGGGTTTTCGGCATACTCATGTTTAATGAGCACCTTAACGGGTTCACCAGAGAAGCCAATGACGCTATCACCAGAACGGATGTCCTCAATGGCCACTTGACCTTCTGGTGTGTCAATAAGTTCGCCCTCTGGAATACATTTCAAGAAAATTTTACCTGAAAGCACACCGCCAATAATGCTGCCAACACCGCCCGCAACACCAGAAGTCTTTGTAGCAGAGGCACCAGCCTTAGCAGCCGCCAATTGAGCAGCAGCGGACTGCTGGGCAATGTCCCGGTTGGTGATGTTAGCCTGATTGGCCAACGCCAAGTTAATACCCGTGTCTGGATTGTAAGTTGTGGGGGTGTTAAACGTCTTAGCCAAGTCCAGAGCATATCCTTGCTGTTGAGCAGCGGTTTGACCGGCATTGCTCTGTTGACCTAGCAGCATAGCCGTTGGGTCATACGCCGCGCCACGATAGCCTTGGGCCAAGTTGAGGGCATAAGCCCTGTTAGCTTCAGCGGTGGCCGAGTCAGCCTGTCCAATTAGACCAAGGTTGGAGATGTTCTGCTGTTGCTGATTGGCGGCAAACAAACGGTTCTGAGCATTAACGTCCATGCCCGCAGCTTGATTGGCAAGAGAGAACTGATTGGCCGCGCCCTGATTGGCCATTGCATACTGAGCTTGCAGCTGAGCATTTGTAAGCTGGCTTTGATTGCCAGCCTCAGCTCGGAACATACCTGCTTGATTAAGCGCAGCTTGGTTGGCAAGATTGGCTTGGTTCTGGGCTCCAGCCCCGAATTGACCTGCCTGATTAAACGCCGCTTGATTGGCAAGGGATACTTGATTTTGAGCCCCAGCACCAAATTGATTGGCTCCAGTGATGTTCTGAGCGTTCTGTAATTGAGCCTGATTGAAGGCAGATGCGCCAAATTGCCCGGCCTGCGAGCCAAGTAGCGCATTTTGCAAAGCAGCTTGGTTTAGTGCGCCAGCTCCAAACTGATTGGCTTGGGAGATGTTCTGAGCATTTTGTATAGCTGCTTGGTTTGCGGATAATGCCCCGAATTGGTTGGCTTGGGAGATGTTCTGAGCGTTCTGAATTGCAGCTTGGTTGGCGGATGATGCCCCAAACTGGTTGGCCAGAGAAATGTTTTGAGCGTTTTGTAAAGCAGCTTGATTTGCGGATGATGCACCAAACTGGTTGGCTTGAGAGCCGAGCAAGGCGTTTTGCAACTGAGCCTGATTAAACGCACCAGCTCCAAACTGGTTGGCCTGAGAAATGTTCTGAGCATTCTGCAATGCAGCTTGATTGGCTGAAGATGCACCAAACTGGCCAGCCTGAGAGCCAAGCAAAGCGTTTTGAATTGCAGCCTGATTAAACGCACTAGCTCCAAATTGGTTAGCTTGAGAGATGTTTTGGGCATTCTGCAATGCGGCCTGATTAGATGCAGACGCTCTAAATTGACCAGCTTGAGAAGCTAGTTGAGCGTTTTCTATTGCAGCCTGATTAAAGGCACCGGCTCCAAATTGGTTAGCCTGAGAGAGATTCTGAGCGTTCTGTATGGCCGCTTGATTAGCGGAAGCTGCTTCAAACTGATTTGCTTGAGAAATGTTTTGAGCGTTCTGGATTGCAGCTTGATTAAATGCACTAGCTCCAAACTGACCAGCCTGAGAAGCTAACTGAGCATTCTGTAACGCAGCCTGATTTGCAGCAGTAGCCGCAAACTGACCGGATTGATTGGCTGCATTAGCCCCAAACTGAGCAGCCTCAGCACCCAAACCAGCGGTAAATTGACCAGCTTGGTTAACGGCTTGAAGGTTGGCCAAGGACAAGTTTTGACCTATCTGTTGGTTGGCAAGAGCAGCCTGAAGCGCGGCCTGTTGGTTGGATTGCTGCAATCCAATTTCCTGACCATAGAGACCTGTGCCAAATTGACGATTGGCGGAAAGGTCTTGGGTATAAGCCTGATTGAGAGCAGCAGCTTGAGCTAGGTCTTCAGCCTGACGTTGACGCATTGCTCCGGATCGTGCAGCAGCCTCAGCAGCAATGGCTGGATTACTCATCTCAATACCACGCGCAGCATAGGCTTCGCGGGTGCCTTGCTGAATGTTTCTCAGTTCTTCAGGGGAAAGCTGACCTGTGCTAGCGGCAAATTCTGCCGCACGACTACCAAGCAATTGAGCGGCTGCACTTGGCCCAGCCTGTAAGGCTTGAGCGTAAAGCGATTCACCGAGTTTGCCACGGGCCAAACGCTCAGCCTCCGTCTGCATACCAGCACCAGCTTGAGCAGCTTGATAGCCTTGTGGGGTGTAGCCTTGAGATTGATAGCCTTGCGATTGAGCCTGTGCAGCATCGTAACCGCGTGATTGAGCTAGAGCAGCGTCATAGCCTCGTGATTGAGCTAGAGCAGCATCGTAGCCGCGTGATTGGGCCTGTGCAGCGTCATAACCTTGCGATTGAGCTAGAGCGGCATTGTAGCCTTGCGACTGTGCTTGTTGAGCGTTATAGCCCTGTGATTGGGCTAGAGCAGCATTGTAACCCTGAGACTGTGCTTGTTGAGCGTTATAGCCTTGAGATTGAGCTAAAGCGGCGTTGTAGCCTTCGGATTGAGCTAATGCGGCATTGTAGCCTTGGGATTGGGCTAGAGCAGCGTTGTAGCCTTGAGCCGAGGCTTGTTGGGCATTGTAGCCCTGAGACTGCGCTAGGGCCGCGTTATAACCTTGTGCAGAAGCCTGTGTGGGATTGTAACTCTGAGCCCCAACTTGTGCGGCGTTGTATCCACCTAAATCTACTTGCGGAGCACTACCCAACAGGGAGGCTTGGGCTGGATTGAACTGAAGATCATTAAATTGTTGAGCATTAAAAGCCGCCGTCCGCATTGGGGCATAGGCATCAGGAACTCGACTCAAACCTTCAGCGCGTTGTAAGCTCGCTTGAATCTCTGGGTTTAGTTGATTGTAGGTGGCTGCAAGTTGAGGAGCCAAAGCAGCAACATCTGCCGCTCCCGCTGTTCGTAGGGCGGTATTTGCCGCCGTCTCTATGCCACTCGTAACACCAGCAGCTTGTTTTAGAAGATCGAGGCTACCACCTTGGGTAGTTGTAAACTGAGGTGTAAGCCCTTCGGCGTCAGCAGCAGCCTTAGCGTATTGCTCAAGACCTCCATACATTCTGGAATAGTCATCCTTAGCATTGTTGAAATTATTGAGGATATCGGGCCGAGCGGCAAGAAACGCCTGAACATTAAATTGTGGTGCACCTGACTGAAATTGGCTAAGGTCTCTAAGTCCCTGAGCACCCAACTGAGGACGTGCCGCAGCTTCGGCTCCAAGGAGGGCTGAAAGCGTCTCTGGATTAGCTACGCCTGCAAGATAGTCACGAGTAGATTGGCCGGGGTCAAAACCAAAAGAATTGGATTTTGGAACATTGGACGAACTTGGCCCCATATCGGGGATATACTCGCCTGTCTGTGGGTCGTAAGGCATAAAATTAGAGGGAAGAAACTGCGTAAACGCTACCTGTGGTGGAACCGTAGGAATAGAGGGAAACAACCATTGCTTGCCCAGATGTTAGGGAGGCAGGGAAACTACCACCGGCAGAAGTCCAAGCTGGCCAAGTAGTATTAATGCTTCCACCTGTATTGTTCTTTAGGGCAATAATGTTTATTTGGCCGCTATCAATGCCAGAAAGCGCAAAAGTGCTATTACCAGCAAGTTCGATTTTGGCGTTGCTTGCAGCCGCAAGATTGAGGGTGATGGTTCCGCTTGTTGGGTAGCCAAAATCAGGAACCAAATCAAGCAGCGTAATGTTGGCAATGCTGGCAATGATATTACCTGTAATTGGACCTGTAAAGTTTCCGGCAATAGCACCCGTTCCAGTGATGGTTGGCGAGGTTAACGTCTTGTTTGTTAACGTCTGGCTTGCCGTCAGTTGAACAATGTCAGAATTGGTAATACTTGCTATCTTGGTGGCCGTAGCAGCATTGCCCGTTGTGCTACCGCTAGACCCTGTAACTGAGCCCACAATAGGGTTGGTGACGGTGAGGCTACCAAGTGTGCCAACGCTTGTCAGGCTTGAAGCTGTTACGCCTGAAGCCAAAGTTGCGCCACTTAATGTGCCTGCTGCTGCTGTAACGGTAATGTCTGCCGTTCCATTAAAGCTCACCCCGTTAATGGTGCGAGCCGTCTGCAATGCCGTTGTCGTTGCCGCGTTGCCCGTTACACTGCCAGAAATTGGAGCAGAAACCGTAAGCCCTGAAAGCGTGCCAACACTCGTTAAACTTGAGGCGGTTACGCCTGAAGCCAACGTCGAACCGCTTAGTGTTCCAGCTGGAGCAACAACAGCCGCAGTGGTGATAGAAGTTGTAAGTCCCTTAGCGTTAATTGTAACAACAGGAATTGCAGTTGAGCTACCCGTTGTGCCAGCCGTTGCTACGGTTGCAAGTGTGCCTGCCGCCGTTACGTTACCTGTGCCATCAAAACTTGGCGAGGTGTAGGCAAGATCACCAGTAATTGAGATGGTTCGCGCAGTTGCAAAAGCCGTAGCCGTTGAAGCGTTACCCGTCAAGGTTCCCGTGATGGTTCCGGTTACTGTTACACCTGAAGTGTTAACGCGAAAAACTGGATTAGTGAATGTGGTGCCACCAACTGCCGTTGACGGAATAACCTCAAAGCTATTATCCGAAAGGTATTGAGCACCGATCAACCATGCGGTTTTTGTTGAACCAGTCCTCAAAATAATAGCGTTATCAACCACCGCATTCGTAACTTGACCGATAGTTAACTGGCCGCTACTAGAGGTTGTCCCAACTGAAGTTGAGCCCGTTACAGCAAGGTTTCCACCACTCGTCCAGCTTGGACCACCCGTGCTTAATTTGGCTGGGGTAATGCCAGCGTCTTTAACAATGATTGCTCCACCCGAAAGCTGGGTGGTAGTGCCGTCAACCGCACCCGATACAAACGTAGCTGCATCCACCAAGTTATTGAGGTTGGTTGCACTAACTTGCGTGTCAGCAACAATCGTTGCTCCTTTGGATAGAATTGCCATGTTATGAGGCTTGTGTTAACGCTCTGAAGGTAAGTGATGCTGTGAGCTTTACTAAGCGCAACTTGGGTCGTCCAGCAGTTGGAGTATATCTAAGTTGCATTCCGTAAGCCCGAATGTTGCCAATTCTACCACGCAGGGATGCGTCTTCACCAACGGATAGAACTTCACCAAGAATGCCAGATACGGTGCCAAGCTCAAATTCACTATCCAAATTTTCAGACACACCTCCAATTAGTGCATCAGAGTTGTTGGTTTCACTAGATTCCGTATGAATTTCAAAGCTGTTGAACTTCTTGCGTTCTGGGCTTTGGAATGTAAACTCACGGGTTAACGCTTCTGATTCAACGTGGAAGAATTTGGATGGGAGGCCGGGAAACGTGTAGATGTTATCTACGTCATCAACGCGAGACTCCACCTCATTGATGCCGCCAAATCGGTTAATGGAAAAGAGTCTATTAACGCCACCAGCACTAGAGGTAATGAAGTTGGCTACGTCCCAACCTTCTTGTTCAATCAAATCAATGCTTTCCCAACCTTGATTGAGTAAGTTGTAAACCAATATGGCGTTGTTGTAGATAGATGCGTTTAACGGGACGGCAATGTAGTAGCGATTGTTGTGGTAGATGGCTACCGACTTATCGGCATACTCCTTGTTGATTTGGCGAATGATGGGGTCAATTGGGTCAGACAAGGGCAGTCCTGCTCCGCGAAGATTATAGAGGTCGCCGAAGGCTGTTGCGTAAACACCGTTGTCTGAAAGGAAGAAGATTTGATTGGCAATTGTTACAACGGAACGACGGGCAACAAGCCCAGCTTCGCGTGTAATTTCTTTGAGCGTAATGTCATTCAGGCTACCCGAAAGTCCGCTAAGAAGATGAATGCTATTGCGATTGAGAACCATAGCATTGTCGTCGGTGAACGGGTGGACATACTGGAGGTAGTCTGCAATGCCAGCCGTAACCTTGAATTGATTTTGGATGTGGTCATAGGTGTCTGAATCAAAAATGTCCGAGAATATCAACTCATCCCTTACGTTGCGGCTAGTAATAACCTCACTGCCAGATGTTCCCGTAGAGGTGTAGTAGTAGGGAGCAATGATACGCCGCTGATGATAGACTCCCCACGGGGGCGCGGGCATATGAACAAATCCAAGCCCTTGTGATTGAGCCACAGAATAAATTACTTTGTGACTTGCGTGATCTACAACTTGGGCAAAGAAGGTGAATGTATTGGCGTTAGGCACAGACGCAATGGTGTAACCAACTCCGTTTTCCACTAAATTGGTTGTGCCATTATCCACCACAAAAATCCGTCTTCCAACGGAAAGACCGTGAGCCGTCTCACTTACAGTCACAACACCATCTGCAATGCTTGTGTTGTTATTGGCATTGTAATACGTTGTGTTGGCATAGGTGCCGTTTGCCACCTTAACAAAGGCTGGGCTACCCGTAATAACACCATTCCAAGATAGGGCTGTAAGTCCATCTCTGAAGATGAACACCTTGTTAAACGCCTGAATCATCTCAACGTCATCTGTTATGGTGATACCAGACGGATAGGCAATGTCGGTTGGAACCGCTGTTGAGCAATTAACCGCAATGGCTTTAGAATTGAGGGCAAGGATGAAATACTCGTCGTTGTCATCCGATGGGTCGGAGAACAAGCAAGAGCCGTAGGCATTGTTAATGTTGCTGCTCAGAAGAGGAGCCCCGGCAAAGTTGCTTCCACCAATCGAATAGGTTTCGCTACCCGTAGCACCCGTAATGGTGAATGTAAATGTCGTTGAGCTTGTTACAGTAATCGTGCGATTGCCGTTGGGGTTAACCGTTCCCGTAAGCCCAGAAATACCCACTTGTGTGCTTGTGGTAAATCCATGAGCAACGGAGGTGGTAATTGTAACCGTCGTTGTGCTGCGAGTTGCGCTAGAAATAGTGCGATTGGTCCAGACGTAAAACGGAACAATTAACGCTTCGCCGCTATTACCAAGTTGGGGACCAAAAGCATTAGACCCTTTTCGGGGTTGCCAAGCACCGTCAATGTCCATGCGTCCATTGATGGACACAGCAAGCTCGCCAGATTTTAATTGATCGGGGCGCAACCGGGCATTGATCCGTGAGAATCCAATGTCCACCTCATCATTAAACTGACTGTCTTTTTCGCCAAAAGTGTTATAACGAGCCATTGCTTTATCATACCCTACCGCTCGGGTTGTTTTCTTTTGGCGAGAATGTGATTAGCGGTAGGCGGCGGTCTTACGCGCAATGGACTTAGGCTGTTTTACAAACTGCTTACCAGCCTTCATTCCTTTACGTTTGGCCGCATTGGTGGCCGCAATTTCAGATCGGCTCAACCCCTTAAAAGCTGCTGAGGGTAGGTAGCGTTCTCCAGTTTTCAGACTGGGTTTGCCCGAAGCCGTGCGCCATTTCTGGCTAGTCCAATTGACTAGGCTACGCTGTTGGGGTTTCATTTGGCCGTCTTGTAGCCGCCGCCCTGTTTCTTGTAGCGGACAGCCATTAGCTGAGCCTTACGGGCCGACCACTGCCCCGGCCTACCACCCTTGCTTCCAGCCTTAACAGATTCAAAGATGCGCTTCCGAAGGGTTGGCTTGGTGTAAACCCCTGCACTATTTACTGTAGACTTCACGAACAGGACTTGCGTTTGCCGTAGGCTGCTTTGCCAAAACCCTCGTAATCCTTCTTTTTGTTCTCTTTCTTTTCGTGCTTAATCATCTGCTTGCGTGACTTGTAGTTTTCGTTTTTCATAAAAAGATATTAGCACGACCATGCTTTTCGGCTCCAGTAGTTGGCCGATAGTTTGTTAGATGTGCCCTTGATGCCACCAGAACGGGCGCAGTAGGAGGCTTTACGGGATGGAACGCTTTTCTTAATGGACATATTGGCGTCCCCAAAGCGTATCACTTTAGACTTCCCATTAGCACAAGCGCGGACTACGGACTTCTTTCCGCCGCTAATGTCGCGTCTAGGGCTGTTACAGGGTAGCTTACGAGGGTTCATTCTTCTTGTATTCCTTGTGCCATTTCCAAATTAGGTAGGCCAATCCCACCAGACCGCCAATAATACCAATAAGATGGTTAATTTGGCTTAGGCCCAATGATGCTGCCGCTGGGGTAGAGGCCACAATGATGTCTTTCTCGTAGGAGTTCATCGCTTACGGGTCATTCTGTCGCCAAACCACCAGCCTACACAATTAAAAGCCGCAAATTGGGCTTCGTCCACCATGTCGGCTTGTTCAAAATCTGGAACATTAAAGAAGATAATCGTGACAAGAATAAGAAGAAGGATGGTGATGGCTGGACGAAAGAGGGTGAGAACATTCGCCGCCCAAGGTGCGGTGTTTACAGGTGCAATTGCCGCATTCTGGCTGGCAGTAAACGCTTCCCATTGAGCCTTATCAGCCGCAATTTCAGCCATAGCTTTGGCCTTCTCTAGCTCGCGTTTGTGCTCTTGACTAGCTTTGTAGTTGTCAAAGAACCCATTGCCAATGCGTAAGATAACTCCGAGTGCGCCGCCGCCGAGTGCGTTGGTGAGAAGATCGAGCATCGTTAGGCGGCTTTAGGGTTGGTAAGACGACGGAACAAGAAGTATGGCAACCAGACCCACTTTGGAATCTTCGTCACCTTTACGTTAGTGCTTTCAATAAACGGCATCTCCGCATCCCAGAGCTTCACTTTAATAGGCAAGCCATCCGGCGAGGTGCAGTCAATAATAGACACGTTGCGCGTGGGAGCGCGGCCTTTGGTCCAATAGTTGTCATATTGCCCCAGCTCAATGGTGCCACTGATAGAGCATCCGTAGAGTGAAATCCCGTCAATAGAGCCTTTGGCGGTAATCGACCCTTGAACGATGCAATGCTGCACGACATAATCTTTGCCGCGCACGAAATCTATCGAGTCCTCCCGCGAGGCTGGAATAGTGAGACCCGACACGCAGAGGTTCGACACGTTGGAGCCCTTTACAAGATCGTCGTAGTTTTCGGGGTCAAGCGGTGCCTGCCACTCAGCCGCGTTCACCGTCAGCCCGTTGTCATTCGGCCCAACGTAGGAGCGCCAATTAACGTCTGCCGTCCCGCTCATTCGACCTTCGTTTCCTTTGGCTTTAAAGCCTCGGCAATCTGCTCCGCGCACTTGCGGATGAGATCGTGATCGTCGGCCTTTAATGGCGCTTGGCGGCTGGCTGCGTATAGGTTTTGGAGTGCTTCGTTAGTGGTCATATTATTGATTGTTGATTGCCGAGATGCTTAGGGAATTTCCGTTGCGAGTTGCGCCCGCGATTGCTTGAACGTAGTAGGGTGATGATCCTGCAACTGAAAGTTGAATCTGGGTAGCGGACGGCGAGCTGGTCGTAAAAATAGAACCGAGCTGGGATACAATTGTGAGGCCGTGAGAAATATCCCACAACACAAGTGCCTGCCCGCCCACCGACGCATTACGAATCCAGCACAATCCAGAAACACCCTCAGTGGAATTGGTCACAATTGTCTGCGTTGAGGAATTTACGGTTACTGTTTCGACGAGCTTTTGCGTGCCAGTCACGGCGAGGCCGGATGAAAAAGTAGCGGCATTAAGATGGTCAATCGTAAGCGCAGGAACCCATGTGTTATTCTGAATTGTGCCGAGCGCGACATAACCGCCTTGCCCTGCTACCGAATAGCCGCGAACGCCGCCACCATAAGTGTTTCCTACTACGTTGTCGTAGCCAAAAAACTGAGGCCCAGTTGCGTGAAGCCCTTTATACGAATAGGAAGTTCCAATGGCTCCGTTGGCTAAAGTGACGCCAGTACTCGTTATTCCTCCCGTCACGGCAAGGCCGGTAGAGGAGAAGGTGGCGACTGGAGTTACAACAGTTCCAGCCGTTTGACTTGTCCCACCGTAAACTTTTACCGTGCCGTCATCTACATAGTTAATACCAGCAATTGCTCCGGTGCTGTCGTGTTTAACGCCAGAAGAAAACGTAATGTTGTAGCCTCCTAGCCAACCGCTGCCGGTGCTGATAGCCGTTCTCAAAAAACTAAAACCGCCGAGACGATAGTCCGATGAGGTGCTTAAGATTCCACTAAACGTGCCTGTCGTCGCCGACAACGCCCCCGTCACGGCGAGGCCGGTGGAGGAGGCGCTGGCTATATCAGTGTTTCCGACGCGCAGGCTCGATGTGCCGGAAGGGGCGCGAAGAATTGCCGCCGTTGAACTGCCGAAAACAAGTCCTTCTGCGCCCGCCGCCAAAACAAAGGTCCCAGCCACACCAAAAAAGCTACCTGTCGTAGTTGTGAGGGACCCCGTCGCCGACAACGCCCCGGTCACGGCGAGGCCGGTGGAGGATAGCCGAGCGACCTCAGTTGTTCCGGCTGAATAGAAGGCAAGGTCCGCGCTCGCCGATGGCGTCTCAATCTTGAATCGGTTGTTGGAGTTGGTTCGGAACTGCAAGCCAACCGAAGAGGTGCCGGGAGACTCAAGAGTGGTTACGCCGTTGCTTGAGTTAGTCGAAAGCGTCGTAAACGCGCCCGTGCTCGGTGTCGTGGCTCCCACCGTGCCGTTATGCGCTCCGTTGGTGTTGATTGACGCCGTACCCGTCAGGTTTGTCACCGTCCCAGACGCAGGGGTACCCAATGCGCCGCCGCTCACCAATAGCGTCGAGCTTGCGGGAATAGTCGTACCGTTGAGCGTCGTCGTGCTGCTGCTGCCAAGCGTGGTGAACGACCCTGCTGCGGGGTTTGCTGCCCCAATAGCCGTGTTTGTAAGGCCAACAGCGGAATAGTCGGTGCTTACACCAACCACCGCGCCAGTGCGCCCGAAGACGCTGGAAACAGCGTCCGTCAAATCCACCTTTTCCCAAACCGTGCCGTTGCTGATAATCCAGTCGCCCACTGCAAACGTAATGCTAAACTGCGTGCCAGCCGCGCTAACAACGTAATAGTCGCCTTTGGTAGAAGCCGCAGGCGGGTTGTTTAGGGTGGGATTGTTTGTCGAAGCATTCCATGTCCCTTTGTAATTGACCGTGCCGCTAACAATCAGCGGGGGGGAATAGTTGATAATTTGGTCAAAAATGCCGGCCATGGTTAAATGTAGTTGAGTTCGCTAATCGTAAACACACCCGTGCCGCTAATTGCAATGACTTTGGCGTTCTTTGCCCAGCCCGCGCTCCAGATGCCGCTATTACCATCCTTGAAAATGTGGCCAGCAGAAACCGTTGGAGTAGAGCCATCAATAGTAAGCCGAACGTCCGCTCCGTCTAGCGTCCAATAGATGTGACTCGTGTTTGAATTGAGGGCCGCGACAATAAAGTTGGTAGCTGTTCCACCAACCGAAAGCGTTCGCATGGATGTTCCGCTAACCGGAAGCACCTGCATTGGACCATTAACTATGCGTGAGTTTGACATGGTTAGACAGTAAATGGGGTTGCGTGAACCGAAGCATCAGTAGAAGCAGCGCGGATAAACTTAGCCGCAAGAGCCGTGCTCTTATTCCAGAAAAACGGAGGCGTCAGTTTCTTAAACAAATGACCATTCGTAGCGGTAGGTGTGCTACCGTCAAAAGTCACCATAACATCATCACCCTGAATATCAATCAGGATGTATTTCGTCTTGGACGAAGACCAGACATTCGTAAGAGCAACTGCCGCTGTGCTTACGGCAAGTCGTTCGTCCGCTTCCCCAGTTGGAGACGGATAGAGATTAACAACAAGGGAATTATTCATTAGCGTGATTGTGTTGAAACGTAGGTAGAAATGCGGCGAAACAAGAAGTTGTTATTGCGCTGATTCTGGGCCTTGCTCAACTCTAGCATAAGGTAGCTCATGGCAATTTGTTCTTCGGCAATAGCCTTGTCAACCTGACCGTCCATACGAAGGAAATCAGCATAGGTAGCGTGAGCTGCATAGTGGAAGAACTCTAGCGGAATATCAACTGAGGCGGTGGTGTATGGACCGGGCCATTCCTTTTTGTAGCCAACCCAAAATCCAAGGTTGCCTGTCGCGTTGTTAATAACTGTCGCGCCATTGCTATCAACAAAAAAGTCGTATTCGTAGGACGGATTTGAGCCAAAAGGATTGGCGTTCCAGATACGGTTGTAGTCCGAGATGTCGTCAATGGCTGCAGGTGACACGGTGGCGGTGCCGCTATACGTCTCAACCCCTGTTCCGGATGCAAGGCTGTAAGTAAATGTGTCGTTACTCAGGTTGGTTGTTTCAATGCTTACAACTGTCTGGGTTCCATTGGGGCTAACCGTTCCAGTGAGCCCTGACACAACAACAGTCATACCAGCAACAAAACTGATAGAAGCCGTGCAAACGATTGTAACCGTTGTCCCGTTACGCGAAGCAGACGATGATGTTCTAACTCCAGCAACATGATCGTATTCACGGGAAATTAAATTATTTGTAGCTGGCCTCACCTGTGCGCCCACGATGTAACGCGGCCATGTTGGGCTAAAGTCATACGCCTCATACAAGCGACGATTGGCCATTGCCAACACTTTCGATTGTTCAAGCACAGTGAACGCATCCACGCCCGAAAGAGCTTGGACAAGTGCTAGCAACTCGGAATATGACTTGTTTTTCATTAAACTCTATTAGGGGAAAGTTCAGGCATCTTCTTGTTGAAAAATCGCATGAAATCTTTGCTGTGAACCGTCTCGTATCCGTATTTCTTCACAAGCCGAAAATACTCACGTCCCGGCATAACGCCTATGCACTTCCCTAGGCCGGGAATGCTCTTGTGGTTTTTCATCACAGAGGCTTGTGCGCGAGCTACATTGGTGCGCTCAAACTCTGTTGCCTTTTCTTCCACAAGACTCTCTTTCACGATGTTGATAAGCTCGTTATCAATTTCTTCTTTGGAATAGGTTTTTGGTGTATTGATGATATTCATGCAAAACGAAATTGGCCACCCCAGTTAAGAGGTGGCCAAGTTTAACACAACTAAAAAGTTGGCTTAGGCGAGACTGACCAAGCGGAACTTAAACTTCACCTGACCAGCGGTGAGCTCGTTGAGCGAGTAATCCGTACCAGTCGAGACGTTGGGGGTGAACTTCAGATCAATGGTGTCGGCCACGGTATAAACCTTGCCGTTTTCATTGTCGATGTAGGCACCCGTATCAGCAACGTAGGTGATTTCAGTCTGGTCAACGTGCAGAGCCGCAGTTGTCAGAAAGCCATCATCGTCCGAGCCGTCGCCAACAATGACGTTCAGCTCATCGCCGCCGCCACTGTCGTCGAACGCAGTCACCAGATAGGCCGAGACATCCGTAACCATAGTTCCGGCTGGAATGGCATATGTGAATGTCTTGGTTGCGTTGTCAGCCAAAGTGCCAGCATTGGCAACCGAGAAGGCTGTGAAGTCGATAACAAGCTCGTCGGTCATCCCGAACGCGCTTTCATTTACTGTGAGTTTAGGCATATTGGTATTCCTTTCGTTGGATTATGTGAGGGCAGTGATCTTGCCGTGAGCACCGGGGTGTTTCACGATGAGAGTCAAGGCGCAGTCAACGTAGCCGCGTTCGCCACCACCAAGGTTGGGGAGACGGGTCGAGCCAGTTGGGATGAGTTCAGCAATGCCGTAATACTCGGGATTAACCAAGTAGCCGGTGTCCTTGTTGGTCGTATCTGGAGCGCAATCAGGATTCATGTTGACGATGGACACGATGCCGTGGTCGGACTCGTAGAGTTCAACCGACAGCTTAATAGACGCCTCGCCGCCATCATAGCTAACTTTGCGAACCGAGTAGTCCGAGCTACCCGAGGTGCGAGCAAAGTCGCTGATAACGCGACGAAGCGATGTGTCGGCAACAAGCGTCAAACCGTTGCTCATGCCAGTAACGCGGAAGATGCTGGTGATGAGATTATTGAAAACGGTTTCCGTGAAGGTCGTGCCGGAGCCCTGAATCGAACCCGCTGGGGTGCGATAGGCTGCTGGAACGTCTGCTGGACCTGCGCTATCAATCCAGTCGCCAAGACCACGAAGGCCGTATGGCGTGCCCGCGCCGTCCTCAATCGAACGGTCGTTGTTAGAGCAGAGAGTAGCCTCGATGTCGCGCTTGATTTCGCGAACCGATTTTGCCTCAGCTTGGGCAATCTTTGCTGGACCAACGCTGTCAACAGCGTTCTGCAAGTCGCTAACCATGTAGTCGCGGCGGAACTTTTGGATATAGTTACCAAGGCGAGCGCGGTTAGAGAATTTGTCCGTGAATGAGGTAACGTCTGCACCTTCTGCAACGCCCGTTGTGGTGGGGGCAGCAAGGCTATCGACAGTCCACTCAACGTAGGTAGCGGTAGCTTTGGATTTAGAGGCGGACGAAAGAACTGGTGTCTCCTCGGGAGCGAGGATCGTCAGAACGTCTGTGAGGTCTTCGCGGTTAGAAACAGCGGAACCGGTATTAGTTGTATCGTAGGTATTAGAAAAGGCCATATTATTAAAAGTTTACTTGCGTTTAGTTTTTTGAAGGGTGCGGAAGGCAATATAGTCGCCTATGCTTCCTGAGTCCATAAGGCGCGTTCTAGCGTCTTTCACGGCCTTTTCGCCCTTCACTACTGGCCGCTCATTAGGTGCGGCATATAGATCGGGACTACCGGGCGGATTGACCTTGTGACCGGGCTTATCAAGACTGATGAGTTTTCGGCCATACAGCGAGTTAGCGGCGTGCGCCAACAGGTATGGGAGTTGAGGAGCAATTTCCGGCATTACATCCTCAATGTTTTTGAGGCGTGGGTCGGACATCATTGCTTGGTATTGGCGACGAACATCGTTGTCTTCTTGCGAAGACAGCCAATCCAACTCTCTTGTAGCTTGGTTCTGAAAGGCGGAACGTAGCGACTTGCGCTGTTCCTTGGCATTCAACTCTTTTTGCTGGGCGGGAAGATATTTGTCCCGTGCTTTTCTCGCACGACGCAAATGATCTTTTACCTCAGCTTTGGTAAGGTCTTTGCCATCCACACTGGCGGCAATATCCTCGTATCCAAGAGTCTCAGCTTTATCAAGAACATCCTCAGCCCACTCAATAACTTCGTTAACTTGCTCAGATTGTTTACTGAGTTCGTCCGCAGTTTTGATGTGTTCGTAGGGGTTGTTCTCAACCTTTGGCTCAAGGGCGGTTTTATTGCTCTGCTGTTGGATATAGGACTCCATTTGCGCCATGCGTTCCTCAGCCATTTTTCGTTTGGCCGTAAGTTCCGCAATGCGTTTAAGCAGACCAGATTTACCCTTTTGAGCAAGCTCGGCAATGTCATCATTTGACAATTCCGTTAGGTCAAGTTGTGAAAGAACATCCTTGCCTTTGGTGTTGGTTGAATCCTGAGCTTCGCCACCTTCCTGTGGGTCTGGCGATTCAGTATCTCCCTCTTCCGCTGGCGCGGCCTTAATAGTGGGCTCTTCGACAATCTCTTGCTTCTGTGTTACAGGAGCCGGAGGCTTGGCTTTAAGCTCACCCAAACGACGAACAGCATATTCGTTCATCGTGATGTTAGACTTATCATTACTCACTGTTGGTTTATCGTCCCCAGCGGCGGACGGTGCGACATTAGACATATTATTGTTTTCCGCTGACTTTACGCCACAGCGATTGCGTGCTAGCATCATAGCAAGGTTTTTGTTTGCTATTTTACGGCTAGGCATAGAGAAACATTAAACGCCCTTGTAGCTCAGTGGTAGAGCACCAGTTTTGTAAACTGGCTGTCGTAGGTTCAATCCCTATCGGGGGCTCCACTATCTCCCCATCCGTCGCAGCTGGATGGTGTTGAAGCCACCAGCTACGAGGATTTCGTCGCATTGGAGAATACGTCCGCTAATCTGCTGAATCCTATCAGCACTTACGTCATGAAGCTGTTGAATGAGGGCTTCGCGTGTGTTGTGAATTTCTTCAAGGAAATCAACAAAGGTTTCGTTGTGCGAAAGATGTTCTAGTTTTTTAATGTCCATGAATTAGTATTGTTGTGGGCCGGGGGCCATACCCGCTGGAGCTTGCTGCATACCTTGTGTTTGCATTCCGCCCATTTCGGCGGGAGCTGTGCCAATACGACCAATCTCAGCGTTCTGAGTTTGCTGCATTTGGAACTGGTATTGCTGGGCATACTTCTGGAAGCGAGCCGCAAATGCCTTATCCTGCTGTAAACGCTGCATAACGTCAGGCTGCTGGCTGTATTGCTGAAGAACCTGCATAGCAATTTGAGCACCATTAGGACGTGCGCCCACCTCAATGCCAGCGTAAATCTTAGACAAGTCATCCGTGACCTGTTTGACCACTTGCTCCTGAGCTTGCTCGCGTGGCCGCAGAATAGCGTCTGCAATGACAGGATTGATGGCTGAGCCGCTAATTTCAAGCAAGGCATCAACGTCAATGCGGCCATTTCTATCAAGCTGCATCAATTGGACAAACTGACCGAGCTGTGTCTCCACGTTGTCTGGGTCGTTATGCAGAACGTCGTAGTTGATGATGATGTCAAAGTTTTCGTTAGGGTCGCCCTTGCTAAACTTCTGTGGGTCGGAAACGCCTGTTACGCGGAAGAACACTTGATCTGGTCCAAACCGTTGATAGCACTTGTATGACAGGCGTAGAACATCCTTAACGTGAGTTAGGAACTTATCCACGAAATACTGCTGCTGAATTGTGGACAATGGATTGCCAACATCCAAACCAATTAGCTTGTCGGCTTGCGTAAGCAGGGTGTTTTCCATCTCCACCGAGCCGGGATTGTATTGTGGCGTTGGGCCGTAACGAATTTCACCTTGGCGACGATAAGGAAGGAGGCCACCGGGACGAATATCGCTAGGCGGGAAGCCCATTGGATGCTCAATCCACGGAAGAGTAGCAAGCGAGTTGCGGTCTGTGCGGCTATCGCGCTCAACTTTTGTTTGCCACTGGATTCCTTTAAGCAAATCAGCAAAACTTTGGAGATCGTAGAGGCGTTTGTTGTCCTCGCTAATCTTTGTTACGACAAACGGGTAGTCTTCGTAGCCGTTCAGAAGCTCATGCTTTGCATAATCCTCTACGTTTTGCTTACCAATTACGTTTCTATGGAAAACGGTGCAATAAATACCCTCTGCGTTGTCCTCATCGACTAAGCGTTGGTAGCAATAAATCACTTCAAACAACTCACTGGCGTCATACGTCGTGGATTTGTAGGTAAAATTGGTGTTGTTGTTATTGTTGTTGATTGGGTCGCCTTCTTCGCCGCAATTCTCAATTACATAATCAACCCAACTCTCATCCCAACCCTCTGTTGCAATTTTATTTTTAAGCTGCTGGGCACTCATCAACACACGCCAGAAGCAATAGGGAACTTTCTGTGGGTCGGTGGTGTAAGACGGAAATAAAACATCTCCATCTGGAGCAATGGCCTGAACCATTGGGCAATCTACGCTGCGCCGAATGATGGGGAACTCTGCGTTGCCGGTCTTACGCAAATCGTTTAGGGCACGCTTGGCTTTCTTGTCGGTCATTCCATTGAATTGACCTTTCAAAAGCTCAACCAGTTGGTCGTCAGATTTTTTCTCCAAGATGGCCTTAACCAAATCAGGACTAACCTGTTGGAGCTGATCTAGTGTGAGCTTCTGCTTGAAGATGCGATCTTCTTTTTGCCAGCCCACATAGGTAATCATAATGCCACGCTCAAGAAGGTAGTTGGCCCCAAGCTCCATCTGCCGCTTGAACTGAGGAATGTAACTAGCCACCATCCACTTTAGGAAAGCACTCGTAACGCGGGCGCGGCCAATGTCGCCAGACTCAACGGGATAGGCGCGAATGTTAGCGCGGTTAAGCGAAGACATGAACATTGCCACATAACGATTGATGCGCTCGTTAATGACATGAGCCTCCTGATCGGATGCACCCTTCCACGGGAAGGCATCGCTTCCACCCTTGCGTAAATCCTCGGACTTGCCCGACCACAAGTTGCGCCGATTGTCATAGGCGTCAGCACACTGGTCAAAATAGAAATTGAGGTCAGTGGTAGTGCGTTCATACGCATTACGGATAGCCATAACATTTGGCTTATCCTGAACGTAAATAAGTGCTTCTTGATTATCGTTTTCCATTTAGATTTTGTCCAATAGCGCGAATGATGCGATAGGCTGCACCCTTATCAATTGCCACCTTGTCCGCTAGGACAGCAGCTTCAATTGGTTGGTATTCAGCGTGAAGTGTTCGTTGCAAAATTTCAAAACCCAACAGACGATCAATCTGTTCATCCTGCCACTTACGGTCCAATGTAATATCAATCTCCAAGCATTTCATGGCGATAGGTAGTTCCACCGGATGAGTCTGTAATTGCGTCAACATTTATTCGTTTGCCCAACAGCTTACCACGGAGTTTGCGAGGGATTGCAACAGGCACCTTGCCTTCATGCCCCTCTAGCTTTGCGTAAACCCATCGTGGATTGCGGGCTTCCATCAACACCGTTGCCCTAATTTTGTTTGGAACAGCAAGCGGAGCCTCAAGCGATAGCTCAATTAACTCTACGGCTTCTTCAGTGAGGTAGGTGTTCTTTCCGTAGCCCGAGTAGTGCAACCCCTCTTTTAGCTTGGCCGCTTTAATTTTAAGCAGCTCATTAACTGTCTTGCCCAGCCTGTCGGCCAGCGTGATGATTTTTACTTTAGCCATTAGTATCCGCTCCTTCGTTTTGGTTGTTGTATTGTCTTATCCATCCAGCGTATGCCGTCAATGCACGCATAGCGGATAACGTCTATCGGGTCTTTCCATGCTTCATCTGTTCCTCCGTCTCCCGTATATTCCTGAAGGGCAGTGATGATGTTCTGGCAATTTTCTGAAACATAGAAGCGTGGTCGGTTGAGGCTATCCATCTTGGCCTTACGATTGTATGCCATCTTGCTTTGGATGGCTTGGATGCCGTCCTCAATGTCCAAACCGGGGGCGGGATTGAATGTCAGTCCGTTGTCCGCCAAGTCTTCAATTATAGAACTCGCCCCGTTCTGTGATTGATATTTAGCTGCGCCAAGGCGCGGGTCAATGAGCCTATCTAGTATCTCTTCCTTGTCGTCTGACTCCGACCTGATAATTAGGTCAACGTAGTTCTTAATGCCGTAGCCAAGCCCTTTACTGCCGTCTCCTCCTATCCATTTACCTCCATGCCACTTGGCCCAGTCTCCCACGTTTACATCAGGCCACTCACGATAGACGTAGTAGGTTTCGCTTTCATCTACGGCTATCCAACACATGAACCAGTTCTTGCGCCCAGCCGGGTCTAAGACCATGTAGCGTGTTACGTTATCACGCGGTATTTTGTCATGTGGTATGACATTAACCTCACGCGAGAACATAGGGAAGCGGGTGGACGCACTCTTGGTTGGAACACCGTAGGCTCGCGTTAGGATTTCTTCCTCGCCCCTGCCCTGTAAATCCTGAGCAATACGATCATAACCGCCAAACGGATTGTCCTTTGAATGAAAATAAATGATTGCGCTATTCCCATTTGCAGCGTGTTGAATAAACGGAACCGGTCTGTCATTGAGAAGTTCCGCTGTTT